>Ga0209200_1004588_pt1 | contig 11102 bp, 11 predicted proteins | sample AD_UKC033_MetaG_FD_184406 | JGI IMG/M metagenome (GOLD analysis project Ga0209200, IMG submission 184406) | Active sludge microbial communities of municipal wastewater-treating anaerobic digesters from USA - AD_UKC033_MetaG (SPAdes) (version 2) | ecosystem: Engineered > Bioreactor > Anaerobic >...
AGGAGCATCGATCCGGGACGTCCTGGGCAAAAGTCACTTCCACTTGCCGTACGGGGCGATGCTCCTCCCACATCACGCCAGCCAACGCGTCTTCCTTGCCCTCGGTCAGCCACTGCGTCTCCTTGGGGTTCTGGCCCGCCGGAGCGCCAGCCCGGAACACATAGCCGGAAGCGACTAAGTCCAACAACGAGCCGTTCGCACTGCCGCCGGCGCCCTCAGCCGCCTCCGGCGCGACGTGGGATAGTCCCTCCGCCTGCCAGCACCGCGCGGCCTGAGGTTGGACGCCCCACGCCGATCCGGCCAGAACGACCGTCCCCTTGATGAACTCACGACGCGTGGTTGACTTCATGCAATCAACGCCTTCCCTCTACGCAGCCAGCACCCGGCACCTTCTCGCCACGTAACTTGTCAGCGCCCGACGGAGCCAGGCCAATCGCCCCGCGGCCAAGGCATCGCGCATGCGCAACTCAAACTCGTCCATGCCGGGATTCCGGTTGGCAGACGATCGAGCTTTTGCCATCGCCGCGAGAGTTCGTTCCGCCTCCGTGCGCAGTTGCGTCACGATCGGCTCCGGGGGCGTTGCCGCGAAGCCTGTGATTTGCACGTCCGGAGCGACCGCGACAGCGCGCAGTTCATAAGGCCCGAGGACCAATCCCCATCGTTGCGGAAGGCCGAGCGCCAGCCCGGTCGCCAAGTCCCTAGCCCCGGTCGGTTTGCCGCTGAAAGTCATCTCGAGCGGGATGGAATAGTGGCTCCGTAGCAGAACTTGTGGGTCAGAATGGCACATCCCAAGGGCAGGCAGGCGAGTCCGTTACGCGTGGCGACCGGTGGCGACGCGACCTGGAGGCTCGAAGGCCGTCGCCACGATCTCGGCGACGCTGCGGAAGGTGTTGCGCCCATTGGAGAGCCACGGGTTGACGAGGTCTCCCTCGCCCACGTTTTCCATGCGGACCGAGCGTTTGGATTCCCAAGTCTGGAGGTAGGCACCTTCACGCGCGATGCCACAGCCCATCGGCGAACGGCAATTCCGACCATCCATCGTACCACCCTGGCCGTCCCGGTTCTCGTACCAAGTGTCGGCGCGAAGAACGTCAAGGTCCCCGTCGCCATCAAGGTCCATGGCCCCGTTGGGCGTGATTGCGCCGTGAACCGGCGGGCCGATCAGATGCCGCGACCACGGCTGCCGAGGATTGGCCGGGATGGAAAACCAGCAGAGCGAGTTGAGTTGGGTACGCTCGTCGCCCATCAGGCCGACATCAGGCTTGCGATCACCGTCGATGCCCACCTCGTGTCGCACCCACCGATCGGCCGATTGAAACTCGAACCTCCAGCGAAAGCTCCAGCGATTGCCTCGTAAGCGCCTCCGTTCGGATAGTGGCGGCCTACTGCTTGCCTAGCCTTAGAGAACGTGCCACATTGGCGCGTCTGAAGCCGGTTTTAGGTTCGATTCTGACCCTCGCCTCCAGCCTTCGCTGGCCTGGCGGCCAGCTACGGCTGGCAGGCCAGCGAAGGCTGCGCGCCATAGCCCGAAGGGCGACGGCGGGCTTCCCTCAGCGCGAAGCGCCTGGCGGCCAGCTACGGCTGGCAGGCCAGCGAAGGCTGCGCGCCATAGCCCGAAGGGCGACGGCGGGCTTCCCTCAGCGCGAAGCGCCTGGCGGCCAGCTACGGCTGGCAGGCCAGCGAAGGCTGCGCGCCATAGCCCGAAGGGCGACGGCGGGCTTCCCTCAGCGCGAAGCGCCTGGCGGCCAGCTACGGCCGGCAGGCCAGCGAAGGCTGCGCGCCATAGCCCGAAGGGCGACGGCGGGCTTCCCTCAGCGCGAAGCGCCTGGCGGCCAGCTACGGCCGGCAGGCCAGCGAAGGCTGCGCGCCATCGCCCGAAGGTCGACAACTACGCAACGGGCGCGATCGATGTGAGAAAGGCAGCGCCACCCGGGTGGCCGTCTGCCCTGGACCGGTTCGCCGCGCTGCACGCTGCGAATTCCGAACTCAGAGTTCGGCTAAGGCGGCGCCAACGAGTTCTGCGCCAACTGCACCGGAACGCCAGGCGAGCACACAACGCCCGAACTCCGGCACAGGCCCGGCGGCCACCGACGAAAGTCGGGCGCAATGGACCCTGCCCGTGCGGCAGCGGCAAGGAATTCAAACATTGCTGCGGTCGATGACCGATTGCGTTTGTGGTGAGGGAGTCAGGCGTGGACGTCGAGGGGCATGTCAACGCGGAGATGGCTACCAGCCCACAGCTCCGCAATTCGCGTCGATGCGCAATGCCATCTCTCTTACTTCGTAACGGGCGCCGGGGCGACTGATCACGCCGGAAGCAGCGACAGCAGATTCGTCTTCACGTACTCTCCAGCGATCTGCGGATCGTACACCACGCCAGTGCGCAGCAACGACGCAGTGTCGGAGCAGAATCCCCGATCGGCCAGATGCCCTTCGAGCAACCCGATGAACTCCCGGCGGTTGGCCACGCTGCCTTCCTGCTGCAGGTAGTACTGAAACGACTCGATGACCGCGCGAGGATCAACGGGCGGTACGGCTCGCGTCAACGCCCAGTAGAGGTCGAATAAGTCCCGTCCCCGGCGTCGCTGGAACAAGGCCCGGAGTTTCGTTCCCAGCATCTCCGCCAGATCATAAGCCTTGAGTTGCGCCCTCACCTCCGCGTCGCGAAACGTGAATCCGAAAGGAATCTCGACCATCGGCCGATGAGCGGCGCGCTCGGTCACGTTCGCCTCGACTACGATGCCCAGTGTCGTGCCGGGGTCGATGAGGGATGGAACGGCATACGTCATCCGGAGAACTCGTGAAGGCCTGACCGTGTTGCGAATCGCCAGGCTCAGTGCATCCCAGACCGATGTTGCCGGGGCGCCCAGCATCGGATTCAACACCCGGCGCAGGGCCTTCCGGATGTGGTCTTCGGGACGATTGCCGACCACCACCAGATCAACGTCCTCGCTGTAGCGGGCGGCGGGCGCCAGATGGACCTTGTGCAACAGCGTGCCACCCCGCATCGCGATCTGGTGGCGGAGAAACTCGTCGGTGAACAACGCCACCATAGCACGGCACAAGATGAGATCCTGCTCGACCTGTCTTTGGCTGGGCCAGGGCACCGCCACCTGGTGCGCCAGAATATCGCGGCGGGTGATCGGGAGTGTCGACGTCATGGCAGGTGCAATCTGGCTTCACCCGAATTGTTCAGGACCTTCCAGCGCGGATTAACTTGAGCCTTCCGTTCTCCGGCAAACGATGATGTCAGCCGAACCACCGGCAACCGGGCCGGAAGCCAGGCACGGACGGTGTGGGCGAGTTTGGCATGGCCGAGAGTTTCGAGGAGATACCCAAGCCGCTGCGCCGTGGTCGGTTCGTCCTCCGCCTCCAGCACGCGCCGTAGTTCACCCGGACGCAGAAGCGGCAGCAGCGAGGTAAGGGTCTCAGCCACGCCGCCAATCCCCCCAACGCGTGGGGCATATCGGACGAGATCGAACGCGGTCGTCTCGGGCGTGCTGATTAGGAGGGGAGCAAAGGCATTTGCCTGCGGCTGACTTGACGCCGATTGGATCCGCCGCTTCACGTAGAACACGATCCGGAGTCGACCGACCCTGACCTCGCGGCGCGGTCGGTCGGTTATCACTTGGGTCACTTGGAGCGCCTGGGGATTAGCGCCATACGTGCTGGCGGCGGATTGCAGCGCCAAATAGTAGGGTTGCCTGAGCCAACTCATGTAATCATGAAGCCACCAGAGAACGGGCGGAGCGCCGATCGCCCGGTGTTCAGGGGCCACGATTAGGAAGAACTGCTGGCGAGGGGAGACTCGGATTACCTGCGGGCCCAGCCTGAGCAACTGGTTCTTCGCTGCGATGGGGGAAAGGCCGGTCCGCTGAACCAGTTCAGCCAGCGAGAAGGCCACTCGGCCTGAGGCGAGATGGGCGTCGACGAACGCCGCCGCCGCGCCGACCAGGCGGCCTCGGGCTGGTTCTTCCGGTTTCATTCGGTTGGCGCATCATAGCGTTTTACGCTCCATTGTGCAAATGAAACTGAATGCCTCATATTTCTGGATCGATTCCAGGAGCGAGGTGATTGAAGCAGATCCGACCCGGACGGTGAGAGGACGCGCGCTGCATGCCTCAACGCGGTTGGATGGAATAGTGCGGGTTCGGCAACTTGATCGCCCTGCCTCTGCAGCGGCACGCGCGAGATCATGGTCACAGCGTCTTCATTGATGACGCCTTCGAGCCTCATTCGGACCAGTGGGCGTTGCTCGCCTCGGTGCAGCGCGTGTCGAGGGCGCAACTCGAAGGGTTGGTGCAGTCGGCCGAGGGGCGCGGTCGCATTCTCGGCGTCAGGATGGCCGCGACCGAAGGTGAAGATGATGCCCCCTGGACAGCTCCTCCTTCGCGACGAAGGAAGGAAGCCCCGATCGAGGGTCCGTTTGCCGGTGGAACTGGAGTTGGCGTTGGCCGACCAGATCTACCTCGCCAAGGAGGACCTGCCGCCCGCGCTGCGGAACCGCCTGATCCGCCTGGCCGCTTTCCAGAACCCGGAGTTCTACCGGGCCCAGGCGATGCGGCTGCCGACCTATGACACGTCGCGGGTGATCGGCTGCGCGGAGGATTGCGCGCAACACATCGGTCTTCCTCGCGGTTGCCTTGAAGAGGTCAACGGGATGCTCAAAGAACGCCTTGACCTCTGTGACTGATGAGCAACGACGCCAGCGAGCCCAAGCCCCCCAGCCCTTCGGGGCGGGGCGGCACCGAGCCCGCTGCATCGTTCCTCGGTCGGTCGAGTGTCTCAGAGGATACACTCCGTCCCTCGGGCGGCTCGACCGATCTCGCCGAGGTCCTCGCATCGGGCCCGGTGGCGCTCCCGCCAAAATCGGAAGTAATTCTTGCACAGACCCTCAACTGCGTTTGCGCCTGAAGACTACGAATTCCCCGGGCCAGGCTTCTCAAGATGGCAGCCCTGGAATACCCTTCGCGGCTTGATGAATGACCGCCCGTATTCCCTCACGCTGTCGACACGGCGTGAGTTCATCCGTCGCCTGAGCCTCGGGCCAGCCCTCCTGGCTGGCGCCGCCCATGCCGCTGGCAAGACCAAGCCCGCACGCCGGGTGCGGTTCGGATTGATCGCTGACATCCATCCCGATGTGATGCCCGACGGGATCGAGCGGGTACGCGCCTTCGTGGCAGCCATGCAGAGAGCCAAGGTGGATTTCATCCTGCAGCTTGGCGATTTCTGCTGGCCGGCCCCGCGCAATCGACCGTTCCTTGATGCCTGGAACCAGTTTCCCGGCCCCCGGTTCCACGTGCTTGGCAACCACGACATGGATGGCGGCTTCGCGCGCGAGCAAACCGTCGCCTTTTACGGCATGCCGGACAAACACTACGTGTTCTCGGCCGGTCCGGTCCGGGGCCTTGTCCTGGACGGCAACGAGCCCGGCGGCAAGGCCGCAGGATACAAGCGGTTCGTCGGAGCCGACCAACTCGCCTGGCTCGAACGCGAACTCGCAGCCACCGACCGACCGGTGTTGGTGTTCATCCATCAGCCGTTCGATGCCGACCACGAAGGTTGCCTGGAGAACAGCGCCGCAGTCCGGGCCGTCCTCGAGCGGGCCGAGCAGCGAAGGCGGGGCAGCGTCGTGGCCGTGTTCGGCGGCCACCTGCACTTGGACTACGCGCGGGCGGTCAACGGCATCCGTTACATCCAAATCAACAGCGCTTCGTATTGGTGGCTGAATAACCCGGCGGCCCGCCGGGAGACGTACCCACCCGAGGTGCACAAGGCCTACCCCTACTTGACGCACGTGGCGGCGTACCGAAACCCCGTCTGGGCCCTGGTGACGCTGGATTTCGAGCGCGCCGAGTTGGTCATCAAGGGGAGACGCACTCGATGGGTCGGCCCTGATCCCTGGGCTCGGGGTGAGCAGGCGCCCTGGCCGCGCGAGCAGCTTCGCCCTGCCGTCTCCAGCCGGCGACTGAAACTGAATGCGTAAACCGCCCGCTTTGGGATGTTCTTGTGAGCGTCTGTGCAGCCTGCAACGCGTTGGCCGGGCCGAAGCAGATCTTCAACGACCCGCCCAGCACGCACACGGTTTCGGCGAGGGCAAGCGAAGCGATGCGCCTGGCCATTATCGCGCCCATCGAACAGTCATGCCGGGGATCATCCGCCACATCCACACCACCCGGCACCACAATCCCGATCTCACCGCGCGGGGGATCGTCCTCGAGATCACCTTCGACGATGCGTCGGAGCCGGCGGTCTTGTGCCCGCTTGCCGATTTCTTCGGCGACGGCTACAACGGCTGCTTTCGATGAGATCAGTGTCATCGCGCAGACCCCGTGACCCAGAAGATTCCGACGATGCGTTCGCCAAGAACCCCCCTATGAACAGCAACCCCTCCATTCCACGCCGCGCCTTTATCGAGAAGGCCGCTACCATCACCGCCATCGGCTTCGCCGCGCCGCATCTGGCCTCTGCGGCCGATCCTACACCTTCCGCCAGTCCGCGTCCAAACAGCCGGATTCACGTCGGTCTTATCGGCTGCGGCAACATGGGGCGGGTCAACCTGAGCAACTGCGCCGTGCATCCGGACGTGGTGGTCACCGCGGTCTGCGATGTGGACGAGAACCGGCTCGAACCGATTGTCGAGCGGTTCAAAGGCAGCCGGGGATACCGGGACTATCGGGAAATGCTCGAGCAGCGGGACCTCGATGCGGTGATCATCGGCACGCTCCCCCACTGGCATGCGCTCCAGGCCATCGCCGCCTGCGAGGCGGGCAAGGACATCTACATTCAGAAACCCATGACCATGCACCTCGCCGAGAGCCTCGCGGTGCGCAACGCCGTCAAGAAACACCAGCGCATCAGCCAGGTGGGCACGCAGCACCACGCCCGTGAAGAGCATCACCGCGTCATTGAATACGTCCAGTCCGGCAACCTCGGACCCATCGGCGTGGCGCGCGCGTTCAACGTCATGAACCAGACTCCACGGGGGATCGGCACCGGGGGTCAGCAGGACGTTCCGGAAGGCATGGACTGGGACCTGTGGTGTGGACCCGGACCGCTGGTGCGCTACAACCGGCTGCTGGCGACGGATGCGTATCACCACTGTTCCTGGATGGATTTCAGCGGAGGTTGGACTCCCGGTAACGGACCGCACATGCTCGACCTTCCCATCACGGCACTCGACCTGGGTTACCCGCTGGTGACCAGCGCCTCCGGCGGCCGCTTCGTGGTCCGCGATGATGGCGACGCCTACGATCATCACGAGGTGCTCTGGCGCTACCCCAACCTCACGCTCACCTGGATGATGTCGCTCACCAACAGTTACGGTTTTGATTTGCAGGGGGACCCGCGGCCCCGGACCCGCCTGGGTGTCTATTTCCACGGAGCCAACGGCACGTTCTACGCCGATTACCTCGGCGCCGCCACACTGGTGCCCGAGGGTGATGCGCTCAAGGGCAAGTCCGTCCCGGCAAAGTCCATCCCTCCTTCCCCCGGTCAGGAGCGGGAATGGCTCGACTGCATCAGATCGCGTCAGCAGCCCAGTTGCAGTGTCTTCCACCATGTGAAGGTGGATGTGCCGATTGTGCTCAGCCTGCTCTCCCTGCAGTTGGGCCGCTCGATCCGCTTCGATCCGCAAAGCGAGCGCATCGTCGGGGACGAAGAAGCAGCCCGTCGGGCGGTTCCGGAATACCGTGCACCGTGGAAGTTCCCCCGTGAGTACCTGACGGCATGAACACGTGTGCTCAGCAGATCAGTTTCAGGTAAGGGTCTGTGCCAGAGCATCGTGCCCTTCGTTTTCACTCGCCGCAGCGCATGACGGCTTGGTAGTCCGATAGGACGGCCCCGGAAACCCAGGTGCGGTTGCCGGGCAGATAATTGAGGAGCAAGCGATCCGTCACTCGCCCGCGCTCGGCTCCTTTTGCGGCCAGGTAAACCGCCCGCACCTTGAACGATCAGGCACGACCGCAGCCAGCCCGGCGACGCAAGCCAGTTGTCGCTGCCGCGCGCTCGCCGGACGATGGTGTCCTTGGGCGCCCATCGGATCTCGCGGATGATCGGGCTGGGGGGGGACCGGAGCGCTTTCGGGCGGGTGTTCGGACTCCGAACGAACGGCGGCGCAGATCGGCCCCAGAAACGGTTCGAGCACACCGTAGTGGCCCGCGCCGTTCTGGCGCAACCACGATTTGCCGGCGCGCGCGATGACGAGGTCCAGGCTGGGGATCACCACAATCAGGCTGTCGTAAAGTCCCCAAGTCCAGAAGGCGTCCCGCGGCACGTCCGCGAGGGTGCCATCGTTGTTGTTCCACCACAGCAATCCGTAATGCGCCGAGGCAGAACCAAAGCGGTCGGCCGGAGTCGGCGGCTCCAGGACAGGCAACCGAGCCACCTCGGGCGCCGTGCGGCGGGCCAGTTCGACGAAGCTGCGCGGCAGGATGGCGCGGTCCTTCCAACGACCTTCGCGCAAGTAGAGGTAACCGAACCGCGACATGGCCGCGATGTTGGCACTGATGCCGGCCCCAAACTCGCGACGCGGGATGCCGTCCCCTTGCGGCGGGCGGTACGCGTTGTTTCGCCAGCGCAAGTCGTTCCGGCCGATGCCGATGGGGCCGAACACCCGCTCGAACATCAACTCGTTCAAGTCGCGGCGATACACGCGCGTCAGACAGTCCGCGAGCCAGTTGGGGCCGCCGTCGCTGTAATGCCACTGCGTGCCCGGCTCGAAAAGCAATCTGCCGAAGCCCCCGGGCTTCTCGAAGCCGCCAGTCTGGGTCGCCAGCATGCGCAGCGTGATCTTGTCGAGCCAACCGGTCGGCACCTTTGTGTCTGGCGGCACACCCAGGTCGGGGCAGAACTTTATCGCCGGATCATCGAGCTGCACTTTGCCGTCCATCACCGCCAGGCCGAGCGCCGTAGCGCCAAACGATTTGGTCGTGGATTTCAGATCGTAAAGCTGCTTCGGGTCGCCCCAGGCCATGACCGATTGGCCGTAGCGTAGGATGCAACCGGAACCGCCGCCGGTGAGCGCATAGTCGCGGGCCTGTGCGAGCGTCGCTTCATCCAATCCGACTTCCGCCGGGGTGGCGCGGGGCCAATCCGGAATCGGCCACGAAGGTCCGGTCGTCGTTTGGGGCACCCCAGCGCCTGTCAAGAAGAGAACCAGCGCCATCGAGGCAGTCAACGAGCGGAATGTCTTCATCGCAGAATGTCGGCGGGCGACGGTAGCTTGGAAAAGACATGCATCATCATATCCATGGGTGGGGCCGGTGTCATGGTCTTGACACTTTCACCAGGCACAACCGCCGGGCCGGCAGTTGCAGCGAGACGCGGACGCGCGGGCCTTCAACATGAACTGCCCGTTGCTGAAGTGGCGTCGCGTTGTCTGTGCCGGCCGCCGTCAAAGTGAGTTGGTACTCTCCGGGCGACAACAGGAAGAACTCGGCCTCGAGGGCCCGCGGTTGGGCGCCGAAGTGGTACAATGCCGCGGCGAAGGACGTCCGGCTCGAGTCGGTGACGAGCGCGGCGATCTCTCGCGGCGGCGTCCGCCAGCGCACGGCGTTCAGCGGGAACACCAGGGGATTCCCCGGATCCCCGGTCGCGCTGCTATACAGGATCTCCGGCGACGGCGCGGGCGGAGCGGGTTCGGGGAGATGGATCAAGAAGTTGCGCGTGAACGACAGCACGCGGTCGGTCCAGCGCATTTCGGCGGTGTAGGCCTCCCAGTTCGAGCGAAAGGCTTCGGCGTTGCGCCGCAGCGCGGCTTCGAGCGGAGCGGCATCGCCCGTCAACCGGTAGCGGACATAGCCCGAGGCAGCCGCCCGGAGCAACGGGTCGTACTGCGTGTCGCCGGTGAGCAGCCGGTATTTGGCCAGCGCGTCGGACAGGAACCCTGACATTCTCCGCGCACACCAGGACTCGGAGCCGGGCTCGCCTTCGGGCGCTTGCCGATGCTTCACGCAGAGCGCGGCCATCGAGCGAATGGGTTCAAGGTATCGCTCTTCCCGGGCCGTGTGATAGGCCAGCAAGAGCGTGGACGTCATCAGCCGTGTGGCGCCCGGCCAGTTGTAGAGCGCGTCATTGTGGCCAAGGGAAAACGGCTCCCACCAGGGCCGGTCGGCCTTGGCGAGGCCGCCATCGGGCCAGCGAATGGCCGAGGGCAACACGCCGGCAGGCTTGCCGTTCTCCGCGCGCGAGGCCGCATCCACCCACACCTTGAGCCACTCGCTGAACAGTGCCGTCAACGCCGGGTCGCCGGTGCGCTGCCAGTAGAGGAGCGCCGGCTGGATGATCGACGGATGATAGACGGTGTCGAACGCGCGGGCGACGCTGGTATCGACTCTGTCCACGCTGAAATACATGGACTTGAACTGCAAGAAGCCGCGCTCATTGCGCGCCGTCCAACGCTCGCGCATCAGCTCGGCCAGGCGCAGGGCACGCTGCTTCCACACCGGATCATCCGGTTGCAGGTGCATCATGGGCAAAATCGTGTCGGTCGTGTCTTCGTTGGAATGTTCGACGTCGGTGACGCGGGAGGTGAAGCCCTCGCGCAGGTGCGGTTGCTGGAAAATGCCGCCCGAGAGGCGTTCCTGGGCGGACGTCACGGCCGGGTCCTCGAACGCGATCATCACCGGCACCCACCAGCGCCACATTTCGACGTCGTCGCCCCAACCGCCGCCGAACTGGCCGTCGGGAAGCTGGCGTTCTGCGATCCACCAATGAATCACGTCGGCGAGCTTCTCCAGCCCCTCGCGCTGGAGGTTGGCCCAGGCGGGAGCCGCGGGGTCGGCGGGGTAGGACTTGGGCCACGGGATGGGTTCGCCCAGGTACATGCGCACGACGCGGTTCTCGGGAAACGCCGCGCGGGTTTCCTGGAGCAACTCCCGGGCTTCGCCGAAGTACTTCTCGCGACGCTCCTTCACCGACAGCAGCGGGCTGCTTTGAATCACCTGCCAGATCAACATGCGCCCGCGGTAGAACGCCCACAGGGGCCGCAGGGGCGAACCGGGAGACAGCTCCCGCGGGTACAACGGTCCGTCGCCCGCCGGGCGCACCCGGCCTGTGAAGAAGCGACAGAGGTAACCGTTTTCCGCCGCGCGGCTGTGGTC
>Ga0209200_1004589_pt1 | contig 11101 bp, 10 predicted proteins | sample AD_UKC033_MetaG_FD_184406 | JGI IMG/M metagenome (GOLD analysis project Ga0209200, IMG submission 184406) | Active sludge microbial communities of municipal wastewater-treating anaerobic digesters from USA - AD_UKC033_MetaG (SPAdes) (version 2) | ecosystem: Engineered > Bioreactor > Anaerobic >...
CGATAGATTGAAAGTTTAATCGGTCTGAGCCCACAAATAATGTGATATTTCTCTTATTGTATTTGTATTTTCCAAACGCATCTCTTCCATCAAAGTATCTGAGACTAACCATCCCATCTTCCTGAAATTTAAGAATAATAGGATAACTCTTAGTGGGTATTGAACTAATCAGGTAGGTACCATTTAAAACCAGAGCATAAGAATCGGCTTTAGGTATGGCAAATGCTATCAATACAATTATGTATTTCAATCTTTTGAAGGGAACCATAGCGACATTTTAAAAGTCTAAGCTGTTCGGCATTTGCAATGCCGAACCACAGATAAAGGATTTTTTAAATCCATGCATATTCACCTATATAAATATATCCCGTCTATCAGCGATTTCTATACCTCAGAACACCGCTTAACCAATTTTTTACGACTGACAAATTACAAAATAATTAGCGGGTCGCATACCGTAAGGCAATCCCAACCGGGAAACTCCGGAGGTCAGGCGGCCTACAACAACAAAGGGGTTTATATTGATAACATCTATCGGTTATCAACTTTCATCATGCACGTTGGAGAAGAACTCCAACGTGGGCGGAGGATATTTAATAAAAAAGCGGATTAGCTTCAAAAAAAACGGGTTGCGGGTCACATCCCGTAAGGCAAGTACAACCGGGAAACTCCGGAGGTCAGGCGGCCTACAACAACAAAGGGGTTTAAATTGAAACCATTTATCGGTTATCAACTTTCATCATGCACGTTGGAGAAGAACTCCAACGTGGGCGAAGGAAATGCTGATCGACAAATGCGAGGGAACTATATCTGCCAGGTTGCACCAATAATTATCATTGGCAACCAAGGTATTATTATTGATATAATTACTAAGAAGCCTTTTACAAAGCGTACACTCCTTGTTTCATAAGACCAATAGTCGCGTAACTCCTTGTACTTTCCATCGTATTTGCGGTAGTTCATAAAACAGCATAGAAATACAATGAAAACTCCAAAATAACCAGCTTGTTTAGAAAATGGCGCCAGTTCTGACCTATTAAAGAATTGTGTAATTATTAGAGCAAGTAAGTCACCTATTAGGCAGGATTGAATCATGCTTATTATAATAACCGCTGTTATGCCAGTACTACCATCCCAACGGAAATAAGTTTTTGCTATAATAAAATATACATAATCAAAGTAAAAGGTTGGTTTTCGCTTCACGTCCATTTTGTTAATCGATCTTAAACTTTTTAGATGCATATCTTGAGAAATCCACACTAAGCTGTTCGGCATTTACAATGCCGAACTACAGATAAAGGATTTTTTAAATCCATGCATATTCACCCATATGTAAATATATCCCGTCTATCAGAGATTTCTATGCCCCAGAACACCGCTTAACCAAATTATTTTACGAACGACAAATTACAAAATAATTAGCGGACCACATCCCGTAATGCAAGTACAACCGGGAAACTCCGGAAACCTGGAACAACAACTGGTTTATATTGAGACCATTTATCGGTTATTAACTTTCATCATGCACGTTGGAGAAGAACTCCAACGTGGGCGAAGAACTCCAACGTGGGCGGAGGATTGCTTATCAACACTTTCCGAAATTTGATTCTTAGTATTCTGGCCACCACATCCAACGGCTAAGACAATTCCTAATACAAACAATACACTTCTCATTTGAATAATGTTTTCAGATTTCATAAAAATTAACTTAGTCAGGGTCAGGAGTCCAGAAGCCCAAGAACCCTCCTCCACTAAGCTGTTCGGCATTTGCAATGCCGAACTACAGATAAAGGATTTTTTAAATCCATGCATATTCACCTCTATATAAATATCCCGCTTATCAGCGATTTCTATACCCTCAGGACCCCCTTAACCAAATTATTTAACGAACGACAAATTACAAAATAATTAGCGGGTCACATCCCGTAAGGCAAGTACAACCGGGAAACTCCGGAAACCTGGAACAACAACTGGTTTATATTGAGACCATTTATCGGTTATTAACTTTCATCATGCACGTTGGAGAAGAACTCCAACGTGGGCGAAGGGGGAATTCCTCCCTGTGTTTGTTCATCTACTTCTTAATTAGTTTTAAGCTGTCAAGCTTAATCGAGTCGCGGACGAGAGTATACCCAACAAAAATTCAAAGTCTCATGCAGTAAAAAAACAAAACCCGGTGATCAGCCGGGGTTTCTTGTTATCGAAACGTTACCATTTGCAACATTCTTCTTCTCTGATCTTGTAATCAACGATCTGCCAATTTGAACTCTTATCCTTCTTAAACGATATGCTCGCTTTGATGTATTGGTAATTCTCCTGTAGATACTGAGAAGATGTATGAAAACTCACAGAGGCCAGCGAATCTTTAATTTCTATTTCATCAAAGACTAAAAAGTACTGAACACGTCCGACCATCAGATAGCCTTCAGTTAAAACTTTAAAAGTATATCCGTTAGTCTCGGTAAATGAATACGTTTTTTCGAATACTTTATTCTTAAAAATCACAATCGAGTTGCCTTTCGAAAATTTCCCAAGGTTTTTTCTAATACTATCAACGGTTAAAATTTTCTCCGTGAGAAGCTGCCTGTCATCAACTTGAGATTCTGCCTTCAAACATGAAAGCAATAGCACAATAAAACCAAAAGCCGTTCTCATATCAAGCTGATTAATTAAGCGTAGTTTCTTGAAAAGAGAAAATTATTCTGAATTGAGTACCATCCGCATTAATTATACCAAAGGATCGGTTATCCGGTCTGCCAGGATTTACAAAGATCGACCGGAAAGGATCTAATGCAGGGGACGTGAAAATGGTTTCGTATGTTCCCGGAACTATTCCTCGAGGGTTGAACGTACCATTTAAAGCAGAATCGTTTTGGTAAATGTCTATTCCGACAACTCTTAGAAGTCGAGTTCCTCCTTTTTCATATAGCATTTGATCCGTTGTTCCAAGTAAGGTTGAAATAATTCCTTGGCGAGTCTCGGGATTCAAACCTGATCTTTCTCCGGTCTTACTTCGCCTCATAGCTGAATTCTCCCCAAGAACCATATCGTTTTTGAAACTATCACCAAACAGTTTATCAACTAGTTCCTGAGTGAGTTGTTCCTGAAGCCCCCCTTGCTGAGCTTGCTTTTGCTGTTTGTACCTGGTTCTCAACTTATACCCTCTTTCTTCCACTAATTTTCTAATTGTTGAGCTATATGGTTGCCAGGCTCCGGCATGTCCACCGCTTGCGGTTTCTCTTCCTGCCCAAGGGTTGTAGATTTGGTTGGGCATGAGTGTGCTAAGTGCTGCCTGTAACCCCTCCAGACCACCGCCAAAGGTTTGCCCATACCGTGCAGCATAGTTTGCAATGTTATCCGGAGTTACCGCTTTAGCATCGGCCCACATTTGATTGAGTTGGGCCATAAGAATGGAGTTGCCGGGGCCATACCTGGTAAAACTTCCGTACATACCTGCGCTTGCATCGTGGTGTTGTTGCGGTGCATCGAAGTAGAGAAAGCGACTATAATCGCGGTCGCTGGGGTCATCGCCCATGGGGTCGTTGTAGGTAACGGGGTCGTTAAAGGCGTAGTTATAAGGAGTTAGGCTGCTGTACTTACTGGCCATGGGGTCGGTTTGGTTCATTCTGCCTAAAGCGGGGTCGTAGTCGCGAAAAAACATTTCGTAGTTGCTGGTAGTTTTGTTTAACTCGCTGCCGGCATTGTAAAGAAAGTTGTTGGTGCTGTTATCTCTTGTCCACGAGTTGGCGGTTTGAAGGCCAAACGGGTAGTACTCGTTGTACTGAATTACGTTGCTTTTGGTGTGAGTCATTACTACATCGTCAAAATACACATCTACTAAGGTAGGGCTTTCGTTGCTTACATACATAAACACATAGCCTTCTTCTTTGGCCGTGTACTCACGCATCAGGTAGTCGTGGGGGGATTCACGTTACAGGTCAGGCGACCTACAAGAACGAAAGGGTAAATAAACTCCAAACTCGATGGTTAGTAAAAACAAAAGGCCGGGATCAATCCCGGCCTTTTATCCATTCTATAAATTAAATGATACTTTAATTAATCCAGCCCGCCCCTTCTGGTTGGCTTTCTGATTTCCGGCCACTGACCGGGCTGGCCTGTGCGTGGGTTAACAGGTAACACACTCTTCTCGCGCGAAGTTTTGTTGGGATCTTCGCATGCCTGGTAAACTAAAATTGCGGTAAGTATGGCGTTGTTGCGCACATCATCAAAAACAATTTTATCGTACGTGTCAAGATTGGTGTGCCAGGTAAAGGTTCCATAATCCCAGCTTAAAGAACTTAATGAAAAACCCGGAGCACCCGCGGCTACAAACGAAGCAAAGTCGGAACCGCCACCACCCGGAGACCCCGGAAAGCGCGTTTCCAATTCACGCTTGTATTCATTCGGAACTTTTACCAGCCAACGCGAAATATATTCGTACGCATGCAGGAACCCTTGACCGGTAATGTTAGTAACACGGCCCGTACCATTATCCTGATTAAACAATGCCTGCAGATTGGCTACAATTTCCGGATGATCTTCTACAAATGCTCTTGAACCATTTAGTCCCTGCTCTTCACTACCCCAATGGCCCACCAGGATAGTACGCTTCGGGTTAGGATAAACCTTTTTCAAAATGCGCATGGCTTCCATCATCACCAGGGTTCCGGTACCATTATCCGTAGCACCCGTGCCACCATCCCACGAATCGAAATGGGCAGATAGCATCACATATTCATTTGGCTTTTCAGTGCCCTTTATTTCAGCAATGGTGTTAAAGGTTGGTACTACCCCTGTTTCTTTCGAATCGGCACGCACACTAATCTTTGGAGCTTTTCCAGATTCGGCCAGGCGATACAGCAACCCATAGTCTTCAAGCATCAAATCAATCGTGGGAATTTTTTTGGTACGGGCTCCGAAAATTTTATTAGAACCTGACCAGCGCGACCAATAGCACATTACAATACCAGCTGCACCGGCTTCTTCTAAAACAGCTGGCAGCGTAGCCGTTGTCTTACCTGTTTTCTTAATGCGTTCGTTCCAGGCATCGGTAAGAGCAGTTCTTTCTTTCTTCATTTTTTCAACAGACTCCTTTGTACCAAATTTTTCCCAATTATCATCGGCCCGTCCTGTGGGTTGGTTCATCGAGATCATTACAAATTTACCTTTCACACCTGGCAACCAGTTTTTGAAGGCAATGGAATCGGCCACTTCGGGAATAATCACTACATCACCGGTAACGGTTTTTCCTTTAGTGCCCGGGCTCCAGGCTAACTGCTGGCCGGCCAGCGATTTTACCCATGGAGCAACCATATCAATGTGTGTAATGCCGCGTTCCCAGCCACGCCATTCGCCCCACTTTTCATTACGGGCAGTTATTCCCCAGCTGGAATATTTAGCTACAGCCCAGTCGTGGGCCTGTTGCATTTTAGGTGTACCTACCAAACGAGGTCCTATTCCATCCATTAACTCGTGGCCCAATTTTTCCAGTTGCGAGTTCTCGGTGGCCTCTTTAATTATGGCATCTACAATTGCATCTTTTGGTGCCTGCGGGGGTGGTCCGTAGGGGGGTTGTGCAAAGGCAACGCTTACAATTAAAAGCATTGCCCACAAAGCGAGTATTCTTTTCATAACGTAATTAAATTGAAAGTTTTAAAGGCGGAAAATACTGGATTTTAACCTTTAGCCCGCATTAAGAATAGGAGCATGGTTAAATTATTCTTTAAAAGGCAAAGAACCGAATGGCTCAAGACATCTTAAGTTGCAACTGGTCAAGTACCTCCTTTGTATGTTCTCCGAAATGAGGTGGTGGCAAAAGCGAAGCGTTTTGATTTGATCCTACAAAATTTCGAACTCCGCGCAGGTTATTCCCTTCTAACAAAATTCGTTGGGTGTCTTTCATTTCTAAAACCTGATCAACTGATTGAATAATTCCGGCCGGAATTTTTTTTGAATGAATCCGATTCATCAAAGTATTGGCTTCAAATTTTGCAATGGCATTTGTAAGCAGTTCATGCAATATAGCTCGGTGCAACACCCGACTTTGATTGGTTTTAAACCGATTGTCATCGGCTACTATTGGTAATCCCAGTACCTGCAGCAGATCTAAAAACTGCCGGTCGGAACCAATGGCCAGTAACACTCGTTTTCCATCTTTTGTCAGAAAGGTCTCGCCATACGGTGCAATGTTAGGATGTTCAGAGCCTTGCCGTTTCGGTTGCTGGCGGGCTACCAACCAGTTGCTGGCTTGATTTGCCAATGATGAAATAGCTGCTTCAAACAGCGATACCTCCACCAAACTTCCTTCACCAGTCCTATCTTTCTTTAACAGTGCAATCAACAATCCTTCTTTTAAATGATGCGCTGCCAGTACATCAATTAATGCCACCGGCATTTTAGTGGGTGGTCCTTCCGGAGAACCATTCAAATCCATAAAACCACTTTCGGCCTGAATTACGGCATCGTATCCTACACGGTCATTCGCTGAACCATACCCGGTAATCTGCCCGTAAATCAATTGGGTATTATCGGTTGATAATTGCTGGTACGAAACGCCAAGTTTTTCTGCATCGCCAGGTTTATAACTGGCTATAATAATTGCGCTTTGCTGAGCCAGTTTTTGAACTGCTGACTTTCCAAGAGGTGTACTTAAATCGAGGGCAACCGATTTCTTTCCCCAGTTTACCGAACAGAAATAAGCCGACCGATCGTCTGTATCTTCATTTTTCCCTCGCCAGGTTCGGGTTACATCTCCCCCGGTTTTAAGATTTTCAACTTTAATTACCTCGGCTCCTAATTCAGCAAAAAACTGACCTACGCTGGGGCCAGCCAATACCGAAGCCAGTTCAAGCACCTTTATTCCTTGAAACATGTGTTTGGATGAAAATAAACCTGAGCGAAAATAGAATCAATTATCGCATTTTTGTGTTCTGATCTCACAAAAAACTATGCGATATACCCTTTTATTACTTCTGGCTTTCTGTTTAGGCGCTTGTGCCAAAAAACCGATGCAACTCCAAACCGGTATCTGGCGTGCCGTGCTCGAAATTCAAGGCCAGCAGCTTCCGTTCAATTTTGAAGTTTCAACAAATGCTGCCGGTAGCCAGGTGGTAACCATTCACAATGCGGCTGAGCGCCTGGTACTGGATGAGGTAAGTTTTCAAGGCGATTCAGTAAACATTGTATTGCATGTTTTTGATGCGTACCTGCGGGGTGTGGTAAAAGGCGATAGCCTGCTTGGATGGTTTAACCTGAATTATAACCCTACCTATAAGCTTCCATTCAAAGCAAAGGTGGGCCAGAATTTCAGGTTTGTACAACCGGCCACAAATTCTGTTACAAAAAACTTTACAGGTAAGTACGCAGTTCAATTTTATAACGAAAAAGATACCGCACATGCCATTGCATTATTTGAACAGACCGGGTCAACCGCAACCGGATCGTTTTTAACACCAACCGGTGACTACCGTTACCTGGAAGGTTCTGTTATTAATGACACCTTACACCTTAGCACATTTGATGGAAATCATGTCTATCTGTTTGAAGTAACAAAACCAAATGACTCAACTTTACTTGGGGGGCATTGGCTTGGTAAATCCAGGTTCAGGACGTGGGCCGGTAAAAAAAATGAAAATGCAAAATTGCCCGATGTCGCATTAACTTATCTGAAAGAAGGTTACGATAAAATTGAATTCAGTTTTCCTGATTTGAATGGCAATGCGGTAACCCTAAATGACGATCGTTATAAAAACAAAGTAGTGATTTTGCAGATGATGGGCTCGTGGTGCCCCAACTGCATGGATGAAACAAAATTCCTGTCACCGTGGTACGATGCAAATAAGAATCGTGGAGTAGAAATTATCGGGTTAGCTTATGAACGCAAACCTGATTTTGCTTACGCCAGTGAACGGGTAAAAAAAATGAAAGAAAAGTTTGGCGTGAACTACGAATACCTGATTGCCGGGGTTAGCGACAATGCCAAAGCGGCCGAAACATTACCTATGCTTAATAAAGTTGCCGGATTTCCGACAACTATCTTTATTGGAAAAGACGGCAAGGTAAAACACATTCATACCGGGTTTGATGGACCGGGCACAGGTATTTATCATGAGCAGTTTAAAGAACGATTTAATACAATCGTGAATGACCTCTTAAATGAAAAACAATAATTTAGAATTCAACAAATTAGTCTTCCGTTATTCTTAAATTTTGAATCAGGAATCGAATAAAAATATGAAGCGGGTTGTGGTTGGTTTATCAGGAGGTGTTGATTCGAGCGTAGCTGCGTATTTGTTAAAAGAACAAGGCTACGAGGTAATTGGTGTGTTCATGAAAAACTGGCATGACGATTCGGTTACCATCAGCAAGGAGTGCCCGTGGCTTGATGATAGTAACGATGCCATGATTGTAGCCCAACACCTGGGCATTCCCTTTCAGGCTATTGATTTAAGTAAAGAATACAAAGAACGAATTGTTGATTACATGTTTGCCGAATACAAAGCCGGCCGCACACCCAATCCCGATGTACTTTGTAATCGCGAAATCAAGTTCGATGTATTTCTGAATGCCGCCTTAAAGTTAGGTGCCGATTATGTAGCTACCGGGCATTATTGCAGAAGAGGTGAAATAACAAAGGGGGGCAAAACCTATTACCAATTATTGGCCGGTAAAGATCCCAACAAAGATCAAAGTTATTTCCTCTGCCAACTCACGCAGCAACAGTTATCCAGGGCATTGTTCCCGATTGGTGAATTATTAAAATCAGAAGTACGGGCCATTGCCAAACAAGCCAACCTGGCTACTGCCGAAAAGAAAGACTCGCAAGGGTTATGCTTTGTAGGGAAAGTACATCTGCCCGATTTTTTACAACAACGGCTTGAACCGAAAAAAGGAAAAGTAATTGAAGTACCGTTTGATTCACCGGCTTTTAGAAATGATTACGAACCAACCGATTTAAAGAACATAACAAAGCCATACAATTTTAATCCTGAATCAGGTGAAGTAGTAGGCGAACACAACGGTGCTCATTTCTATACCATTGGGCAGCGCAGGGGGCTAAATATTGGCGGCTACGAAAAACCCTTGTTTGTAATTGGCACGGATACCGACAAAAATATTATTTATACCGGCAGTGGCGATGATCATCCCGGATTATACCGGAAAGGTTTATTTGTTCCGCTTGCCGATGAACATTGGATTCGGGAAGATTTAAAACTCAACATCGGTGAATCGAAGAACTTTGTAGCGCGCATTCGATACCGCCAGCCGCTGGAACCATGCACGCTATTTAGAAAGGAAGATGGTCTTTATATTATTTTCGATAAGCCACAACGGGGCGTTACACCGGGTCAGTTTGTAGCCTGGTACGAACATGACGAATTGATCGGATCGGGGGTGATCAACTAAGTTTATTGTTCTTTAAACCCGGAAACTCCACCCGATACAATAAACTTCATTGCCACTGGCCCTGAAATATGAAGCGGCCGGATGCTTTCTTTCGGAATTAAAAAATGATTACCCGAAAACGCATAGGAATGAGGGAAGTAAACAGCCACCATATCTTTCAAACCCAATTCTGAAAGATCTTCCTGGGTTACAAAACCAATCTGGTGCAGCACATTTTCTTTATTGATGGTAACCAATACAGGTTTATCAAACTTTCGTTTGTCGCCCACAAAAGCTCCGATAAGATCTTTGATTGAAGAGTATATCAGTTTAACAAAAGGTATTCGGTTTATAATATGGTCGAGCCAATCTGTAAACGTATTGAGTGCGAAAGCTGAAATAAAATAACCGAAGAGCGTTATGACACCAAAAATAATCAGGAAGCCTAACCCCGGATAAGGCAACTGCAGTAAGCCATCCAGTTGAGCAAACGACCAGAACACAAAATAACCCGTTGCCAGCAGGGGTACAATAAACAGCATGCCGCTAAAGAAATAGCGGGCTATTTTTCTAAGATTATTTTTCATGGGTTTACAATTTATAGTAAGATCACCTTAAAATTCCATCCTGTTTTTGATGGGTAAAAAGCAGTTGCACAGGTTTTGTATCCGCAAAAGTAAAAAGGCCCCCGAATCAATCGGAGGCCTTTCTATTTTCTTTTTGTTAAACCCGATTACAGGGAGAAGCCAAGGAAACTCAAAAAGCCCAATGACATTAACCCCACCAGAATAAAGGTGATACCCAGGCCTCTTAACGGTGCGGGCACATTGGAGTACTTCATCTTTTCGCGAACACCTGCCAATGCAACAATTGCCAGCATCCATCCAATACCAGAGCCTACACCATACACAACGGATTGCGTAAAACTGAATGGAGGATTCTTCCCAACCATAAACAAAGCCCCACCTAAAATGGCACAGTTAACTGCGATAAGAGGAAGAAAAATTCCCAACGAACCATAAAGAGCAGGCGAAAATTTCTCCACAGCCATTTCTGTTAATTGAACTACCGCTGCAATTACTGATATAAACACAATGAATTGCAGGAAGCCAAGATCAATATCTGCAAAATCTCCACTTATCCATGACAAGGCACCTGGGTTAAGAATGTACTCCTGAATAAGCCAGTTAATCGGAACTGTTACTCCCAATACAAATACAACAGCCATACCCAGGCCAAATGCTGTTTTTACTTTTTTAGAGATAGCCAGAAAAGAACACATGCCCAAGAAGTAGGCAAAAATCATGTTGTCTATAAATATTGACCGTATCCCAAGATTTACTAAATCCATAACGTTAAGATTTTAATGTGTTTCGCGATAACCGTTAATAGAACGTTGTACCCAGATTACAAGCCCAACAATTACACAAGCTCCGGCTGGTAGTAACATTAATCCGTTACCCTGATAGGTAATGCCCATCGCTTCAAAGATTTTAAATCCGAAGATAGAACCACCACCAAGTAATTCGCGGAAGAAGCCAACTATCAAAAGGATTAATCCATATCCAAAACCATTACCCAAACCATCTAATAAAGATGGCCACGGCTTGTTACCCATGGCAAAAGCCTCCAGGCGGCCCATTACAATACAGTTGGTAATAATCAAACCCACAAATACCGAAAGCTGTTTCCATACATCATAGACATAAGCTTTCAA
>Ga0209200_1004595_pt1 | contig 11092 bp, 10 predicted proteins | sample AD_UKC033_MetaG_FD_184406 | JGI IMG/M metagenome (GOLD analysis project Ga0209200, IMG submission 184406) | Active sludge microbial communities of municipal wastewater-treating anaerobic digesters from USA - AD_UKC033_MetaG (SPAdes) (version 2) | ecosystem: Engineered > Bioreactor > Anaerobic >...
ACCTGCTGGAGGAGGGCACGAAGCGCTGGGTGCGGGACATCCCCACCTTCGAGGCGCAGGGCTATCGCTGGAACGACGTGCAATACGTGGCGTGCAGCGAGCTGCGCGTCGTGCCTGACGGCGAAACGATCCCACCCGGCGCGGGCCCGCCGCCGCAGCCGTAGCTATGCAAGGCAAAAGAGGGGGGGTCAGTTCAGACCAACGACGACCGCGGCCAATTCGGCCAGCACCATGGCTGTGGCGCCCCAGACTTTGTGGCCGTTGACCCGGTAGAAGGGCACCTGGCGCGACTCGCCCTGAACCAGCCAGGTCTCCAGGCCGGTGTTGGCCTCGTCCAGGAAATGGCTGAGCGGCGGCTCCAGCAGCTCGGCCACCTCATCGGGCTGGACATGGAAGTCCGGCCGGCGGGGCAGGCAGGCCACGTGGGGATAGATGCGGAAATCGCTGGGGGGAATGTAGAGCGGGGTGAGGTCGCCCAGCAAGCGCAGGTCGGTCTCGCAGACGCCGATCTCCTCGCAGGCCTCGCGCAGCGCCGTGTGCGCGGTGGACAGATCGTCGGGATCCACGCTGCCGCCGGGGAAGCTGATCTGGCCGCGGTGATTGCCCACGGTGTCGGTGCGACGGGTGAGCACCAGGTGCAGCTCGCCGCCAGGCCCGGCAGGATAGAGCAGCGCCAAGACGGCCCCCTCGCGCGGCCGGTGCTCGGGCGTGGGTGGGGCCAGCGGCCGCGGGATGGGCGCCATGCGCACCATGGCCGCCAGACCGGGCAGCGGCCGGCGCAGGGCAGTTTCGATTTGATCGATGGTCACCATGGCGTGATTATACCGTCACAACGCCAATCCCCCAACCTGCCGCGCTCAGCCCAACACCATGCGCACATCCACCGCCAGCGCGCCCTGGCCGGCCGGATAGACGACCAGCGGGTTGACGTCGATCTCCTGGACCTGGGGATGGTCCAACGCCAGTTGCGCCACGCGCTCGATGACATCGGCCACGGCGTCGACGTCGGCCGGCGGCTGGCCGCGCAGCCCTGCCAACAGCCGGCCGGCGTGGGTTTCGTCCAGCATGGCCAAGGTCTCGGCCCGCCCGAAGGGCGCGACGCGGAAGGCCACCTCCTTAAAGAGCTCCACATAGATGCCGCCCAGGCCGGCCATCAAGAGCGGGCCGAACTGCGGGTCGCGGCGCATGCCCACGATCAGCTCATGGCCGGGCGGGGCCATCTGCGTCACCAGCGCGCCGGCGATGGCCGCGCCAGGCCGACGCTGCTGCACACGGGAGATCATCGCGTCGAAAGCCGCCTGCACGGCCGCCTCATCCTCCAGCCTGAGCGCGATGCCCCCCACCTCCGACTTGTGGAAGATGTCGGGCGAGACGATCTTCAGCGCCACGGGGAAGCCGATCTGCGCGGCCAGCCGGCCGGCCTCTGCGGCTGACCGGGCCAGCGCGGCGGCCGGCTGGGCAATGCCATAGGCCGCCAAAACCGGCCGCGCCTCGGCCTCGCCAAGCTGCGCGGGACCGGGGGGAAGGGTGAACGGTGAACGGTCATCGGTGACCGGGGCGCGGCGGGCGGAGTCGGTCGCCAGTTCACCGATTGCCCAATCTCCCAGTTTGCCCTTCACCTCGGCATAGCGCCCCAGCGCGCCCATGGCCCGCGCGGCCTGTTCGGGGAAGATGAAACTGGCGATTCGCTGCTGGTGCAGCAGCGCCATCGGCTGGCGCACCACCTCGTCGCCCATGAAGCAGGCAACAACCGGCTTCCCGCTGGTCGAGTAGGCGTCGGCGCCGTATCGAGACCCCGGCTTCCCGCTGGTCGAGTAGGCGTCGGCGCCGTATCGAGACCCCGCCGCGCGCGCGATAGCCTCTGCAACCGCCAGCGGATCGACCAGGGCCTGCGGCACCAGGATGGGCAGCACCGCGTCGAAGGCGTCGCTGGCCAGCAGCGCGGCCACAGCCTGCTCGAACTGCGCCGGCTCGGCCCCGCCCAGCATGTCCACCGGGTTGGAAAGCTGCGCCTCCGGGTGGGTAAACGTCGCCAGCAGCGCCTGCGTCTCCTGCGGCGTCGGCGGCATGGCCATGCCGGCCTGCTCCAGCGCATCGGCGGCCAGGCTGGCCGGCCCGCCGGCGTTGGTCACCACGGCCACCCGCTTGCCCCTCGGCAGCGGCCCATAGGCCAGGGCCAGCGCATGATCGAAGAGCTCCTCCACCGTGTCCACGCGCAGGACGCCGGCCTGGGTGAAAGCCGCGTCGTAGGCCGCCATCTCGCCGGCCAGGCTGCCGGTGTGGGAGGAGACGGCGCGCGTGCCAGCCTGCGTGCGACCGGCTTTGATCACCAGGATCGGCTTGTGGGGGGTGATCCGCCGAGCCACGTCGATGAAGCGCCGGCCAGCGCGGATGGCCTCGACATAGGCCACGATGACGCGCGTGTTGGGGTCCTCGGCCAGCTCTTCCAGCAGGTCGGTCTCGGTGACATCGGCCGCGTTGCCCAGGGTGGCGAAGCGGCTGAAGCCGATCCCCTTGCCGGCCGTCCACTCCAGAATGCCGCCGCAGATCGCGCCCGACTGGCTGACGAAGGCGATGGGGCCCGGCTTGGGCATGGTGCGGATGAAGGTGGTGTTGAGGCCGGTGTGGGCGTCCAGCGTGCCGACGCAGTTGGGGCCGATCAGCCGCATGCTGTACTGGCCGGCGATGCGCAGCAGCTCCTGCTCCAGCGCCAGCCCCTCGGCGCCCACCTCGCGAAAGCCGCCGGAGATGACGATGGCCCCCTTCAGCCCGCGCCGGCCGCAGGCTTCCAACACGGCGGGACAAGCTGCGGCCGGGACCATCAGCACGGCCAGCTCCACCGGGTCGGGCGTCGCCTCGATGTCGGGATAGCAGGGCAGGCCCAGGATCTCGCCGGCGCGCGGGTTGACCGGGTAGACCGCGCCGCGGTAGCCGTGGCTCAGGCAGTTGCGCAGCACGCCGTGGCTCAGCTTGCGCGGGTCAGCCGACGCGCCGATGACGGCCACGCCGCTGGGGTTGAAGAAGGGGGTGAGTGTGCTGCGGGTAGCGGGAAGCGGATCGAACATGCGCGCTCCTGATCGGTCGATTGCGTCGTCGGCGCAGTTGCCAACTGGGCGGAAGAGGTTACTGCTCAACCATCGGCGCCGGGCGCTCGATTCTACAGTATAATCGCATAAGTTGGCAACTGCGCCCCCTGTTCAGGCCGCCACCAGCTCTTTGAGCTTCGCCTCCGACTGGGCCGCGACGTCGGCGTGGACCGACTGGCCGTGGCTGTCCATGGTGACCACGGCGGGAAAGCCCTCGACGCGGATCTGCCAGAAGGCCTCGGGCACGCCGAATTCCTTTAGCTTGTGTACGTCTTCCACCTCCACCACCCGCTCGGCGATCAGCGTGCCGGCGCCGCCCACCGCGTGCAGGTAGACCGCCTTGAACTTCTGGCAGGCGGCCAGCGTCCGCGGCCCCATGCCCCCTTTGCCGATCACCGCCTTCAGGTTGAAGTGCTCGATCACCAGGTCCTGATAGACCTCCTCGCGGATGCTGGTGGTGGGGCCGGCGGCCACGAAGCGCCATTGGCCGGCGTCCTTGGCCACCACCGGGCCGCAGTGATAGATCACGCCGCCGTTCAGCTTGTCCTGCAAGAGCTCATACAGCGGCCACTCCGACTCCTGTGGGTTGCCGTCGGTTTTGATGAACTGCTCGACCATGTACTTGTGGGCCGCGTCGCGGGCGGTGAAGATGACGCCGCTGATCTCCACCTGATCGCCCACGTGCAGGGCTTCGATGGCCTCGTCCGGGATGGGCACAGTGAGTTTGTGGATCATGAGTACGTCACCTCATCGCCGCGCACGGTCATGCTGCGCCGCCGGTTGGCCCAGCACATGTAGCTGACCGAGACGAAGAAGCTGGCCGGCAGGCGGTGCATGGTGTCCATCTGCACATCCAGCACGGTGGTTTCGCCGCCAAAGCCCATGGGGCCGATGCCCAGCTCGTTGGCCTGGGCCTTGATGGTCTCCTCCAGCGCGGCCAGCTCCGGGTCAGGGTTGCGGTCGCCCAACGGCCGGAAGAGCTGCTGCTTGCTGAAGGCATAGGATGCGCCGCGGTCGCCGCCCACCGCGATGCCCAGCACGCCCGGCGCACAGCCCTGGCCCTGGGCCCTGGTCACCGCGTCCAGCGCCACCCGCCGCACCCCTTCCAGGTCGCGGCCGGCCTTGAGCGGCGCGTTGGGCAGGGAGTACTGCGCGCCCACGTTCTCGCAGCCGCCCCCTTTGAGCATCAGATCCACCTTGACCGCGTCCTCGTCCCACTCGTGGAAGTGGATGGTGGGAAATTCGACGCCGCTGTTGTCGCCGCTGTTGTCGCCGCTGATGGCATCCACCGCGTTGGGGCGCAGATAGGACTTCTCGGTGGCAATGGTCACAGCCTGCTTGATCTGGGCGGCCAGCTTGCGGGTGGACCAGCCCACGGGATAGTGTACCTCGAAGATCGGCGTGCCCGTGTCCTGGCAGATGGGCCGCGACTTGGCCCGCGACATCTCGGTGTTGACCAGCATGGTATCCAGCGCGCCCTGCGCGGCCGAGCCAGCCGCCTCGCGCTCCCGCGCCTCCCGCAGGGCCAGCTCCATATCGGCCGGCAGGTCGGTGGAGGTGCGGCGGATCAGTTCGACGAGTGCCTGAGTAAGGTCTTGCATGTTACACCGTCCGTTCAAAGCCATCCAGCGTGTTTTGCAGCAGCATGGCGATGGTCATGGGGCCAACGCCGCCGGGGACGGGGGTGATGGCGCCGGCGACTTCCCTGGCCTCCTCGAAGGCCACGTCGCCCACCAGCCGGTAGCCGCTCTTCTTGCTGGGATCATCGACGCGGTTGACGCCCACATCGATCACCACCGCGCCCGGCTTGATCCAATCGGCCTTGACCATCTCGGCCCGGCCCACGGCCGCCACCAGCACATCAGCCGCGCGGCAGATGCCGGGCAGATCCTTGCTGCGCGAATGGCAGGTGGTGACAGTGGCGTTGGCGTGCAGGAGCAGCGCGGCCACCGGCATACCCACGATGTTGCTGCGGCCCAGCACCACCGCGTTGGCGCCCTCCAACTGCACGCCGCTGCGGCGCAGCAGCTCCATGCAGCCCTTGGGGGTGCAGGGGATGAAGAGCGGCTGGCGGCCCTTCATCACCAACCGGCCGATGTTGACCGGATGAAAGCCATCCACATCCTTTTCCAGGCTGATCGCGCCCAGAATCGCCTCTTCGTTCAGATGTTTGGGCAGCGGCAGTTGCACCAGAATGCCGTTGACGGCCGGGTTGGCGTTCAACTCGCGCACCAGCTCTTCCACTTCCTCCTGCGAGGCGGTGGCCGGGAGCTTGTAGCTGAAGCTCTCCATGCCTACCTCGACGCTGTTCTTGCCCTTCATGCGGACGTAGGCCTGGGAGGCAGGGTCTTCGCCCACCAGCACCGTGGCCAATCCCGGCCGGCGGCCGGTGGCTTCAAACAAGGCATCCACGCGCGTCTTGATCTCCGCGCGAATGTCGGCAGCGATGGCAGAGCCATCAATCAGTGTTGCGGTCATCGGTATCTCCAGTGTGATGAATGAAATGTGAGGCGTGAAACGCGCCGCGCGCCGCGCAACTCAGAATTCAGAGTGCGCGTGCGCAATTCCGGGTGACGCATTGCGGGTTACGCGGTGCGGGTTACGCCTCATCGCCGGGTGTGCGCCGCCTGATGGCGGCGCAGCAAATATTCATAGGCTGACAGCACCGCTTTGGCGCCGTCGCCCACGGCAATCAACACCTGTTCGGCGTAGCTGTCGGTCACGTCGCCGGCTGCGTAGATGCCGGGCCGGCTGGTTTCGCCCCGGCAGTTGACCACGATGCGGCCCATGGTGTCCAGCTCCACCAGCTCCTGCACCAGGCCGGTGTTGGGGATCAACCCCAGCTCGACGAAGAGCCCTTTGATGGCGACCTCGCGTAGCGCGCCGTCGGGCGCGGCCACGGTCATGGCCTCCAGATAGGGGGAGCCTGCCACGTCGACAACGGTATGGCCCTCCAGAATCGTCACGTTGTCGAAATCGGCCAGCTTCTCTTGCCAGGGGGAGTGCTGCGGAAGGGGCTCGGCAGCCACCAGGTAGACCCGGTTGGCCAGCGTGGCCAGCTCCGCCGCCGCGCGCATGGCCAGGGCGTCGCTGCCGACCACGGCCGTGTCCTTGCCCCAGAAGAGCGGCGCATGGCTGATAGCCGAGTAGCTGATGCCCAAGCCCAGCAGGCGGCGCTCGCCAGGGATGTTGAGCATCTGAGGACGGGCGCCGGTGGCCACGATCAGGGCGCGGGCCACCAAGGAAGCGCCGCTTTCGGTGGTCACCTGAAACACCTCCTGGCCGGCCTTGGTCTGCAGCGCCTCCACGGCGACGACCTTGTCCATCAGGCGGGCGAAGTCCAGATATTCCATCTGGCTCCGGAACTTGCGCACCACCTCTTCGCCGTTGATGGCCTCGTAGCCCTCCAGCCCGCGGATGTGCATGCGGTAATTCGCCTTGCCCCCCAGGTCCTCGGTGATCAGCAGCGTCTCCAGTCGCTTGTGAATGGCGTAGACCGTGGCCGTCAGCCCGGCCGGCCCGCCGCCGATGATGATCAGGTCATACATGGTGGTTCTCCAGATGGATGCGTGCTTCCCGGCATTCGTCTCATGCCAGGGCGCTACTGCGTGGGCCCTGCGACCGGACCGAGCTGCCATCGCCTGCCCGGTCCGTCCCAGCGCCGACGCGCCAGCATCAGCATAGCACACTTTCCCCCGGCTGAATATGACCTAGCGCAGGAATCGGAGAAGATTTCCGACCGGGATGCTGCGCACAGAGCGGCCCGCCGGCCGCTTGCCCAGGATCACCCCGCCCCCCAGCCCGCTCGCCCCATCCCTGTCAGGCGACGTAGGCCTGGCCGATGAAGTAGGACTGAACGGCGAAGAGAAATGCCAGCAGGCTCATGGCAAAGGCCAGCCAGCTTTGGCGGATGGTCGTCTTCGGCCGGAACCAGTAGTAGACCAGAAAGAAGAAGAACGCGCCCAGGCCGCCCAGATAGTGAATGTAGAGCTGCATGACGCCCAGACCCTGGTCCAACAGCTTGACGCCGACAAGGATCTGAAGCGCCAGCGCCATCTGTGCCGCGACCATCACCCAATGGCCCGCGGCAGTCATGCCTTTGCGCCGCCAGGCCAGCAGGCCAGTCACCGCCATCGCTGCCAGGGTGGCAATCATCACCAGAACGCCCAGCGCGATATGAACGGCTGGGGGAAGTACAATCGTGTCAATCATCTGCGCTACTCCAGAGACGGAATGATTGGCTGCGCCAGCGTATCCGGGTGGGATTCCGCCGCGAAGCCGCGGATATCGACCCGCCGCAGCAGCCAGATGCAGCCCAGCAGTCCGATGGCCTCGACCACGAAGACTGCGGCGTAGGCCAGGGCGATCTGGTCGCTCAGGCTGTTGACCAGGTCGCGGATCAGGCCGCCGGCCGCGATGCCCAGGCCGCGGTTGACCAGTTGAATCACCGACCAGAGCGCCAGATAGCTGGCGGCCCGCTCGGCGCGGTTGACCGCCATCAGCAGGCTCATGCCGCCCACGGTGAACACGCCAAAGCCGACGCCGAAGAAGAGCAGCGTCGGAATCACCATGGCCAGCGACTCGCGCCAGGCGGCCACGCCCAGCAGCAAGATGGGCAGCGCCAGCAGCAGGAGGCCCCAGGCGGTGACGCTCACCTGCTGATCAGGCCGGCGTCGGCGCGTCAGGCCATAGGTCACGATCATGCTGAGCAGGACGCCGGCGCCCCAGTAGGCGTTGAAGCGGGTGGTCTCTCCCACCGTCAGCCCGAAGACATCGCCGCCGAACGGCTCCAGCACGGCATCCTGCATGAAGGCGAAGAAGGCCGACACGGCCAGGAAGAGCGCGTAGCGCCGGCTGTGCTGATCGGACCAGATGGCGGAGAGAGTGGCGCGCAGCGAGGGCGGCCTGCTGTCTGACGCCGCCACCGGGGGCAGGGCGCCGCTGCGCCGCGCCCGCCGCTCCTCTCCCAGCACCGACACCAGCCAGAAGAAGGTCGCGCCGATCATGGTCAGGATCACCAGCCGCCAGAAAAGCGCCTGGTCATAGGCGGGCATGATGCGGGCAAAGATCACCGGAATAAAGGCGAAGCTGACCACCAGCATGAACTGGACGATGCTGACGGCCTGGCCGCGGCGTTCGTAGGGCGCGCTGTCATGCACCAGCGCTAGGAAGGGCGCACCGGAGAACGAGGTGCCCGTGCCGTAGAGCAGCAGCGCGACCACGGCCAGCGCCCAGCCCAGCCGGGCATCTCCTTCGGCGATCAGCCCCACCGACAGCGGCAGCAGCGGCAGCGCCAGCAGCATGATCAGCCGGCCCAGCCAGATGTAGGCGGTGCGCCGGCTGCCGAAAAGCGGGTGCGTGTCGGACTCGTGGCCGGCCCAGATGGCCAGCGGCGCCAGGAAGTAGCGCGCGGCCAGCAGCAGGCTGACCGGCCAGGCGGCCAGGCCCAGATCGGTGATCATCACCCGGTTCCAGATGCCGCTCAGCAGCACGTCGGTCATCGACGAGCCGATGTGGAAGGAACCGAGCTTGAAAGAACGGAGGGCGCTGAAGCTGGGGCGAGCGGCGCCCGGCGTCTCCCGCAGGCTTGCATCCTGGACGGACATGGCGTCTAGAACCAGCCGCGGCCAGCGCCGGTTGCCAGGAAGGGCCAGGGAATGGCCAGCAGCACCAACACCAGGGCCGCGGTGAAGAAGATGCCGGTTTGTGTGAACTTGCCGGCGTCTGTGGTCGCCTTCTTGGCGCGGGCGCGGCCGATGTGGGCCACAACCACGGCAACGATCATGAGCAGCAGGTGCTCGACCAGGAAGAAGCGGACGCTGCCGTTGCCCATGGCCGCGCCGAAGTTGCTGAACGCGCTCTTGGTGATGGGGCTGAACACCAGGTAGAGCAGCAGTCCCAGCAGCAGGTTCACGTCCAAGGAGATGGTAAAGCCCAGCCCCAGGCTGTTATCCAGCGCTGTCCACGGCTTGCCGCCGCGCGAGCCCATCCACGCGCGCACTGCGGCGACGATGCCAAAGATGACAATGGCCCAACGGACCACGGAATGAAGGGTGAGAACGAGAGGATACATGGTTGACTCCTTGTCTTGATGGCAGAGCTCGAGGGAGCTCAGTGGATCGATAACATCTGCTAACCGCTCAGATCAGCGGTCATGAGCGGGCAAGAGCTTGCTGGGCCGGAGGGCATCGGTCGCTGAAGCTGCTGACCTGGCGGCCAGATCCGCGGCGCGGCGAAGGCTGTCGAGCGTTCTTCGGCGCTGCCCGTGCTGGCCAGCTCATGTCGGCGACAGCTTGCTCTCGGCCTGTTCGTTGCGCTGCACGGTGGCCATTTCCTCGCTGTGGCTTTTCAGGGCCAGCGCCAGCGCGGCAAAGGCCAGCGTCACGCCGCCGATGATGGCGAAGGCGCTCTGGTAGCCGGGGACGCCGCCGCCCATGGAGGCTGCCACCGCGCCCACCAGCGCGCCGCCGGCCAGTTGCCCGACGCGCGTCGACAGGGCCAGCGCGGCCTGGGAGGCGGCGCGCTGGGAGCGGGGCGCTTCGTTGAGCATGATGTAGCGCAGCGGCGCGCCCAGCAGCCACGAGAGCCCCAACCCGACCAGCACGCCGGCCGCGTAGAACAAAACGATGCTGAGCGACAGCAGGCCGACCATCAACATGCCCACCGCCAGCACGCTTGTGCCAATCATCACCACCGTGCGCGAGCCGGTGCGGTCCAACGTGCGGCCGGCCAGCGGCGAGCCGACCGCCATCACCAGCACCACCGGCAGGAGCATGAAGCTGGCGGTGGAGTTGGAGACGGCAAAGGCAGCCACCAGCAGGGCGGGCACGAAGACCAGCGCCGCCTCGGCAAAGCCAGCCAGCCCGGCAAACAGGTTGACCAGGGCCGCCTGGCGTCGGGTGAACAGGCTCAGGTGCAGCACCGGATCAACGGCGCGTCGCTCCACCAGCACGAAAACCGGAACCAGCGCCACGGTCAGCAGCAGGAAGCCCCATACCTGGGGGGTGGCCAGGCTGGTCCGAATGTCGGCCGTGTCCAGTTGGTTCATGCCGTAGGTCATGGCCGTCAACAGCACGGTCAGCACGATCATGCCGGCCCAGTCGAAGGGGCGCGGCTGTTGGGGGCGGGTGGTGGGCAGCAGACGCAGGGCCCCTACGATCAGCACGGCCGCGATGGGCAGGTTGATCAGGAAGAGCCAGTGCCAGTTGAGCGCCAGCAGGATCACGCCGCCCAGGATCGGCCCGACCAGAAAGGCGATGCCGAAGACCGCGCCGATCAACCCCAGCGCACTGCCGCGCTTTTCCACCGGGAAGGTGTCGCCGATCACGGCGGAGGCCACGGGGAAGATGCCGCCCGCGCCCAGGCCCTGGATCGCGCGGCCCAGCAGCAGCACGCCAAAGGTCGGCGACAGGGCCACGATCAGCGAGCCGGCCGCGAAGAGGGCGACATCCATCACATAGATGCTGCGCCGGCCGGCCCTGTCGGAGAGCTTGGCCATCAGCGGCGTGCCCACCAGGTTGGCCAGAACGTAGATGGTGAAGACCCAGGTCAGCGCCCGGTCATCCACGCCGAAGCCAGCCTGGATGGCCGGCAGGGCCGGGCCGACGATGGCGATATCCAGCGCGCCCATCAGCACGCCGAGGAAGAGCACCAAGAGCAAACGGTTGCGGGTACGGGTGTCGGGGATGGTCATGGGAAGGAAGGAATGAGTAATGCGTAATGCGTAATGCGTAATGTGTGATCAGCGTCGGATGGTGATTATACGCACGAAGCACCGATCGATCAAAGTCTGGCGTGGTGTACGTTCCCGGTTTCAGCGCGGAGTCGAGGCTTTAGCCGGTTTTAGCGCGGAGTCGAGGCTTTAGCCGGTTTCGGCGCGGAGTCGAGGCTTTAGCCGGTTTCAGCGCGGAGTCGAGGCTTTAGCCGGTTTCGGCGCGGAGTCGAGGCTTTAGCCGGTTTCGACGCGGAGTCGAGGCTTTAGCCGGTTTCGGCGCGGAGTCGAGGCT
>Ga0209200_1004596_pt1 | contig 11091 bp, 9 predicted proteins | sample AD_UKC033_MetaG_FD_184406 | JGI IMG/M metagenome (GOLD analysis project Ga0209200, IMG submission 184406) | Active sludge microbial communities of municipal wastewater-treating anaerobic digesters from USA - AD_UKC033_MetaG (SPAdes) (version 2) | ecosystem: Engineered > Bioreactor > Anaerobic >...
GGCGAAGATGAACAACATCGAAATCGCGCCGATGTACACAACCACTTGAACCACCGCGAGAAAACTCGCATGGAGGATGGCAAAGATCGCCGCCACGCCGAACAACGCGGCGATCAACCAAAATGCGGCATGGATGAGGTTTCCCGTCGTCACCACGCGAAACGCGGCAATGAGTGTTCCAGCGGCTATTACAAGAAAAATGATTTGGTCAACGGTCATAAGTTCTCCAAAACCGAATTACGAAATACGCAGTACGCAATGCGCAAGGCGATTACTCCGTTCTTCGTGCTGCGTATCCTGTTCCCTCAACTCTTTCCCGCTCCCACCGGCTGGCGGAGCGGGCTACTTCGAGCGATATCCACGCGACGAGGATGTTCGAGAGGAACATGCCGCCGATGTAGAGCCAGTTCGAGGCGTCGGCGAGAAGCGCGTTCATGAGGGCGGTCGTCATCAGCAGGACAAAAGCGACGGGCGTGAGAAACTTCCAATTAAAAGCGAGCATGTGGTCGATGCGGATGCGGAGGAGCGTGTACTTCACCCACATGATGATCCAATAACCGATGAACGCTTTGAAGAACAGGATGGCGATGGCAAGGAACGCGCTGACCTGCTCCAAGCCGAAGAAACGATACCCGCCGAAGAATAGGATCGCCCAAAAACCGCCGAACGTGAAGGCGTGCAGGAGTTCGCCAGCGTAGAACATGCCGAACTTCATGCCCGAGTATTCGATGTTATAGCCGGAGACCAACTCCGATTCCGCTTCGCCCATGTCGAACGGAGAACGTCCGAGTTCGGCGATCGCGGCGATGAGGAAGATGACCGCCGCCAAAGGCGCAAGGAAGAAATTCCACGTGTCCTGCGCCTGCGTAATCGCGCCGATGCCCATCGAACCCGCAAAGATCGTCGGGATGAGCATCACGGTGAGCATCGGGATCTCAAACGACAGCATCACCGCCGCCTCGCGGAACGCGCCGATGAGCGAATATTTGTTATTCGAAGACCAGCCCGCCATGATGATCGAAAGCGTGCCGATCGCGCCCGCCGCAATGATGTACAACACGCCGATGTTCAAATCCACGCCGAGGATGGACGGCGCAAGCGGCACCACCGCCCACAGGATCAGCACCGACATCATCGAAAGGATCGGCGCGAGGTTGTACAGCGTCCGGTCCGCGCCTTCGGGCGTGGTGTCTTCTTTAATTAGAAGTTTGATAATGTCGGCGAATGGCTGGATCAGCCCGAACGGTCCGAGTCGATTCGGTCCGATGCGGGATTGAAAACGCGAGACCACCTTGCGTTCGATCCACACGAGGAAAATATCCAACACCATGAGCAGGGCAACGAGAATAAAGATACCGAGGAAGCCGATCAACACTTGCGCCCAAAGATCGGGCATGCCCCAGCCGGAGAAAATCCCAAGCAACCAATCTGCCGCAACTTTGAGAGGGTCTTTAAGAAAATCCATCATCGCTCCGAAATCTTCCTCACCCTAGCCCTCTCCCGCTGGGAGAGGAAACGAGGCAAGGACAAAGAAAAGGCTGAATAGGTTAAACCAATTCAGCCTTTTTCATTAATCGTATGGAAATTACACCCACTCCAGCATCCCTTTGCGCCACGTGTACACCAAGCCGACGATAAGGATAAGGATAAAGACGATACCTTCGATCACAGCGAACATGCCAAGCGAATTAAGTTTCACCGCCCACGGGAAGAGAAAGACGGTCTCCACATCGAAGATCAAAAAAACCAACGCAAAAATATAATATTGGGCTTTGAACTGCACCCAAGAATCGCCCACCGTTTCAATGCCGCATTCGTATGTTGTCTGTTTGATCGGATTCGACTTCTTCGGCGCCAACACCCATGCCGCGACGATCGCGCCAACTGGAATGATCAACCCGACGAGTAAAAACAACCCAATATAAACCCACGAACTCATAAAATCTCCTGCGATTTTTTTTACGAGCGGCAAAATTGTACCATAAAGGATTTTCACCCCAAATTGACAGAGTCTTTATTTTTGGGTGATTTTCATCCTATTTAATTCCAGGCGGCACGCCCTGCCAAGAACATCGCGCCACCTGCCGTGACGTAGTTGCGCCGCGTCACGATCTTGTTTTGAGCCATCCTCTTCTTATTTACGCTTTTGCCTGCGGAAGAAAAATCTCACGATGTCTTCTAAAAACGGAAAGCCGATGACGGTGCCTGCGATGGAGCCTACCACTCCGAACGACCGCGCCAAGTCGCCTGATAGACCGAGGAAGTTCACCGCTTCGATCTCGACGGGTTGGGCTGATACCGCTTTCTGGCTTTCTGCCCCGCTTGAGCGCTCTCTAAAGCGCAGATACAGCCACACCGTCCCGCGATAGACGCCGACTCCATCGGGGCGAATGCTCCAATAAAATGAAACGGACTGCCCTTGCGAGAGAGGCTGGCTGGCGAGTCCAGACGGCGAGACTTGCATCCCAGCGATATCAAAGCGCGCTTCGGCAATAACGTTATGCGTTTCATATAAGTTGGGAATTTCAACCGTCTCACCCGTGACGAGGTTACCGCCAACTTCCGCAGTCGGTGTGAGGTTGCCCAAGTCGTCCACTTCGAGCGTGAGGCGCACGATATCCGAATCCCCCGCGCGGATCTGAGGCGGAAATTCGAGCGTGATGCGGCGCCGCTCGGGAATCGCCGGTGGCAAAGTCGGGATGACCGATTCGCCTCCGCCGGTGTTTGGCAAAGCCGTCGAAACAAATTGGGTCGGGGGAATTTCCTCAGCGGCGGGTTGATCTGTCGAAGCCGGCGCTTCAGGCGCCGCCGAATACATACCTCCGCAGGCGAAAAGCGTTAGCGCGGTCAACAATATCAAAAATAAACGTAGAAAAAAACCATATGTTTTCATGAAACAGATTCAATGAGATACGGCAACTGCATTTCATTCGGCGCGATGGGCTGTGTGCGAATTTCGCGGCGCGTGGGAGCGAATCCCCAGATCAATAGTGAAATGGAGATCGCTAACAGGACGACGCCTAAAAAGATTCGGATTCTGCGTGACATTATTTCTCCGTAGCGCCGACTTAAGTCGGCGCTACTGAATCGCCGCCAACTCACCTGCTACGAGACCAGGAAACGCCGCGCGAAGTTTCTCATCCACCTCGGGCGAAATCAACGGCTCGGGATTCTTCGACATAATTTCTCTGACCTTATTCATCGCGCGAGCATGGATGTCTAACGCGCCTTTCCTCTCCCACGCGGTCCGCGCATCGCGGTCGGCGATCTTGGTCATCACGGCTTCGGTCTTCATGCGATTGATCGTATGCTTGGCAACGATGTACGAACCGCCAGGACCGATCTCTTTGATCAAATTCACCGCAAGGTCCTCATCGCTAAATGAAATGCCGCGTTTGACACGTTTCAACATCTGCGCCACTTCATCGTCTATCACCGCTTTGGCGAAATCGAAAGTTTTGAGCGCGTCTATCAACCCGCCGATGTTGAACATGTCCATGCCGCCCACGATGCCGCCCATGCCAGACATACCTGTTTCATAGCCAGATTGCGCATCGTTCAATTTTGAATTTGTCAAACCCACATAGCCGCCGCATGGGACATCATAAAACCGAGCAAGTTGCGCGAACGCCATGTGCAACATGCCGCACTCAATCGCGCCAGACGTGTACGCGCCTGAACGCATGTCAGCAACCGTTGCAAGCGTGGCATAAATTGTCGGCGTGCCTTCTTTTACCATTTGCATCAACGCCACAGTCGCAAGATATTCCGCGTTGCCTTGCACCAACGTCCCAGCCATAGACATGGGAGAAGTGAGTCCCGCGTTCGGCACAATGGTCGGATATACGGGCAAACCTTCACCCGCAAAGTACATCACATTTTCAGTAGAGAGCACATCCATCGAAAGCGGTGAAACCGTCGGGCAATAATGATGCGTGAGGAAGGGATGCTCCTTGTACGCCTCTTCCCCACCCGCAACGATGTAGGCCATCTCCATCATCGCCAGCGTATCTTTGTGATCGGTCGTCGTCGCGCGAATCGGCTTGAGGCAATATTTCAGCGCGGGATACAAACGCGAAATCGTGAACTGATCTTTCGGCGCGTCGTCTGCCAGCGTGGAGATGGAAAACATATCGTAGCCCGGCAATTCATTGATGAGATGCGCGATGCGGGCAATGTCGGCGGACTCGGCGCGTCTTTCGTGACCTGTGACCGGGTCAATGATATCGGGAGCCGAACTCGCCGTGACGATGACCGGGCTGTCGCGCGGAATCGTCTTATCGAACTTCGGGTCGCGCGCATGGAACGTGAATGACGGCGGCGTCATCTTACGATACTTCTCGATCACCTCGCACGGAAATTTGACTCGCTCGCCGTCAACGGAACATCCGTGTTTGGCAAACAGCTCCCGCGCAGGCTCGAAACGGACTTTGAATCCCGTCTCTTGAAGAATCTCCAGCGAGGCTTCATGAATTTTTTGAATTTGTTCTTGCGTAAGAAGTTCAGCGAATGACATGGGATGTCCTTTGAAATAAAGTTGTTGTACGCCTAACGACCATGGACGATAGACCACTGACCATATCAACTTGGGCATTGTCCATGGTCAGTGGTCTATCGTCGTTCTTGAATTGTCTTCCTTTTCACTTTATCTTTCGAAACCTGATTGCGAGAATCATTTCTCTTGGGAAACTTTAGTTCGCGCAGTAGCCTTGCCTGTGCGCGTTGACCTTGCACCGCCACCTGACGCGGGATGGATAATATCCGTTCGATGATCTCGAAGCGGTTGTTCTTGAATGCCCAATGCTCAACCTTTAGTTTATCAGCCAACTCCAGGATTTCAGCAACCGAAAACATCTGCAAGCCCGCTCGCGTCACTTTCAAGGTTGCGGCGGCTGTTGCAAACCGCGCGGACTGTTCAAGATTCCAGTTTTTGAGATAACCATAAACAAAGCCTGCCGAAAACGTCGCCCCTGCTCCGCACGCGTCCACGGCTTTGACTTGAGGAGCGAAGACTCTCACGATCTCATTTCCTCGCGCCACGAGGCATCCCCCTTTGGCAAGCGTGATGATCGCGGTTTCGATCCCCGATTTCAACAATTTTCGCGCCGTACCGATCAACGCGCGTTTGCCGCCGAGTTGCGCGGCGTCGGTCACTGCCTGACAAAACGCGGCGCTCTTGGCGTATTGTTTCAGCACATTGTGATCTTTGTGCCCATGTTCAAGATTCACAAACACAGGGACTTTGAGTCGGTTCGCTTCATCCATCGCGCGGATGACATGGTTTCCGTCGTACCAATCCACGTAGAGGACTTTCGAGCCGCGAATCAGGCTGAGGTCGGCAGAATCAAGCGTCCCTAAGATTTGAGGCGTGCGCTGCCAGAAGTACGTCCGCGCGCCTTTGCGATCTGAGACGTTCACTTCAAGCGGAGTCCTGTAATCCTTCGTAAATCTAACTTTGCCTTGAACGCCCCAATCCTTCAATCGTTTGGCAAGCGCGTGACCGCGTTCATCGTCGCCGACCGCCGTGCCGATCATTCCTGCGGACACATCCCACTGGCACAGCAAGCAAGCCACAATCGCGGCGTCATCGAACACAAACTCGTTGACCTCGGTCACGATCGCGCCTGTGTTGTGCTTGGGGAGTTTCTCAAGCACCATGATCTCAACAGGCGTCAGCATCCCAAAGCCGACGTATTCAGGAGGGGATTTTGGCATGGGTCAATTATACGCCGTTCTCTTTTTAAACCACAAAGGACACAAAGTGCACAAAGAAATTCAATAAGCTAAATTTCTTCGTGACCTTTGTGCCCTTCGTGGTTAAGATTTTTCTCACGCCTTCAACTTCTCCCCCTTCGGATCATACAACACAGACGCTGTCACTTCCGCGACGCGCATCCCTTCAATGAGTTCAACATCCACGCGCGCGCCAGCTTTTGCTAACTCAAGCGGCAGATAGGCGAGTAGGATGTTTTTCCTCACGGTGTATCCGTATCCGCCGCTTCTCACGCGGGTGAGGACTTTGCCTTCGTGGTAGATCGCTTCGCCGCCGTAGATTTGGGTGAAGTCTTCACCGTCTAAAACCAGCGTGCAAAGTTTTGTGGTGAAGCCTTTTGGTTTCTTTTCCAACAATGCAGTTTTGCCGATGAAGTCACCTTTATCAAAATTGACGCAGAATCCCAAGCCCGCCTCAAATGGCGTTTCGAGTTGGGTTACGTCGGTTGTGTAGTAGCGATAGGCTTTTTCGAGGCGGAGCGAGTCCATGGCTTTGTAGCCGCCGACTTCCATGCCGAAGCCTTTGCCCGCTTGAATCAACAAGTCCCAGACCATCGAAGCGCGATTGTTCGGGATGTACAACTCCCAGCCGAGTTCGCCCACATAACTGACTCTCTGCGCCCAGACCTTGGCGCCGTTGATGGCGATGAAACGCGCTGTCAGATATGGGAACGCTTCATTCGTAACCGAATCAGACGTCACTTTGGAAAGAATCGAGCGGGATTTTGGTCCCATGATCGCGAGGCACGCCCAGTCCGTTGTGATGTCGCGCAGAGTCACGTCATCGTCATCTTCGGTGTGCATTTGCAACCACGCGAGATCGTTGGCGATAAATCCCGATCCCGTGACGACCCAAAATTTATTTTGCTCGATACGCGCGATAGTGACATCCGCTTCGACGCCGCCGCGCGTGTTGAGAAATTGAGTGTAGGTTGTACTGCCAACGGGTTTATCAACATTCGAATCGGTGACGTGCTGTAAAAGTTTAAGCGCATCGCGCCCTGTGACTTCAATTTTGCCGAACGATGTGAGATCGAAAAGAGTTGCGCGTTCGCGTGTGGCGCGATGTTCTTCACCGACGCGCTCGAAATATGGAGGTTTGTTCCAGCCCCATTCTTTTTGATCCGCGCCCGCCCGCCGCCATTTTTTATCGGGCGAATAATACAACACGCGCTCCCATCCAAATTTTTCTCCGAAGACCGCGCCCAACTCTTGAGTACGATGATAGACGGGACTCACACGACGTGGACGCGCCGCTTCATTTTCGTCGTTGGGGAAACGCAGCGCGTAATAATATTTGACACTCTCGACCGTGCGCTCGGCGGCGTATTGCGGATCGGTGAAATAATTTCCGAAGCGCGTGGCGCGAAACGCGTTGACATCCATCGGCGGTTCGCCTTCGACGATCCATTCGGCGAGCAGTTTTCCCATGCCGCCCGCGCCGCCATATCCATTAAGCGACATGCCCGCCAGCATCCACATGCCGCGCGCGCCAGCGACGGGTCCGAGCATCGGTTGGCAATCGGGCGTGTACGCGCCAGGGTGACACGTGATATCAATGATGCCCGCGTCCTTCAAAAACGGGATGCGGCGGATCGCGCCCTCGAGCAACATTTCAAAGCGTTGATACGAATGCGGCAGTGTCGCGTTGCCATGTTCCCACGGAGCGCCGTCAATCCAACGCGCGGGCGGGTTCGGTTCGTAACCGCCGATCACGAGTCCTCCCTGCTCTTCGCGCATGTACACCAAATTATCGGGGTCGCGCAGGCACGGCGTATTTTTCGGGAACTCATGTCCAGTCACCGCCTTGAGCGTGATGTGTTGATGGTCAACGGGCGTGGTCGGCAACGGCACACCGACCATCGCGGCGAGGCGCGGCGCCCACATGCCCGTCGCGTTCACAACAAGATTCGTTTTGATGATTCCTTTATCGGTGATCACTGCCTGAATTTCACCGCGCGGCGAAAGCTCGATCCCCGTGACGCGCGTGTTCGTGTTCACGTCCACGCCCAATTCTTTGATGATGCGCGCCAAGCCCGTCGTCGTGTCGTACGGCGAAAGATGCCCATCGCGCGGAAGATAGATCGCGCCGTAGAGATCCTTGTCCGTGATCTGCGGCATGATTCTGACCGCCTCGGCTGGGGAGATGATCTCCACCTCCATGCCGATCGCCTTCGCCCGACTCACGCTTCTTTCCAACTCTTTGAGCTGGTTCGCGCTAGACGCCACCCTCAAACTCCCAACGTGGTGGAAGAATCCAAGCTCGCTCCACAACTCGATGGAATATTTGCGGAATTGCATCATGGTCTTGGATGTGGCAAACTGCGTCACCACCCCCGCGGCGTGCGACGATTCTCCGCTGGCGATATCCCCTTTTTCCAGCAAGACAATATCGCGCTTGCCTAGTTTATGTAAATGATATGCGACGCTAGTCCCGTAAATCCCGCCGCCGATGACGACGATCTCTGCTTGGTTTTTCATTTTCACCTTTTCAAAATAATTCGGTGGTCGAGTAGCCCTGAGCGTTCGTTGCGAAGGGCGTATCGAGACCACCAGTGTTCAAAAGTAATTTTGTAACAAGAATTGCTTTACGGCGTGGTGATCTCGATACGGCGGACGAACGCCGCCTACTCGACCACCGATTATATTTTTAACTTTGAATATCCCTCAACCACCCCTCAAACTCACCCGAATCCATCTTCTCGACTGCTCGACCCCAACGCTCGATTGCCCAGCCCCAGAAGTCGAAGTCAATGGTGGAAATGTTCGCCTGGATCGCCGCCCAGAGTCCCCAGCCCACATCGGACATGATCATATTCAACTTCATACGAGCGATCATGGCGGGAGTCGCTTCGCCAAAGTACGCGGCACAAACTTCAGCGATTTGTTCATCATTAAATTGCATTTCCTGACACGTGTTGCCAAGTTCAAATGTCGGATCGTTGTTGCCGCTGTATTCGTAGTCAATCAGCCAGAGTTGACTTCCATCGTCAATGTAATTTTCAGCGAGCAGGTCGTTATTGCAGGGAACTGTTGCTAACGGTTTGACATTCATCGCTTGCTCGATGCGATTGATCGTTGGCACGCGGTCGAGGTAGCCATCTGGGATTTTGATGGCGCGGTCACGGCAGAGGCTGAGATAATATTCCGTGAGGCGGAACATGTTGAAGTCCAGCAAGAAGCGTGGAGCGGCGTGGAGTCGCTTGATGGCTTGCGCCATGCGCGTCGGTTGTCCCGTCTCGTTCAGCGAATCCTTCGACATAGTTTTGCCGTTGAGAAATTCCAACACCATCACGTTATATTCAGGCAGATGATGAAGCACGCGCGGCGCAACACCCGCTTCCGATGCGGCTTTGGTGTTGTGGTGTTCGTTGTTGCGGTCAATTGCGAGGAGTTCTGTGCTGGCGCCAGGGACGCGGACGAAATACGGAACGCCGTCCACTTCGATCTTGAAGTTGGAGTTGGTCAATCCGCCAGAGAGCGGCGTGATGGAAATATTCTTTCCATTCCATTCGGGGATTTTTGCGACAACCTCATCAATGACAGACATATTGCCTCAGATAATGGAAACAGGTAAACCTGTGCTTCCACTTGTTTACCTGTTTCCTTGTTTCCCTGTTTACGATCTTTCTATAACACAAGCACCGCTTCCTTTGAACACATCACTTGCTCTTTCGCGCCGATGGCGGGGAGTTCAAGGAATGGATTGTTGAACGTATCCATGTTGAAGCTTGTGTTGCCAATTTTTATTTGAATGCGGACTACCGCGCCGAGGAAAGTGATGCTTTCGATGGTGCAATCAATGACATTATCTTTCTTCGGTTCGACGGCAAAACTGAAACGCTCGGGTCGCACGGAAATTTTGACCTTGTCGCCTTTCTTGCGACTTGAAAAGTCCTCTTCGGCGGTCTTGAAGTGAACGCCGTCCATCGCAAGTATTCCGTTCGCAGGATCAACCACTTCGGCATCGGCATTGTTCAACGAACCGACGAAGTTCGCCACGAATTGCGTCTTGGGGAAGTTGTAGATCTCGAACGGCGAGCCAACCTGCTCCATCTCGCCGACGTTCATCACAACGATTCGATCTGAAATGGATAACGCTTCCTCTTGATCGTGCGTGACGAAGATGGCAGTGATGCCAAGCCGCCTTTGGATCGCGCGAATCTCCTGCCGAAGCGAAACACGGATCTTCGCATCCAACGCGGAGAGCGGCTCATCAAGCAAAAGCACTTCAGGGCGGATGGCAAGCGCGCGGGCAAGCGAGACGCGTTGTTGCTGTCCGCCAGAAAGTTGATACGGATATTTATTGGCGTGTTTCTCGAGATTGACGAGGCTGAGCATCTCATCCACGCGGGCGTGAACATCTGTTGAATTCATCTTGCGAATGCGCAGCCCGAAGCCAATGTTTTGCGCAACCGTCATGTTCGGGAATAGCGCGTATGCCTGAAAGATCATACCGACATTGCGCTGGTTCGGAGCTTTGTCGGTAATATCAACGCCATCCAACGTAATCCTGCCAGAAGTTGGAAGTTCAAACCCTGCAACCATGCGTAGCGTCGTCGTCTTTCCACAGCCTGATGGGCCAAGAAATGACACGAATTCACCTTTCTCTATACCGAGGTTGAATTTATCGACTACCACCACATCGCCAAATTGTTTGGTCACATTTTCAAGAGACAAGTAAGACATTAGGATTCTCCGCTGCGAATTTCTTTAGTGCGCGCCTGTGGCTTGACCCTGCCCGCCGGTGACAAATTGGATCATGCCCATGGCAAACCAGGTCATCAAGAACGTGACAAACGACAGCGCGGCAGGCTCATACGCTTTATGCTGGCCGATCAAAAACAGATACGGGCCGAACGCATCCACGCCAAGGAAAGAGGCTAACGTCACCTCGCCGACGACAATGGCAAATGTGAGTAGTGCTCCACTCAACAACGCAGACCGAACATTGGGCAAAATTACCTGTGTGATGATGGTGAACCATCCCGCACCCAAGCTTTGGGCGGCTTCGGTCAATGTGCGGATGTCCACCACGCGCATGCCGGTGTCTACCGAGCGGTACATGTACGGCATGGCAAGTACCATGTAGCCCGCCGTGATCAAGGCATACGTTCCAAATTTTGTCGTAGTCAAAGGCTGGAATAATTCAATATCGGTAAAAGGTATGGTGAAATGCGTGCTATACGTTCGGATAAGACCAAACACGAGGATGATCGCTGGGATAACGAACGGCAATAGCGTGATGAATTCCGCGATCCGCCTCGCTTGAGGCAGGCGCAACCGAATCCAATAGGCGGTGGGAACGATCAGGAGGGT
>Ga0209200_1004599_pt1 | contig 11083 bp, 10 predicted proteins | sample AD_UKC033_MetaG_FD_184406 | JGI IMG/M metagenome (GOLD analysis project Ga0209200, IMG submission 184406) | Active sludge microbial communities of municipal wastewater-treating anaerobic digesters from USA - AD_UKC033_MetaG (SPAdes) (version 2) | ecosystem: Engineered > Bioreactor > Anaerobic >...
CCTGATTCATCTGGAGCATCTCCTCCCCGATGTAGAACCTCATTCTACAGGTTTTTCTTGCTCAATTTCTCCCCACGATTTTCATGGGGAATTCTGACGATTTTTTTGTCCATCCCAGCTTGATCTTTTTGGGTAATTCTAGTGTATGTTACACAATCTTCTTCCCTTACCGCGATTCCCTCCGGTTGATTTTGACTGATATGTCGGTCCTTTTTATGTTGTTTTATCCGGTTATTCCCGTGTGTCTGTCCCGGCCTGACCTGCATCCCTAACTGAACCAGGGTGAGTTCCTTCGATTGCATCAGGCAGCTACCGGGTACCGAAGAGATTCTACGGCACATCCTTCTGTGACCGTCGATATGTGTTTGGTGCAGACCATGTTCGGCTGTAGCATACAGGCCGCATTTGGCTGCGCCCCCCGATGAATGACGATTCAGTTTCACGATTGTATGTCCGGATGAACCATCATTTTCTACCCCCGGTACTGCTTTCTCCCGAGAGGGTCGGAAATGCTTTCTTCCCTCAGATTCCTCTTGATAGCGTGGACCTTATATGTGTTAAATGGAATTTACAAATATCAATCTTTGTTGTTTTCTGAAATCACAATAATCCCACATCAATTGGTATCGCGATACTTTTCTACATATTTATCAAGGAGTTCATTAATCATTGTCTGATATTTTACTTTATTCCTCTTTGCGGATTCCTTGAAGAATTCAACACTTTGTTTATTGAGTGTAATCGTTACTTTGACTTTTGGTATTCGCTTCACTAATTGATCAGGAGGCGGCAGAAAATCATCGACCTTCTTCCCTTTGAGGAGTACCTCCCCGATATCATTCGGTGCATCTCTATAAACCGTTTTCTTGTTCATAGCGTCGTTTTCCCTCTCGCCAATATCCAGCTCCAAAAATTCGTATATTGCCACGTCGTACCGTAAACCTTACGGTGGCAATACCCCGTTTGCATTTTCCGAGACAAAAATACCTTTTTTCGGTCTCGGAATGGTGCTCATCAGAAAGGATGACTCGCCTTTCATCAAAGAATGCTCCTTGAGCCTCATCGAATGAAAGACCATGCTTTTGAATGTTGAGCTGGTTCTTCTTTTCATCCCATTCAAAGGTCATAGTATAATATACATATTATTCGCCATATTTGCAATACATATCGCTTATTTTGAAAATGAGTTGCTGTCCATTTAATTTAAGGAGCAAGGCTCACGGAAACAACTATAGTCAGCCCATAAAACCCAAATTCCCAGCAATTTATACCAATGCAGGGGCTTCAATGCCCAACGCAGCATAGAGGGATTTCTGCTTTTTTGTAATTTCACCATAGTGAGTTTTATGACCAGGACGCCCAAAACACTCGATGATATCCAGTTCATCAAGAAGTTCATGCATGGTCATTGTTTTATGAAGCTTTTGATCATTCATCGCTTTACTGATATAGGATAGATAAATAAGCGCCAGGAATTGAACGAAGAGCTTTCCTTCAAGATTCTGTTCCGACGAGACTGACGTTGGCCGCAGCGAGAGCCTTTCTTTTAAGTTATGAAATGCCTTCTCGGCAAGATTCTTCAATCGATAGATTGCAAGGGCTTCGAGAGGATCTTTTATGTCATTCGACATAAGGGCATAATAGCCATAGTTTTTTTCAATCTCGGTAATTGCGTCTTGCTTTGGAATAATCGTTGTTCCTCGTACCGCTGTTGTACGAATGTCGTAATACTTCTGGTATAAGCTTTCATGCTCCTGTGTTCGCTGATTCGTCAGTATTTCTTCTTCAAGCGTATCGAGCAGGCTATTGAATGTAGCTCGGTCATCGACGGCTTTTTGATCGTCAAAATACAAATGAAGATATATTCTTCGCTTTTCCGTTTCTGTTGTTTCCGATCGAGGTTTTTGTGCGGTATACGACCACTCGATGATTTTGCTGTAAACGTTGATACCGTAGTCTGCGCTATAGTAGACTCTCGTTTTCATCGAATCTCGAACATCATCCAGAACATTCTGCACAAAGCGAAGTGGCTTTTTAACAGCAATCAAAAATTTGTAATGCTTTTCAAATAACGCATTAATATTGTCTTCGCTATAAAAACCTCGATCCATGACAAGTTTTACTTTGTCGATTTCAAGAAATGAAAGATCACGAATAAGCTGACGGATGGTCGAGACATCGCTGATGTTACCTGCAAGCTTTCTATAGTAGACGGGCAGCCCTGACGATTGGCCAAACAAGAAGGCGAGATTGATCTGCGCGAGCGGTTCATAATCTTTGTTCCTTCCATAGCGTGCCTGTTTGATAAGTTCGGAATAGGACGATATAGAAGTGGTGTCATAGACAAGATATTCGTCCTCAAGCCTCCGTTTCGCCTGCAGCAGGAAAAATCTCTGTTTGGCGTCTTCCGTTATTGCCCCGAACAGATCGTTCGAACATTGGGAAGAAATCGACGCTCCATAGGGATGACGATGATTTTTTGCCCAGTGAGGGAAACGGCTGAGAGGGTTCCTATCCTCTAAAATGAGATAATACGCAATGCAAAGCAGTTGCTTCCAAATCTCAGGAAAACAAACCTGTAAGTCGGCGGTCACACCAAGCTTTTCACCAATTTGATCAAAGAGATAGGTTGCTCCACAAAATTCACGCGTACTCAGTGTTGCGGGAACAGGACCTGGTTTCTTTTCCTTTGCGGCCTCAAGTTCACACTCAAGAAGATATCTCTTATTGGGAACAAAGACATTGTCGACCATCTTCCCAATATAGCGCCGTGCGTGCGTAGCGTTCTTTTTAGTTTTATCCCAAGATGCGAAATCTTCATAGATGTAATCTACGCCGTGAATATTCTGGATTCTTCTGCGAACCTGTTCCTTATTCATTGGTATATTATATACCAATGAATAGAATCTGTCTACTTCTATTTTATTGTATTAGAATATCTTGCCCTTTCATTGGTATAATTCTTTGGGAATCCAGGTGTAATGATTCAGCATCCTTTTGCTTTTGCCTGATTACAATCTCACTCTAAATATATACAGTTAATAGTTAACCGCTGGCAATGAAAGCTGTACTGTCAGGCTAGAAAGTGTCCCGTCGTCTTTGTACTGGTACAAATCGTAGGAATCTGTTTTGCCTGTGGTAATAACAGCAAAAGTCCTCGTTAAGTCGCGATTGACAGCGCTAGGATCAACCCAAGAGCCGTCGTTTACAACCGAAATACCATTACTAAATGTTTGAGCCATGGGCACATGTGTGTGACCGAAAACTACTGTCTGAATACCTTGACCGTCGTATTGAATTGATTCTTGTTTTGCAAAATAGCTAATATCTGAATTTAGCAGCGCTGAGGCTGCATCAATAAAACTACTATGTACTCTTACGCCATTATTTGTTTGTATTTGCTCCCAAGACCTTTGGAAATCTTTGAAAAGAGCCGGCGTGGTGATTGTTCCGTCAGATTGAAGTACCGGATAAAGGTCTGCCTCTGATAACTTGGTGTCAAAGCCATAATTCTTAAGGTTAAATACTTTGTCGTCAAATCGTTCGATATTTGTAAATGAGTTCATGCTACTGTACCAAAATGAATTGTATATATATGCTCCGTATTGGTCGACATTTGTCTTACTGGGTGCTAGAGGAAGTTCGGGAATCATTTTATTGATAATCGGCATACCTTGTAAGAACCAGCTTGTGCCTAAACGCGCGTAAAAATATCCAGGCGGCAGAAGAGGGTTGCTTGTTAGGCTTTTGTTATCAACTGTGTCAGGCGCCGAGAAAACATCATAGCGGTGACCGTGTTCGATGGCTATTTCGTTGTTGTCACCTGTTATGTAGACGCCCACTCCATCCTTACCAACAAAATTAATGTTCGGCATAGCTTGTTTCAATGTGTCTTCCAAAAGAGTCATGTCGTGGTTTCCGAGAACATATACAAGTTTGACACCTGTATTTGATAGACCTTTTAAAGCATCTATAACACCTTTATTATTGGCGATACATTGCTTGTAATACTCTTGTGAATCAGTAGACACAGGATAGTTTAAGGGCAATATCCATTCGTCAAGAAAATCACCGGCGATAACGAGCTCTCTTATGCTTTTTGTTTGTCCCACACGATTAATGAAATCGATAAGAAAAGGAATGTTTTTTTTGTTCTCTGAAATTCTATCGTTAACGCCAAGATGAAGGTCGCTGATAACAACAATTTTGTTGCGAGTAGTTCCTACATCCCAAAGTGGATTTGTAGTTGGATTTTGAACCGGATCCATGACATCAGTTGCTGCAGAGACACTTGTTGCCAAAATAGTTGTTGCCATAAAACACGTTAACAGTGCGGCAAGTGCTTTTTTCACGCGACTCCCCTTTCTTTTGTGAATACGCCATAATAATGACATCATATAAACTGATAGGAACTGTCATTTCGGGATTTTTGCGGAGTAGCGTCAAAATTGGGCTTTTATCCCGAACTAGGACTGTTTCCCTTGCCCGAACAACCGAACCAATCAGATTTCTCGGCGACGCCGACAAATAGAGGCATAACTCCCATCTGCTTTGCTGTCAAGCTTTGATTCAGGCGATTTTCTCAGCGCCGAAATTTATGACTCTCCCACGAAGCCGTATAAGCAACGATTTCGAGGTCCTATCCTGTTCCGCATAAACTCCGTTTTTTGGGTATTATACCGACATCAATACTGGATCTGGGGGTGAACAGGCACAAATGATTAGCTGCGGCTCCCGTTCTTACTTCTGAGCCCAGTCGATTATTTTGCCCAACTCCTCTGAATCCTCGATTATGGCAACAACCGACATTGCCCCCTTATAGTGTCCCCCTCTTCATTCAGATTATATATACCCCAGTGAGGTCCAGGAATGGATCGACACGTTCTTGAATGCTGGCGAAAAGAGGCTGAAAGCGCATGCCAGTGACCTTCAAGAATAAACAGGGAAAAAGATCAAGGAACTCAAGGCAACGATTGGGGAACTGTATGTCGAGAACACCATACTAAATAAAGCAAAAGCCTTGTGGGGGACTTCGGACGAGACCGAATCCTGATCCTGCAAGGCGAGTTGATGGAAGACGTGATTCGGCCAAGCATACGGAAGATCTGTAACGTCCTTAGCTATAACCGCTCTAATGTGTATTACGCCGAAAAGCCACGAAAGAAACGCATGGAGGCAGCTGAAACGTACCTTGTGGAGGAAGTACGCAAGATGATTGAGGAATTCCCTGAGTATGGGACACGAAGAATTACTGCCGTACTGCGAAGATGATACCAGAAATCCTTCAACCGCAAGAAGATCCATAGGATCGTGAAGGAACACTGCTAGCAGCGCTGGAAGCGCCCGTATGGCAATCGTCCAAGGGTACAGGGGAGGAAAAGCGCGACGCCGCAGGTCAATAGTAGCTGGGCGGTCGATATGACGCATCTTTTCACGAAAGAAGATGGCTGGTGCCACCTGGTGGCAGCAATCTACTGTTGTGACCGATATTTGGTCGGCTGAAAGTTCTCTCGATCTGGCAAGGCAGGAATCTCTGCAGGAGCTCTGGAAGATGCGCTGATTCGGGAGAAGATCATTCCTAATGTGCATGGTCTTGTGATTCGATCTGACAACGGACTTGTCTTTGGTTTGAAGCGATTTCATGAAGCGATGACAAAATATCAGCTTCATCATGAGTATATTACGCCATACACGCCGGAACAGAAGGGCATGATTGAGCGATTTTTTAGGAGCTTCAAGGAGCAATGCGTTTGGCTGCATAATTTCGTTTCGTTTGATGAGGCGTATAATAAAATCGCTGATTTTATTGATTACTACGTTGTCAGTTGAGGAGGCCAAATATGAAAAAATAGTCTACGGCGCTTGTGATTTTGTTATGCGGGATGTACTTATTTGCGCAAAGCTTATTTGATCTAGTCAAAATGGGAACCCCGGAACAGGTGCAGGCCGCGATAAAATCCGGCGCGCAGGTGAATGACAGCGACACGTTGGGCCAGACCCCTTTGATGCATGGAGCCGAATGTAATGAAAATCCCGATGTCATTACAACGCTTCTGAAGGCCGGGGCAGATGCAAAAGCAAAAAGCATTGAAGGCAAAACTGCGTTTGATTATGCTCAGAATAATCCCACTATAAAGGGCACAAAGGCATATTGGGAACTTAACAATGCCCGTTTTTAGCTAGAGGGGTCTTAAGGTGGGCTCATTTGTTTAATGTTTTAAAGCGGAGTATTTCCTCCATCTAGCATTATCAAATTCCCAATGGAGAGCTTACTCGTTACCATGGAATATTTGGCGCGCCAAAATACATTGAAATTCCATGCGCGGCGTGTAGAATATATGAAGAACAGGCAGGTTCCAATTCAGGGGAAATACTGATATTCAAGGCTATTCTATGATAAAGACGTGGGGTTCGATTCCCCACCTCCAGTGTAATGAAAGATGTTCTTCCGTATCCGTTCGATTCAAGGCCTTATCTCACAGTGTGCCTGTTCTTTATAAGAGTTTCAATATATTGACTTATTTTCAGAAAGCCCTTATTTGTACAAATCTGTATGGATGATGGTGGGGAGATAAAGACATAATGGATGCAAATACCAATAGATCTTCAAAACTTTTGAGTCTCTGTGTTTTCTGCGGCTCTTCCATGGGGAAACGCCTATCGTACGCCGAGGCCGCAGAAAAACTCGGACGCACATTGGCGGAGCAAGGGATGGTCCTCGTCTATGGCGGAGGAGATGTTGGGCTTATGGGCATTGTGGCTGAAGCAGTCATGAAAAATGGAGGAAAAGCTATTGGTATCATTCCTAGACGGCTGTATGAACTCGTAGACCAACAGGAGGTCTCAGAACTGCTCGTCGTACAGGATATGCACGAGCGCAAAGCTCTCATGGAAAAAAAAGCCGATGCTTTTCTATGCATGCCGGGCGGTATAGGAACAATGGAGGAACTTTTCGAGGTGTGGTCCTGGCGATATATCGGTTATCATCAAAAGCCTGTAGCCTTACTAAATATAGAGCATTATTACGATCATCTATTGGAAATGCTGAAGCACATGGTCGAAGAAGGCTTTCTACATAAAGAAATCTATGAAGATCTCATAGTTAGCGATGACATAGGGTATTTACTCGACGCCCTTCGAAATAAAGCCACCACATCCAGCGCAGCACCATTCTTAAAAAAACCAGAGCGCAGAAATCACAATTGAGGAAATTCAATTTCGCGATAGCTTATGTTTTAGAAAGGAATTGATAAGAAATACCTTCAGATCATAAAGTCTATCGGTAATAGAAACCTTGTAAATGTGTGGGTTGAGAAGGCGCAAATATGTCGAATCAAAGGCCTGTATCCTCTCTTTCATGAATGCCTGGATCTGCCTTATATCGGGAAGCGTTGCTGTTCGATTCCCTTTTTCCATCACTTTGAAAAGCAGAGGTTCAACTCTGGCCGGAGTGATTTTCAAACGGCGCCAGTCGGCGCTGGGATGGTGCACAATATACTCGATTCCTTCCTGAATTTGCTCATCCTGACAAGAAATAAGATCGAGTCGAGCAGCGCCTTTTTCGTCGTATAAGCGCCAAAGATTCTTGACACCGGGATTGGTCGATTTTTCTGGATTATCCGAGAATTTCATAACAGGCCGCAGCCTATCCTCTGGATCTATGCCGGCGAGTTTATAGACACCGGAAAACGCAGCTTCATTTCCACCTGTCACAAGATTCGTACCTACACCCCAGATATCGATCGGAGCGCCATCGTCTACGAGGCTTTCTATTATCTCTTCGTCAAGCTCATTCGATACGACGATTTTTGCATCTTCAAAGCCAGCTTCATCGAGTCTAGCTCGAATAGCCCTCGAGAGGTAATCGATGTCTCCCGAATCGAGACGCACTCCGAAGCTATAACCCTTTTCTTTCAGTTTTTTCCCAACTTCGATCGCATTTATAATGCCAGATTCAAGAGAATTATAGGTGTCTATAAGAAAGGTTGTGTTCTGTGGATAGATTTCTGCGTAAGCATTGAATGCATCGAGTTCGCTCGGATAAGACATCACCCAGGAATGCGCCATTGTTCCAAGCACCGAGATTCCGTACTCTTTTCCCGCAAGTGTGTTTGAGGTCCCCATTGCACCACCGATAAAAGCTGCCCTGCTCGCAGAGAGCGCTCCATCAGCTCCCTGAGCTCTTCTCAAACCGAATTCCATAATCGAACCGCGGTGTGAAGCATTCCAGATTCTCGTCGTCTTTGTAGCGATTAAGCTTTGGAAATTCAACGAATTGAGCACCAGACCCTCGACGATCTGCGCAGAGATTAGGTCAGCCTCAATACGGGCAAGTGGCTCTTGGGGGAAGATTATTTCACCTTCGCGAGCCGCATATACAGTGCCCTTAAATCTAAAAGAAGATAAAAAGTGAAGAAATTCATCCTCGAAGAGACCTAAGGTCGAGAGGTATTCCAGATCATCCTGAGAAAAAGAAAATTCCTGGAGGGCTTCGATAAGGGTGGCCAAACCGGCAAATACGGAATAGCCACCATTGAATGGATGTTTACGAAAGAAATAATCGAAGACCACAGGCATTGTCATCTCACGCTTCCAGTAGCCTTGGGCCATTGTCAATTCATAGAAATCCGTAAAGAGGGCGTTCTTATAAATACAATTCATATAATTCCTTTCGATGGAGAAATACTAGATATAGTATAGGATGCCATCAGGTCGCCGGATTGCGCAAAGACGCATCCCACTTCACGCATCTGTACTTGGGCGTTTTCTATATCGTCCGGAGACGCTCCAATTCCTCTAATAGCATCTTCTACCACTACAACCTCAAATCCTAATCTTCTTGCATCCAGAGCCGTTGCTTTTACACAATAATCGGTTGCCAGTCCGCAAACAATAACTTTATCTACTCCAAGCGAAGACAAAAGCCCCGCGAGCCCCGTAGATGTAACGCCATCATTCTCGAGGAAGGCCGAATAGCTATCTAGTTCTTTTCTCGTTCCTTTTCTAAAGATATAGCGAGCTCTCCAGGATTGAAGCGCTGGATGAAAATCGGCTCCCTGGCTTCCTGCTACGCAATGATCTGGCCAGAGCACCGAAGGAGGCCTTGTTCCCATATCGAGTGAAAATGGAGGAAGTCCTTTTGAGGAAGCAAAAGAACAGTGCATAGCCGGATGCCAATCCTGAGTTAGAATGCTAAGAGAATATGCAGAGAGCAGTTCATTTACCTTTGGAATTATGGAATCTCCTTCCGGAACAGCAAGGACTCCACCGGGGCAAAAGTCATTCTGAATGTCCACGACAATCAGAGCATCATCCATCTCAATTCCTCCCTTAAAAGATGTAAAAAGGCTTGTATTATACAAAATGGTATCGCACAGAGAGAAAATTGAAAACTACCCTTTGCATTAAAATAATCTTATAGCGGAATCTTGGCATAACAACTAAAGGATTTAAACTGCAGCTGTCTCGATTCTGGCTCGACCTGCATAGATACCGAGAGCTCCATAAGCAACTGACGCTTTGCTAAGGACATTCCGATTCTCCCAGATGTAGCTCTTGAATTCCTATTGTGGAGAGGCAGATTCACGGACATTAAGAATGAGAATGGGTTTATCTTTAATCGTCCGGATAGCAGAAGTTTGTCGAATGCAGGGCTTAAGCTTGAACCATGATCTGGGCTCGCAGCCTGGTCTTCGGTTTCTTCGATTGACCCCAATTCTTCATTGCCAATAGATTCCGAGCTTTCTTCTTCTCCTATTTCTATCAATTTACGCCCGATCGAATGGCTGCCCTGAAGAGTTCCATTGATTTTGAACATTTCAGAGGAAGCGGCTCTCAAAAGCATAAGATCTAAAGCTATATTATTGGACCAAGATTTGGTATTTATTGCCAAAGCCCCAGAAATGCTGGTCTTCAAGTTCAAAGCCGTCCGAAATAACGAAAAGGCTGCTTTCTGACTTTCGATGGTCAATCCGATTTTCCCACCGTCAGGCCAATATTGCATGGTCCATAGATCTGGTAAGGTGCCGAATGATGGGGTTTTTGCATCCAGAGGCTCGACCAGACCTTGGTTGGAAAATGCGCAAAGGCTAACATTAAGGCTCTTCAAGATTCGCAAAAAGGATATGTCTGTGTCATAGCCGATCTGAGCCATAGCATCGTAGCTCGCTACCTTTCCAAGCGCAGATAGAAAATGTCCAGACTCCATATAAAGAAAACCCTGCAATTTTTGACTGCCAGCAAATATATTCATGTCTAACCTCATGCCGATTTTCTTCAACCAGGAAATATCCAACAGATTTTCGCTTCTCTTTTCAAAATCTGGATATAAATGAGATCTGACCATGATAGATACTGAAGGTTTTGTATAGCCAATTCCCATCGATGCCCATGGATCAAGACGATCCAGTACATCTATCGAGCTCTCGATATCGAGAAGCGTTCCAAACCCGATTGAGAAAAGCAAGCCTTCTTGTGCACATAGATATTGCATTGAAGCAAAAGCATAGGGGTCTCCTTTTCCTGCCAAAAATGATATTCTTGAAGCTGCGATCGAAATGCCAATTGGATCGCTCGATTTTCCGCTATCGCTGATCGATAGCGCTGATCTTCCTTGAGCAGATGCCAGGACAGGTGCAATCAAAAAACTAGCCGAATCTTTTACCGCAAGCTTTCCTGCGGTTATATCATACCCTGCAAGCCTTGCCTTACCCGTAAATGCTATATTCTCGAGCCAATTCTTATCGATCGATAGAGGAATCGATAAATTCAGAAGAGCATCAGAACCATGTCTTAAGAATAGAGTTAGTTTGGTTTTTTTGGATGAAGCACTAAATGAAAGATTGCCAGACAGAGGATTCTCAGATGTCTCGGCTGTCCAGGCTAGCATCGAGCAGCTAAGAAAATGCAGAATCAAAGCTAAAACTGCTCTTACTCTTTTCATATGATAAAGACGCTAGTTGAAGACGAGTATGCTTTAAAAACATTCTGGCATTTTTTTCGTTTGGGACAATTGACACAAATGCCAATATATATTATTTTTACTATGAAGCAAGATTACTATATCGATTGCTATGAATCAAAA
>Ga0209200_1004601_pt1 | contig 11079 bp, 9 predicted proteins | sample AD_UKC033_MetaG_FD_184406 | JGI IMG/M metagenome (GOLD analysis project Ga0209200, IMG submission 184406) | Active sludge microbial communities of municipal wastewater-treating anaerobic digesters from USA - AD_UKC033_MetaG (SPAdes) (version 2) | ecosystem: Engineered > Bioreactor > Anaerobic >...
TCCACACTATTTTCTCTCATGCTTTCCAATTGGATCTGCTCCCTTACTTCTGGAACAATTTCGTTCAAGAAGATCTTCACCTGGGTTTCTCCATCTCCAGCTACCGGCCAGAATATAAACGTATCATGACGGTAGCGGCGGTGAAAATGCAGCAAGGTATCCACCCACTCCTGAGGGGATCCTTGGAGTAAGCCGGGCCGATTAAAACGAAAGCGTTCACCGGCATGCGTCTGGATAGCGCCGAAAAGGTTGTAGCCTCGGCGCACATCTTCTGGCTTACGCCCAGCCTTTATGGCACCTTCATCCAGCCATTGGTTCACCTGATCCAACTGTTCTGGCAAAATATATATTGTGCCAATCAACCAACCATCGCCTCTGCTGCCTGCTAAGCGCAGCATCCGTTCCTGACCAGCGCCAATCCATAAAGGGATGCGGTGTGCAGGTTCCGGTCCGCTCACAAGCGGGCCAAGCTGATAAAACTTGCCATGGTAGGCAAACTGGCGTCCTGCAGTAGATAACATTCCCTGCAAGATATCTAAGTATTCTCGAAAAGCTTGATAACGCTCTCCTGGGGTTTCTCCAACCACACCTCCCCAAGCGCGCATCCCTTCAACGTAGCCGCCGGAACCTAGCCCTAATTCCATCCTGCCTCCGCTAATCACATCCAAAGTGGCTGCCATTTTAGCCATCATAGCCGGTGGTCGTAGGGGAGAGTTGAGCATGTTTGTGGCTAAGTGCACTCTTTCCGTACGCGCAGCCAGAGCAGAGAGTAAAGTCCAAGTATCCAAAAACTCGGGGTTATAGGGATGGTCTTGGATGGTGATCAAGTCCACGCTGTTGGCATCTGCCAGCTTGGCGCGCCGAAAAGCTTCCTCTACCCCAACTGTATTCGGGTCAATGGCAATGCCAAATAAGGGTGTATTCGTGACGGCGGTCATCGTTTCTTCCTACACTATCAGTACTAGCAGGTTAGTCCTGCGCGGTATTTTCTACATACTTGGCTGGATTTTCTTCAAAGGCATGCTGGCAGCCAGCCGAGCAGAAGTAATACTTTTCTCCAGCATATTCGCTCACATATTGAGCGCCTTCCACTTTCACTTCCATCTTGCAGACAGGGTCGATTTTAGTTTCCATGATTTTCTCCTTTTCATCATCGGAATAACATTCCCCAGTTAGGGGGTCACAAAAGTTACCAATGGCTTGGATGCCAAATTGTTTCAAGTCGATGGTTTCGATCTTTTTCATTGCGCCTCCTCTGGATACCAATGCGAAACCCACATGCTTAACTCTCGATAAACTGCGACTAGGTCCTTCCCTTTAGGAGTGAGCTCGTATTTAACATGGCGCTGGGCGTCGGGGATCACCTCGCGGTTTACAATTCCCTCAGCTTCCAACAGTTTAAGTCGTTGAGTCAATGTGGCGGGGTTGATTCCGCCCATCAGCTCTTGCAGCTCACAAAATCTGCGCGGCTCCTGAAGGAAATAGATAATTTCTAATGTCCATTTAGAGCCGAGGAACGAAGTTGCTTTTTCAATGGGGCAAGTAAGTTTCATCTTCATCACTACTATATTTTTTATAGTAACTAAATCCTACACTTTTTATCTACATTGTCAACTTTGCAGCAGATAAAAGATTGTGCAACCAAAAAAATCCAGCGCCTTTTGGGAGGTGCTGGATTTAGATTGGTATAGTTATGCAACAAACTGTTTTATGGCGCACCGTAGAGCGGGATGCGGGCGCCATTGGCACGATTCGCCTCCTCTGAGCAGAGGTAGAGCAGTGCTGCAGCGATTTCTTCTGGCGTGGTCCAGCTGGCATTCTTGAGCGAGGGTTCGCGCTCACGTTGGTGTTCCACGTCGATGCTGCGCACGCGGAGGACGTTCGCTGTTACCCCGGTATTCTTGAGCTCTTCTGAAAGCGTTAGCATCAGAGTTTCTTCGGCAGCTTTGCCTACGGTATAAGGCAAGCTGTTTGCCGGTGGTGCACCGACGCCGGGCGTTGAGATGATGACATAGCGCCCCCAGTGATTTTCGCGCATGTGCGGGATGAACGCTTGGGCTAAGTTGAAACTCGTCCAAAAGTGCTGGGCAAGCATGTTTTCGACTTCCTCAGGTGGAACTTCTGGTACGGGCTTGCCCGCAATCCACCCGCCGATGAAGTTAAAGAGAATTTCCACGTGCCTAAATTTCGCCAAGGCTGCCTCAAGCACCTTCTGCGCCGACCCGCTCTGGGTCAGATCCGCCACGACCGTCAGATAACTCTCAGGGTCAAGCTTAAGCTCATCCACGAGTTGCGTTAGCCGCTCAGCATTGGTGCCGACAAGGACAAGCTTTGCGCCCTGCGCTGCAAACTCCCGTGCCACCACTCTGCCTAATCCACCAGTCACGCCGGCAATAACTGTGATTTTATTTTGAATAGCCATATTTTGATCTCCTTACGGGGAGTATAGTATACGGCTTTGTACTAACTGAACCAAAAGCTTATACGGGGCTGCTGTAGGATCTCGGTTAGTTTAGTTCTAGTAGTTTTCTTACCCCATTTCCAAGTCCAGCCAGCATTTGCAAGTCGCTTTCGTCTAAGTTAAGCATACATAAAGCAATAGTAAAACGAAAAAATAAAAGCCAGAGAGATCATCTCTAGCTTTTTGAGTAGCGGGGAGTGGATTCGCCTGCCCTGACGGTCGGTCCAGGGAACCACTGACCTCCGGGTTATGAGCCCGACGAGCTGCCACTGCTCTACCCTGTGGTATACAATGCAAAATTGCCAAGGGGAGGGACTGTTTCGGCTAGTGAAATTAGGTCATTCCAGTTCTTGATATTCAACTCCTGTCAGTTTTCCGAACGATTGCATTAGCTTCCTATCTATTCATGGAAGAAATTAGTATCAAAAATGATCCAGGTATAGGAGGAAATGATATGCGTATTGGCGAAAAACATACTTTTATATTTTCTTATCTCGATTTTATCTTTTAACAAATAACCAACTAAGTCGTTCTCTCTGGGTCGCTTCCGTATTTTCTTAATGGGGAAATGGGATGACGCCTTGGTAATCATAGTTGGATTACTAGTTCTGCTGGCTTTGCCGTTTTATATAACCAGGCATCAGAACTTGTACTACATAGAACTAATTTCCCTCTGTTGATTTCATTTACTATTTCAGAACGGAGGGCTCCTCCACACCTGGGACAATAGATTAATCCCTCATCGTCAGGTTCTGTCAAAACCCCAAAAATTTGTTTCGGATTTTTCTTGTACAGTTCAAATTCGGCAGTTAAGTGATTTTTATTTATCCGATCGATGATTTCCGCCTGTTTAAGTGGGTCATCAGAGTTACTATCCCATTCAATAATTGTAGCCAGTCTTTCTTGCGCAGGTGGTAAATACCCCAATATTTGTGAGAAAATTCGCACACTTTCATCCCAATTTACTGTTTGAATGCCAAAACCGCTTGGATTATTCATTTTATCCACATCAATAGCCAGGTGCTTGTTAATAGTCAGGAGCATTTCTTTTACTGCCAAAAAAATCGATACATCTTTAGGCCTATATAAACCGTATGGCCAAGAAGGTGGAAAACCCATAGCAGCGCTTGTCATAACAACCAAGGTTGATGAAATATTTAATCTATTCCAAGCATCTGTAAAATTTTTTTCCATTCCTCTCTCAGCGAACAATTCCCAGGTTGATTCATCATTTATCCCAACAAATGATGGGGAAAAGAGAGGTGCCCAGATTAACCAGAAACAGCGCGAAAAATCATCGGCACCAAATTCGATTATATGGCTGTTGAATTCTAGCAATACCCGGGACAAGGTTAGGTGATTATCCAACAAGATTTCGGGAGTAATTTTCTCAATGAACTCCTTTTGACAAAGCCGTTTTGCATATTTTTTACAATAATCAATTAAATAGGCACATAAGCGTTGCCGAGCATTGGCTTGGCCTTCTACAGTTTCTGTAGAGGCTGGTTTAATTTCTTTTTTTTGATTTTCTTCGCCATCTTCATCTACTTTTGTTTCAGTGGAAACTGTTGGAGCTAAGGTGAGTCTTAAGAGAACAATGGAAAGGAGATCTCGTAAGCTTTGAATATCACAATTGTATGGGCGATTAGTGTACTTTCCGATCTGAAATCGTCCTGATAGATCTCGTTCAGGAACTACAAATCTCTCAATATCGGGGGGTTGGATTGACTCGCTGTCTTCCTCATCCTCGTGATCATTCTCTGATCTTTGTAATGGACGACGATAATTCTGTGACAAGGGTTGATCCGGAACAACGCGATCAAACAAAAAATCCATAAGCTCATGAAAAAGTTTTTCTGCTCCGAAGACGGTGTCTAATTTGGCTTGAATCCGCTCATGATAAGAACGAGATCCAAATTCTCGGAGATTTGCAGGAATATCAATCCAACATGGTAAGGTTTCAATACCTCCTCCTCGGATAAAGGCGGATTCACTTGTTTCAATTACATCTGAAAATGGAATTTGAAATCTTAGATCTTGATTGATTTTAATGGAATATTTTTTCCCGGATCGTTGAAGGACCAACTCGGCATCTTTATTGCCTGTTGTCTGCCAGCGATTTAGCTTTCCAGCTAGAAATTTATTATTAAGGGTGAGCTCTGTGATCAGGATTGTATCTTCAGTTATCTTTCCTGAGTATTCTGAAGAATCCATAAGTTTAGATAGGTTAAGAGTATCCGCTTCAATTGGTTTAAGTAATACAGGTTCATTAAACAGATAATCAAAAGCGGTGGGATCAGGTGACCAATGAAAAGTTACTATTTCAAGGTTCGACCCATGTAGCCAGGAATTCTCAAAAGCAGCGCGAGTCATATTTGCACTTCCAGCAATACACCATGAACCCGCATTCTCAATTCCAATAATCAGCTTTCCATGTAAAAGACGCTGGCTTTGGTTTTCTCTTAATTCTCTGATATCAAATATCTGAGGATCTGGAAAGTCTTTTGACCAATGTCTATCTAGTAATTGATTATTCAAAGTTGTATTTTCACAACTAACATAGAGAGATAACTTATCTGGAAGTAATGCCTCATTAAACTTTTGAAGCATTCCAAATTCTTGGTCATAATAAGGTGAAAATACCTTTAGCATTTTTACCGGCGAATTAAGTAAACCCGATTTTTCTCTCCAATGCATGAATTGTGCCCAAAGAGACGAATGGAAATTGTTCCAAACATCGAAAGAATCAGGAGAAGATGGCGGATCACGGAGCCAGCTTGCATTATCAGAAATTGCATCTAGTTGAAGATTCGCTACAGGAGAAAAATAACCATTGTGTGAGAGATCATTCAATAATTCCCATGCTGAATGGAAAGCTTGTTTAGCCTCCATATCGGGATTTTTGGGATCAAATTCAAAATGGGAAAATACTTCTAAATTTCGGCTAAAACCATGTAAGGTCAAGTTTCCACTGCCAATTAATAATCTTCCCTGGTTTGCGCCAGCCATCAATAACATTTTGGCATGTTGAACTCCATTTCCTTTACGAGGAAGAGGTGTGCATACATAACGTAAACCAGCATAAACGATATTCCTCAGACCCATTTCCATGGCTTCGGCGTAACCATCTGGGTCGCAAATTATCAAAACATTGGAACAACCAGCACGTTCTAGAGCTGGAAGAATGATTTGTTCAAAAAAAACAAGGTTTAGCTTATAAGTTAAAAAGACGGCGCCTGAAAAACCACCGGTCTTTACTGCCGATTCATCTTCTATATATAATTTAAGATTTATCGGCATTTCTTAACCTCTCTAGTATTTCTTCATGGTAATTTTCACCTTCTGATGATAGCGATAAAAGTCCCTCATCACTTTGAAGAATTAACCCAAGATCGACCAACATCGTAATACAGTTGTTCAATCGATTCCCCGCCAGGCGAATCGGTTCTTGATATGGGGTCTTACTTGTTGGCCAGTGAAAGATTCCATCTTCGAAATAAAACTTAAAAGTATCATATTCCTGGTAGCGTAACTTTTCTAAAGCGATCATTTCATGTTGTTCAAAAATGTATTCCTGATAAATCCATATTACCCAGTCCGATACTGACCATTTATGGTCATCGAGTTTTATTTTCAAATAGTTAAAATATTCTGCTAAGGGTAGGCGGGGTCTTTCTGCCATTTCTTTCCAGATCGGATCCTGGTTGTGATGTTCTGGAAAAAAACGCAAGTAAAGTTGAAGAAGTATTCTGATCCCAGTTTGGAAAAGAGTCACTTGATTTGTTTGATTGTGAGTTGCGTAAACATACAGAGAATACTCATCCATGCCAGATTGCATTCCAAACCTCTCATTTGCATTGAATAACAAGGTTGCAAAACTTCCTGATAATCCGGCTTCTGCACAAAATTTTTCGGCGAGGTGTGGCACAGAAAGATTCCATCCAGACTCACTCAGTTGATTTCTAACCCATTTTTTCCAATCCTCTCTCTTAATGTCGGATTTTGAGCGTAATTCGAGTAAAAATGCAGCCCATAGGCATTGAAGACCGAATGTAAACATATGACGAACTTCTACCATTTTCCAACGCTTCACCCAATCCATTAATTCTTTAGCAGGTACATACTGAGAACCAGGTGCGTATTCTCCCAAATATAAAGCCTGACGAAGTTGATCGCGTTGGAATTGCCCTTTTGCCTGATAAACTATATCCAATGCAACGCCAAGCGAATTTCGGCGGCGAACATGAGCATTGTTGTTATTTAAAGGCTCATCAAGTCGAAAAAAAGTATCGAGCAATAATCTGCGATCTTGCCCTCGATTAATCGCATCAGGACATAAACACCCCACTTGAGCATATTCTTCAGCATCCCGTTTATTGATTTGCGAGATTTGTCCATTAGATGAAAATATCTCGTGCCTGAAATGGAAGCTTGATAAGCTTCTGCCAGCGCTTTTCCACGCTCGGTCAATCGGTAGACAAGGCGTGGCTCCTCTTGTTCATCAATAATTCCCATCGCCATCATTGCAGTTCGATAATACTGGCCGAATCCTCCTTCTTGATTTTGGAAATATTCCTGATCCAAGGATACCGTATCGGATGTACCCCAGAAATTTTTAACCTTAACACTATTTGTCCCGCTGCCAACAATACCTGAAAATGGAATACCACTGCTGTGGTGGATATATCCTGAAAGGATTAATGCCATCTCATAACGTTTGAAGAAGGTACCACGGAAATCCTTAATGAGTTTACTTGAGTTTTTCCCGAAAATGAAGCGATATAAAATCCAGGCATAGAAACTATAATACCTGGCATGATCTGTAACTGTGATAATCCCAGGTAGAATTTCTTGTTGGTAGCTTTGGGCAGCCCCCTCGATTCCCAGCTGATCCTCACCTGCCACCGTTGTCTCAATAATTTCGGTCGTCCATTGTGGTGAGCTCATAAATAGTATCCCTTTATATATTTATCCGCCTTATCGAACAACTGCTGTTCTTTATGCAATTAATACTTTAACAGCACCTTGCCTAATACCTTTCTGACCTCAAGCTCGTCAGCGAATGATAGCTGTGCACCTGCCTCCAAAAAGGGCCACGCTTCTTTCAAGAGGTAGCCGCACTCTTAGCCCAAATGACAGAGCCAGGCAACCAAAAACAAGGCCAAATTAATTATATTCCACTTGTTTTTCTATTCATCGTTTATCTGCGCTCTTCAGCATGTAAGAATACTGCCTATAATCCAGCCCAACAAATACAATAAAAGTAAAATTCCCATATCTAAAATTCTAATGGCGATAAAAGTTCCCTATGTAATCATGAGTTAAAGAGCAAAAGATGCATCTAGATTAATCATTTTAGCGATGAACTTTTTCTACGCATACGGCCTTACTAATAACAAAACTTTGGCGTGATAGGGAAGAAAATGAACTTTGTCAACTTTTATGTAAATTCTGGCTCTCCTCTGTCTCCTTTATGTAAATTTGAAGCGGTTTCGCCAAAGGCAAAAGAAACAAAACCCCCATAGTGGAAGGTAATTAAATCATAAATCTTTGCTAACAAAAAAGCCAGAGAGATCATCTCTGGCTTTTTGAGTAGCGGGGAGTAAATTCGCTTACCCTGACGGTCAGTCCAGGAAACCACTGACCTCTGGGTTATGAGAAATTTACCTGGTTTCGGAGCGGTTTTCCCTTAGGCTCCGCATTTTAACCTGGCTTGATATAAAGAGGGGCAGTGATAATCTGCCCCTCAAACTTTTTTACTCTACGATGCGAAATACCGGATAGGAATATTTTTCTCGTTTTTGGACTTCCATTTTTACCTTAAGTGGTAGTTTTTCGAAAAGTTCGTCGAATTTGCCCGGTTCTACTCCTACTAACCATGAAATCATAGTGGGGCCTTCATCCAATTTGACCATCGCATGATACGTCGATTGATAAGGCGCAAAATTCGGAGTTAATTGAAAGCTAAAATCAAACGAAACCATTTCGCCAAATCCACTCATTTCAGCCCATTCTAGATCTGTGCTTGAGCAGTTATTGCAAACGGGTACGGGCGGAAACTCATAGGCGCCACATCGATTGCATTTCATCCCCATCAATTTCCCATTATCCAAAGCTTCATACCACTTTTTTACATAAGCTTCCATTGGTTTCATTTTTACCTCCTCTTAAAAACTCCTTTTTAGCACTACGACGTTGGAATTCCAACCGCCACCATACCCTTGCACAACACAAACTTTTGGTGGTCTAGGCATCTGCCGATCTCCATTGATGCCACGCATCTGCCCTACTGCCTCGGTGAATTCGACGCCGCCTGGGCCAGAGAGGGTATGCCCTGCAGATAAGCGCCCGCCTGAGGTATTGACTGGTTTGTCGCCATCATGGGCTATACGGCCTTCTAGTACAGCTTTCCAACCTTCACCTGGTTTGAAGTATCCACCCGCTTCAGTTGTCGTAAAGTAATGTTGTGCAGAACAATCGTGAATTGACATATAGTCAATTTCTGTATAAGGGTCATGGATATTTGCCATACGATAGGCTCGTTCAAACGCTAATCTATCAATCTCGAATGGCGTTCCAAACACATGGTTGCCAATCATTGAGCTTTCTCCCATTCCAATGATCTCAACCGGGTATTTTGTATAATCCTTTGCTTTGTCCGTTGGGCAAACAATCACTGCTCCACCGCCATCACATATTAATGTTGAATGGAAAAGATGCTGCACAACTGCTATAGGTGGATTAAATGGAGAATTAAAGTAATCCTCTACAGTTGCAAAGCCCTTGCTCTTCGCCTCTTCTTCATACGTTTGTTTTGAATATGTAGCCTTTGGATTGTGGACAGCATTCCAGCGAGCAATGATCGCAGCTTGATTCATCGCTTTGCGTAAATCCTCAAAGGAAACATTATACGTTTGTGCATAAGAAACAGCACCGCCGTCCAGAATTGAGAACATATTGTTACCAGGCAAGCAATAAGCAGCATCATCTACTAGAGATTCCAGTTCAAACATAAAATCGGGGTTTTTCTCCCGTAGATGAGGAGGATAACCAAGTGGAAAATGCGATTGCGCCGCATTGGAAGTACCAGCCAAAACTACGTCATAAACACCTGAAGCAACTGCTTGAACAGCAAGTTGAAGACCCATGTTGAACGTGGAACATGCTTCATCATGGCTGATGCTTGGTTTTCCTCTCATGCCTATCCATTCACCTATACCTCCAGAAGAAGCACATTGATTTGCAAACAAATTTGGCCCAACTTGGCCAAAGTAGAATGCATCAATATCTTTTGCCTCAATGTTGGCATCTTCCATTGCTTCAATTGCTGCCCAAGCAAACAATTCTCGCTCGGTCATGCCCAACATTTCTGGCGTTTTTAGGACATCTCCTAAAGGAGTATATCCACATCCAATAATGGATACACTACGACTGAAATGGCCATTATTTATACTCATTTTTCTCCTTTCTTAACTAAAGTCACTCAAACAACAACTAGTTCATTTAGCTCAGAACCATTCATAGTACGATAATGCTAGATTAAAGTAACGACTTACTTTTTTTCCGATATTACCCTCCTTTCTGATTCTCAAGAACCCTTATTAAATACACAAAACTCAACAAAACCTTGAATGATATTTCATTCAGGTTTGGTTTATTAAATAATACCTATAATTTCCTTATTTAATTGATTGCCTAAAATGGGTTGAAAATAGCTTATGATTTCAAATTCTTTTTTTATTATACAACGGTAAATATAAAAAGTCAATAGTTCGTGTTAGTTCATCTAAAATGTTACCGAAATAGAATCGTTGGGTCAAAAGAAAATGTTACCGAGGTGAACGGTGAGCGAAACAGACCCAATGAATATCGATGAACGCAGGAAGTATCTTCAACGGATGTGGGAACGTTATCATTACGCGAGTAAAGCTGACAAAACGATGTTGTTAGATGAAATGGAAGCAGTGACTGGTATGCATCGCAAGTCAATTATTCGGTTGATGAAGGGACGCAGGTGCCGCAAGAAGCGAGAAGGGGAACGGGGAAGGGCATATGGGACTGAAGTTGAAGACGCGCTTCGGGTAATAGCCCGCAGTTTAGATTACCCTTGTGCGGAACGGTTGCAACCCTATTTGGTGTGGATGGCTGTTCAATTGAGTGCTCATGGGGAATTAGTGGTTACATCCAAAACCTTAGAAGCATTAGGTAAGATCAGCATTTCCACGGTCAAACGCATGCTTCGGCGGATAGGTCCTAAAACCGAGAAGATAGCTTCTATTCAGCCTAAGAGGCCGAGGGGGAATAGTTTACGCCGCCAATATCCCATGAGCCGCATAGCCTGGGACATTGCTGAAGCAGGGCATTTAGAAGTCGATTTGGTGCATCATTGTGGAGCAAGTGTTCGTGGGGAGTATATCTATACTTTGCAATGGGTGGATGTTGCCAGTGGATGGTGTGAAATCTTTCCTATCTTTGGACGTGGATTTTTGGTGATGCGAGATGCTTTTGAATATCTGCACCAACGGATTCCATTCCCCGTGATTGAATTTCATCCTGACAATGGGGATGAGTTCTTCAATCAATTCTTGTTACGTTATTTTGAGGACAAATTGCCTGAG
>Ga0209200_1004609_pt1 | contig 11070 bp, 7 predicted proteins | sample AD_UKC033_MetaG_FD_184406 | JGI IMG/M metagenome (GOLD analysis project Ga0209200, IMG submission 184406) | Active sludge microbial communities of municipal wastewater-treating anaerobic digesters from USA - AD_UKC033_MetaG (SPAdes) (version 2) | ecosystem: Engineered > Bioreactor > Anaerobic >...
ATAACTATTGAAATATACGTAGATATATTAAACCAATACGAAAATCCTAAAATCTTAGAGTTATTTTAACCCAATCTTAAAATAGTTGGTGTTATTTTTGTAAATTTGCATTTATGGAGTTTAACTATAAAGACAATAAAGAATTTACGCTTGTTTATACGAGTGCTAACGGTACAAACTTTTATTCACATCTTAATCCTATTGAGATTAGCCCTATTAGGGGCATACAAGCCTCAAAGGCAGAGAGGTTTATTTCTCTTAATATAACCCCTGAAACCTTGCTTGAATTGGTTAATTTCGGTATTGAAGGAGCTAACAAGGAAAAAGACTTGACTAAGTCTGTATGGGCATTACACGAAATCAAAAAAAGGCTTCATTACCTATGTGAAGAAAATACGCTATTGGAGTTGGCTAATATTTATTACTTTATAGATGGTGAGGACCCTAAGACTGTTTCAGAGGCATTTAGGAAAAAGAAATTTGAGATTTGGGATAATGATATTGAGTGCAAGAGTTTTTTTTTGCTCTTGTCCCTCGAACTCACAGGAACTTTAAAGAATACGCCGAAAGAAGATTTGTTGAAATTTATGGAAAGTCCGATATATCAATCGGAAATGGAAAAACTGAAACGGTATTTATAGATGATTTGGAGTATAAATACGCTGAATACATAGATAAGTTGATTTATAACACGTGTGGTGGTGATGTAACAGCAATAGAGGCATTAGAGGGCAGAAAGACGTATATTGAGTTTTTATCGGTGGTAAATAACTACTTAGAAAAAACAAGGTTACAGATAGAAGCAAATGAGAAATTAAACAAAGAATTAAAAAGTAAATAAAAATGGCTGAATTTACAGACATATTTAAACTACAATTAGATACTGAAAGCGTAATAGCTGGTATTACTAAAGCTAATGGGGCAATAGATAACTTAGACGCTGGGTTAATTGAGGCACAAACGCAATTAGCTAAAACCGAACAGAGAATGAGTAGTCTAAAACAAGCATTAGACAAAACAATGAACCCAACGGTTGCCGTTAAGTTAGCAAATGAGTTAAAGAGCCTAACCGTCGAACAAACGAAGCTAAACAATGTAATTAAGCAATATGGGCAAATAGAAGATGGTAACAGAGCCAAAGCGGAGGCATTAGGTAACGTGGTAAGAAAGCAACTTCAGGAACAAATAGAACTTAGTCAAAAGCTAATAACTATTAGAGGTAATGCAGTAGGCTTTGGAGCTATGCAATACCAAAAGCCAAACGTATCGGCTGGGTTAAGTTATATGCCACAAGGTGGTGGGGTTGTAGGTGGTGGAATTGACCCAAACACCTATAAAGCACAAGCCGATAGGGTTAAGGACGTTAATAGGCAGTTAGGTATGAGTTTCACCCAAATAGGCAGAGAGTTACCCTCATTAGCTATTGGTTTAAATACATTCCTTTTAGCTATTAGTAACAACTTACCAATGTTCACCGATAACTTAAAGAAACTGAAAGACGCTAATGCGGAGCTTGTAAAGAGTGGTGGTGAAGCGCCTAGTATGTTTAAGGCATTAACAGGGGCTATATTTAGTTGGCAAACAGCTATTACTATTGGTATTACATTACTAACATTATATGGAGAGAAGTTGATAAAGGCAGTTGCTGAAATGCTTACATTTAAACAGGCATTAGGATTAACAATAGACCAACAAATTGCATTTCAAAAGCAGAACGAGAAAGCCTCCCAGCAATTAACCGAAATGTATGAAACTTACAAATATGCAAGGGGTGCATTATCTGGATTAACAGAAGAGCAAAAGAATTATCAAAAGGAGGTTGATAAACTTAATAAAACAAAAGCCGAAGGCATTACAACTACTATAACATCATTTGCAAAGGCTTTTGACGCTAAAAGTATTAAGCAATATAGAGAGGTTAATGGGCAGTTGGTTGAAATAAAAGAGAAGTTTGAGGAAGTTGGAGGAGTAGTTAGGAAGGTAATGCCTGACTTTATAGGTATATTTGATAAATCGGGAAAATCAATCGGTGAATTTAATGTAAAGGCTGGTAAATTTGATACATCTAAACTAAAAAGCGAAATTATAAAGTTAGAAAAAGAAAGGTCTGATATACTTAATACTATAATAAAATCCAACGATAACCAAACTATTAGAAGTGCCGAGAAAATAACCGAAAGGATAAAGCAATTAAACAAAATAATAGCGAACACCGAAGCTATCAATACACAGCAATTAACCCAAGTGAAAAAGGATTATTTAACGGGTCTTAAATTAATAGTTGAAGATACAAACAACGCTGGGGCAAATGCTCAAGAAAATGCAAGGGCTATTTTAAAAGAGTTTATTGATATTAGGGATATATCTAAGCAATTGGCTGATATGGAACTTGACGTAAAACAAAACGAAGCAGATAGAGCTTTAGACAAGTCAAAGAAAAATCTAGAGCAAATTAAAACGCATTACGATATTGAGGGGCAAGAAATGGCTAACTATATTATTGCACGTAATGAACTAACAGAAGCCATTGATCACTCGTATGATGTAAAGAAAGAGAAAGCTGAAAGCGACTTTAATTTCAGTATAAAGGCTATTGACGATGAGAATAAAAAGATACGTGAGCAAATTGAGATTGTAAACTATAATGCCGAACAACAAAAGAAAGTTGCTAAGGATAAAGCAGAGATACAAAGAATAGAGATTGATAGAATTAACAGCGTAAGGCGTTTAAATGCCAAAAGATTAAGCGAAGAGCAAGAGGATAGGCTACGTGTAGATCTATATAAGCAATACATCGACAAAATAGTGCAGTTGGAGTATGATAAGACTAAGCAATTAGCAGAGGTAGATAAAGAGAGAGAGAAAATATACTGGGAGCATTTAAAGCGTATGCAACAAATCTCTGAAGATTTTGCTAAGGAACAATTAAGGCACGAAAAAGCAAACGCAGAAACCAATTTAAACGAGTTATTAAAGCACGATAAAAACAAAGTTGGTAAGCGTATTGAAAGCGCAATGTTTGAACGCCAAGAAATTGAGAATAATGAATTAAAGGCGGAACACGAAAGAGAGTTAAGAGAGGCTAAGAAAATACAAGATTTAGATGAAAGGCTTAATGCTGAATTTGCAATAAATGAGAAATACATCAACAAGTCTAATGAACTTTCTCGTAAACACGCTACTGAAAGCGCAGAGTATCGTAAACTAGAGAAACAAGCCATTAAAGATCAAGTAGCTGATTATGCTGATTATACTCATTCTATATTAAGCGCAGCTAATAACCTTGCCCAACAGTTGTTAAGCATGAAAATACAAGAGGTTGAACAACAACAACGTATTCAAGGCGATAGGATTAAAGAAGCTGAGAAGTTAGCGGAGCGAGGCAATGCTCAATCCTTAAAGATTGAGAAAGACCGTATGGAGAGCCTAAACAAAGAGAAAGCGAAGTTTGTTAAACAGCAACAAGCCCTTAACTCTTTAATGATTATATCTGAAACAGCGGTAGCGGTAGCTAAGGCGGCAGCAGAGGGTGGCGCAGCCGCTTATGTAACTATTGCAGCTGCTTTAATTGCTTTAGCCGCTGGTTTAGCTCAAGCAAGGGAAATGGCTTCACAGGCTGGTTATTATGAGGGCGGTTATACTGGGGACGGAAACCGTAGAGAGGTGGCTGGAGTAACCCATAAGGGAGAAATGGTTATGAACCATAAAACAACATCAAAGTATAGAGATGTACTAGAGGGAGTACACGAAGGACGTATAAACTTAAATGAGTGGCGTGAAAAAGTTAATATGTTTGAGGCTTTAACCAATGGTAAGCTATTCACATTAACAGCCCCTTTAAGTGTAAATAATAACCCAAATGTAACCAATGTAATTAAATTAGAGAGTTTAGAGAAGCGTATTGATACATTAACCAATGTAGTTAGAGGTAACACAGTAGGCTTTAATATTGATGAAAACGGATTTAGCCGATATGTAAGCAATACATATGGAAGGTATGATAAGTTAAAGAAAGCAACACGATTAGTAGCATAATTGGAGTATGAAATTATATTTAGATAATATATTAGTAGTAGATAGCATAGGCGGTTTATTTGAGCCTAAACTATCCTATCAAATTAAAGATGAAACGGGTGAAATAGCGTTTGGTTATTCCGATAATTTGGAATTTATAGGCACTGAATATACCTATTTATACGATAAGTTAGTAACAAATGGTGGTGTAGATAGTGCTGTGGAGTTGAAGTTTGTTGATGAGTGTTGCAGTCCACCACTTGTTTATACCTTCAATATAAAGCGTGAAAATATAGAATGGTGTTCAGATACTTGCGCTATAAGAGCCACAGCGGTTGAAAAGAGTGTACAAAGCGACTACTATACTTGTTTGCTTAATAATACTATTGCTAACAATATGTATGGCTTTCAAAACCACAATCACCCACGTTTTAGTTATTGCCACGAATTGCGACCTGATTGGTTAATGTACACGCTAATAATCCATAATATGAGTATATGGTACACACTTTCAACGGTTATCCCTACGCTTATATTAGTTGTATCAATAATTTTTTCAATAGTAGCTCCTTTAATATTATTGTTAGCAACTGTTAATTTAATTATAGACGCAATTAATGCACTTGGAGGCAGTATGGACAACATCGAAGTCCCCGTAGTTGGAACAGGTAGTCTATCCGATATATCTACCTCATTTAGCGACTTTCAAAATAGTATAAATACTTGGTACAATTATTTAAGCGAAATGACTACAGGTTGCGGACGTAAGAAACCAAGTCCTTTAGTGAGGGACTACGCCGATAACATTTGCAAGGTATGTAACTTAAACTTTAGCAGTAGTATTATAAATAACCCTTCAAGCGATTATTATAACTTATGTTACTTTTATAGCCCTTTAAAGGCATTTGTGGACTATGGAGATACTACGACTTATTGGATACCTGAAAACGAGCCAAGTTCTTCGGGTATTCAATTCTTTAATGATTTAGGCGTAATATTTAACGCTAAATTCTACATATTAGGAAATACATTATACTTTGAACGTAAAGACCACGACCCAACAGTAACCGAGATACTAAATGTAAGTACTTATCCAAAAGAAGAAATAATATCATTATGCTATGAGTGGTCGAATAAAACACCGTATGCTTATGCTGAATATAATTACTTTCAAGACGCACAAAATTATGTAGGGGGTGAGGCTAAAGAACGTTGGAGTGATATTGTTGAATGGAATAACCCTTATTCTAATACGCAAAAGGGTAAATATGAGCCTTTTATTCCTTTTGCAAGTTGCCGTTTTAGGAATGATAAAATAACCGACGATGTTTTAGGACATTTCTCAAATTTGCCTCTAATGGCAAGTTGGTTAAATAGCTACAGCGATAGCGTTATAATGAATAACGACTACTGCGGTACTCCTATGTTATTGATTTGGAATGGGCAAAGCAGAGATAATGCCAAGTGTATTAATGGTAGTGATTTAAGTGGTGCACCTGCTTTGGAGTACTATAATTATCCGATGTTCTTTAATCAATATGATAGTAGATGTTTATACCAAAGATTTCACTATATTGAAAATCCAAGAATAAGCAATTACAAGGGGTTACAATTTACTTTAAAAATTAAAATGAATTGTACAATTTTACAGAATTTATCAATTTATAATTATGTAACTTTGCCAGAGGGTAAAAGTAAATATGAGTTATCGTATGAGATAGATTATAAACGAGGCATAATAACAATTAAAGGAACAGTATAATGGCTATTACATTAACAGAGCAAAACGTCAAGCACGTTTTAACACTATATCCAAACGGATCTACACTTAAAGATTTTAGTGTAGTGTCTGATAGTGTTAATAGGGCTGGAGAGATAAAAATGATTTACGAGCAATACGAATGTTCAGAAAGCGTATTAGATAAAGAGGTGTGGTTTATACCAGCACTATTCCAAAATGAAAATACCACAGAATTAGGTGTATATGGTAATGAACGTGGTACAATGCCAATTGGCAAGGGTAGTGGCACAGCGTTTTATTGCAAGATTAATGACGTAACAGTCGAAAAAAAGTACAATATGATATTTACCGATGTGGGTGGGTATGGAGTTACTTATGATAGGGTAAGGAATTATAGCGCTACTTTAACTATTAATTCAACGACAAAATTCACTATACGGCTAACATTCTTACACGCAACAGATATTAACGGTTATTTGCTTAATTATCCTGATACATCATTTAGGAATATAAGCTCAAATTCATTGAAGCTGTTACCCGATAATAGCAATATAAACTCAATACCAACGACAACGCAATGTGTTTATAAAGATAATACAAGTGGTCAGTTTATACCTAAGTTTTACGTTTACATTGAAAAAAGTGCAACTGAAACAGCCTACGAAGTAAGTAAGTTTACAGGCTATAAGGCTGGATTTTATGAGAGAGGTACACACGATGAAACGCCTACATTTAGTAATGCTGAATTTGAGTTAAAGCGTTTAACAGTCGATAAAAGCGGATTTCACAATACTAATACTACAAATTGTAAATTTAGGGTTAAGGCAGTAGCTGGGGTAGATGTTGAAAAGGTATTTATCGGCTTGTTTAAGGTAGGTAGTCAAGGAAATGATAATTACTTTGATTACGGACAACTTCAATACGTTGATGTAAAGTCAGGCGGGACAGCAAGTGCATACATTATAAGCGGTTTTACTAATCCCACAAAAATAGATGTCCCTAACAATATTTGGGAGATTGAATTTAACATTGGAGCGTTACCTAAGACAGACGGCTATAATGAATATAAATGGACAATGTTAGCCCTTGTTTATTCAACAAGTGGCACTTACTACGCTAATAGCTTTATTTCAAGGGAATATCCAGTATTAGACGATTTAGACGAATTTTATCCAGCATTTACAGATGATGGATTTGAAACTACTGCAACGCTTTCAGATTATCATTACGAGTACGCTGGACACGAATTAACCAGCGTAATAGAAGAGCGTATAAAAGCAAGGGTTAAATTAACGTATGATAGTAACCAATGGCATAATTACTTAAATACAAGGCTAGGTTTAAACATTCCTAATGACATACGATATTCAATAAGTTCAATAAACTTCAGGGTGTATCAGGAACAAGCTATACCATACTCAACCGATATTTATAAGCATTATTTTATTGAGAAGTTTTACCCACGTAATAAACCAAATATAACATTTAACACTGATAGCGACTTTACTTATACATCAGGGGACGATATTGGAGAGAGTTGGTTTGAGTGTGCTTATACGTTTAGGAACTTGTTTAATAACACTATAACCAACCTTAAAACGGAGCGTATAGATACAAGCGGAAATATTATAAACTTGCCCCCACAAACCAACCAATATTGGGGAGGTCGTACAATGTGGGTTGAGTTTGAGTTTGTGTTTAATTATGTAGATAGAAGCACAGGCTTTGAGATTAATTTAACGGATAGAGTTACAATAAGACAAAAACTAATAGTAAAGGATTACGCTGGTGTAGATGTATTTGAGTATGATGAAGCTAATAACACAACTATTAATAGTACAATATTACTACCTAATACCCAAGTTGATATGGTTGGAGTGATAACAGAGGCGAGTGTATTAGACCCTGAAAACTATAAGTTAATAACAAACATAAGAGATATAAACACCTATAATACATCAGAGAATGAAACTTATGATGAATTAGTATTACCACAATTAACAAATTCCGATATAGCAATGCAAGATGAATGGTATGAAGAAAGTTACCCAGCATTAGCTAAAAGTGGGTATTTTAAGGTAAAAACATCAAACTATAATGTTTACTCACAGCGTGTAATCAGTGTAATTGCTAAAAAAGAAAAATAATGGAATATAAATATAACATACCACTATCATTTACTGCCCAAGATAATAACAGCTATATAGGGAAAAAAACATATAGGATATTTCCAAACGATACACCAGTTGGAGATGATACCGTATGGAGTTGCACTAAGTGTTCTATGGATTATGAGTATTGTAACCCTATTGAGGTAGGGGATAAGCTGTATTTTCAAATAGTAACGCCAAAAAGGGGCAAAGAAATAGGATCAAGTTCGTTTGAGTTTATAAGCATAGTAAATGGTGCTGATGACACTATAAGTGAAGTAATGCAGTCTTATTTAACATTTAACACCTATACAGATGACTATTATAGCTATTGGAATATTCAAGTAAATGTAAATGAAGAATTGAAAAATTTAGTTGATTGCTTTTATTTGAGGTACATTAAAGTCAAATATACTTCGGAGCAATACACACAGATAATGAATTGTTATAACGCTGGTGTAAAGAATGATTATCATTTAATGCTTTGCGCTTTGACGTATGGAACAAAAAAAGCCGAGAAATATACAGAGCCTTATTGTTTTGTAGAATGTAACCAAGAAACGTTATTGATAGAGGGAGTATTTACTAAATACGATTGTAATGGCAATTACTATGGTGGTGCTAATCCTTATAAAATGCAATTAAGGATAAAGGGGGAATTAGAAGAGGTTGGTTACTCAATAGAAGAAAGCCTTACTAATAACTTTATAAGAAAGTCAGTAAGAAAGTACACTAATTACACGTTAAGAGGGCACGAAAAAGTGCCATTGTATGTAGCGCAGAAGCTTGGAGATATAATGTCAAGCCAAAAGATACTGATTAACGGTTTAGAGTATATTGGCTTAGACGATTTAACTAAGAATAACGAGATAGGTAAGATGTTTATTATCAATGCCTCGTTAAAAGATTATTGCGATATTGATTTCAGTTGCGGACAAGGTGCGCCATTAGGAAGCGGAAGCGGTACACCGACTGGCGGAGGTGGTGGAGGCGGTGGTATTGACTGCGATAGCTTGGCAGAGTGTGATGTTATAACCACTATACAAGGAGATATAACTAATTTACAAACTGCAGTAACTTTAAAAGTAACCAATATAACAAGCTCGGCAACTCCTAGCATAGATTATGATGTAGACCAATATAATATAACAGCCTTAGCAACCGATATAACAAGCGTATCTTTAAGCGGTACATTTGTAGATAGGCAAAGGCTAATAGTTACTATAAAAGATAATGGCACAGCTCGAACAATAACGTGGGGTAGTTCATTTAACGGAACGTGGGCGACACTACCAACAACAACGGTAGTCGGTAAGACGTGGATTGGAGGCTTTATTTATAATGCAACAACATCAAAATATGAATGTGTGGCAAGTTTCTTTAGTTTATAATAAAATAAAACATAAAATAATATGGAAAAACCAACAATTAACAACGAATGGATAACCTTAGACACACAGCGTAATGGCTTAACGGTGCAAAGAAAGTTTGCTGGATTAGATACTGTTATATTAGAAGATGATACAGTTGATTACTGCAAAGTAAGTTATTATGAACGAGAGCTATACCCAAACGGTGAGGTTAATAAACTTTTTATAAAGACTTATGAATTACAAGATTTATCTGAAACGGTTAATGATACAGAGGGTTGGAGAATGGAAGAGTTAGCTGTACTAACAGGCTTTATTAATAACTTAGGCTATAACGGTATAATTAACCCAGCACGATTAACTTTAGCTAATACAACTATATTAGGAGTAAATGTGCCAAATGGCTACCCATTACATAGAGATACAAGAGAAAAGAAACCGTTATAATATGAAAGTAATTTTATTTATAGTAGCAAGTGTATTGCTATTCATTTTAGCAATACCAATGATAGTATTAAGTGCTATAATTGATTTAAAGCACTTTGATACATACTTATACAACCTTGCCTTTAGCATTGATCAGCTTGGCAATGTGCTTTGTTCTATCGTATTTAATAAAGTGTTAATAAAGAATGAAAGCACTTATAAATATGGTGACCCTGATAAGACAATAAGCCACGTTACAGGAGTGAATAAGGTGCAAGGACATTTAAAGCCTTTAGGTAAGTTATTAGCGTGGATATTAAACGCTTTAGACAAAAACCACGTTGAAAAGGCAAGTAAAAACGAACAGTAAAAGATTATGGCAAATAACGTATTCACAGGAACTATAGATAACGATAGTACAAAAGCAGGGAATTGGAGCTTAGGAGTAGTCCCTTCGGTTGGTGATGGTAATGTTGTTTTAATGAATAACAGCTTTGTTAATATGACTTTAAATGCTGACTTGGAATTTGATGACTTAAATGTAACTAAATCAACGGGAACATTGACAATAACCGATGGTGGTGGGTATGCTATAAAAGTATATAATAGTGTTAGCAAGTCAAATAATGTCGATATAACTTTTAATTGTAATTTTTACGTTAAAGGCGGTAGCGTTACTATGTCTGGAAGTGGATATTTTAATATAAGTTCAGGTAAGTACTTTTATTTTGATGGCAATACAACCATAGGAAATATTAATATAAGAGGGGGAGGAACAGTAAAATATTTGAGTGGAACAATTACACATTCTGGGGTTATTAATACAAAAGATGCAATAAATTTTGATGTAAATGGAGATGTAAATCCAAGTGCTACAACTACTTCAAGTACAGGAATTAATTGGAATAATTACACACATAATACATCAGGAGTATTTAAGGCTGAATTAAGTCCATTAAGAGTAGTTGGCAACTTTACTCTAAATGGCTATAATCTTGGTGCTTCTTCTTTGTCAGATATATATATTGGTGGTAGTTTTAATACAACAAATACAACATTTACTTCAAATGGAACAATATTCAATTTAGATGGAACAGGAACTATAACCATTAATGGAATACTTAGAATGAGTTTAAAGTTCAAAGCAACATCTAATTATACATTTAACACTGATATATCATTTATGGCGACAATATATTCAGAAAGTGGGTGTAATGTAAACGCAAATAGTAAGACTATAGTTCTTGTATCTGGAAATATTTATTTTAACGCACCTCACATTCAATTTTATAGAATTTTACATACTTATAATACTTATTCTATAACACTATATAATAATTTGAATGTTGATATTTTAGAATTTAAACCT
>Ga0209200_1004615_pt1 | contig 11053 bp, 13 predicted proteins | sample AD_UKC033_MetaG_FD_184406 | JGI IMG/M metagenome (GOLD analysis project Ga0209200, IMG submission 184406) | Active sludge microbial communities of municipal wastewater-treating anaerobic digesters from USA - AD_UKC033_MetaG (SPAdes) (version 2) | ecosystem: Engineered > Bioreactor > Anaerobic >...
TGGTCGGGGCAACTGGACTTGAACCAGCGACCTTCTGCGCCCCATGCAGACACGCTTCCAACTGCGCTATGCCCCGTACTCGAAGATTTTATCACAGTTGGGATAACCTTTCAAGAGCAGAACGACGCCCAGGGCAACTTTAGGATAATTAAAATTGGCTCTGCAGGCTACTCTCGGACCTCGAAGGTCAGGAAGTCGATCTCGATGCCGCCGCTCTCGGAATCATTCAACCTGAAGTCGTAGAATCCGGCATCCCATGGAGCGGTGAATACTATCAAACCGTCTGCCATGCCACCGACGTAAGCATACTGAATGTCGTGCAGGTCGTTTTCCGACTCGCTTCCATGCGTAATATCCGAAGGAACGATTCCGATCCAGGCGTAAGCCCCAGTCCCGAAGTTCCAAAGAAGTAGAGATTGATCTCTTCACCGGGAACGAAAACAAGTTTTTCGAAACTCATGTACTTAGGTTCAAGGGGCAATTCGTCTTCCGCAACGTATACTAGACTCTCGATTTCATCGAGGTAGAATTCGTAGACTGAACCGTCCTTCAAAGTTACGACCAGCAAACCATTCGCAAGCGCAGTAACACACAATGCCGCAATTATCAAAAAAGCAAGCGTCTTCTTCATGCCGGACCTCATCCATGAAGATTCTCTCACAATTGCTTAAGCGGAGGGCTGCTGTTTTGTGCCTTCCTAAAATGACAGTTGAACCTAGATCGTCGATGATGTCAGAATCCAGTCCAATTCAGATGCTATAATATATGGTAGTTGAATATATGCAAGGAGGTTGGTTTGTGAAGATAGCTATTCCAACAATTGATAACAAAGGACTCCAGTCACATATATCGGAGCATTTCGGTCACTCTCCGTTCTTTGCATTCGTGACTGTTGAGAACAACGAAATTGTCTCTCACGAAATCGAGGTAAATCCCTTTGAACAGCACGAGCCTGGTGAAATTCCGGGTTATGTGAAGAGTAAAGGCGCCGATGTGATCATAACGAGAGGCATGGGCGGCCGGGCGAGGCAGTTCTTCGAAACTCTTGGCGTACATGCGATTACAGGAGCCAGTGGGACTGTAGAAGAGCTCGTAAAAACTTACATCGAAGGTGAACTTTCCAGTATTGAATACGAGCCCGAAGACCACGGGAAGTTCCACAATCACTAATTAATGACATGGAGTACGGCATGAGAAATATGAGGGGAAGAAGAATGGGGATGGGCAGATCCTGGATTGAACTGTATCTGCTTCTTCTCATCGCCGAAAAGCCTGCGCATGGTTATGAGCTTTCTTCTAGAATCAACGATTTCGAGATACCGATCTTTGGTGTCGGTCAAATGGGAAGCCTCTATCGTGTGTTGGGCAGCCTGGAAGAAATGGGACTCATAACTTCCGAATGGGATACTGAAGACGCAGGCCCGGCAAAGAAGAACTACAAGATCACAAGGGCCGGCCTCGAATACCTGAAAACAGCGGAGGTCAAAATAAAGAGATTCAGGGAGAACGTCGACAAGTTTCTTGACAGACTGAACAACCTGAATAAAATATAAAGCCCTGCGATGCAGGGCTTTACTTTACATAAGTGGCCGGATTGTCGAACAGCTTGAACAATCCACCAGTATGGATGAAAACAACTCTCTTCCCGGCAAACCTTTCCCTTGAGATCTGAAGCATTCCCCTGAAGGCTTTCGCCGTATAGACGGGGTCAAGGAAGAAGGCTCTCTCCCTGGCAAGGCTCTTTATAAGCTCTATATCCTCTTCCGAAGGCACGGCATAAGCAGGGCCCGAGAAGTCGTCGACTATCTCGATCTCGCCGTCATCTATCGATACGTCTATTTCGTACTCCCTCATCTCGCCTATTAGTCTCTTTGTCTTTTCCACGAAAATTGAAGAAGGGTCCTTCGTAACGTTTATTCCTATGACTCCGGTGTTGTAGCCAAGTATTCTTAGCCCTGCCAGAATTCCCGCATAGGTTCCGGCGCTGCCAACTGCAGTGAAGATGGCTTCAACTCCGTCGAGATTGATCTGGCCAGAGAGTTCTTTCACGGCGTCCACGTAACCTCTCGCTCCCAGCGCGTTTGAACCGCCCTCCGGGATCAGGTAAACCTTCCTTCCCTTATTCTCGTACTCTTCCTTCTTCCTGGCGAAGATCTCGTCTATTCTCGAATACTCCTCCTTGGTCACATAATGGATGTCGCTTCCCACCATGGTATCTAAAAGGACGTTCCCTTGAGGAATCTCCATCGGCCTCCCCCTGAGGAAGAGTACCGGCTGCATTCCGAGCGATCTCGCCGCCATCGCCGTCGCCCTGCAGTGGTTCGACTGAATTCCCCCGCAAGTGAAGACGGTGTCCGCCTTCTTTTCCAGAGCATCTTTCAGAAGATACTCGAGCTTCCTTATCTTGTTTCCGCTTGTGATGAAGCCGGTCAACTCATCGTGCTTACAGAAGAGTTCGAATGGAAGGTCCAGGTACTCTTCGATCCATTCAAGCCTGTTCACGGGCGTAATACCGTTAATGAACTTCAGTTTCAAGTTCTCACCCCCTACTCTTTCTTTCATCTATATTAGAGACTATTCCGTTGAGTTTTTCAATTCGCTCCCACGAGGGCGGATGCGAGTAATATAGTGCTGCATACAAAGGATGCGGGCTGAGGTTAGACAAATTAGATACGGATAGGTTCTTCAAAGCTCTTATCATCGGTTGGGTATCGCCTGTAATCATTGCCGAATAACTGTCGGCCTCGAATTCCCACTTTCTGCTTATGAACGAGTCTATCCAGTCCAGAACCGTAAAGATCGAAGACAGGAAGATACCGGCATAAAGCAGAATCGCGTATTTCTCTGAGACACCGAAAATACCGGCGACGGTATCGCTTTCGACTATCATCCACAGAAGAACCACTGCTAAGACCGCGACCGCGTTGGATATGAGCATCCCCTTCAGAATGTGTTTACGCTTGAAGTGGCCGGCCTCGTGGGCGAAGATCGCCTCTATCTCCTCTGAACTGTGCTTTTCCAGGAGGCTGTCGTACAGAACAATTCTCTTTGCCCTGCCTATACCCGTGAAAAAGGCGTTTGTGTGGCGCGTCTTCCTCGAGGCGTCCATGACAAGGATCGACTTGACTCCGAATCCTGCCTTGTCCGCAATTTCTCTTATCCTTTTTGCAAGGTTTTCATCTTCAAGCGGCTTCAGTTTGTAGAAAAGCGGCAGGATCACTGTCGGGAATATCAACTGAGTAAGTATCTCGAATCCAACGACGCCTATCAGCAGATAGACCCACCAGTATTCGAAGGAATCAATCGCAAGGAGGGCAAGATATACGAGTGGGAGGCCGATCCCAGCCGCAAGAAGGATCTCTTTTATCTTGTCCGAGACGAATGTTTTCGGTGTTGTTCGATTGAATCCATATCTGTTCTCCAGGACGAAAGTCGAGTATATCGAAAAGGGGAGAGAGATAAAAAAGTAAATCGAGGCGATCAGGGAGAAAAAGATGAGGCCACGCAGTGCAAAACCTTCGGCCAACTTCACCGAAAGAGATTCGATTACTCCGAATCCCCAGAAGATTCCTATGCTGAGTGCTACAAGGTTGACAACAGAGGAAACGATAACAAAAAGACTCTTCGCCCTTGAATATTCCACAGACTTTTCTATGAGATCATCGCTGAAGACGTCTCGCAAGTTGTCTGGAAGTGAGACCTTCGAGAGTTTCGCATTTCTGAAGTTTAGGGACAGCAAAAAGAGTTCGAAGAAAGCGATTCCATAGACAACGAGAATAAAGACTGTCTCGAAGCTAGTCATCAACTTCTTCTTTCTCTCTCAGATACTCTTCGACCTCGTCCTTGTCCAGTCTCCGGATCTGCCCTTCAACCACCGGCCTGAATTCCTCTGTCTTGTGAAGCGCTTCTCCCAAAGGACACCTCTTCTCCGGGTTCTCCATTAGGTAGTTCATCAGTCCGTCTTTATTCTTAAAGATCTTATAGAAGACTTTCGCACCGTCAGTCAATTCGTAGATGCCGCAAGGCCCGTTGAATAATGCCTCGGCTGCCCGGAGGTAAAGCATTGCGTCATTGAAAGAACCGAAGGAGGATAAGGGACCGTGTTTTTCTCTTTCATCGCCCTCCATGCAAATCGCCCTGCCACAAGTGGAACAGATGTATTGAACATGGTTCGACAGGCAGTCTTCGGGATTCTTAAGCGGCGTCGCCCTGTTATCACTAGAGTAGCATTCGGGACATTTCAACTCACTCACCTCCAATACACTATTTTACGACATTGTGGCGATCTCTGTAACCCTCTGTACCGACGAATGTTTGGTGGAAGACTCCCGCAACTATCAAGAATCAGACTTACCCAGAACGCCGTAAAAGTAGCTGTGTCGATCCAGTGATGTTATCATTGTCTCTGGAGGCGATCAGGTGATAGACATCTTTGCCGGGTGGTTTTCGGCGCTCGGACTCAGCGAGACTTTCGACTTGGTACTTGCCAATATAGTTGTCGGAATAATAATGGTAGTCGTGGCCTTTCTCTCGAAATTCCTCTTCGAGAAGCTGCTGATCAAGCCCATAGAAATCATTGTGAGAAAGTCCGCGTTCAAGTGGGACGATTATTTAATCAAGCACAGACTTCTCTACAAGATAGCACTGATGATACCGGCAATAGTTATCGCTCTCTTCGCCCGGGCATTCCCCGCGATAGAGGACTTGATCTACAAACTGGTCGCCACGTATCTAATATTCATCGTCGCCGTCGTGATAGACTCCTTCCTGGACGTCTTGACGAGCGCCTATCAGTCCCTTGAAACCTCAAAAGACAAACCTATAAAGAGCTATATTACCGTAGTGAAGATCATGGTCTACATTGTGGCCGGGGTTATTGCGGTATCAGTGCTGACTGGAATCTCTCCATGGGGAATCCTTAGCGGGATCGGAGCGATGACGGCAGTTCTGCTGGTAGTCTTCCGCGACTCGCTTCTAGGACTCGTCGCAAGCATACAGATTTCGAAGAACAATCTCGTCAGCATAGGCGACTGGATAGAGGTTCCGAAATTTCAGGCCGACGGAGACGTTATAGACATAACGCTTACCACAATCAGGATCCAGAACTGGGACAAAACGATCACCACCATCCCCTCCTACGCGATAATCTCGGAATCCTTCAAGAACTGGAAGGGAATGTTTCAGGCCGGAGGAAGAAGGATAAAGAGATCGGTCTTCATTGACACCTCGTCGATTCGCTTTCTCGACGACGAGCTTTACGAAAGGCTTTACAGGATCGAGATCCTCAGACCCTATCTGGAAAGCAAAAAGAAAGAGATAGAGGAATTCAACAAGAAAAACAATGTAGATGTGAGCGAACCCGTCAACGGCAGGAAAATGACCAACATTGGAACCTTCAGGGCCTATCTCATGGCATATCTGAGAAATCTCCCGGGAACGAACAAGAACATGATAATCATGGTAAGGCAGCTTCAGCCAACCGACACCGGGCTTCCTCTGGAAATATACGCCTTCAGCAGCGATACTTCTTGGGTGAACTACGAAGCTTTGCAGTCGGACATCTTCGATCACGTCTTCGCCGCACTGCCACACTTCGGTCTCCGGGTCTTCCAGAATCCTACGGGAAGAGATGTGAGGGCTCTGGGCGAACTTTTCGTAAGCGGCAAGATGGCTGTTCCGCACCCGTCTGCCGGAGAGAAATCCGCCACTATAAACAACGACGAAGACCGGCAAATAGATTATCATTAGTTAACGACAGGTCCGCAGTCATCCCGACGATATAGTCTTCTCTAAATTCCCCAGAAATGCGTCTACCGAAAAGGCGAGAAGAGCCGCCGGAATAGCCCCCTCGAGCACAAAGGCGGGATTCTCCGCAACGAGTCCTGCGATGATGGGCGATCCCAACCCTCCTGCCCCTATCGTTGCACCGACAGTCGCTGTGCCGATGTTTATCACCACGGATATCCTTATTCCCGACATTATGACCTTCAGCGCAAGTGGGAATTCCACTTTGAACAGCGCCTGCCATGAAGACATCCCCATACCGTATGCGGCTTCGCGAACATCGGGAGGAATGTTCTCGATGCCGGCAATCGTGTTCCTCACTATAGGCAGAAGTCCGTAGAGAAGCAGAGCGGCCACTGTCGGCTTGAATCCAAAGCCGAGTAGGGGAACGGCGAGAGCCAGCACTGCGACGGGCGGAAAGGTCTGGCCAAGAGAGCTCAGGTTCGACACAAGCGGCAGATACTGTCTCCCCATCGGCCGCGTGACCAATACCCCAATCGATATGCCGATAATCGTGGCAAGTCCGCTCGAGACAAGGACCATCCACATATGTTCTGCCACGAGTTCAAGCAGGGTTCCTCTCGGGTGGAGGACCTCCCTCTCTTCCGGAAAGAGCCAGCCTAGAAAGTTCTCCCATAAAGCCATGTTGGAAATGAGGAGAATGAACGCCAGCAGAAAGATCCCCAGAAAGATCCATGACGAAAGTCTGCTATTCTTCCCTGTCACTTCTCGTCAACTCCTGAATCTTCGATAGGCTTATCTGACCGAGAAAGCGTCCCGATCTCTCCACGACGGGGAGCGCCACCGTACCGCTCTCAAGCATCCTGGAAAGCGCCTCTTTGACAGTGCTGTCGGGGCTCAAGATCTCCTCCTCGAGCATCTCCGTCAATGCCTCCCTGAGAGGAAGCTCCCTGTTTGAATGCGAAACATCCACCCAACCGACGAGTTTCCTATCTTCGTCCAGCGCCCAGATGAACTCCTCTTTCGTCATACCCAGCTGGTCCCAGCCGCCGTCAATCTCTATAGTCTCGCACTTTTCTATGTATTCCATGACCGGTATTCTGGAGAGCCTCTTTAGGGCCCTGTCGGACCCAATGAAATCGTGAACGAACTTCTCTTTAGGTCTTGCAAGAATCTCTTCTGGGGTATCGAGTTGAAGTATCCTTCCGGCTTTCATGACCGCAATTCTGTCGGCAAGTCTTATCGCCTCGTCTATATCATGGGTTACGAAGACTATCGTCTTATGAAGCTCCTCCTGAATCCTGGCGAACTCGTCCTGCAGTCTAACCCTCGTGAGGGGATCGACCGCCCCGAAAGGTTCATCCATAAGGATTATCGGCGGGTCGGCCGCAAGCGCTCTTGCGACTCCCACTCTCTGGGCCTCCCCTCCCGAAAGCTCTTTTGGGAGCTTGTTTGCATAAGATTTCGGCTCCAGTCCGACTAATTCGAGCAGCTCGCTTACCCTTCTCTCTATCTTCGATCTTTCCCATTTCAGCAGTTTGGGCACGGTCGCGATATTGTCCTTCACGGACATGTGGGGAAAGAGACCCACGTTCTGAATTACGTAGCCTATCCCTCTTCTTAGACTCTTGACGTTCATATCCTTCACATCTTCTCCATCGATGAGGATCCTGCCGCCGCTAGGTTTAACGATTCTGTTTATCATCTTGAGAGTCGTCGTCTTACCGCACCCAGAAGGCCCAATAAGAACAGTGAGCTCTCTCGAGGGTATTTCAAATGTTATATCTCTCACAGCTACAGTCTCTTCATCGTATTCCTTCGTGACATTCTCGAATCTAATCATCGGCCACCTCCGAAACGAGCCCTCTGGGCGTCAGAATAGCTATCAGCAATTGCATAAGAGAATCGACTATCAGGGCGAGCGCCACGATCGGCAACGCTCCGAGAAGTACGAGATCCATGGCGGCCTGGCCAAGACCCTGAAAAACGAAGACCCCAAGACCCCCGGCTCCAATGAGCGCGGCCATCGTCGTATTGCCCACCGCCTGGACGGCCGCCGTTCTTACTCCTGCAAGAACTACCGGCAGCGAGATCGGAATCTCCACCTTTCCAAGGACCTGCAATCTGCTCATTCCCATTGCCCTGGCGGCTTCCACAGTATCGGCCGGAATAACTTTCAGACTCGAGTAAGTATTTCTAACGATAGGAAGGAGTGAATAGAGAACGAGGGCTATCATCGCTGGCGCCCAGCCGACTCCCGTTATCCCGAGCTCCCTCAGGAAGGGAAGACTCCGAGAGAGATACGACAGCGGCGCTATGAGAAGCCCGAAAAGCGCTATGCTCGGAATCGTCTGTATGAAATTCACCACACCAAAGACTGGTTTCTCGACCTTTGGCGATCTGTTGGCCGCCACTCCAAGGGGCACTCCGATTATCACTCCTGCCACTACGGCTCCGCCGGCGATCAAGAGATGCCTTGCCATCTCTTCGAGAAACCTGTCGCTCCTGTTTGCGTACTCCTTCATTATCGCTAGCTCCCTGAGAGTACCGGAGCCGAGAAGAACTGCGAACGAAGCGATTGGGATCAGAACTAGCAGTGATGACAGTATTCTCTTGTCTTTCAGTTTCCTTCTTGCCGCAAAGACGACCACATAACCGGCCAGAAGGAGAATCCACAACCCGATGGAAGGGGACGCTCTGGCAAACGGCCCAGTTTCCGAGGCGATTTGAACCGCGCTGCTACCGGCAAGGAAGAAACCGTATACCGGGGCGAGTCCACCTGCAAGGCCCATTAAGAAGTAGTATCCGCCGAAAGAAAGCAAGATGGTGACACCGGAGACTGCCAGAAGAACCACGAGGCCAATTACGGAAAAGCTGGCCAGGCTGACCGGCAAGGCTGCGGAAATTCTCGTCTCCTTCACCGAAAGAAAACCTGGAAGCAGTATAGAAAGCAACATGATGGCCACTCCAAGAATGGCCATCATGTCTTTTCGTCGCGCAAAGGACGCCATAGGCTTTAATCTATCAAAGACTTCGACTTGAGATACTGTTCGGCTACGTCGCCCGCGTCCAGACCCTCAATCGCTATCGAAGCGTTCAAGGACTGAAGCGTCTCCAGATCGAGAGATTCGAAGACCGGCTTTAGCAGTTCTCCGATCTCGGGGTACATCTCGAAGATCTTTTTTCTCACTATCGGGGCAGGTTCATATACTGGCTGCACGCCTTTGGTATCTTCAAGGACAACCAGCCTCAGAGCCGAGAGGGCTCCATCTGTACCGTAGGCCATAGCCAGATTTACCCCGTCGATGTTTTGCGCTGCTGCTCTGATGGTCTGAGCTGTGTTTCCTCCGGAGAAGGCCAGAAGCTGATCGTTGGAAAGCTCAAAGCCATATGCCTCCTGGAAGGCTGGCATCGCATCGGCTCTCGTCAGAAACTCCTCGGAAGCGGCAAGCTTGATGAAGCCTCCACCGTTCACATAGTTCGCAAGGTCCTCGAGAGTCTTTATTCCTTCACCGTCGGAAAGATCCTTTCGGATAGCCAGAGCCCAGGTATTGTTTGCCGGGGCGGGGGTAAGCCAAACGAGTCCGTTCCTTTCAAAATCGAGCGTCTTCACCGTCTCATATCCGGATTTAGCGTTCTTCCATACCGTGGGATCGGTGTCATCGAAGAAGAACCCACCGTTGCCCGTGTACTCGGGGTAGATATCTATTTCTCCGGCAGTGATCGCCTTTCGAATGACGCTCGTCGTACCGAATTCGGTCTTGTCTACAACCTCGAATCCATTCTTCTCGAGAACTATCACAATCATCTGGCCCAGGAGCGCGCCTTCCGTATCTATCTTAGATGCCACAGTAATCGGCCCATTGAGCGCAAAACCTGAAAATGCTATGAACAATAATCCAATTAGAATCAATCTCTTCACAATAAACAACCTCCATCATTTTTATTGCCGATAATTATACTCCATTTAATTGTACACTACCTTCAAATATCTTTGAAAAGTATTTTGGAGTGTATCTAAACAATTCGACTCAACGAAATGCTGATCTTTGTAAAGGCACTGTGCCTCACAGACAAGATCCCTTTTTCAGGTCAAAGCGATGGGTCCGTTCCTACTTGGCTTCGGCCAGATCTTATGTAAGAATAGTTATCATGGAAGAAGGAGGGAAAATCATGAATGATGTAATCCAAACAATAATCGAATGGGCGATTAGAATCGGAGTCAGCATCGCAATCCTTCTGGTGGCAAGATGGCTTTCGGGCCTCTTCTACAAAGCATTCATTAAATTCACTGAGAAGACATCCGTTGTCTCCGTTCAATATCGCAAGACAATGAGAACGCTGTTCAACCTCGCCTTCTATGCTCTGGCGGCCTTCATAATTATCTCGGTTCTCTTCAAGAATCTGGCTCCCGTTCTCGCCGGTCTCGGAGTATCCGGTATCATTGTCGGTCTCGCTGTCAAGGAGCCTCTGGAAAACCTGATCAGCGGGATACTAATAATGATAAACAAGCTAATCTACGAGGGCGAGGCAGTTGACATCGGAGGGACATCCGGAGGAGTTCAGGAGATCAAACTCAATCACGTGCTCATAAAGACATGGGACGGAAAGCTAGTCACGATCCCCAGCAAAAACGTCTGGGCAGCAACGATTATTCACTTCTGGCCCGAAAACATAAGACGAAACGATCTCAACGTCGGGGTTTCCTATTCGAGCGACCTCAACAAAGTCATGAAGATCCTGGAGGAAGCCGTAAATTCTTACGAGAAGCTTTACGTCGATGACAACCACAAGCCAATGATACATTTCACCGGATACGGCGCATCTTCCATAGACTTCGTCGTTAGATTCTGGGTAGAGAAGGCGAACTTCGTGGACTCAAGCACGGAACTGGCAAAGATCATAAAATCTAGATTCGACGAAAACGGCATAGAGATTCCTTTCAGCCAGCTCGATCTCCATATAAAGGACGGCCCCATAGAAGGCATAAAGCTGTCAAATAAGGAGCGCGATGCTGAAACAAGTTCATGATGGATTGTGAGGTTCTCTGAACGATATTGATCTTCATACCTCTATCCTCCTCACAACTCTCACATCTTTGTAGATTTTGATCCTATCAAAGTCCGAGATTCTCAATGGAGTTCAGAATGGCGGGATGCGACGTTTTGAAATCTTCATACACTGTCATCCCGAACTTGTTTCGGGATCTGCTCTTGTGAAGACCACGGTTGCGGGTAGCAGGTTGGGGGTTGGTCAGGAGCAAAAAAGAGATTGACCAAGTCCTCAAGAAGCAATTCAAAGCCATCTG
>Ga0209200_1004617_pt1 | contig 11051 bp, 22 predicted proteins | sample AD_UKC033_MetaG_FD_184406 | JGI IMG/M metagenome (GOLD analysis project Ga0209200, IMG submission 184406) | Active sludge microbial communities of municipal wastewater-treating anaerobic digesters from USA - AD_UKC033_MetaG (SPAdes) (version 2) | ecosystem: Engineered > Bioreactor > Anaerobic >...
TTTACTTACATCCAAATCTGCGATAGATTTTGCAGACAGCCTTAATTTAGAAAAAGAGGCTGTTGAGGGTGGCGCGTATTTAATTTATTTTCTCGCATAACTCAAAGCCTCCCGCCGCGACAATACTATCGTGGACGGGAGGCTGCCGTTACCTACCCCTAACCCAATCCACAAGAGCCGCCAACCTGTCTACCTTCACATAGCGCAGGAAAGTAGCCTCCTTAGTCATCCCCAGAATGTCCATGATCGGCCGAGGCGGCTGTTTACAATTTTACATCAATCCGCCTGCTCCTAATCCTCGACATTGCACCTCAAATCAAGTGTCAAATCAAAAAACAAACAAAAAGATTTAAAAATACTTGGCTTTGTTTTAAAAAAGATGTTACTTTTGTTACTGGATTGGGGGTTCCTCGGTCGGCAAGAAGTTCGCATGCGTAACGGGTGGACTTCTTGTTTTTTTATGGGAAAATATTCAACCCGTAGCCATCATAGTTCCCGCGCCTCCTCGAATATAGTTTCGGCAATATCTTGACTGGTTGAAGGGACGGCGCCTTTTGGGTGCACTTTTATCCAAACATCACAAATTTTAGGCAGAACCTCAGCGGGCACGCCCATCGATTCAGTGCCGTTTTTATCTATGTAAGGTGTTGATTCTGATAGTTTTGTAATTAATTCGTCCGAAATAAAGGGCTGTAAAAAAATTAGCATAAAGATGCCTCGGCAGGGTGGCGCCTTTTTGCTATCCATAACACCGCCCCGTATTCGCCCTACCTCCCCCTAACCCAATCCACAAGGGCCGCCAACCTGTCTACCTTCACATAGCGCAGAAACGTAGCCTCCTTGCTCATCCCCAGAATGTCCATGATCGGACGAAACGAACGGCCCTCTTTCACGGCCCGCAGGTATTCGTTAGACGCGAATGACCGGCGGGCCGTGTGCGTTGAAATAAGGTCGCACTTCTCGACAACGGTCTGTATCCGCTGAGCGCCCCGGACGCTGTTAACCTGGATTTGCTCGACTATGCCGGCAAGCCGGGCCAACTCTTTCAGGTAGGTATTCATCTTTTGGTTTGATATGCCGGCCGGCGGCACTCCCCCATGCTTTTCCAGAATAGCCTTTACAGGTGCCAGAATTGGCACGTAGACGCGCTTTTTGGTTTTCCGCGTCTCGATGGTCAAGACTGAAAGGCCGTCGAATGTGGCCAAATTTTCGGGCTTCAAACGCGAATAATCAGAGAAGCGAAGGCCCGTGTAGCAACCAATTAGAAACAGCTCCACAGAATTTAGCCGTAAGACATTGAATAACAATGTTTTGCGGCTTTTCTCTTTTTATTTGTGCCGGATTTTGTGCCGCTTTCTGTATATTTGGGGTATGATCTAAGACGTAGTAATGTAAATGGACACACTACTAGACGTACTCCTTTTCGGGGTCATCCTGTGCCTGTTGTCGGCGCTGGATGCACACGCAAACAACAACTAGCCATGCTATACCGCTGCAAACATTGTGGACAAACCGTTGAACGCGATAGCGAAAAGGCGTGGATTCCGTCGTATTGTGAGAAGACGGGGAGGAACGTTAGGCTGGTTATGGTTCCTGGAAACCACACAGTCCTTAAAAACCGACTCCGCAAATACTATAAAAGCGCAACCCCGGAGCAGGTGGTAAAGGAATTAGAGAGCATTGGGGCTGAGTTTATTGAATTATAAAACCCGATCAGCCTATGGAATAAGCGGCGGGAGCAGACGGGATCAACCATTTTGTTGACATCAACAAAATGGTCCCGATCGGCCTCTGGGAAAGCGGCTGGACCATCCGGGGTAGCGCCCCGAATCCTGGCCGCACAAGCCCTCTTAGTCGGGTTGCCCGGCCCGGTTTCTGCAAAACAGAACCGGGCTTTTTTATTTCATCCTGAATTTTTTCAGACTAATTTTCAGGCGGTTGTATTTTTTTTGAAAAAAAGTTGGGGTAAAGTATTGCGTAACCGAATACGGTTACCTATCTTTGTACTATAAATCACACGAAAAAAGAAAAAACGCCATGACTTACGCACAACTCACTAACGCAAAATCCGCCCACGAACTTGCCGCTAAACTGATCCGCAAGTCGGGTCTCGATGCCAGATGTATCAAGAATAAACTTTGCGAGCAACCGTATCAAGTTAACGTAAAGGCAGACGTAGATACCTGCAAATGGTTGCAGGTTATGCTGGAGGATGTTACCAAGTACCCTGTTAATATCGTTTCCGCATGACACAAGACACCATCCTCCACCAACTCCACACTATCGCCCAGGCAAACGGCCTAACCGCCGCCGCCTGGGCAAGGGCGGCCGGGATGCCAAAACAAAACCTCAACGCGATGCTCAAAGGGCATCGGGAGCCAAAAGAATCAACACTAATCCGGCTTGCGGAAGCGGCCGGGGCAACTATAACAATCACCAATGCTAACAAGCCATGACAGAAGATTATCAAAGCCAGGTAAAAGAATACGAACGACGCGCCATTGAGGCGCATAACGAACACTGCCAGCTTATGCTGAAAGTCGACACTATGCGGCTACTGGATAAGCTGGTGCCGGAAATGCCGCTTGGTCAGGCGTTGCGGGCGCTCGAAGCCGGAACACTTGCAACGCTGCTGCGCGAGGGCGAGAAGGGGCTGGCGGCAATACAGGTGCTAAAATTGATTGAAGCCTGGGAAGAACGCGCCACAGATAAGGCGCTGGAAATTGAACACGCATCCCTTAACTACGAATAACCACGCCCGCCCGTGCGCAACGGGCAACCGGGGTAGCCGAAAACCGGGGATAGAGTAGGCAGGAAAATCTAAAATGCGGAACCCGTAACCGATAACCGGGAGAAAATGTTTCAAGACGCCAACCAAGCAACCCAAACCATCGAAGCCATTGACAAACAAGTGTATCCAATAAAGGGCGAAGGAGAAATACTGATCCCTGATTATGGGGTGGTCGGTGCAAACACCGGGCTTGATATGCTTTACGGAAAGCGGCACACGACCGCGTTCCTAAACCCGGACTCATATGCGCACCTGGCATTTGAATTAAACGGCGGGAACCGATCTAAGATCGGCATCCCAGACCATTACGAGCTAGTGCCGGGGTTTGACGCCTCCGGCGCAAAAGTGTATGTTTTATACGCAGAAAATATTTCCTTTTCGCATGAGCGTGGCGGCGGCTTTCGAGCCATCAGGATAAGTGATTTGCCGTAAAAATCGAATCCCAACCCTCCGCCAAGCCCTGCCCCACCCGGCGGGGCTTTTTTATTGGCCGTCGTGAACGACAACGACTTCGCGGAACTCGTAGCGGCCTGGGCAGTACCGCTCTAACAGCCGCCTTATTCTGGCAACGCCCAACTTAATCGGCGTCCCTTTGGCCGTCAGCCGCGACCCTTTATTGTCCCTCTTTGCTTGGGCTACATCATTTCCAAGTTTTATACCTGTCTTGTCCGCGAATTGCAGGAAGTCCGAAAATGCCTCCTGCGGGGTAAGTGTTTTATCCATCGCGGACAAAGGTAGGGGAAAAATAATTTTGTACGCAAGTACATTTTTTTGTCCGGACGTTTGGAAGTGTCCAATGTACTTGCGTACATTTGTACCGTACAAAACAGACAAAGACAAAAGGACAAAATGGGGGACATAATGCCGACAATAACAGCCAGACAATTAGCCGACCAACTTGGGGTGCATCCCCAGGCTATGGAGAAGCGTGTCCGCCGTAAGTATCCGCAATTGTCCCCCGCTATGTCCGCCCCTTTGTCCGCCGAACACATCGCCGAATTGTCCAAGGGGCGCGGCACAAAGTCCGCCCCAACTGTCCGGAAATTCCGAACAGTTGCCCCAGTTACCGAGAAAGCCTCGACAACTGAAACGCGCGAAACGCGTGAAATTTCAGCGATAGGGGAGGGCTTTAAGGGCGTGAAAAAGCGTCAAATAGCGCTCATCAGCCTAATGATCGCCCCTACACTTGCTTCGGTATCGAATATGTACCACGTCACGGCCGAATTAACGGACACATTAGGCGCTGTTTGCCTGACCGTACTTTTAAGTACGTCCGCTGTCGGCTTCACTTTGTCCGGTGCAAAACATCGCTTGGCAATTGCCGTAACAGTTGCAACGGTCTTGTACGAAGCATTCTGCAATCTTGTCCGTATTTACGGCGGACTAATGCAAGGACAAAACGGGAACCCGACAAAGTTCCTTGGACTTGTTACGGACATACTGCCGACCGGCAGTCACGCTTCGGCAGTTATTCTTGGTATCATTACGGCCGGACTAATTTCCGGCGTACAGTACGCGGCTATTTTTGAAATGCAAAACCATAAACAAAATGATTGACTACTCAAAATTTGAAGGACATACACCTGGGCCGTGGAAATGGGACGGAATATTCTCTGTAGACACAAAGGATGTTCGCGTTTGTTATACCCACCACAATAACCGGAGCGCCAACGGCGAACTCATCGCCGCCGCTCCTGATCTGCTCGAAGAAAACAAGCGGCTGCGAACGGCCATTGCAGAAATTAGGATTTTAATTGACACCTTTCCGGATTCGCCAACCCTGGCAGAGTCTATCGACCAAATTTGTTATAACGCGCTTAATCCATAATCCGAGACATGAAACAACAACTTACCCTCCACTCCCATGCACACGATTATCTTCAATGTCCCGCCCTCAGCCGCGTTTCTCGTGGCCGGCCGGGAAGCCCAGCAGGTTAACGGGGAATTTGCGTTTTCCTTTTCCCCTGACGCCGCACCGCCGTTTGTGTTCACCGTTAATTACGGGTTGAACACGTGGCACGAATTCAGGCTGACGGCAGCCCAAGTCTCCCGGTTAACCAGGTTTTTGAACGGCTGCTTAGTATCCGCCTCTATAAACAGGCGAGGCCACACTGATAAAGACCACGAATACCCCGGCCAGTCCGGGTAATGCTTTATTTTCAACCACTAACCAACCCCGGCCGCTTGCGTCTGTGAGCGGCCGGGTAAAAAAGAGAAACGATGGAATGGATTGACATAAAAAACAGGCAACCCGAATTTGAAAAATGGGTTTTGGTTTTTGTAGACGGCAGGGTCAGGCTCGGTCAGGTGCGGTCTATAACTACATCCAGACTGGGTGCTAAATTTTATTTTTCTGGCGAAGGCTCCAATGGTGGCGGGTTTTTGGAGAAGCCTACTCACTGGATGCCATTGCCAGAACCGCCCAAAACGAACGAAGAATGAGCGCCTTCCACAACATCTTCGCCGGCTCCGCCAAAATGCGCGCCATTAGCGCAGCCTTCCAAGACTGGCAGGCCGCTAACGCCGACACTATGCCGCTGAAAAATGCGGACAAGGTGGCGCTGTGGCTGGTCGCGGCCGTTCTGGCTGTAATGACCTTGTTATATGCGCTTCCGGAATCAGAGGCAACTATCTTCCTGAAAACCAATATCATGTATTGGTCACTGACCGGAACAGGCCTGTGCATCCTGTCGGCAACGCTGCTGCTATTCGGCAACGTGACGGGGCAAACCTTGTACGAAGTCGTGCAGGGGTACAAGGCGGCTAAGTCCGCCGACGATCAACTGGCAGCGGGGGAGGGTGCGGCATCGCTTCAAAGCGGCCCAGAAATAATCGCACCGATGCAAAAGAAGATGCTTCCGGAACTGACCGACGTGGACAAGTTGCGTATATCCCACACGACAAACCCCAAACTGAAAGAAGAAACGGCGGCCCGGATAAAGCCATACTTAGCGGCCGGTTATTCACTCGCTGACATAGTAACGCTAACCGGATTTGCGCTCGACACGGTAAAGAAGTACAGCGCCCTTTTAAACAAAGGTGTTGATTCTCCCCTATCGGTCGAATGGAGCGCCGAAAATTGATGCACTACACAAAGTGCACATTGATTATCAGTAATTTAAATCCTAGTGCAATGCACACTCTCAAACAATACCTTACCGACATAGGCGCTTGCAAAGAAGCCAAGATGTGGGTCGGCGACAAGTCGTTAGCCGAAGCGTGGGCCACTTGCCAGCGCGGAGACTGGATGCTTCGGCTTGCCAAGAGGGCTTGCGTCGACATTCGTCCGCTTACGCTTGCAAAGGCGGAATGTGCGGCACTGGCGCTTCCTTACATGCGCGAAAGGAGTATAACCGCCGTCGAAGTTGCCAGTAGGTTTGGAATGGGAGAGGCGTCCATGGATGACATGGCCGCCGCATACGCCTATGTTTCCGCCGATGCCGACGACCCCGATGCTTACCCCCCTCGCTCCCACATATACGCCGCCTATGCTGCCGCTGACGCTGCCAATACCGAGGCCGACGCTGCTGCCGCCGCAACCTACGCCGCCTTAGTCTACGCCCGCGCCGAATCTACCTACACCGCCGCCTTCGCCACAAAAAGGAAGATACTATCCCGGTGCGCCGACATCGTGCGCGGAATCATAACCATTGAAATGCTCAATTTGCCAGAATTATGAAAACCGAACAAGAACTCAAACAAGCCCTCTTCAATGCCCTGTGCGACCTGTCGGCCCCGCCGGTGGATAGCGAAATTGAAGAAATAATTCGTCTGTGTGCCCCGATTGTTGCCGGCCGGGTTGTTAGTTACCTTATCCTCTTTGAAGCTGTCGCAAGCGACACTCAAACCTTTGCCACAAAAGAAAGTCGATTTGACTTTTTATTGGGCATCCTTGTTTCATTAGACACAATCCGCATATGAAAAATATACTCTTACTCGCCCTCGCCCTCGCATCCCTCACCCTGTCGGCCCAAAACAATAGCCAGCAGGCGGCTGGCTACCTTGGTCAATTCCGGTTTACCAAGACCTGTCCGCCGCCGGGAAAAGTCGTGTTTGCCTTCTCCGTCGTTCCGCTCGAAAGAACGGCAAACGGTAAACAGACTTATAACGATCTGCTCAGAAAAGGGCAATTCATGGAGCAGGGCCAATACGGCACACTGACCGGCGTATTCGTGACCGAAAGCGGCCAACTGGTACAGGTGCCGCGATACAAACCGGCCACCGATCCAACGGGTACGCTAACACGGGCCGATGTTCCGGCGGGTGGTACGTCGTGGAGCATGCCGGATAGCGTGTCCATTAGCGCCGCGCTTGACAAAGCCCGCGAAGGCGTGGACAAGACAGCCAAAACAATCGGCCCGGCCATTGGCGAAATTTGGGCGTTTTGGGTATGGTTGTTCAATTCCTATCTGCTGCCAATCCTTATCACGTTCGGCTCGTTCTTCCTGCTGATTGCGAAAGTGTCTGCCGCCGAATCGCTGGTTAGCCGCCTCGGAATAGTGGCCGGCCGCTTTTTCGTACAGATGCATCAATGGTCTAGCGCCGGACTTGCAATCATTCTTTGCGTCATCGCCCTGACGTTCCTTGCCAGTATTGATTTGTGGCTCTGGAAAACAACCGGCTCGAACCTGGTTTTGGCCGTCGGGGCTGTCGTTTCCGTTTGGATTGAATACGCCATTATTTGCAGGGTTATTCCTAACTTGCAAGTGTCAGGCCATAGAAGCGGCGACAAGTACGCAGGGGCAAGCAATTTGACACTTCCAAGGGGGTAAAAATAAAATACCATGCAAAACATAGTCTCAAAACAAACTGCAATCGCCCTCCGAAACGCGGGCTTCCCCCAACCTCCAAGCGTTGAGCACGGCCAGTCGTGGTACAGTTGCCATGATGAGGTGTTTTACATTGAATCGGCATTTCATAAAACAGGCATATCGCCCTACCAATGGTTTGCCTGTTATCCGGCATACGCCCCAACCGCAACCGAAATTTTACCGCATTTTTCAGTGCCTCACCTGCTGTGGTACGACGACGAGAAGCAATGGTGCTGCACTCACGTGTATTATTCTGCCACTGAACTGGACGAGGTTTTCGCGCACGAAAACCCGGCCGAGGCGGTCGCTGCCGCTTGGTTGGCCTACAATCGAAACAAATAAATCATGCCAGACATAACCCTTTGCACAAACAAAGACTGCCCAATAAAGGGCGAGTGCCGCCGCTCGATAGAAAACACCAATCCGAGCGAGCAAAATCAATCTTACCAGTGCTTTGAGTATGAAGTTGCCATGTGGTTCCTTTCGCACCCCATTGCAACCTGTGAATACTTTATCCCAATAAAAGAGAAGTAAGTTATGGATATTATAAGCACAACAACCAGGGTCGCAAGGAAGCGACACCAATGCAACGCATGCCTTTTTCTTTTCGCCGCCGACTATCGCAGGCTAGGCGCGTGCGTTGCTGATTACCGAAACATCGCCAAAGCTGCGGCTGTAAAAGGCAAGATAATGCCGGGTGAGATATACGACGAGGTGGTGTATGAAGACGGCGGCAGAATTTTTAGAATCAGGCAAAAGCCCGTTATTGATGAGATTTGCCGGAAATATGACTTATATTTTGAATAAATACAAAAATGATCTCCGCCCCCATCCATATCGCCCGACGCCTAGCCGCGCTCCTTTTTGACAGGAGCCTGTACCTCATGTGGGTGCCTGACAGGTTCGGGTACCTGCAACTGGTGAAGCCGGGCATTTCTGGCAACCCGAAGGCCCGCCGGCGTGAATTGGCCACGCAGTCAGGAATGAATGTTCGCCTGGTCGCACATTTCCCCCTGCCGGCCGCTCGGTACTGGGAAGGGGTTTTGCTGAAAGTACTGCCGTTTCTCGCCGACGTGCCAGACCATGCCGGGAAAAGCGAGTGGCGCAAGTCCCCGAACGCAGTTTCGGCCCTGCTTGTCTGGCTCCTTTTCTGGGCTTACGACATTGACGGGGCATGGGCCGCGGGCCTTGCCGTCCTGTTTGGCCCCGTTCCGGCGGATGCCTTTTTGGTCTGGCTTATTGTTGTTATTTTATCCTACACCATTGCCGGGATTGCGGTTTTCGTGGCCGGGTGGGTAGTGTTGCAAATCATGTAATTCAAAACAAGACGGTAATTCGGTAGAGATCACATCATACTTAGCCGTGGCGGGATAAAGAAGCGCCGATAAACCCGCCGTATCTTATTTCACGACATTTTATCGCAAAACATGAAACCCGCCGCCGACATTGCACAAATCCTCCTTTCCCTCCCCGGCCTCTGGCTAGGGTTGGCCGGATGCGCTATTGTGTTTGCGGCATTTTGGCTTACTGGTAAATACGCCTTGTTTGGCCTTTATTTTGCTGCGAGAGGCGCTATCTCTGCTATACACTGGCTCACGGCTCCTAACTGGAAGAAAGTTCGCAGAATCGCATTTTACGGCGCTTTCGCATTTATCCTCTACCCGTTCCGCCTCGACCTCAAAGAGGCAATCCAATACGCCGAAAACAACTGGATTGCCCCGACGTACATTTCCCCGTCCGATACGTCAGCATGGGCGTTGTCTCAGTACGAAGCGCACCTGGGAAAACAGGTAACACCCGACGAAGCAGATATTGTGAAACGCCGTACACGGGAGATTGCCGCCCGCGTAGGATCGACACCGCTGGCAATCTATGAAGTTGCTTATTCCGAATGTGGCCTAAACCCGTTTGTCGTCCGTACCGACGGAGTAGCGGCCGGCTGGATACAATTCACGCGGGCAGGACTGTCCGGCTTAGGCGTGTCGCTGGAAGAAGTGAAAGCGGCCTGTCATCGGCGCGACGCGGCATTCATCATGGACTTGACGGAGAAGTATCTGGTCAGGGCTGCAAACGGCCACGCCCTGCCGAATAGCACGGAGATTTATACGGCCGTATTCGCCCCGTCCTTTGTTGGGCGCGAAGAAAGTTGTATATTGTACCAAGGATTTAATAGGCCGTCGTACTTCCTGAATGCGGGATTGGACGGCCACAAATACCGCCGCGAAGGGAACCGGATTGTCTGGTATCGTGACCCAAATGGCGACATAACAAAAGAGGACCTCCGCTGGGCACTAATGGCCAAGCGGGCAAAGTTTTTGAAAGGATGAAATACAAGTTCCAAAACTATATTGCATTCGCAATCCCAAAAGGCCGCCGAGTTAGTGATAAAATGCTCGCAAAGGTGCATGGAACACTTCAAACATTCGACTACTCAAACCCGGCTTTTACGGCGACTTGTCGCGTCTATTTGTCTTGGGGCATAAACTAACGACCATGAAATACCTTTTCCCAACCCTGCTTTTCCTCGCCTCCTGCGCCCCCAAACCGGCCGCGCCCGTCTATTGCGACCACAGCGGCCCAACGGCTTGCACGGGCATTGATTGCCGGTGCCTGCTTTGCGGCTGGCAATGGCAGGTGGATACGTTGGTAACGAAAGCCAATAACCGATAACTGGTGCTTTCCCGCCGTGCGCCGCTTATAAGCAATTGGCGGGAAAGCGGGGTTATGCGGATTGTTTAATTCATTAAAATCAACACAAATGGCTGATTCAAAAAATCTTGTAGAAGGAATTACAGATGAAATTTTGAGGGTTACGGCAATCAAAGCCGAATACCTGTCATTGCCGAATGGGGCGGGAAGATTAGCCGCTATACTGATGGAGCAAGCGATTGATAATGCCCGAAAAGCGCAAGCAAGCGGGGACATCATGCAAATAATTCCAGCATTTAAGGCGCTCCAAGAGTTTGAACTATAATTCGGCATAACTGAGGCATGGGCTATGTGCAACTGTTTAAGGCGCATATAAGACCATGCAGGGTTATGCGGATTATTTCACTTTTGAAATTCATTAAAATGCAAAAATATCCACTAATTTCAGAACTGACCTTCGACCAAAAATGCCACATGGCATGGCGAGCAGATCGGCATACTGGGTTTGGATTAATCCAAATATCAAGGATTTGCCGGGGATATGCAGGCGATATTCCAGTAAACAAGGCGTTTGAAATGCTTGACATGACCCCACATCAAGCAAAACTACACGCGACGGCTGTAGTTAAATATCACCCAGCAACATACAAACCTATTAAATCATAATTCCGCATAACTCCAAGTTTCCCGCCCGCCGGCCCATAGCCGGTTGCCGGGAAACAATAGTTAGCGCCTGATCTATCGCGCCTATCGACACAAACCGTTAACTTTGTCCAGCATTCATAAGTTTTCATTTGGTT
>Ga0209200_1004620_pt1 | contig 11043 bp, 10 predicted proteins | sample AD_UKC033_MetaG_FD_184406 | JGI IMG/M metagenome (GOLD analysis project Ga0209200, IMG submission 184406) | Active sludge microbial communities of municipal wastewater-treating anaerobic digesters from USA - AD_UKC033_MetaG (SPAdes) (version 2) | ecosystem: Engineered > Bioreactor > Anaerobic >...
CTCATTTGGTTTTTTGTGGTTGAGGCTGGCTGCCGCAGGTGCATAAAAAAACCCACGACCGTCTGCCAGCCGTGGGTTCTTGTCGAAACCTGGATTACCTTCGACAAGCACCTACGGCGTCGCCTACAACGACGACGACCACCCCGGCAACCTGTCGAATATTCACTAACATCGCGGCTAACTTACTGAGCCCCGCGCCATTCGTCAAGTCCGATTGCTTAAAAAAATTAAACCGCCTCACCAAGCCTCGAATCCGGCCCCCCTCGAAGGCCCACCTGCCCAAACCTGGTAAAAGCCGCCCCCGCCTCCGGGTCATGGCCTTCAATGGCAAAAATCACCCGCAGGGCCACCCAATCAGCCAATACGCTGAAAGTGTGGCCATCGCAGACCACTCGCCCGCCATCCTGGGGACCGCAAGCCGATCCCCAAAACACTAGCCATTCTCGGAACTCCAGAATCGCCATGCCGCCTGCGGCTTCAAATCAGCTCGCAGCCACCTCCCAATTCAATCCCAGTTCCAACAACTCATGAAACAAGGCTTCCGGCGTCATACCCCAAGCCTGCTCATCCTCCTGGCCTATTCCACCGAAATCGTGGAGGAACCCCCGTTTTTCACGTAACCCCCGTCTTTACAGCCTCATCCATACCTACCCTCAAGCCATGTACAAGGGGTGTATAAGGGATGCCCATCTGGGGTACATGAGATTTTCTGTCGTACCTCCGATGAGCATCCCTTGTACACCCCTTGTACACGGCTAGATGGTAGCGTGGAAGTAGCGTGATTGCAGCGGATTGTTGTTTTTTGAAAGGATTGGGAGTCCGAGGGGCTTTGGGGGGTTTTTAGGGTGGCTTTTGCGGTTGAAACTGCGGGATTGAGGAGGAAAGGAAGTCCTGCACCCCTGCGCCCTTGAGCCCCGGCAAGCCGGCTTCCCTTTTGCCCGCAATCTGATCGTGCGGCGCAATCACCGCACGGTCAAAAGGAGCGGCCCAACGACCCCTGAATCGCACGGCTACCTTTCCCGCGTCCCACCGGAGCACTATCGGCCGTTTCCGTGGCTCCAGCTCATTCATGGCCATTGGGCGGGGGTGGAAATCCGCAAACACTGGCGCCGGGAGGCGCGGATGGGCGAAGACGCCTCGCGCAGCCGCAGCCCCCACCGGCTGACCCATCTGGCCCGGCCGCGCAGCGCACTGCTGGCCCTGTTGGCGCGCCGTTGCCCCGATCCGCCCCTTCCCCAAATCATCGAAGCACTCAACCGCCTCCCAATCCGCGGCCTCAACCTTTTCAGCTCTTGATCTACAAAAAAGAGACCCTGTTGCCCTGCCTTCCAAAGCTCATATTACTGACTTTCGTATAATATAGTGACCATCAGTCTAAAACAATTCGGCCTGCTTCCAAAACGCTTCTACCAGGGTAGGACGCCGCCGCATCCGGCCAAGTGCCTGGCGGGCCGCCCGGGTCAGGGGAAAGAAATCTTTGGGACAGAGGTTGGGCAGTTCGTGCTGCTTGCAGTGCCCCCCAATGTATTCCACGGGATTGAGTTCCGGAGCGTAGGCCGGCAGGTAATCCACATGGATGCGCCCCCGCTGCCCCGCGATAAAATCGCGCACCGCTCGACTGCGATGCGCCGGCAGGCCGTCCCACAGAATCAGCAACTTGGAGGGGATATGTCGCTGGAGGTGTTGCAGGAACTGGATTACCTGTGGAGCCTTGATCCTTCCAGGGAACAACCGGAAGTAGAAGCTCCAGATCGTGATTCCTGCCATCGCCGAGAGACCTTTCCAGTTGAAGGAATACGGCAAAACGGGAGTCTCGCCGCGCGGGGCCCACGTCCGGACCCGATGGGGCCGCTCGCTCAGACCGCTCTCGTCCACAAACACCAGGGGGCGCTGCTCCCGCTGGGCTTTTTTTTAATTGGGGCCAGCGCACCCGTTTCCAACGGCGGATGGCCGGCTCGTCGCGCTGGGTGGCCCGCCCCGTCGGCCTTTGGCAACTCCAGCCCAGGGAACGGAGGATGCGCCAGACGTGGCCTGGATGGAATTTCAATCCGGTCTGCCGCTCAATCAGGTCGGCTACCCGCCAGGTCGTCCCAAGGGCGGTGCCGTATCCGAGCACTTCTGGCCCCTCTTTGAGCCCACAGCGCAGGTCCGCCAATTGGGCCAGTTGCAGCCGCGGCTGGCGGCCCGCTCGGCCAGCCCGCTTGAGAGCGGTTTTGCCGCCCCTTTTCCAATCGCTATACCATCGGCGGGTAGATTCCCGTGAAACGCCGGTCTGGCGGGCTACTTCGGCCTGGTTGGCGCCTTTTTCGAAGAGCTTAGCGGCTTGGAGTCGGCGCCGTTCCAGAGCCGCAAAGTCACGTGTAACACCTTTGGGATTGCCCATGCCATTGACCATAGCATAAAAGCAAAAGTGTGTCACTATACTTTACGATTCTCAATAGTTTTGATCGCACGCAGAATTCTTGTTTTAATGTTGCAAAGCACCCTTGAAATCGTTAGAACATCACACGGGCGAGTTGACGATGATTTCTGAATTTGCCATGAAACTGAAGGCCATTCGCCGCGACATTCGCGACGAATACCTCCAGCCACACTCAAAACCGTGGATTGTAGGGTTCTCGGGCGGAAAGGACTCGACCCTTTTGGTCCACCTTGTCCTTGAGTGCCTCCTCAACATTCCACCAGACGAGCGGGCTCGTAAGGTCTTCATCCTCAGCAACGATACCCTGGTAGAGTCGCCAGTGTTCCAGGCGTTCGTGAATCGGCTACTCGACCACATGGCCGAGAATATCCCAGCCCTTCGGGTCCCGGTCGAAGTCGTCAAGACCAAGCCCGAGATAGAGGAATCGTTCTGGGTCAACCTGCTCGGTCGCGGTTATCCCGCCCCCAACCGGATGTTCCGTTGGTGCACGGACCGCATGAAGATCCGTCCCACCTCCAAATTCATCCGCGACCAAGTCAGCAAAAGCGGGGAGGCCATCCTTCTACTTGGCGTCCGCCGGTCCGAGTCCGCCCAGCGCGCCAGGAATCTCGAAAAACACGATGCCGCCGCCGAAGGGCGCCTTTCACCCCACGGAGACTTCAAGGGCTGCTACATCTTCACTCCAATCAAAGACCTTGCAACCCCGGAGGTTTGGGCCACGCTGATCAACAGCAAACCACCTTGGGGCGGCACATACAAAGAGCTGACCACCCTTTACAAGGACGCGCTCGCGGGCGAGTGCCCCTTTGTCCTCAGCACAAACGACGCTCCCTCCTGCGGCACCAGCTCAGCCCGCTTCGGCTGCTGGACATGCACCGTCATCGAGAAAGACAATTCCCTCGAGTCCCTTATCACTGCGGGCCATGTGCATATGGAGCCACTATCGCAGTTCCGTAAACGCCTCAAGCAGATCTCGGACAACCCCGATTTTCGTAGCAGAGTTCGCCGCAATGGGCAGCCCGGTATGGGCCCCCTGACAATGGCAGCCCGCGAGATGCTTCTGCAGGAACTGCTCGACATGCAGGCCAGCGTAGGGCTCGAACTCATTTCGAACACCGAAGTCCGTCTCATCAAGGAACAATGGGCGCTCGATGAATCAGATGCCATCTTCCGTGAGCTAGCTAAAGTGGAAGAGGCTAGAGAACCCACCTGCGCTTAACAGCCACCATGAAAGCGCCTCCATGTTTTGAAGATTCAGAAAGCAAGAAGATTATCCGCACGATCTGTGAGCAGCACCGAATAGACATCGAACTGCTGAAGGACCTGTGTGAAATTGTCAATGTGCACGCCGGCTCCGGGCGCCGTTTTGGCCTGCCGGAAGACATCGAGGCAGTCCTGGACCGCTTCATCAAAAACGGAAAGGAATCCTGATGTATCTTTCCCGGCTTCAATTGCAGAACTGGCGCACCTATTCCGACGCCGTATTTGAGTTCGAGGCACCCTCCGAGCGGCGCTCAGTTGTCCTGGTCGGCGCCATGAATGGGCATGGCAAAACGAGTTTCCTCCTTTCCCTCTATCTTGGTCTGTTCGGCCGCTTCGGCCTGCGGCATTGCGAAGGATTCGCGGCGTACGACAGTAACCAGGATTTCAAAACCTATCGCGACGCCATCACCAAGTTCCGTCGCAACACAGCCGATTCCTTTGAACCAACCATTATTGACATCACTCTAACCCCATCCTATCGAGATTCCAGCGACGAGGAGGAGGTGCGGGTAGTCCGGCGCTGGTACTTTTCCGGCCGCAACAAGCCGAAGCAGGGCCCAGCCTTCGAGGAGGTCGACATATATGTTGGTGGTCGCCTCCAAAAGCAAACAACTCTAGACAAGGACCCCATCCTTCTGGCGCACGAGCGCGTCGAAAGAAACCTGTTCGAGGCTCATGTCGCACCGGCATTTTTCTTCGATGGCGGGCAAGCCCAAAAATTGATCGAGTCCCAAGGCGAACGGGGCCTGAAGAAGGCCGTCGAAGTCATGTTCGGCACCAAGGTTGTCGAGGAACTGGCAGAGACCATGAACCAGTACCTCCTCCGAATGCGCCAGACCACGGGCGGCAGGCGCAGGTGTTCAGAGCAGCAGCAGGAGCTTGAGGAGAAGCTCAAAGAGCGGGATCTACTTAATCAGCAGATCGGCAAGAAACAGGACGACCTCCACAAGCTCGAAACCGAAAAGGAGAAGAAGGAGCAGCAAAGAACCCAGCTCCAGGAGGAGCTGGCCCGCATGGGGGGCATGAACAACCTCAGTTACGCCCAGGTCCAGGCGGATTATGTCCGCGCCGAGAAGGAGCAGACAGACGCAGAAAAGGCACTCGGCAACCTGATCCGGCAAATGGGCCTGGCCTTAGCCATCTCTCGGCTTGCGCCAGCTATCCAAAACCGCCTCCGCGCGGAAGCCCTCCGCGAGGATTGGGAAAGCCTCAAGCGCGGCACTATAGACAATCGGGAAAAAGTCCTGGCCGCGGCATTACCGGAACCGGACCCGATTTTGGGGGAAATCTCCCTGCAAACACGCACCGCCCTCCGCGACCGCTTCGCGGAAGCCCTGGAAAGCATCTACAACCCGCCTCCAACCAACTGCGCTGACACCTTCCTGCTTGGTCACGTCAAAGGCGACGCCCGCAGCCGAGTCCTCCATCTGCTGACCCAAGCACAGTCCCTCGGCGCCGCCAGAATAAAGACGGCCACCAAAAAGGCCCGGGACGCTCATGACGCTTTCGATGAGGCCAAACGCCGCAAAGAACGAATGCAGGATGTTCCCGAGGCAACTCAACAAATCCGGCAAAGCCTCGACACCATCAATGGCGAAATACAGCAAAACATCCACGGCATCGGGGCCATCGAAAACGAACTGAAGGTCCTGAAGGCCAACCTTCACGAGTTGAACAAGCGCATCGGCGAGATCCGGGAGCAACTCGCCCGCCTCGGCCCCGAGCAGCAGCGCATCGCCGTCGCCGAGCGCATTTGCCGGGCACTGGAGGAGCTCCAGGATAGCTTGCAGCCAACCACCACCGCCCGGCTCGAGAGCTACGTTACCCGCCACTTCGTCAACATAGCTGACCGCCGTTTCTGGTCAGCCAAGGTCAGCCTCGCGCCCGGCCAGCCGCCTAGGCTCTGCTTCGGCAATGGTCGTCCCGAAATGCTCTTGGAGACCAACAGCGGGTTCGAACGCCGCGCGTTCGGCATCGCTTTCACCCTCGCTCTTGCCGAGATTACTCACCGCCGTGTCCCGCTGGTAATTGACACACCCATCGGCAACGCTGACTCCGAGTACCGCCTGAGGACCCTGAAAGCATTGGCCGACTTCGACCTCGACCAGATTATTATCCTGACCCATGACAAAGAGGTCACCCCCGACCTCGTTGAACATATCCGCGGCCAGATCAGCCAGAAGTTCCTTGTCGAGTATCAAGAGTCCGAGAACCTCTCCACCGTGCAGCCAAACTGCTACTTCACCCGCTAGCCATGAACCTCGACTTCAAAGAGAAAGTTTGGAAAGCACAATTCACACCGACCGAAGACTCAGCCGATTTTGAACAAAGGCTCCGCTCAACGTTCGGCCTGGCGAGCCGTTACGAGTCCGCGCAGTTGTTAATAGGTCGCTCACTCGCGGAGCGAACACCGCCGGACCCGCTGCCCTCCGCAACCAAGTATTTCAAAACTCCGATTTCCGGCGAAGTGCTCTTCGGCGAAGACCTCGACACCTGATTGTGCGCACTCATCCTGGACGGAAGACTGAATCCATCATCAACAGTCGATGATTTTCGCGCTTTGGTCGAGGCCCACTGGGCCAGAGGTCACTCCTTGATCCGGGACGAACTCGAACACTGCGAACGCAACCACATCAAACTAGCCACGCGGTTGGCAGATTACCTTCCAGAGGGCGCCGGCCAATCCACCATTCCATTCGCGGCCGGAATAGGGGAAAAAGGCGAGATTCGACTCAAACTTGGCCCAGCCAGCAAGACCTTCCCCGGCGCGAAGCCATTCGACTTCGTGCTCAATGCCCAGGGCGCCCCACCACACATCGCCTTCATGGGGTCCTCCGGTGGCGGCAAAACCCTGACCGGCGTCCAACTCGCACAGCAAATTGTCGAGCAAACCGAAATACCCTTCCTCTTTATCGACGTTAAGCCCGAGTTCACATCCGAGTCCGACCTTCACCCCGATCTCCAGACCTTTGCTCGCCGCGCTCGCCACGTAGAAGTCGGAAAGCAGGCGCTCCCGCTAGATTTCCTGCCGCCGGCGGACGCACCCGTCCACAAGATTGCCACCTCAGCCATGCGCCTCCGCGACAGCCTCGTCATGTGCTGCAAAAACCCCGGAGACCGCCAGCGCGACATCCTGAGAGAAGCCATCGAAGAGGTCATCGCCAGCCGAGGCAGCCGTGGCCTGGAAGACATACTCGCGACCTACCAACAGCACCTGCGCAACGAGGGCAAAGAAGACGACAGCATCGTCAGCCGGCTAAACGAGCTGACGCGCCTGCCCTCGTTCGCTCCGGACCTTCAACCCGCCGAATTCTTCCAGCAGTCCTGGATCGTGACCCTGAACCTGCCGGAGGAATTGAAACGCCTCGCCACCCTCCTGCTACTCGATGCGGCCAGCGGCTTCCTGCTTGACCAATCCGAAACCCCGTCTACCAGCAACTTCCGGTCGCTTCGCCACCTGCTGATCGTGGACGAAGCCAGAAAGGTGCTGCGCGACCGCCGCTCGGAATCCCTTGTGGATCTCATCCGCAAAGGTCGCTCCAAAGGCGTCACCGTGATGCTTCTTTCCCAGGACCCAAGCGACTTCGAAGGTGAAATAGACGACTTCACCACGCAGCTCGGAACCGTCGTCTCATTCGCTTGCGCCCAATCTCAGCGGGGCTTGCGCAACCTGATCGGGGTCTTCGGTAGGAAGGTTCTCCCAGAAGAGTTCTCCAGCGCCCAATTGCCGCGCGGTATCGCCTTTGTCAAGGTACCAGAGCAACTGCCAGAACGGGTGCATTGCTGGGGCGACGCGCCAGCCAATTGAGCGCCACTAATCCCGCAGCGCCTCAACTGCCTCCCTGACCAGCCTTGATGCTCGCAGCACCTCCTGCTCAGTAGTTGACAGGTCGAGCGAGAAACGGACCGTCTGTCGGCTAGCATCGCTGTCAGGCTTCATCGCCCTTACCACATGCGACGGCTCGTCCGAGTCTGCCAAACAAGCCGAACCAGACGACGCACACACCCCCTCCTCATCAAGAAGCAATAAAAGCGCCTCGGATTCAATTCCACGGAAAGTAAGGTTACAGGTGTTTGCAAGACGCAAGGTTGGATGCCCATTCAACTCCGTCCTGTCGATATGCGTCAGAATCCTTTTCTCCAAAGCGTCGCGCAAAGGCCCGACCCGCGCTTCATATCCCGTTACCTTCCCACAGGCAAGCTCCGCCGCCACGCCCATCCCAACCACCAGCGCAACATTCTCCGTCCCCCCTCGTCTACCGCGCTCCTGGTGCCCGCCATATAAATACGACGAAAAAGGCGCGCGCCGATTGACATAAAGAGCTCCAACGCCTTTAGGGCCATTAAACTTGTGAGCCGTAACAGACAAATAGTCCACGGTTACTTGCGCCACGTCCACCCGCAGCTTGCCGGCCACCTGCACCGCGTCGCAGTGGAACAACACGCCACGAGCCTTGCAAATCTCAGCGATCTCCTTTACGGGAAAAAGCACGCCAGTCTCGTTATTGGCCCACATGATAGACACGACCGCGGTATCATCACAGATGGCCGCGTCCAGGTCCGTCAGCTTGAGCAGGCCCTCTCTATCCACCGGAAGATAAGTTACCCGAAGCCCTTCGCTTTCCAGCGCCTTACAATAACTTAGCACAGACGAATGCTCAACCGCGGAGGTGACCAAATGTTTCTTTTCCGGCTGCGCCTTCAGGGCGGCGTGGATCGCCGCATTATTGCTTTCCGTCGCACACGAGGTGAACAGAATCTCCCCAGCATACGAACCAATCAGCCCGGCCACTTGCTCCCGCGCCTTCTCCAGAGCAGCCCTGAGCTTCGCCCCAAACTTATAGCTGCTGGATGGGTTTCCCCACTCGCTCTTGAGGTACGGCGTCATTGCCTCGAACACCTCGGGCGCAACTGGCGTTGTCGCATTGTGGTCCAGGTAAATCACCCTGCTTAGTCCCCTGCGCTGCGCAGCCGCAATGTTCTGTGTTCCAGCCCTTCTGGCCCCAGGCAGTAAGCCGCCCCCCCTCCTCGCCATACGGGGCATCTGTCAATGATCGTCAACGGATTCGCAGCCGACTCCCAGGACCGCTTCCATCGTTCATCCACCAGCTGAAGATCCGCTGGCGCCAGGTTAGCCATGAAGATAAACTCCTCGCCGGCCATACGCACGCGTTCCAGAACTGATCCCTCGGCGTGCTGCTTAATCTCGAAAAAACGCTTCCCTCCGTGCAACTTATTCGGGCGACATTCCTCAACTAGACGCTTAACCTCCAGCTCGATCTCCTCCCGCGACCCTGCTACTGCCGCCACTGGCCCGGAGGTCGCCAACACCTCCTCCGCCTCACGCATGGCGACTTCGCACAGCATCGCTTCGACCTGTTCCCGCGAAGGGTTCTTGCTCCACAGCGCCCCCGTGCCCTGCGGGGCACCAGAACCAGGGCGGCGCGGCTCGTTCAGCGCATCGAGCACTTCAGGATCGACGACTGTCGTAGCTTGCGCCAACGCACGCTCGGCAACCCCCCTGACCACCGCTGGGGGAAGGATTTTCCGTGGGTTCGCCCCCCGCTTCCCAGGCGAAGGTGTCAGTCTGAGGAAAGTCACGGCGAGCGTGAATTCGGGTTGAATAGTCAGCACCCCGGTGAATGCGCCCCAAATCTCTAAATGTGGATCGGCGTTGAGCTGTGCAACGGCATTGCAAAGCAGCTCCCTTAAAAGCGCACCAGGAACCCGATCCTTTAGGTGCCGGCCATCCAGCTTCTCGGTGAACGCCTTTGCCTCGATAAACGCATAGATGTCGTTGCCGGCGTAAAAAATCAGGTCCGGCCAGTGTCGAATCACTCGCACGAGCACCTGCGGCGCGACAAACGATTGCGCAAACAACCCCGCAAAAATCTCCCCTAATACGCCCACGCTCGAAGGGCTCGATATTTTTCCTTCCTGACGCGTCAGACCCAAGCGGCTGAAACGCCCCGGATATGGGAAGATCCGGTGCCCGGTTTCCCATTCATCCCACACCTGAAGATCTGCCAGCGGATCCGCAACGGCTGCCTCCGGAAACGCCTCATTGGCGCAGATAATCTGCTGCTCCTGAAAGTCGATGATCTGGCTGCTCACCATAGCGGCCCCCGAGAGCAGCCGCCTCTGCAGAGCAGCACCAGCATCGGGACGGGAGAAAAACGGGCTTCCATAACGGGCAAGCAACTCATCCGCAATCTCATACTCCCAGTGCTGAAAGCGTACTTCCATAATAACGATACCGCCCGTGAGGCTATGGGTTCGACCGGCGCTTGTAAAGCAAACGCCTCTCCCTCGCCGAGGGATGCCGGGCCTACTGGGTCAACAGTACCCTTTGAGAGCATGTGGCCCGTTGGCGATTATCTGCGCCAGGTTGTGGAGGAGGCCGGTCAGGTCGTGGCCCTGTTGGTTTGGGGGCCGGCCTGCCACGCCCTGAAGGACCAACACCTGTGGATTGGGTGGAGTATCCCCCCAACGAGTCGAGCGGCTCAAGCTGATGGTACAAAACCGTCGGTTTCTGCTCCTGAATGTCAAAGTCCACGCTCCGAATCGGGCTTCCCGGGCTTTGAGCGCGGCCCTGCTCACTTGCCGGGCCGGTCGGCGCGAGATTGCCGGAATCGCCCGCTTTGCTATCATCTTGACGCAACGCCAGCACCACCGTTTGGGATTGCTGCAGAAGAAAGGAACCCAAAGCTTTTACAAGGTGCCGGGCTATAACATATTTTATCAGGCGCTCACGCGCATGGCTCCTGAAGCCTTTGCCGCGGTGGCGGTGCAGTGGGCTGAACAGAACCATACCCGGGCTGGCTGGTTATTAAATGAAGCTGGGCTGCGCCGCTGCGATCTTGCGGAATGGGTTCAGGCCAAACCGTTGCTGCGGCGGGGCTTGGAGATTCTGGTGGCCTTCACCCGTACCACGCAGCATCGGCATCCGCATCTGCAAGCCACTGCGAACAACTATACGAAGCTGCTCCGCGCACAGGGGCGGAGCGAAGCGCAAATCCGCGCCACGCTGCGCGCGCTGGGGCCAGAGTTGTTCTCCGGGTGATTGACGGCATCATCAAAGAAGACAAGCCCGGCCTGGATACCTCTGCATTCAGGCCAAGCGGTGAAATAGCACGGCCGGCCGGAGATTCAGAGAAATGACCGGCCCTAGCTCCACTTGGCGGCGGGCCGCGGCTCGGAGGCGGCGCGCACGGTTTATTCAACCCGGCCGCCAGTTCTTGACACGGTGGGCCGGCCGAAGCCGCGCGCAAACGGGCGCGCCGGGTTCTCAGCGCGCCGGGGCGGCGACCCGCGGGCCCAGCAGGGCGAGCACCTGGGGGATGTCTCCCACTTTCAGC
>Ga0209200_1004633_pt1 | contig 11018 bp, 14 predicted proteins | sample AD_UKC033_MetaG_FD_184406 | JGI IMG/M metagenome (GOLD analysis project Ga0209200, IMG submission 184406) | Active sludge microbial communities of municipal wastewater-treating anaerobic digesters from USA - AD_UKC033_MetaG (SPAdes) (version 2) | ecosystem: Engineered > Bioreactor > Anaerobic >...
TATAACAATTCATTTAATGCAACATTTGTTCCTTCAAGTTTATCTTGTAATATCTGATTAAACCTTGGATACTATGTTTTGAATTTTTCAACCGTATACTATTCTATTAAAATTTGTTTTTTCACATTAATCATCCCCAAAAAAATTAAAATAATATTTCAGAAATAAGGCATTCAACTAAATAATTTTTTATATTATTGAAATATGGAATTAATTCTTTTGGCACAAGTTTTTCCTATGCTTTAAAATCCCCATTAAATATCTATTTTCTCTATTTTGACTAAGATATAGAATCATTACTTCTATCCATACAAATAAAATTTATTTTTTTATTTTGTATATATTCGTATATATCAGATTCAGATTTGATATTTTCAAATTGCTATTTATAAGATTTACATCTATCCATTCCACTCTTAATGTGAGTAATTATAATATTTTCTGTTTTTTCTAAATCATATACAATAAATGGTAAATACTATGTTTTATATTTAAATATTTGTATAGTATTATTCTTTGTTTCTTTTTCGTAAACTGTTTCAAACATATTCTTTCTAAATAGAAAATCCATTGGATTTTTAGATTTATCTTCTGATGATTTATTGCCTTCTATAATCTAAATAACAACATTTCTATCATTATTTAATTCTTCATCTATCATTTCTTTATGCTATACTGTTACAATTTGAAACCTACCCTATATTAAAACTGTTTCTTTTTGCATGTAATTACCCACCCCAATCTCAATCAGTTTTCATTACCTAATTCATTTGTTTATTATCCACTAAGGAATCTGTTGCATGAAATCCTGTTGTTTTATAAATAACAGAAACATTTGAATATGATCTATTCAATGTTCCTTTTAACTTACAATATTTACAGATTTCATTTTTAATATCAAAATTTTCATATTCTTCAACAGACATAATATAATCCTCTTCTTTATTACAATTAGAGCATATAAATTTATAAATCACTTCCATCATTCCCCTTTCTAATTTATGCTGTTTGGTACTATTGGAAAAAACACTCTACAATGTATTCCCAAAGTAGTATTGTGATATATAATTTTTTCTAATGTTAGATTAACATAAATATGATATCTATTATCCTTTGACATTAGAACCTAATTTGTATTTTCTATTGTTGAATTTTCTTTTTTCAATAACTTAATCTAATTTCTAACATTTTCTTTCGATTCATCATCATATATTATATCATATATTGTATTGATTGTATCATTTTGATCTTCTCCCTAATACCCAAGAAAATCAAATAGAAATGTATCAATATTAAAAATTGTTCCATCCTCAGCAAATTCAAATGTTATATGATTAAGATTTGAATCTATTGTTCTTAATTTTTCTATATATTCTTGCAACTATTCATTATTATTTACCAATACAGCAATACATTCATCACCTTCTGTATGAGATATATACTATGTCATGTAATCTATATTACCACTATCTTCTAATTCAAATTGGAAAATTTGAACTTCTTTTTTTTCAATCTAAAATTTAATTTTTTCCATCTAAATAGGTAATTCATCTTTTTTAAGAATTTCTGATATATTTTTGTTTAGGTAATGTTCAATATACTGTATATCCTTACCATACTATTTATAATTAACTATTGTTCCATCTCTTTTGACTCGTACTATTATATTTGGAATCTACTCAAATAGCTACCTATTTGTATTTCTTGAACTTAGCAATAAATCTTTAACAACATTATATGTTATATCTTCTATTGCTAAAACATATCCTTTTATACTGTCATTCTCATCATATATTATTTGCTATCTAATATAGACATCAATAACAGTGTTCATTTTTGTATGTAGTTTCTATGTTATTTTATTAATGTTCTAATCTATACTTAAATATTGAGTTTTAAGTTTTTCCAGCATATTTAAAACTGTTTTTTTGGAAAATTCATCAATAAAATCTATAAAATTTTTATTTATTTTATCATTTGTATCAAAAAATATATCACTTGCTCTAAAATTAGCATATGTTATATTATAGTCAATATCAGTTTCTATAACAATTTCTGGTATCAAAGATAATATATCAATCAATTTTTTTTGCATTTCAAGTTCTTTTTCGTGCTATTTATATGTCTACTCCATATCTCTAAATATATTTAATATATGCAATTTGTTATTCAATAATATTGGTAATCTCATTGATACTCCTCTTAGTTTATAGCAATTCACATTTTTTTCGTCTATTTTCTCAAGCTAATACATTGTTTGATTATTTTTTATTATTTTTTTATTTTGTGTTAACACATAATCAAAATCCTTCTTTATTAAATCTAAATTTGGATTAATACAAGTATATCTTTGTTTGTATTGTTTTAACAAATCAAATATTGTTATTTTTTTAGATATAATATTTTGCCTTATTTCCTCTATTGCTTCTGGATTGTTTATTTTTAAATCTTGCAATTCTACCTTACTAATTATCTAATTTTTTAACATATATTCATCATTTAAATCAACTACTACATAATTATTATCAACAATATATAAAGTATCATCAAAATTTTCAAATAATTTCTTATAAAACTGTTTTTGTTCTTCTAATTTTACAATATATTCTTTTTTATGATAATAATTTTGTATAATATCTCTCAGTAATCTAAGACTTTTTATAATATGTGTTTTCCAATGTTTTACTTCTTTCACCTAATCTATTCCAATAAACTAAATCATTGTCTTATTTATATCATAGATTGGTAGTAAAATCAAGCTTTTTATATCTTGCTATTCCAAAAATTGTTTATCTGTTTTATTTTCCTTTAGATTTAATTTATCTACAACAATATATACTGTATCTTTACTTTTTTTAGACATTTTTGTTAGTGTTTCAAACGAATTGATATTTACATTTTTAAGGTTGTTAATCTGCTATGTAATATCTGTATTGCACCATTCTATTGTGTTATCAAATAATTCTGATTCTGGTTGTTTTTCAAATATATATACTCTATCCTAATTTGTTGCGATTCCTATTTTTTTAAACTAATAATTTAAAAAATTCTTAAAATCTGTATTTCTTAAATCTAATTTCATAAACTTGTTTGATATATCTAAAATACTATTTTCTAACTCTATTTTTTCATTCAATTCAATCCAATTACGTTTTGCTTCTGTTATATCATTGGCAATACAAATATATTCACCATCTTGCATTTTAGATTTATATATGTTTAATTTCAAATATAACTCTATTCTATTGTATATCAATTTACATTCACTGATACTTATATTTTCAATATTGTTTTTTATTTTACTCATATCTGATAAACATTGCTTATTTTTAAATAGAGTCTTAAAATTAAGATCAATTACTGTATTTTCATTTATTTTCAGTTTTTCCTTAACTGTATCATTAATTCCTTTTATTTTATGAGTATCTTTATCGATTATAAATATTAGATCATTTGTTGAATCTAATAGTAAACTATAAGATAACTCGTTTAATTTTTCTTTTGTTATGTCTGATATTGTAATTAAAAAAGATTGTAATGTTCTTGTTATATTTTCTTTACTATTTATTTCATAAACTGGGGTTATATCACATTTAACATATATTTTTTTATTTTCAGCATTTAATATTTCTAAATATTTTGTTTCACCAAATTCCCAAGTATCCTTTGTTTTATAAAAATCAAAAACTTCTTGGAGCTTTTTATAACTTTCACTTTCCTTTGGAAAAAGATCAGACAGGTTTAGATATGTATGTGCTTCTACATCATTGCTAAACTTAAATAAAGATGAGACATTATTTATAAATAATATGTTTGAATCCATATCAACTTCAACAATCTATTTTCCAAGACTGTTTGTTATTCGATTGAATTTCAATTTCATTTTATTTAATTCTTTATTCCTTACATAATTAATTTCTTGTAACTATAAAATCTTCAAATATATATTATCCAAATTTGTTTGGGTATTTCCTTTTGTTACTTTATTATAATATGTTGTATTTTTTATATTACTAAGCACAGATGAAGAAAATAAATTTTCTATTTGATGAATTTTATCTCTAATATTTATTTTTAGTAACATATACAAAATGTATAAAACAAAAATAAACATTCCAAAAATGACAATAAAATAGAATCCTCTAAAAAAAGATATGTAACTATGCACAGAATCTATCTGAACAATTTTCTACCTAATATATAAATATGTATTTTCATCAGTAGTATCATATTCCAATTTTGTATAATAATAAATATCTTCAAAATTAATTTTTGAATTAAACTCCCTAAAACTCAATAAGCCATCATAATTTTGATTACTTACTATAAATTCAAATTCATTAAACAAATTACTTTGTTGTTGTATTTCTAATGCAAAATAATCTCTAATAAAAATTATAATATATTTTTCAATACCATAACCACCTGTTTTAAATATGGTTGAAAACGATATAATTTTATTAATATTATCTACTTTTGTTATCAATATACCAGTATTTTTTGAATCTGTTTTCTTAATAATGTTTAATAATATATCATCATTTAATATATAGTTATTATAATTGTATAAGTGCCAAACATTGTTATTATTACAGCAGGAAGAGTCTTCTATACATTGCTTATCTAAAATAATACAATTTTTAAAATTATAATTTTGCATTGTAGTTTGGGTAATTAAATTTTCTTTTATATATAAAATTTTCTATTCTTTATTCTTTTCTTCATCCATCATTATATAATAAAGATCATCCCAAAACTAATAATCTACAGTACATTCTCTTATATATCTAATCTCTGTATCAACAGTTGATTTCAAATCACCAAACTATAATACTCCAACTTCTTCTAAAATTCCATAAGATTTTTGATTTACTAACAAAACCTAAATAAAATATAATATAATAGTAAAAATACCCATTATAAACTATAAAAAAAATACTATTTTGCATATCTAATCATTTTTCATAAGTTTTTTAATTTTATTAATCATCTTATTGTTCATCTCCGATCTATGCCTTTTTGACCTTTCTATTTACTTTATCTACTTGGTCTAACTTTGAATCATTTATATTTTGTGGTAATATGAAAAAATTTTCACTATAATATATTTTAATTACATTTTCAAATCTTTGCTTTATAGCTAAAAGAGTAAAAGTATAAATATCAAGTAATGCTAAAATTTTATAATAATCATGTTTATATAATTGCTCTTCAAATATTTTTTCTTTCTAAAAATTATTCTATAGTGCAATTCTTTCAATGATATAATTATTTATCTTACTCTCATGAAAATTTTCTTTAAATTTTGAATTGTATTTTGTTCTCATTTGCAAGCTAATATCATTAATTTCACTTCTAAATTTAGTCAAAAACATATTATCAAATGAAATAGGTTTATTTAGATTATTCTATACTTTAATATTTTCTATCAAAATAAAAATATTTTTTTTAATACATTCATCAAGAGCTTTATAGTAATCTATCATAACGTCAATAAACAATTGCATTGCATAATTATCTACATTATGTTTTATATTGTAATATGCAATATCTGATTGTACTTTTGTTATCTAATCATACGATGCTTCTGCAAAGTGCTATAAATTATAATTATAACTATATCCTTTTACTGTTGTAACTTCAAGTGATATTAGTTGATGACCTCTAAGTAAAACCTCTTCTTGCTCAGTTAAAATTTTATATTGATTTGTATTTTTTTTATCTATTTCTTTTTCACTTTTTGGAAAATTTAATTTTTTATCTTCTATTTTTAATTTCATAAATGTTATAATAAAATAACCAATTATTGCAGATGCAGCTATTATTACAATAAATAAAATTAAAAAACCGAATAATCCTATTCTTTCTATCATAATTTTAATCCAATCAAGAACAAAATTTACCTGCTTATTTACTTGATTTAAATCTATATTAGTTAAATTATCCATAACACCAATCTTCCTTATTTGTTTACAAAACTGTATTAAAAATTTAATCTTACTGTTATTGACTTTTGAGTTTTAAAATGGTATAATCTACCACTTCAACAAACAATTTAATAAAAAAAGGGTGATACAAATTATGGGTAGAAGAAAGAAAGAACAGACTGTACAGATTGATCAAGTTGAAATTAAAAAAGAAATGATTGATTATGAATCATTACCACTTATTAGAATATGGAATTCTATATCTGGATATCAATTTATTAAGTTTCATTATTTATTAAAAGATATATTATTTAATACATCTAATAAATATAAATTTATTGAATACATGAGAGATAGAAAAATTGATTTTTATCAAACAGAAATTACAAGAGATGAAATGATGAATGTTATTAAAATCATTAAAAAGAATAAATTAAAAGTTGAGATTTTGACAAATTAAGAGTTATTAACACCAGTATAATTTTTATTATCACTATATTGGTGTTTATATTTATACTTCCACATATGTTCCATTTCTTTCATTTTTTCCTAATCTTGTTTAAAATTAGTAAATTTTCCAAATATTCCAAAACTTATTGTTGTAATTATTGAATTTATAGTTGGAACAAATGTAAGAGTTCTTTGTGTAACTATCTATCCAACATCTTTATACTCTTCTCCATAATGTATTACAAATTGTCTATCATTAATATGTAAATTTACAATATCCTATAACAATAATTGTTTAAATAAATTATTTACTGCAAATTGATAACTGTATACACCAATTATTGGCATATTATAAAAATAAGACATTAACTATAAATTATATTTTTTACCCATTCTATTTTCCAAAGAATATTCATCATCTAAATACAATTGATCAAATTCCCAATATTGTTTTTCTTTATGTAATTTATATATTTCCTACATTTCATTTTCAATTGGTTGACTATTTAACCAATATGTTGGTTTTGGTGATAATGGTATTTTTTGATTGTCTATCTACTCATGTATGTTCTGAATATTTCTTCTTGTAGCACTTCCAAAATAACTTATTTTTTGTTGATCTAAATATGAGAATTCATTAAATACAAATATTTTATCTCCTCTCATATCTTTAAAAGCATCATCAATTATAATATTTGTTGGGTCTGTTAGATTATACCACTTATCACCAATATATACATCAGTAACAGGATAAGTATCATCAAACTAATATTTATAATACATTTTTTTATTATTTATATAAAATAATGGAATCTAATGGGCTGTAATATCCTTTGGATACCAAGTATCATTTAACATATTTTGTATTACACTTAATGTTGGAACAGTTGAAGGAAATATAATTGGATGATTTGGTTGCACAGTATTTAAATTTTTTGAAGTATATGTTCTAAATTCATCTGATTCTTTTTTAAATTCAACATCTAATTTTTCTTTCTATATATCTTCTAATATTTCATAATATGTTTTGTTAGAATAACTATACTATCTTTCTGGTGTTCTCATGAGTTTATACTAATAATCAGGAACTCCCCAAAATTCATAACTTGAATGTGAAGTTTCTTGCATATAAGTACCACCCTATAAGTTATAATTATAACCATTTGGATGGGATAGTCTTTTATATTGATATATCTATAAATTATATTTCCTTCTATTTAATTCTTCGTCAATTAAACCTTCATATTGCAGAGTTATTTCCAATTTATTTGGCTAAACAAATTGTAAAGAATTTGTCATTTCAGACCATGTGAGTATAAAAATTCCATGTAAAATTTCAAATGGTGATAATAAGTCCTCTACCAATTCTATCATTATTAAATTTGAACTTTTTATTTTTATATATTCATTTACAATAAAATATTCATCATATATTATTCTATTTTTTGGTGCTATTTCATTATAATTAGCTGGATAATTTGTTAAATCTTTATCTTTTACAGAAAAATTACTAATCCAAGTAGCCATGTAATCAGTCCTTAAATATTATTTTATCTATTAAAGTTAAATAATCTTCCATATCTCGTATAGTTGGAAGAAATAATACATAATTATACTTCATATCCCAAAAATAATTTTTATTGTCAAACAATTGTGGAACCCAATATAAACTGTTTATTCCATACTAATCTTTTGAAATAATATCATATCTTCCCCAATTTGTACCATTTACCAATACTTCAATAAATTCTTCTTTTGGATTAAAATATGTAAAAAAATAAAATATATATGTTTTTTCTCTATTTATATAATTAATATTATGTGCTAATATTTCTTTAATGTTTTTTCTTAAAAACATACTACATCATCTTCTTCCAAGCATAGCCACTTTAGAAGCATTGGACTACTATTTAAAAGTCTTTTGCTATTCATCATACTAAATAACTGAATCACTATCAAAACTATTTATAACATAATCAATATATTTCTACAATGGCAATATACTTTCTATAGTCATTGTAACACGAACCTATGTTGGTTTAATATCTCCAGTGTTATTTACTGGTTTTAAATCCCAATAATCTAATTCCATATTTTTTATAATACAATGATCATATTTTAACATTCCATTTAAATATTTTAAAGAAATATCTAATGGTGGTACCTTTTCCTACACATTGAACTATAATCTTTGCACATTTTCTTCGTCTTCCTCAGCAACTAACCCTCCTGTTTCTTTTTCTCCTGATCCAAGAAAAATAGTATTTGGTGTCTACCATGCTAATAATAATTTAACTGGATCAAATACTTCATTTTTTACTGTATCTTTTGAATGTGCCCTAAATGTAAAAATAAATTTGTTATTTATTACTAAATCACCATTTGTCCAAATTTTTACTCCTTCTCTTGAAATCATTTTAAACATATTTTTAATTGCTAAATAGTCTGCATAATGTTTTGATATAATACCGTCATCGCCACCGCCACTATTTATTTCTTGATCTATTGCTGCTGCTGTTCCAAATACAGTTTCAAGACCTTTTAAAAAACCCCCAACTTCATTACCTGCTAATGCTCTATCCAATTGATCCATAAGAGTAGTTCTTTTTACTGATTCTAATGTATTTGTTACACCCAATTCTAAATTTGTACCCATTTCTGTTGTAACATTATCTAAATATAATTTTATTTTTGTTTTGTGTTTGCTTGAATTTATTTCACGTTCGTTCCAAGCTTTTGTTGAAATCATATCTTTAAATCCAGAGTTTTCAGCTTTGCTTATTATAAAATGATACATCTATTGCCAGCAATCTTTGTTAGGACCTTTATGCTCTAATTCTATTGATGACTATTCTATCATTTGATTATGTTTATTAGAATATATAACACCTTTATTTTCAAACTAACCACCAGTTTTTCCTTCTATTTTCATCTATCCTTTCTATAACATATATTCTGGTAAACCATATATTTTATCAGGGTTTATTTCAATAGCACTCATTTGTTATTCACCTTCTTATTTTAAACAGTCAATTTTTTTAACTTAAACTATTTATCTGTATTTTTGGTTTTTTGATCCTCTTTTTTAGATACAACTTTTTTATCCCCATTTATAATATTTATCATATTACTATTTTTAACATTTGATTCATTGCTTTCATTATTTTCTATTTTTTCTGAATCTGTATTCTTAATACTATCCAAAATTTCCATACCTATACTTTGTAATTGTGATGAATCCAATTTTGGTAAATACTTAGATAATATATTAAATATTTTTTCTACAGTATTGGAACTTTCAGAATCTTTTAAATTTCTGTTATTTGCAAATTCGTATATATTTGGTAGTTTTTTATTCTCAAATGCTAATTTCTAAAATTTTTCAAATTTATCTTTTTCTGAATCAAGTCCACCATCTTTAAATATATCAAGAATAGTATCTGTAAATTCATCATTTCTATCTTTCACAGTTGATCTATTCTTTTTTGGATTTCTAATATTGTTCTAAATATCTTCAAAATTTTCAATAATATGTTTATCGTCAAATATATTTTTAATTTTACTTGTTCTTACATTTTCTAATAAATTTGTTAGTGTCTTAGATTCTTTCAATATTTTATTTGGTATTACATATTCTCCTTCATGTACAACACCCTATACATTGTTCTATTGATATTCATTATCACTTGTATATCCACCATCATCAAAAAATTGCAATGTTTTTAATAAAGGACTTTCTTGTATACCTTTCCAAATATTTTTGGCTTTTTCCTTTATTGTTTTCCCAGATTTATTTGAAAATAATTCAACAACATTTGGTAAGTTTAGCTAATTTGTAATCCAACTTGCTGGATTAAATTTACTAACAATATTAGAAACTCTACTTAACCCTTCAACAATTGGGTTTTCTGCTTTTCCTTCATAATATGTTTTACTTCCACCAAGCCACTCATTTGGCTAATTCTTCCAATCTTTTTCAAGTAGTAGTTTTCCCTATATCTACCAAGGACCACCCTAAGCCTATACTTTAGATTCACTCAACTAACCTAAAGTTCCACCTGACTATGCAGACTACTACCCACTCTACTAAGTTCCACTTAAACTTTTTCCAATATTATTAATAACCCCAGATAAATTATCAATATTTATGTTTAACTAATTCTAAACATTTTGTATTAGTCCACTAACATCTTCAAGATTTATGTTTAACTACTTCTATACATTTTGAACCATACCAGAAATTTCGTTTAAATTTATTCCTAACGATTCCTAAACATTTCCAACGATATCACCAATATTTTTTATATCAATATCTAAAATTTCCTAACCTTTTTTAACTAATTCCCCAACATCACTAATATTTTTTATATCTAAATTCAATAGTTCCTATGATTTTTCTATTATATCTGTTACTTTGGTTACATCTTCCATATTTAAATCTATTAACTTCTACTAATCTTTAATTATAGATGTTACATCTGAGATATCATTTATTTCAATATTTAATAATCCTTGTAAATCCCCTATTAAACTACCAATATCATCTATGTTTATATCAAGTTTACTCTAAATATCCCCTATTAAACTACCAATATCATCTATGTTTATATCAAGTTTACTCTAAATATCCCCTATTAAACT
>Ga0209200_1004635_pt1 | contig 11015 bp, 6 predicted proteins | sample AD_UKC033_MetaG_FD_184406 | JGI IMG/M metagenome (GOLD analysis project Ga0209200, IMG submission 184406) | Active sludge microbial communities of municipal wastewater-treating anaerobic digesters from USA - AD_UKC033_MetaG (SPAdes) (version 2) | ecosystem: Engineered > Bioreactor > Anaerobic >...
AAGGGGTCGACACGGTCCGAATCCTTCTCTCAAGAAAGCGCCTTTCCACGCTGTGCCCCCGAACGCCCAGGGTCGTCGTCTCCTGGAAGAGAATGTCTTCCATGCTCTCTTTCTCTTCGGGACGGCACAGGATCGTCATGTTCACCCCGGGACGGGATTTTTTCATGATTACGGGAACCAGGAAGGCCTCCAGGGCCCCGGCTTCGAGCAACCTGTTCAGGACATGCTCGTAGATCTCGGGGTTCATGTCGTCGAGGGTGCATTCCAGGAGGCAAAGGGCTTCCTTGGGGTGGCGCTCCTTTTCGACCGCCGTCGATCGACCGAGGACGGCCCTGAGGACGTTCGGGATTTCCGGGTCCCGTCGGCCCAGCCCGTAACCGATTTTTTGCGGGACCATGAACGGGCGCTCGGTGAATTCGTCGACCGTGGCCGCTAGGATGGCTGCTCCAGTCGGCGTGGTGGCCTCGTGGGGAACGCCGCCCATCCGGACGGGAATCCCCTTGAGAATTTCCAGGGTGGCCGGCGCGGGGACGGGAAGGATGCCGTGGCGGCTCGTTACCGACCCGCCGCCCAGCTCGGGCGGGCCGGCGATCGTTCTTTCGATACCCAGTTGTTCCAGGCACAGGGCATATCCCACGATGTCTACGATGGAGTCGACGGCCCCGATTTCGTGAAAATGGACGTCCTCCACCGCTTCGCCGTGTATGGCCGCCTCGGCCACGGCGATGGGGCTGAAAATATCGAGGGCGGTCCGCCGAACCGCTTCGGGAAGGCCGCTTTCGCCGATGAGGGTCCGGATAGCGCCGTAGGTCCGGGACACTTCGGCGCCGCCGGCGAGGACGACTTCGAACCGGGTCCCGGTGATTCCCCGGCGGCTGTCCCGGGTGATCCGGAGATCGTAACCGGACAGAGGCAGCTTTTTCAGCCCCGCTTCGAGAGCGGAAACGTCGGCCCCCAGGTCGATGAGAGCCCCCACGGCCATGTCGCCGCTCATACCGGCGAAACAATCGTAGTAAAGAGTCTTCAATGGGATCCCCTGTCTTTTTTGTCGTGCCCCCACAGGCGGCACGGTGACGAGAGAATAGCACAAAAAAAAGGCGGAGGGTAGCCGGGGTCCTGTCCGATTCGGAGCGAAAAAAGGGGAGGGTGTCAAAGCGGAGGGGTGGGATCCTTCTTTTCTTCCTTGACAGGTTGTCCTGTCATTAACTATGACAGGGGCATTCCAGCGGTGCGGGCGCCTGTTTTCGAGAAGGATCGACCTGTCCCGGCCTGAAGGGAACAAGATGGAATGAAAGGGAAAACAAAAAGCACCGCTCCCGGTCCTTCGATGACCGACGGGGCCGGGCGCGGGGATACCGACTACGGCAGAATTTTTCATCCCCGGCGGGTTGCCGTCGCCGGTGTGTCCACGGAGGGTGTTTTCAGCTACGGCGGGAGTCTCGTTCTTTCTCTCCAGGCCATGGGTTACGAGGGGCGGATCTTTCCCGTCAATCCCAAGGGAGGGAATTTCTCCGGCCTGAAAATCTTCAGGAGGATCGAGGATATCCCCGGGGACATCGACCTTGCGGTCATCGCCGTGGGCGCGGCGGCGGTGCCGAAAACCCTCGAGGCCTGCCGGAAAAAAGGGGCCGCCGGTGCGGAGATCATCTCTTCCGGGTTCAGTGAAACAGGGACCCCGGAGGGTCGGGCCCTGGAAAAGGAAATCCGGGACATAGCTGCCCGGGGTATCCGCGTCATCGGGCCCAACTGTTTTGGCATCTATTGCCCCGGAAGCGGTCTCACATTTCTGCCGAACCCGGACCTCTCCCGGCGAAGCGGTCCCGTGGCGTTCCTGTCCCAGAGCGGTGGCATGGCGAGCGATTTTGCCAATATGGGAAAATGGATGGGGGTCCGCTTCAGCAAGGTGGTCAGCTTCGGAAACGGCGCCGACTTGAGGGAAACGGAACTTCTTCGATACCTGCGGGAGGACGGGGAAACGGGGGTCATCGCCCTTTACGTCGAGGGCGTCGAGAATGGCGAGGATTTTTTCACGGCGCTTCGGGAAGCGGCCCGGAAAAAACCGGTCGTTGTTTTGAAGGGAGGCCTTTCAAGGGCCGGCGGTCGGGCCCTGATCAGCCATACGGCCTCCCTGGGCGGGGACAGGGTCATCTGGAAATCTATCCTCAAGCAGGCCGGAGCCGTCCAGGTGGAGGATCTGAACGAAATGGCTCAAGCCTGCCTGGCCTTTTCCATGTTGCCGACGAGGGCCTGCAAGGGCGTTTCCGTCATTGGCGGCGGGGGGGCCCTGGGCATCGCCGCCTGTGATTTCGCCGAATCCTTCGGGATCGACATTCCCTCCTTTCCGGAGGATCTGAAAAAAAATATCGAGAATCTCCTGCCCAGGTCGGGTGCCAGCGCCGCCAACCCTGTCGACGTGGCCAACCCGTACACGCCTCCGGAGACGGTCAACAGAATCCTGCGCCTGGCCGCCGGGGATGACCGAATCGATCTGCAGATCATGATCTTTCTCTTTCACCATTTCAGGCAGATTGCCCGGACCGCCGGCCGGCCTGTCGGGGAAACGATTCCCTTTCGGGAATTCGCCGAGGCCCTGGAGGACGCGGCAAAGGAAACGGGTAAGCCCGTCGTGGCGGTTCTCTCCAACGCCAAAAGAGGACTCAAGGATCTTGATCTCGTGGAAACGACGGAAAAAGCCAGGCAGGCTTTTCTTGACCGGGGTGTGCCCGTGTTCGAGGAAACCCGGGACGCGCTGAAGGCGCTGGCTCATGTGAACGCTTACGACACGAGACGTGGTCAAGGTTGGGACGAATGAACCGGGAAAGGGCCGTCGAAATTGTCAGGGAAGCCCGTGACGCGGGGCGGGAGACACTCTCCGAACACGAATCCAAGGAGGTGCTTGCCTGCTATGGCATCCCGGTGACCCGGGAAATCCTGGTCACGGGGAAAAAAGAGATTCCCCGGGCCGCCGAAGAAATCGGGTATCCCGTTGTCATGAAGGGCTGTTCCTGGCGGGTCGCCCACAAGACGGAAAAAGGACTGATCCGCACGGACATCCGGACCGCCGGCGAAGCCCTGGCCGCCTTCGATGAAATCGTCGGAGCCATGGACGGGGACCCGGGCGGGGTTCTGGTTCAGCAGATGGTGCGGGGACGGAGGGAACTCGTCATGGGCATGACCCGGGACGCCCAGTTCGGTCCCTGCGTCATGTTCGGCCTGGGCGGCATTTTCACGGAAATCCTCCGGGACGCGGTCTTCCGGAAGGCGCCTCTCGAGCGAAGGGACGCCCTTGAAATGATGGAGGAAATCCGGGGCCGCGAGATCCTCGGGGCGGCCCGGGGAATGGAAGCGGCGGACCGGGAAAGGCTGGCTGAGATGCTCATCCGGGTCGGGGAAATCGGCCTCGAAATCGGCGATGTGAAGGAAATCGACCTGAATCCCGTCATCTTGGCCGGACCCGTACCGGTCGTCGTCGACGCCCTGATGGCTCTTACCTGAATTCCGTTATGATTTCTTCGGTTAGAAAGCGGGGATGAGCATTCAGCGGGTTCCCTGTTTTTCAGGAGGTCTTTTCAAAAAAGTCTTAAAAAACAACTTGACTTATCGAAAAAAGAATATATAGTCGCCAAAGAAAAAGCGCTCATGCGGCAGAAAGCCGGCGGGGTGCTGTAAAGTTTGGATACAAACACCACGAAGTACGAAGAAAACCATTTGATTTTCAGCATTTCGTATTCTTCCTGTTTGTCCAAGATCCAACTTTAAGAAACCAGTAAGGAGGAGTACCGAAATGGAACAAGGTACCGTCAAATGGTTCAACGAGGCCAAGGGATTCGGGTTCATCACCAGCGACGAGGGTAAGGACGTTTTCGTCCATTACAGCGCCATTCAGGGCGACGGGTTCAAGGTGCTGCACGAAAACCAGCGTGTGTCCTTTGAAGTCGTGGCGGGCAAGAAAGGCCCGGCGGCCAGCAACGTAAAGGCCATCTGAGAAAAAACTGAATCGAAGAAAAAGGCACCTCTTCACACAGGGGTGCCTTTTTTTTATCCCGTAATCCTCTCCAGCAACACCTTCTCGGTTCACAAACAGTAAAATCACCTGTTCTCACCTCGTGGAGTGGAAAGTCCCAAAAAAATAAATAACGGTCTCCGGGATTGGCAAAAACAGATATACTGCCCCCGAAAAACGCCGTAAGGGGTTCAGGGCCGAATTTTGTCGGATTATTTAATGCATATTCTGTTTGAATGCATAAGCCATACCCTGTTCGTTTCATGCCCTGATGAATGCGACGCTTGACCCTGTCACACATTTGGGATAGCCTGCCAACATGTGAAAAACTCCTGTAACGAGTTTCATTAAAAGCGAAACTCGGGAGAGAAGAGGGCCCAGGTTGTGAGAAACCGAGTTCGTTGTGGTCTTTCTTTCCTCATCTCTGCCATCATTTCCGTCTTTATTCTCTCCCTGTTCGTCCTCTGCTTCTCTTCGGCGGTCGCAGCCAAGGGCCCAATCGACCGCAATTCGCCGGCCTGTCTGAACGCATCGGAGCACCAGCAGAAAGCCATCGATGTCCAGAAACGGAATACCGGGAAACTGACAAGATCCCGGGCTCTTCAAAAGCTGAAAACTGCAACAGTAGAAAACAAGTTCTTTTTAAAATTCCTGAGGAGAGGCAGCGATGATTCAAAGATCGTCACTTGGAAGAATGAACCCGTATGGCGTGTTGCTTCTTTTTCTGGGTCTTGTCCTGTGGAGTCCGTTCCTTTTCGGCTGCACGTCCGGTTCCGACAATCCGCCTTATGCTGACGCCGGAGACGATCGGACGGTTTATATCGGCCAGAAGGTCTGGCTGGACGGCGGCGACTCATTCGACCGGGAGGGAAAGCCCCTGACGTATCGTTGGGAGATAACTGAAAAACCCGGTGGAAGCACCGCCCTTCTGTCGGACGACGAAGCCATCCTGGCCTGTTTCACGCCCGACCGGCTTGGAACGTACCGCTTTCAACTTGCCGTCCACAACGGCACAAGCCGGAGCGTTCCCGACGAAGTCGTCCTCACGGCAGAGTATTCCTTTTCCGCCATGGTACCCATAAGGACCCGGGTCGTCTTGAACCGCGACCCGTCGAAACGGGAAAACTACGCCATCCAGGTGGGAGAAACCGCATATCCCGCCCCGCCCTATCTGGACGCCCCCGGCTCGTCGGCCGACACGGGCTTCCAGCTTCTCGTCCTGGACCGGCAGACCCTTGCGCCACTCAACCACTGGTCCTTCAGCGGAACGCAGGCCGGATACGGAGAACTGGAAAAGCGCCTCTCTTTTGTCATGAACAATCACGTGAAGGGTGATGTCCTGGTCGTTCTCTCCAGCCTCTTTTCCGCTCCCAATCTGACCGAGGCTCTGGCAGGCGCCATCAACACCTGGCTGTGCAACGGGCTTGGTGCGAAGACAGGCATCGGCGGGTTTATCGCCAGTTCCAATTCAACCTACAGTTTTATCGGCATTCCCGGACCCATGAACATGCAAGGCTGGGGATTCGAGTGGGTGGGCCGGGATCACACCGGTTATTCGAAGGATGACCCGGACAATTGCATCCGGGGTTGTCTCGTCCGGGACATGAATGAGAAATTCGTTTTCACCTTTCCATTTACGGCCTTCGAGACGGACCAGGAGAAAAACACGATCCGGGTGGGTGACCGGGTGTATCCGGCCCCCGTTCCGGGAGACGGCCTTTCCGCGGGCAAGGGGGGCTTCCATATGCTGGTCCTCAACCGGGACAGCCTGGAGCCGATGAAAAACGACTTTTACGGCACCGCCGTTGACGTCCAGGCGATGGGCGAACTGAACCGTCTGGGAGCGGACATCCACGACATCGCCCAGAGGCGGGAAACGAACCGTCTGGTGATCCTCGCTTCCGTCGGGGTTCCCTTTCTTTCCGATCGGATCGGTTCCTATATGTCCCAGAACGGAATCACTCAGCTGGAGCAGGCCGTCAACTGGCTCGGCGGGACGGAATACACCTTTCACCAGATTCTGAAAACACCTGGAACGACAGCGAATCCGGCCCGTTACGCCCTCCTTGGCATTCCCGCACCGGCGGATTTCACTTTTTTTCAAATGGATGACGGGGTCCACGAAAAAGGCGGTTATGCCCTCCGTCTCGGCGAGGTGACCGATCCCGACGGCACCGTGGTGGGTGCCGTGGAGGCGAGCACCATCCGGTCCTCTCAGTCGAAAGGGAACATCCGGGGCCTTCTCCGGATGAACCGGCAGGGCTGGAATGTGCCTTTCCTGTCAGACGGGGGGTTCAGCTACCGGGACGGGAAGGATAATCTTTCCGGGATCAGTTATGAACTGCCCCTCATCCTCTACCAGGAGAAGACCCCGTGGGAACATCCTGAGACGGAAGGGGAGGATGCCGCCTATCTTTGGGTGAGTAATTATGTTTATTACTGGCACCGCATTCTCGGGGAGAAGGCGAAGGACGACCTTCGGGCAGCCTATGAGAATTATGACATAGACTGGAATACCGTTTATCCGGATCTCGGGACGGGATCGAGCGACCGGATCGATCAGGAAGCCCAGAAGGCCATCGGCGAGGGGGCTGCTTTCCATTACGGTGACTTCTGCACCGTCCGGGACCAGCTGAGAGTGGAGATCGACCACATTGTCCAGATACATAAACGGATCGAGTCGATCCGGGATTTTCTGACCAGGCTCCAGATGGATGAGACCATCGGGCTTCTCGCCTTTTATACGAACCGATATAAGAAACTCAAAATCCCGCCGGACCGCGATGTCCTGATGAAGGTTTTGAACGGAATCAACACGGCCCTTCAGATCGGCGCCGCGGTGGTCCCGCTCTTGGGCGAGAAGGAACCGGCGGAATCGAGTGGAAACGCCGTGACGGGGGCAGGCATGGGGGTTATCAGCGCCCTCCTCGGTTTTGCCGAACAGTTCATCCACACGGACACGGCGGCCCAGAAAATGGGGGCCATCGACGATGCCATCGAGAACCTCTGGGTCGAGATGGGCAATTCGTTCATCAAGAATGATTTTGTCACGCTGCGAACCTATGAACTCATCGTCACCGACTGGGGCAAGATGCAGGCCCTTTACAACTCCCTGAACGACTGGTGGTCTTCCGAGTATGAGAACCGGATCCGCCGTTCCCTCCGTATCGGTTTCGAGGGACATATTTACCAGGTCCTTCTTCCCATCCTGTATGAGATCGAACCTATCGTCGGCACCGGATTCACCGACCCCTCCGATTACGGGGCTTACAGCAACCACCAGAAGGTGAAGGCCCCCAATTTCTGGGACGGTGTGTCGTCGGCCTGGCTGTTCAATGGAGATGTATGGGATAAAGTATACGAATCCCACACCCTGTTCACGCTCTGGAGCCAGGGCAAGAAACGTCACTCCTTCCTCGAATCGGACACCTGGGACGAACTTCTGAACGACCCGGGAGCCGGCGGGCTCGGAATTTACAAACCCCATCTTTTCACCCGGTGGTTTCCTCGGGATCTCTATATTTCGCCCAAGTGGTGGTAGCGGGAGACGGGGAATCCGAAGAAAAAACCTTCGGTTTTACAAACGAAAAGGACGGTGAACAGGCAGCCGGGAAAAAAGGGGGATAAGTTCAAACCGTCGTGACACAGTCAGCAAAGGAGGATCGTCGTGAAAAAAATTCTTAAATGGGCGGCAGCGGTCACCGTCGTCCTGCTTGTTCTTGTCGTGGCCTTCCTTCTCATCGTTCCGCACTTCATCGATGTGAAACACTACCGGCCGCTCATCGAGAAGCAGGTGTCGAAGGCGACGGGGCGGTCCTTCACCATCGGGGAAGACCTTCGATTCAGCCTTTTTCCCTGGGCAGGGCTGTCCTTCTCGGATTTGAGGATGGGGAACCCTCCCGGCTTTGCCGAAGACGATTTTGTGACGGTCGGTTCCTTCGAAGCCAGGGTCAGGCTCATCCCTCTTCTGTTCAGGGACGTGGAGGTTCAGCGTTTCATCCTGAAGAACCCCCGGATCGTCCTGGTGAGAAACAGGGAGGGTCACGGAAACTGGGAATTCCCCCGGGAAAAAGCCGGGGAGCCGGCGAAGACGACGGCGCCGGAAGAGGCCGGGGAGGTCGGCCTGCCCGTTAAATCACTGGAGGTCGGCGAGTTTGACATCGAAAACGGAACCCTCCGCCTGGTGGACCACACAAGCGGCCTGGAAAAAGAAATCACCGACATCGGGCTGGTTCTGGAAAATCTTTCCCTGGACAAGGCGATCGGCGTCAGTCTGTCCGCCCGCGTTGACGGTAAACCGGTCTCTGTGAAAGGAACCGTAGGCCCCGTCGGCCCGGGGATGGGGACCGGGACGATCCCTTTGAACATCGTCCTCGCCCTGCTCGACGAGATCGATGTGGCCGTAAAAGGGGAAATCGAAAGTCCCGCCGCCGATCCCCGGTTTCGTCTCGCCCTGAACGGGGACAGGTTTTCTCCCCGCAGGGTGTTCGAGGCCCTGGGTAAGCCTTTCCCGGTGAACACGGCGGATCCCGGGGTCCTCAGCGGCATCTCCTTCGCGGCGACGGTCCAGGGAAGTCCTACCGCCGTCGACGTGTCCGGCGGGACGATCGTTCTCGACGACACGACGGTGAATTTTTCCCTGAAGGCCCGGGAATTTTCACGCCCCGATATCACTTTTGATCTCCACGCCGACAAGATCGACCTGGACCGGTATCTGCCGCCCAGGCCCGAAGCCGGCTCCGACAAGTCGGAGGAATCGAAAAAACCCGTTTCCGCCGGCGAACCCGAAATCGACTACGGTCCCCTTCGCCGCCTGGTCCTGGACGGGCAGCTCAGGGTCGATGCTTACAGGGTTGCGGGCGCCCGGATGGAAGATCTTCTCGTCAGGATCCGCGGCAAAAACGGGGTGTTCAAAGCGGACCCCCTGCAGGTGCGCCTGTACGGTGGAGACGTGTCGGGGGAAAAGACCGTCGATGTTCAGGGAAGGGTTCCCAAGGCGGCGGCCCGCCTTTCCGTAAAGGGTCTTCAGGCGGGGCCCCTTCTCGCGGACGTCCTGAAGAAGGATTTTCTGGAAGGGATGGCAACGGCAGATCTGAAGATGTCCCTGACGGGCGTAACGGCCGCGCAGATCAGGAAATCCCTGAACGGTGAGGGGATGATGCAATTTAATGACGGGGCCGTCAAGGGCATCGATCTGGCCGCCATGGCGCGAAACGTCAAAACGGCCTTCGGCGCGGAGGCCCCGGGGGGGCCGAGGCCCCGCACCGACTTTGCCGAGGTCACCGTTCCCTTTACCATCACCGACGGGCTGGTCACCGTGCCCGGGGCCGCCATGAAAGCCCCTTTTATTCGTCTCGAGGCTGCGGGAAAGGCGAACCTGGTGGATGAAACCCTTGATTTCAGGTTGGTTCCCAAGGCTGTGGCGACCATCAAGGGGCAGGGGGACGAAGTGGCCCGGTCCGGCCTCCTGGTGCCTATCCTCGTTTCCGGCACATTCGCGAAACCTGTTTTCATGCCCGATCTGAAGTCCCTGCTCCAGCAGGAGATCGACAAGGGATTGCTGGAGAAGGAACCGGTGAAAAAGTTTCTTGAAAAGGAAGAAGTCAAACAGTTCGAGGAACCGGTGAAGACACTCCTGAAGGACCTGATGAAAAAACAGTGAAAAGGCCTGTGTTGCCACAGGCCCGGGTGGAGACGATGAAAAACGGAAAATCTACCTTGCTAATTCTTGTGATGCTGTTTTTAGGGGCGGGATGTTCCGGCGTCATGACGGGCCCCGATTCGCCCCGGGTCAGCCTGGTGGACATGCGCGTCGAGGAGGTCAGCCTCCTGGAGACCTCCTGCCGGGCCGTTATCCGGATCCTGAACCCCGGTGACGCCGCCATCCGCGTCAGGGGAATATCCTGCGACCTCGATCTCAACGGCGAACCCTTCGCGACGGGAGTTTCCCCCCTGGACGTGACCGTTCCTTCCTTTGGTACGGAAACCGTCGAGGTTCTCCTTTATTCGTCGAACCTGAGCCTGTTGAGGGAAGCTATGGGGTTGCCGCAGCGGCAGAGCCTGGAATACCGGCTCCGGGGAAAGCTCCGTCTCGACGACGGGAAGACCCTGACACCGTCGGTTCCCTTCAGGGCCGAGGGCAGGCTGTCCCTGAAGACGGCGGAAGGTCGAGACGGCGATTGAAAAATTTAAGGACGTCCCTCATCAGCTTTTTCGGTGTATTCTGCGATGCTTGCCGGTTTTGTGGATGTCTAGATGAGACACGCACCGGATGTCCATCTGAAGCTGACCCTTCGTGAGTTCCCCCAGGTTTTTCCGGAGCCGGGTCTCGAATTCCCCGAGCCGCCGGTTTTCTTTCATCTGTATCGTTATGGTCAGGCGGGTCGATTCCTGAAAGACCCTGAAACGGACCAGTCCGGGAATTTCAACGAAAGCATCCGTCACAAGAAGAGGGTTGACCCGAGAACCGTCGGGCAGAAGGATGAAGTCGTCGGACCGCCCGAGGATCTTTTCCATCCGGCGGAAGCGCATTTTTCCGTCCGAGGCCCTGGAAAGTTCCCCCTTGTCCCGCGTGTTGTAGCGGATGAGCGGCATCGTGAAATTGTAAAGGGCGGTGACGATGATGTCCTTTTCCTCCACGGTGCCGTCGGGAAGGGTGGCGCCGGCTATTTCGACGATATTGACATCCTCGGCGATGTGATAGCCGTGACTTTCGTCGGCCTCCGCGGCGACGAAGCCGAACTCGGATAGACCGTAGAAATCACGGACGGGAACGCCCAGGCGGGATTCGGCTTTTTCACGAACATTGGGATAAAGAACCTCGGAGCGGGTGATGACGCGCTTCAGGCAGCGCCGGACCCGGTCTGTTTCCACCCCGTCTAGACAGTCGCACAGCATCTCCAGGTAGCTCGGGGTCAGAAGGATCACGTGGGGCCGATATGCGTGGATTTCGGACAACACGCGGGAAAAATCTACGCCCGCCGAAAGGTTTCGCACCTCGTAGATGCCGAGC
>Ga0209200_1004636_pt1 | contig 11013 bp, 11 predicted proteins | sample AD_UKC033_MetaG_FD_184406 | JGI IMG/M metagenome (GOLD analysis project Ga0209200, IMG submission 184406) | Active sludge microbial communities of municipal wastewater-treating anaerobic digesters from USA - AD_UKC033_MetaG (SPAdes) (version 2) | ecosystem: Engineered > Bioreactor > Anaerobic >...
TACCGAGGGGGTTATTAATTCAAGATTCAAAATTCAAGATTCAAAATTTAAGATTCAAGATTTAGATTTAAGATTCAAAATTCAACGTACGAGGTTCAAAATGCCTAATTTTGAATTTTAAATCTTGAATTAACGCATGACTATACATAAAGAAGGACGCGGGCTGATATTGGCTACAACAGCTATTGTTGTAATCGTTAATGTTGTTTTCGCGGCTGTTTCTTCCTTCTTTTCACCAACCGTTTACTCCATTCTTTCAACCACGCTATTGGTAGTAAGCATTGTGGTGCTGGTGCTGGTGTTGCAATTCTTCAGAATACCATCTATTAACATCATCAAAAACGAAAAGCAGGTTTTAGCTCCGGCCGATGGTAAGGTAGTGGTGATTGAAGAAACCGAAGAGCCCGAACACCTCAAATCCAAACGCAAGCAGATTTCAATATTCATGTCGCCCATTAATGTGCACGTAAATCGTATGCCGGTGGCGGGAACTATTTCTTACACAAAGTATCATCCGGGCAAGTACCTGGTTGCATGGCACCCTAAATCAAGCACCGAAAACGAACGCACCACCATTGCCGTAAAAATGAAAAACGGCACTGAAGTATTGTTCCGCCAGATTGCCGGTGCATTGGCCCGCAGAATAAAGTGGTATGTAAAAGAAGGCCAGCCGATAGAACAAGGCGATGAGTTTGGGTTTATCAAGTTTGGCTCGCGGGTTGATATCTTTCTGCCCCTTGATGCGCACATTACCGTAAAAGTAGGCGATGTAACCAGGGGTGGGAAAACCGTTATTGCCGAGTTTTAACCGGTATTTTCAAACCGTTTACCAATTAATAGAAAGAAATAGCCCGGCTAACGCCTGTTGGCATTGGGCGAATGCGTACCTTTCAAAAATTGAAATGCTATGACACGGCCTTTACATGATTGTGTAAGGCATTAATCCCCATCGAATGAGCCTGAATTTAAACCTGAAATTTGCCACCCGCCAACAAGACTTCTTTGTTACGCTTAACCAACGGGTAAACGCTTACTTCAAAACAAACAAAATTGAACGTACCGGAAACAATGAAATGGTTATAAAAACCATCTTCATGTTATCGCTGTACTTTGTTCCGTATATTCTTTTGATTAGTGGTGTTACTGCAAATGTTTGGGTAATGCTGGGGCTTTGCGTTGTAATGGGTTTAGGCATAGCAGGTATTGGTCTCTCCATCATGCACGATGCCAATCATGGGGCATACTCCAACAAAGCCTGGGTTAATAACGCATTGGGATTAACACTCAACCTGATTGGTGGACATGCCATGAACTGGAAAGTACAGCACAACGTATTGCACCATACTTATACCAATGTGCATGATGTAGATGAGGACATCAGTCCGCGTGGCATTTTGCGAATGGCCCCCGAATCCAAATGGATGCCACTTCACAAGTACCAACATTACTATGCCTGGTTTTTTTATGGTTTAATGACGCTGGTATGGGTGTTTGCAAAAGATTTTTTTCGCCTTATAAAGTATCAGCGCGAAGGATTGATCAAAAAACAAAAAACCACTGCGCTGCGCGAATGGGCATTTATGCTTGCCACTAAAGCTGTTTACTTTACTTACATTTTTGCCATACCCATGTGGCTATTAAACCTAAGTTTTGGCCAAGTTCTGATTGGGTTTCTGGTGCAACACTACATTGCAGGTTTTATTCTAGCCATTATCTTTCAACCTGCACACGTAGTGGAAGGCACCGAATATCCCATGCCCGATGAAAATGGCAACCTGGAAAACAGCTGGGCGATTCACCAATTGCACACCACTACCAACTTCGGGCATAAAGAAAAATTGTTTTCGTGGTATGTAGGTGGATTAAATTACCAGGTAGAGCATCACCTGTTCCCTAATATTTGCCATGTACACTACCGCAAGATTTCAAAAATTGTAGAACAAACTGCCAAAGAATTTGGGCTGCCCTATAAATCCAAAGAAACTTTTTTTCAGGCGATAGCCGCACATGCAAGGCAACTGCGGTGGTTAGGGCACAAGCCCGACTTACGGGGAGCGGTGGTAGCAAAAGCTGCCTGATTATCGTAAAACTTCCTGCAATACCGGTAGCGATTTAAGATCGCCAAAACCATCAATATGCGTTTGGTAAAATCGAATCAAACTGCTTAAGAGTGCTTGTCGTTGCGCATAAGATAAAGTGAGTTCATCCTGGTAATCCATTCTTAAGAGTTGCTCTAGCAACCGTTCTTCCTGTTCATCCATCCAATGCACTCCCAAAACCTCGCTGGTTTGATTGGGCGCAAACCCAAGGTGCCGGCTTAACCCCAGAAGGAAAATCAAATGAAAGTTTTCCGGTTTGGGGTGGTTATCCAGAATCATCATGGAGTTTGAAATGAACTCATACAACTCCACCGTATGTGTTTGGTCTTTTACCGATTTGTTCAGGATTTCGTTTATGAAAAGCGCAATGGCTGATTTGTTTACCTGCTGCGATAAGCTTTGATAGGGGTGGTAACACTTTACCTCTTTGATGCGCATAATGTTACCGTTCTCTTTGTGATACACCACAAGATCGAGTAAGGTTAATGGCTGGTATAAGGCAATTTTACTTTTTTTTGTTTGCGATCGTACCCCATTCACGATGTAACTCTGCAACCCGAACTGATCGGTAAACATATTCACAATTACCGATGTATCGCCATACGGAGTGAGCCTGAATACGATGCCTTTGGTTTTTGCCAGCACTCAGGTACGCTTTTTCTTATCTCCAAAAAATGCCTGACGGCTACGAGCCTCGTATGCATTTTTCTCACCTAACAATACGCGGGCATCATTATCGGCCAGGCGGAATGAGAACGAGGCCAACTCTCCGGTTTGCGCACAAATGGCATGCACTTTCGTAACGTACTCCGCTATAGCTAACAGATTGGGCATGGGGCCAAAGGGTTTGCCTTCATAATCCATATCCAAACCGGCAACAATTACGCGCTTGCCGCTATTGGCTAATGCATTGCAAACTTCCAGTATGGAGTCATCAAAAAACTGGGCTTCATCAATACCCACTACATCACATTCGCCAGCAAGCAAAATAATATCCGATGCAAATTGTACGGGTGTAGATCGGATTTCGCGTTCGCTATGTGAAACAATTTTTTGGTGGTGGTATCGTGTATCGATGGCCGGCTTGAATATCTCAACTTTTTGTTGTGCAATGAGCGCCCTGTTAAGCCTGCGAATCAATTCTTCGGTTTTTCCGGAAAACATACATCCGCAGATTACTTCAATCCAGCCACTTTTTCCCGATAGATTCCGACCTAACTGAGGTTCTATAAACATATTGGCAATTTAGGGATTAGAAGGGTCTGTTCAACGGTCTGTTAGCCTGAGTAGGTTTGATGTGGCAATTTGTATGCTTCGGGTGTGCGTATGGTACAGTTACCCAAAACTTTTGCCTGGCAGGCCAGGCGCTCATTATGGGCAAGTTCGCCAGCTAACCGATACCGGGATTCTGCCTCGGTGAGCGCGCTTAGTGCATCGGCCCCGCTTATCAGTATCATTTTACAAGTGGTGCAACGGCCTTTCCCACCACATGCGTGCATCCAATCAATGTAGTTTTCGTGCATCAGCCGTAAGGCGGAACTTCCGGCTTTCCCCGTTACTTCCTTTTGGGCCATGTTTTCAATCACTATCTTTACCATTATAAAAGCCTTAGCACAACAATACAAAAATTATCAGGGGCATGGATGAAAAAATCAGTATAAAAGCAATTGACCAATTTGCTATTCAGGTTGCTAATCAATTAGCCGAAGGCTTCTTTTCCAAAAAAACCACCATAACTGGTTCCGAAATAGTTCAACTCTGCGAAGTTAAACAGGTTAATTTTTTTATCATTCATGATCTGCTAAGAGTATGGAAAAAAGAAATTGAAAAACTGAAGAGTCCGTATTTTGATTATTCTGCCAAAGCGGTAACCGATGTGCTTCACCAGTTTCAGGTAACACTTAGTAATCACATTGCGATTGGCAAGGCCGATTTCTTACCCTTGCTGAAACACAGTGTCAGTCAGTCCTTATTTCTGATTTTGAATCCGTATGATTTTTATTCCGAACTTTTGGATAGCAAAGGCGAACCATTGTTGCTGAAGGATCTGGAAGACAGAGTAAAATACATTAAGATTAACAAAGCTCCATTGGAAGCCCTGGTGGCGCGATTGAAACAAAGCGGCACAGAAGTAGTGAAAGGCAAGGAAGCGTTTGCCCTGCTGGATCAGATTCTGGAAGAAGTAAACTTTGCCCCGGAAGAAATAGAACCCCATCTTGCAGTATTCGGTAAAATTGTGCCAGTAGATGTTGGCCGGTTTTACGAGCAAAAGCAGGTAACTCAACCTGTTACTGAAACTAAACCAACCGTTGAGGTTAAACCGATCGAGCAAAAGCCTGCTGCTTCTCATGTGCAATCACCGTATGTTCCCGAAACCAAAACCACCTTGGCTGATAACCTGGCAAAGCAAAAGATTACCAAGCTCAAAGAAACCCTCACCATCAACCAGAAATTTATGTTTACCAAAATTCTGTTTCATGGCGACTTTGAAATTTTTACCGATGCCATTGACAAGTTAGATCGGTTTGATAACCTGGCTCAGGCCATGCGTTTTATTGATGATGCTTACCCGGACTGGGATCGCGAAAGCGAAGAGTACGAAGAGTTTTTAGAAATTTTGCAAAACAGATTTTCTTAAATACGCTGCAGTACCTGGCTGCGGTGGGCATCTAACTTAAGCAGAATAAACAACAGTACTGTAAAACTCCACAACGCTGAGCCTCCGTAGCTAAAGAAGGGTAACGGAATTCCTATTACCGGAAACAGACCGATGGTCATGCCAATGTTTACTGCAAAGTGAAAGAAAAATATACTGGCTACCGAATAGCCATAGGCCCGTGCAAATCTGTTTTTCTGGCGCTCGGCAATAAAAATGATGCGTTGAAGAAAGAAAACAAATAACGCTACTACTAACAGGGTTCCTATCCAACCATGTTCTTCACCAATGGTACAGAAAATAAAGTCGGTGCTTTGCTCGGGTACAAAATCAAACTTGGTTTGGGTTCCTTTTAAAAAACCTTTTCCGGAAAATCCGCCACTACCAATGGCAATTTTAGATTGTGTAACATTCCAGTTAATTCCCATCGGATCGAAATTCGGATTAACCAAGGCTTCTAATCGCTTCTTGTGGCGTTCGGGCAACACATTATTGATCACGTAATCGAAACTTTCGATGGTGAGAATTAAGATCAGTGCTCCAAAAATGAGTGTTGTTATTCGCTTAACCGTGCGCTTTCCAAAAAAGATCAGCACCACGACAACTGCACCAATAATACCGTGCAAATACCATTGATTTTTTACAATCAATGTAAGTATGGCCAGGGCAGCCATTGAAATGCCAACTATCAGAATAAAAGGCGACATGCCCTCGCGGTAAAAGACCACCAAAAAAGAAAGGAATACAATGGCTGTACCAAAATCTTTTTGCAGCAGAATAAGTGCCAGTGGAAACAAGATCATAGCAAATAATACAGCCTGGTTGCGAAGGCTATCCATTCTAAAACCTACACTGCCAATAAACTTGGCTACAGCCAATGCCGTAATAAACTTTGCAAACTCCGAAGGCTGCACCCCAAAAGATCCAACCCCTATCCACGATTTATTTCCTCCTACTTCTTTCCCTATTAAAGGAACCATTACCAATATCACCAGAATAATTGCATAAAATATAAAAGCAAATGCTTCATAAAAGCGCATATCGATAATGATAATTGCCAGTATAATTACGACTGCGGCCGCGATAAACATTAGTTGCCGGCCTGAATTAAGACTTAAATCAAAAATGGATTGATTGGCGGTTTCGTCATACACAGCAGCAAAAATGTTTAGCCAGCCTAACCCTACCATTGCTGCGTAAAGTAAAACCGAAACCCAATCTAATTTACCCGATATGTCTGCCTCTCTGCTCATTCAAACTTGTTGTTTAACACATACTGTTCGATGTGCGGGCGTTTTGTTCCGCCAAACAAATACTTTTCAATCATTAAACTGGCTATAGATGCTGCGGCTCTGGCTCCTTGTCCGGCATCTTCCACATAAACCGAAATAGCAATCTTTGGATTATCGCGCGGGGCAAATGCAATAAACACCGAATGATCAAATAAAGGCGGAGCATTTTGTACAGTGCCGGTTTTACCACATACCATTACATCGGCCAGGCGCGCGCGGTATTGGCCGGTACCTTCCTCCACCACTTTTTGCATCGCATCTACGGCTATAACAAAATAAGACGAATCGATTGTGGTGTAATGGCGTTCCAAATATTGAGGCAATGGTTTGCCATTTTCGCCAATCGCCTTTACCAAATGGGGCGTGTAATAATAACCGCGATTCGCAATGGTAGCCGCAAAGTTGGCCATTTGAATAGGCACCACCAGGTTTTCTCCTTCTCCAATTGCAATCGAATAAATGTTAGAAAATTTCCAGGGGCGATTGCGATAGGCACGATCGTAATACGCGGGTGTTGGTATCAATCCATCTTTCTCGTTAGGCAAATCAATACCCAGGCGCTTGCCAAAGCCAAAACTTGTTATGTGTTTATTCCATTCTTCCAGGCCAATGCGTGTATCTTCAAATGGATCGTTCACAATTCCTTTATTAAGCATGCGCCTGAGCACGTTATGAAAATATGGATTACAAGAATTTGCAATCGCGCCACGTAAGTCTTCGTTTGTGTGGGCCCCATGGCAATTAATGATGGTTCGATCGCACCGGATGCGTGTGTCGGGTGTAATCACTTTCTCTTGCAGGGCTGTCATCGCCTGTGCTATTTTAAAAATAGACCCTGGCCTGTATTGTGCCATCAACGGGCGGTTAAACAGGGGTTTTAGTGTATCGTTGCTGATTAACTTAAAGTTGGAACTATAATTTCTGCCGGTAAGCAAGGCCGGATCGTAGGAAGGGCCCGACACCAGCGAAAGAATTTCGCCACTTGCCGGCTCGATCGCTACAATCGATCCGGCTTTACCCTTCATTAAGAACTCGCCATACTGCTGCAAGTCAATATCAATACCTGTATAGAGATTGGCACCCGGTGTAGAAAGTGTATCGTACTCGCCATTCTTAAACGAACCCTTTTCAATACCTTTTACATTGCGAAGTTTGAAGCGTACCCCCCGCTTACCACGAAGTTGCTCTTCATAGAATGATTCAATACCACTTTGCCCTACATAATCGCCTTGCTTATAAATACCGGAGGCATCGCGTGCCAGGTTTTCTTTACTGATCTCGCTTACATAACCTAATGCATTGGCTAATGTGGGCGACTGGTAGGCACGGGTAGTGCGGGCCTGGATGTAGAATCCGGGAAACTCATCGAGATGATCCTGAACGCGCGCAAAATCAATATTGGAAAGTTGATTTAAGAACAGCGTGGGTTTAAAGGGCGAGTATTCTTTACGCGCCTTCATTTCTTTGAACCGGGCCCGCAACTCCTCGCGCGATAATTCAAATACTGTGCAGAATCTGGCTGAATCAAAATTCTTTACCTCCTTTATTATTACCTGAATGTCAAACTCAGGCGTATTATACACAATTAACTTATTGTTGCGATCGTAGATTAATCCCCGAAAGGGATACTCCACTTCGCGAAGGATGGCATTGCCATCGGCCAGTTCGGCATAGCGGTTATCGAGTACTTGTACAAAAAATAATTTTATAATAAAGATTATCCCTACCAGGGCAAATACCAACTGCACTATTTCGCGCCTGCCCTCATTCATATGCGTCTGCGTTGAGGTGTTAAAAACTGAAGCATGACAATAACCGACATCGTAAACAGCAGGCTGGCTACAATCTTAAGCATGGTGTACCAAAACATGGTAAAGCCCGAAGCTTCCACAAAAAACAAAACTACATGATGTAAAAAAACCAGTGGCAACGCATATACCAAAAACCATTGCACCCCGTTGGCGGCCAACGTGGCCGTGGCTCCACTTTCATAGCCTCCTTGTGGCGTAATTGTACCCAACCAATAGTTGCGCAGGTAAGCCACCAAAACAGTTGCCAATGCATGCAGGCCCATGCTGTCATAAAATATATCTACCATGAAACCCATCAGGAATCCAACCAGCATTAAAATCAGGTTGTTGGTTTCGATGGGCAGCAACAAAACAAAGGCAATGTATAAGAAGCAAAAAGCAGTATTAAACAATACCAGGTTGCGCAGTATCAGCACTTGCACCAGCAGGTACACAATAAATAATACAAATTGAAAAATACCCGAACGACTCATTTTGGTTCGCCTATTGTTAATACTTCCAAGGAATCTTTTTCGTGCTTTAACTTACTTTTAACTACTTCGACAAATGCCAACCGGCCAAAATCCTGTGCAAGTTCTACCCGTATATCCCAGAAGGGAGCTTCTGGTCTCAGGCTGGCCTCACGAATAATTCCTACCATAACCCCTTCCGGAAACACCGCATTATACCCTGAGGTAACAACCGTATCGCCAACAGCAGGTGTTGCGTGGCGCGGAATAAACTGCAAGGTGGTAAAGCGTTGGCTGAGGCCATCCCAGCGCACCGTACCAAAATGGTTGGTTCGTTTTATCATTCCCGAAACCTGTTCGTCCACATTGAGTAACGAAATTAATACCGCGTAGTGGCTGGAAACAGATTTTATTTTACCCACAGCTCCCGCCTCGCCAATTACTGCCATGCCTGGTGCCAGACCATCGGCCTGGCCTTTATTGATGGTGATGAAGTTTTTATAAAGATGGGTTGAATTGGCCAGCACTTTTGCGCTCACAAAATCAAATTGATTGATGCGGGCTGTGTCGGTGGTGGCTTCTGTTAGCTGAATGCGGGTTTGTTCAAGATCTCTTCTCAGTTCTGCATTTTCTCGTGCCAGGTCTTCGTTGATAGTCCGCAAAGAAAAATATTCCCGCACCCCTTGCGAAAAACCTAACAACCGGGCTGCTACCTGATTAGATGAGTTGAAATACTTTGTACTTTGATATTGGTTGTTCTCTACCACCAACCAGGCACACAGAAGTTCAAGAAACAGAAAAGTGAAAAAAGCCCGGTACTCGTAAATAAAATTTAAGAGCCGTTCCATTCTATCAGGTCATCAATACTTTGCGGTAATGATCAAGATTTTTGAGTGCTGCACCTGTACCCCTTACCACCGCCCGCAGGGGATCATCTGCTACGTGAATTGGCAATTTGGTTTTTAAGGACAGGCGTTTATCCAACCCACGCAGCATGGCCCCTCCACCGGTAAGGTAAATACCTTGTTCATAAATATCAGCCGATAGTTCGGGGGGCGATAACTCCAGTGCTTTTAGTACGGCTTCTTCCAGTTTGGAAATAGATTTATCCAATGCAAAGGCTACTTCTGAGTAGGATATTCTTATTGTTTTGGGAATCCCGGTCATTAAATCGCGGCCGCGGATTTCGTAATCCTCCGGTCCGTCATCTAATTCGGTAAGGGCTGAGCCTACTTCAATTTTTACCCGTTCTGCAGAGCGCTCGCCAATCAGCAGGTTATGTTGCCTGCGCATATAATCCAGTATGTCGCGGTTAAATGTATCGCCAGCAATACGAATGGATTGATCACACACAATCCCCGAAAGGGCAATTACTGCGATGTCGGTGGTTCCTCCGCCAATATCAACAATCATATTACCCACGGGCTGTTCAATATCTATTCCTATACCAATAGCAGCTGCAATGGGTTCGTGAATCATGTAAACCTCTTTTGCATTAGCATGTTCGGCCGAATCGCGTACGGCCCGCTTTTCTACTTCGGTAATAGCCGAGGGAATGCAGATGACCATCCGCAAAGAGGGTGGAAACAATCTGCGGCCCGAATCAATCAATTTGATCATACCACGAATCATCATTTCCGCAGCATGGAAGTCGGCAATTACCCCTTCTTTTAATGGCCGAATGGTCTTGATGTTATCGTGGGTTTTTTCGTGCATTTGCATGGCCTCGCGCCCAATGGCCAACACTTTGCCACTGGTACGATCCAGGGCGATAATAGAGGGCTCGTCCACCACTACTTTGTCTTTATAAATAATCAGGGTATTGGCAGTACCCAGGTCAATGGCTATGTCCTGAGTGAAAAAATCAAAAAGTCCCATTCGCTACGAAGGTTAAAAAGTTACGAAGCCCGAAATTACAGAAATAATCCTGTGAATTTTATGTGTATTCGATTGAAAAACTTACAGGGCCATCAATGTTTAAAATGCCTGATTCCGGTAAACACCATGGCCATGTTATGTTTATCACAAAAGTCGATCGATTCCTGATCTTTTACTGACCCACCAGGCTGAATTACCGCTTCGATCCCCTCGCTATGAGCAATCTCCACACAATCCGGAAACGGGAAGAATGCATCGGAAGCCATTACGGCCCCTTTCAGGTTAAAGCCAAAGGCCTTTGCCTTTTCAATGGCTTGCTTCAAGGCATCTACCCTGCTGGTTTGCCCTACACCGCTGGCCAATAGCTGACCATCTACTGCAAGGATAATGGTGTTCGACTTAGTGTGCTTACAAATTTTGCTGGCAAAGAGTAGTGCCTCCACCTCGTAGGCAGTTGCAATACGCTTGGTTACGGGTTTTAGATCTTCTTTCGAATCGGTTTTCAGGTCGAGGTCTTGCTCTATTACGCCATTCAGCAAACTTTTATACTGGCGGGTGGCTGTAAGGGCCTGCTTTTGTTTTAGAATGATCCGGTTCTTTTTTGTTTTCAATAAATCCAGCGCGGCCGGTTCATAATCGGGGGCTATCAAAATTTCGAAGAAGAGTTTATTTAATTCTTCGGCCGCAGCCAGGTCAATTTTTTTGTTGGAAGCTAATACTCCGCCAAAGGCAGAAATTGTATCGGCCTGAAACGCTTTGAGGTAAGCCGCTTTTACATTGGCACCAGTTGCCACCCCGCAGGCGTTGGTATGTTTAATGATTACAAAG
>Ga0209200_1004637_pt1 | contig 11010 bp, 9 predicted proteins | sample AD_UKC033_MetaG_FD_184406 | JGI IMG/M metagenome (GOLD analysis project Ga0209200, IMG submission 184406) | Active sludge microbial communities of municipal wastewater-treating anaerobic digesters from USA - AD_UKC033_MetaG (SPAdes) (version 2) | ecosystem: Engineered > Bioreactor > Anaerobic >...
CCGGCAAGACGACAACTACGCGACCGGGACGTTCAAGGACCTCTCCGGCTCGATCGTCTCCAGCGTTCTCAAGGAAAACGGCATCCAGAACTTCGTCGCCTCCAGCACCGGCAACACGGCCGTGGCCTACGCCCGGTACCTGACGGCCGCCGGAATCTCCTTCTACGCCTTCATCCCGAAGAACGCATCCCTGACCCAGGCGGCCGAAATCGGCTGCTTCGGGCAGAACGTCTTCCGGGTGAAAGGCGACTACACCCTGACCAAGGAAATCGCCATGGCCTTCGCCCGGAAACATAAGATGCCCCTGGCCGGGGGCAATTTCGATCCGATGCGGATCGAGGCGAAGAAGACGATGATGCTCGAATGGATCCGTCTGCTCGGCAAGTTCCCGACCGTGTATATCCAAGCCCTGAGCGGAGGGACCGGCCCGATGGCTATCGCCAAGGGCTGCCGGGACCTCGCCCCGGTCGGGCTGGGCGGCCGGATGCCCCGCTTCATTCTTTCCCAGTCCAGCCGCTGCGCCCCCATGGCCGCGGCTTGGGCGGAAGCGAAGAAAAAGAAATACCCCGAGGGCTGGGAAAAAACATACCCGATCTACCACAATCCCCGGACCGGCATCGCCACCCTGGCCGCGGGCTTTCCCAAGACCTATCCCGTCCTGGCCCCGCTCGTGCGGGAAAGCGGAGGGGAGATCCTCTCCTTCGACGAGGACGCCACTCCGCTCATCGCCCGCCTGGTGGCGTTCGAACGCTCCGTCCGGATCGGGCCGGCCGCGGCCATCGGCCTCGGCGGGTTCTTCGAGGCCTTGAAGCGCGGACTCCTCCGCAACGGCGACCGCGTGTTGATCAACATCGGCGAGGGGATCCGCCGCGCGCCCGAATTCTTGATCACGATGTTCCAGGAAAAAGCCGAAGTCGCCACGGTCGACGCCTGCCGGCTTTTCGACCGCCGCGGACACCGGGCCGACATCTGGAACGAGCTGGAAAAAAGGGTGATGAACGGAAAAACCGCGCCCGCTTCCCGGCGCGGGCGCTAGGATTCCGGTTTGTCGACGATCCCGTACAATCCGGCCGAGGGCCGGCGAAGGCGGCAAACTCCGCGCGGAGGCCGCCGGGTTCCTTTTTCAGATCGAGGCGGAAGGCCCGGCGTTCTTTCGGTCGCTTCTTCGGAATCAGCCGATCCAAAGTCCTCCCGGTTTTCTCTGAAGTCTGAAGGATATTAGGATCCGCGGATCACGCCGGTCTTTCGCGGGGGGGAAGATCCATCGCCGCCGGCCGGCATCTTCAAGGGCGATATCGCGCGGGCGCTCTTTTCGGGCGGAGAGACGAAATGACCGTTCCCCGGACCGGATGATCCGTCTTCCGGAAAAAGCGTTGTCAGGCCGAAAACAAAGAAACGCCCCCCGGCGGACCGGGAAAGGCGATCACTCGTACCGGACGAGATGAAAAAGATCGACGTCCGGATGGGCTTTCCTGATCGCCGGGATGCCGCCGAGGAAGGCCAGCTCGATGACCGCCCCGAAACCGACCGGCTTGGCCTTGAGCATCTTGACCAGGCGGAGGGCGCTGATCGACGACGAGCCGGTGGCGATCACGTCGTCGATCACGACGACCCGCTGGCCGGCGGCGAGGGCGTCGGCGTGCTTCTCGAAAAACTCGACGGCGTATTCGTTGGGCGCCTGGACGCAGACCGTCTTGCGGGGCAGTTTGCCCTTTTTGCGGATGACCGACAGGCCCAGGCGGAGGTCGCGGGCGACCGGGGCGGCAAAGAGATATCCGCGGGATTCGATGCCGACGATGACGTCCGGCTTTAAGTTCCGGGCCCAGGCGGAAAGCCGGTCGATCGTATAATGATACGATTCCGGATCCAAAACGAGCGGCATGATGTCCTTGAACCCGACGCCGGGTTTAGGGAAATCCTTGACCTCGAGGATGCGCTGCTTGAGCTGTTCAGGTGTCATGAATGCCTCGGACGTTGAAATACAGACGCCCTTATTAGACAAATCCGCGGCGGCGAAGTCAAACGGTTTCCCCGGCGGCGGGCCGGTCCGGACGATCAGCGATCGCCGCGAGCTGAAAACCTCGACCGATCAACCGCTCGATTTCGGCCGCACGCCGGACGCTTGACCCGGATTGTCCGCGTTCCGTCCGGCTCGACGCCGATATGGACGCGGATGCCGTCCAGGGGGAAGTCGATCCGCTCGCCCCACTCGATGAGGATGACCGCCTCGCCGATGTGATCCTCGAAGCCCAGGTCGCGGATCTCGGCCTGGCCGCCCAGCCGGTAGAGGTCCAAGTGGAGGATCGGAACCCGTCCCTGGTAAATATTGATCAGGGTATAGCTGGGGCTGCAGACCAGCCGCGGATTCTTCATCCCCAAGCCGGCCGCGATTCCCCGGGCGAAAACGGTTTTCCCCGCCCCGAGCTCCCCGGTCAGGAAAACGACTTCGTCGCCCCGGAAGGCGGCGGCCAAGCGCCGGGCCGCGAGATACGTCCCCCGCTCCGTGCGCGTCGTCAGGACCTGGTCCTCCGCCGGGGCCGGTTTCGTCACGGCTGGAACGACCTCCCCTTCCGGCCGCCGGCCGCGTCTTCCAGCACTTTCATGGCCCGGGAAAGGGCCTTGAGGATGTCCCCGGCGACCATCGCCCGCTGGCCGAGCTCGGCGGCGGCGATGTCGCCGGCCGCCCCGTGCAGATAAACGGAGGCCACGGCCGCTCCGAAGGCGTTCTTTTCCGCGGCCAGAAACGCTCCGAGAAGGCCGCTGAGAACGTCGCCCGAACCGCCCGTGGCCATGCCGGGATTCCCGGTCGGGTTGACGGAAACGCGCCCGTCCGGGCCGGCGACCAGCGTCCGGTATCCCTTGAGGACAAGGAGGACACGGTGCTCCGCGGCGAACCGCGAAGCCAGGGCCAGCCGGTCGTTCAGGACCTCGGGAACGGACCGGCCGAGCAGACGTCCGAATTCGCCGGGATGCGGCGTCAACACCGGAGGCCGGGCCGTTTTTTTTAAAAACCCCAGCTTCCCGACAAGGATGTTCAAGCCGTCGGCGTCAATGACTGTCGGGATGCGGACGCCCGGCAGGAGCGATCGGACCAAGGCGGCCGTTTCGGGATGGGTCGAAAGCCCGGGTCCGACGACGAGGGCGTCCTTGCCCGAGAGCAGACGTTCCAGGCGCGGCCGGGCCGCTCCGGCGATCGTCCCCTCTTCCGTTTCCGGAAGCGGCTCGGTCATCAGCTCGGACATCGTCCGGGCGACCGCGGGGACGCAGCTTTCGGGCGTCGCGATCGTCACCAAGCCCGCGCCCGAGCGGTAAGCCGCCTTGCCCGCGAGAACGGCCGCCCCCGTCTTCCCCCGCGACCCGGCCAAGATGAGAACATGGCCGAACGTCCCCTTGTGCCCGCTTCTCGGCCGCGGCCGGAAAAAGGGAACGGCGTTCTCCGGCCCGGCCATTTCCAGCTTCAATTCGGGCGAGGCGAGAAGAACGGGCGGCAGGGAAATCTCCGCGACGACGAGCCGGCCGGCGTAGTCCTCGGCCGGCGGGAAGACGTGGGCGATTTTCGGCGCTCCGAGGGCGACGGTCGCATCGGCCCGGACGGCCGGTCCGATGACGGCGAACGTGTCGGACGAGAGGCCCGAGGGCAGGTCGACGGCGATCGTCTCGGCCGGAGATTCGTTGATGTCCCCGATGACCGCCGCCGCAAGCCCGGCGGCCGGCTTGGACAGCCCCGTCCCGAAGATGGCGTCAATGATGACGGTCGCCTCCCGGAGAGCCCGCTTCAGATTCAGGCGGGACCGCCCGGCGGCCGCCGTCACCTCGACGATTTCGAGGCCGAGCCGGAGGACGATGTCCAGGTTCAGGGCGGCATCGCCCTTGACCTCGTTCTTCCCGGCCAGGAGAAAAATCCTCGGCCGCGCCCCGAGGTTGAACAGGTGGCGGGCCGCGACGAAGCCGTCTCCGCCGTTGTTGCCCCGGCCGCAGACGATCACGATCCGCTCCTCCGCCAAATTCCCGCGGAGAGACCGGACTTCCTCGGCCACGCGGCGGCCGGCGTTTTCCATCAGGAGGACACCCGGGATGCCGAACTCCTCGAACGCCCGGCGGTCGATCTCCCTCATCTGCCCGGCGGTCAGTATTTTCATGGAATTTCCTCGGGCCGATTTTACCATATCCGCCGGCCCGCGGCTCTCCCGTCGACATTCCGGCCTCGCGGGATCGCGTTGCATTTCCGGCTTCACCTGTGATACTTTTCAATAATCAGAAATCGATAATCCGGTTCTTTGAGGAGGGCAACCGCCATGCCGATTAAAGTTGGGATCAACGGCTTCGGCCGGATCGGCCGGAACATGCTCCGGGCCTCGGGCGGTTCCGGGATCGAATTCGTCGCCGTCAACGACATCACCGACGCCAGGACGCTGGCCCATCTCCTGAAATACGACTCCGTGCTCGGGGTTTTTCCCGGGGACGTCCAGTCGACCTCCGACACGATCATCGTCGACGGACATCCGATCAAGGTCCTGGCGGCCAAGGATCCCGGCGAGCTTCCCTGGAAGGATCTCGGCGCCGAGATCGTCGTCGAATCCACGGGCAAGTTCACCAAGCGGCCCGACGTCGTCAAGCACATCGAGAAGGGAGGGGCCCGGAAGGTCATCGTCTCCGCTCCGGCGACCGATCCCGACGTGACCATTGTGATGGGGGTCAACGAGCGGATCTACGATCCGACCAAGCATCACATCCTCTCGAACGCCTCCTGCACGACCAACTGCCTGGCCCCCGTGGTCAAGGTCTTGCACGAGCTGGCCGGGGTCGAGAAGGGCTTCATGACCACGATCCACTCCTACACCAACGACCAGAAAATCCTCGACGCGCCGCACAAGGACCTCCGCCGGGCCCGGGCGGCGGCCGTCGCCCAGATTCCGACGACGACCGGCGCGGCCAAGGCCGTGGGCATCGTCCTGCCGGAGCTGAAGGGGAAGGTCGACGGCATCGCCATCCGCACCCCGACCCCGGACGTCTCCCTGGTCGATTTCGTCGCCGTCGTCCAAAAGCCCGCCCCGGCCGAGGTCGTCAACGAGGCCTTCAAGACGGCCGCCGCCGGGCCCCTCAAGGGCATCCTGGACTACACCGACGAGCCGCTCGTCTCCGTCGATTTCCTCCACAATCCGCATTCGGCGATCGTCGACGGCTTGTCGACCAAGGTCATCGATGGCCATCTCGTCAAGATTCTGGCCTGGTACGATAACGAGTGGGGTTACTCCTGCCGCCTCATCGACCTGGTCAAATACATCGCAAGGTGAGTGAAGGATGAAGCTTATCGAAGATCTCGACGTCCGCGGCAAAACCGTTTTCGTCCGGGTGGATTTCAACGTCCCCCTGAGCGAGAGCGGAGAGATCCGGAACGACACCCGCATCCGGGCGTCGCTGCCGACGATTCGTTTCCTCAGCGAGCACGGGGCGAAGCTGATCCTCGCCTCCCACCTCGGGCGCCCTAAAAAATTCGACCCGGCGGCCAGCCTCCGCCCGGCCGCCGTCCGCCTGGCCGAGCTCCTCGGCCGGAAGGTGGAGATGGCCCCCGACGTCATCGGACCCGACGTCGACCGCCTCAAGGCCGGTCTCCGGGACGGCGGCGTCCTGCTGCTGGAAAACGTCCGCTTCCAGCCCGGGGAAACGAAGAACGATCCCGAGCTTGCCCGGGAGTTCGCCCGGGGCGTCGACGTGTTCGTCAACGACGCGTTCGGCTCGAGCCACCGGGCCCATGCCTCGGTCGTCGGGGTCGCCGGGCTCGTCCCGGCGAAAGCCGCCGGCTACCTGTTGAAAAAGGAAGTCGAATTCCTCGGCAAGGTCCTTCATCCGGTCAAGCCCTTCACGGCCGTTCTGGGCGGGGCGAAGACGGAGGACAAGATCCCGGTCATCGAATCCCTGCTCGACAAGGCCGACGACGTCCTGATCGGCGGAGCGATGGCCTACACGTTTCTCGCCGCCCAGGGCAAGGGCGTCGGGAAATCGCTGGTCGAGCCCGATAAGTTCGATCTCGCCCTCGGGATCATGAAAAAGGCCGCCGATCGCGGCGTCCGTCTCCGCCTTCCGTCCGACCACGCCCTGGCGCCCTCGATCGATTCCGGCGTCATCGACCGGATGACGGGCGAATATCCCTTCCCCGACGTCCTCCTGGGCGTCGACATCGGCCCCAAAACCATCGCGACCTACTCGGCGATCATCGGCCGGGCCAAGACCGTCTTTTGGAACGGTCCGCTCGGCGTTTTCGAGAATCCGGCTTTCTCCGAGGGAACGATGCAGATCGCCCAGGCCGTGGCCGCCTCCCCGGCGGTTTCGATCATCGGCGGCGGCGATTCGATCGCGGCCGTGGCTAAGGCCGGCGTCGGCGACCGGATCGGCCACATCTCCACGGGCGGCGGAGCGAGCCTCGAATTCATCGCCAAGGGAACGCTTCCGGGCCTCGACGCCCTGGAAGGATGAAGACGCGGCGATGAAAAAGCGTCCGTTCGTCGCGGCCAACTGGAAGATGAACATGACCGCCGGCGAGACGCGCGCCTGGTTCGAGGCCTGGGCTTCCCTGGCCGGAACGGAGGAAGCGGACGTTGTGGTCTGCCCGCCGTATACAGCCCTGGCCGAGGCCGCCCGCCGGGCCGCCGGGATCGCCGTTCATCTGGGCGGCCAGAGCCTCCACTGGGAGGACGCCGGCGCCTATACGGGCGAAATCTCGGGGCCGATGCTGGCCGACGCCGGCTGCCGATACGTCATCATCGGCCACTCGGAGCGGCGCCGGTACTTCGGCGAGACGGACGAGACGGTCCGGAAACGGATCGCCGCGGCCGTCCGGTCCGGCCTGCGGCCGATCGTCTGCATCGGCGAAACCCTGGCCGAGCGGGACGAGGGGCGGACCCTGGACGTCATCCGGCTCCAATTGGACGGCGGCTTGGCGGGACTTACGGAGGAGACGATCGGGAGGTTGATTTTCGCCTACGAGCCGGTTTGGGCCATCGGAACGGGCCGGACGGCCACCCCCGAACAGGCCCAGGAAGTCCACCGGGCCGTCCGCGGCCGGCTCGCAGATAAAATTGGAAAAGCGGCTTCCGGGTATGTTATAATTCTTTACGGCGGGTCGGTGAAACCGGCCAACGCCCGCGAACTTTTGCGGAAACCGGACATCGACGGGTTTCTCGTCGGAGGCGCCTCGCTGGAGGCGGCTTCGTTCGGGGAGATCGTCAAGGAATCGATCCGGGCTTACAAGGAAGTGAATTAACGTGACGGCTTTATTGACGATTATCCACGTGATTGTGTGCCTCGTCCTGATCGTGGCCATCCTTCTCCAATCCGGGAAGGCGGCCGACCTGGCCGGCGCGTTCGGCGGCGGCGGAAGCCAGACCGCGTTCGGGCCGCGGAGCACGCAGAGCCTCATGTCGAAGATCACGACGATTTGCGCGGTCGTTTTCATGCTCACGTCGCTGGGTCTCTGGATTTTCTCCGGACGCGAAGCTCCCTCGGCCGTCAAGGGCGTGACCGCCCCGGCCAAGACGGAAGCGCCGGCGGCGGCCCCGGCGGAAAAAACGCCCGGACAGCAAACGCCGGCGACTGAAGTTCCGAAACAATAACCGCCCCGCATATGCGCCGAAGTGGTGGAATTGGCAGACACGCTAGCTTGAGGGGCTAGTGAGCATTTAACCGCTCGTAGGGGTTCGAGTCCCCTCTTCGGCATTCCTTCCCCCTATCCCCGGAAGGGGATTTTTCGCCGTTTTTTCGTCGATTCCCTCCCGGACGATCGCAGCGATGCAATTCTTGACAATCGACCGATTTGAATTTAAGTTACGATTAAATTCAGGGAATTTACCGGGAGGGAATCATGCTTGTCAAAAAGCTCGTCCTGTGTTTTTTCCTTGCCTCACTGGCATTATCATCAACCGGATTCTCCCAAAACGTAAGCCTCTCAAATGACGCGTTCGCGGTCAAAAAGAAGCCGCCGCAAAGAAGGCCGTCAGACGCGGCCGAGCAAATCGAAAAGCTCATTGAGCAGGCCAGGGCGGCAAACGCGGATCCGGCCGTTCTGCAAAAGCTGACCGAATCACTGAACGCGGCGCGGTCAATGCCTCTTCTGGCGGCCGTCCCGGAACCGGAAGAAATCATCGCCTTCCCGGCCGGAGCGACATCCGGCCTCAAGCCGGAAAAGGAAGAAAAAACCGGAAACGCGGGAGGCATATTCGGCTTCTACTACGGGATGTCCGATACATTCTCGCTTTCATTCCTCTACAACATCTCGGGAGACAATAAAGTCATCGGCCTGCCCGAACAATTCGGATCGTTTTTGCTGAATCCCTCGTCGAACGGCTCCTCCTTTTTAGCGACAGGCGAATATATTTTGAAGAACGGGGCGAAAACGAGCCTGGGGCTGTCGTTCCGGGGAGGGATTTCATTCACGGATTGGGAGGCGACGATCGCCGGCGCGGCCGTCTCCCACAAGGGCCAGGTCTTTTTTTTCGTTCCAAGCCTGCGGTTTTGCACCAATGAAAGGAACTTCGGCGACAACAACACGCTCAAAATCATCGTGGACGTCGGGCTGGGGATCAGGGGGATCATCGGGAACCTCGGGCAAGAGCAGGCGTTTCTATCTGATAAAGCCGTCCTGGGTTGGGACAAAAAGACCTTTGTCGGGGGCGAATTGACGATCTCGGCCCGAATCAACAAAATCACGCCCTTCATCAGAATCACCTGTTACTCGCCGAAATCGGACATCCCGAGCTTTTCGGATTTGCAGGCTTACATCGGAATCGACGTCATTTCCACGCTGTTTTCGTCGAAAGTCAATTCGCCGGAGGAATGATCCGCGGATCGTCGATTCGGACAAATCCCGGGAATCGGTTCCTCGTCGATCCGGACTTTCTCTCCGGCCGGATAAACTCATCCGGCTTTTCGTTTTCTATTCTTCGCGCCGGAATGCCCCGGCAGCTTTCAAATCGGACTGAACGCACACAAGACAAATCCCCCGGATTGGGCGTATCCTGATATCGGATATCCACTTGATCCTATTATGCCCCATCGATGGAATGATGATGTCTGGAATTGTAAGTGTTGGCTTTTACACGTTATTAATGAGATAATCCTGTTAAAGATGGGAATTCGAGAGAGGATCGGAAAAGAAATTGTCGCCCGGCCTTTGGCAATGGCGGCCGTTTTTTGCCGGCAAGCAGATCGTTCCAAAGAATAACAGGGCAATCCGGATACCATATCCGGTTTAAATAATATCGGAGGGGGCGCAGGATGCGAATCGAAAATATCGCTGTCTTTTTTTCCATTCTTCTTTTAATTCCGGGCTGTAGTTCGACGCCTACTACCCCCAGTCCTCCCGCAACCAATAAACCGGTCATCAATAGTTTTTCAGCTTCCCCGGAAACGATCGATCTCGGCTCCGCATCGACCCTATCATGGAGCGTTTCCAATGCTCAAAATGTCGTGATCGATCAAGGGATAGGCACGGTTGATTCGACGGGATCGATAGCGGTTTCTCCGAACGCCACCGTCACTTATACGCTTACTGCCTCAAATGCAAACGGAGCCGTCTCCAAATCGTGCCTGGTCACCGTTAACCAACCGCCGGTAATCAACGGTTTCGCCGCCACTCCGAATGTGATCACGCTCGAATCATCCTCAACGTTATCGTGGGATGTGTCGAATGCCGTTACAAGGACAATCGATCCGGGAATCGGGCAGGTTTCGGCAACCGGTTCGACGATTGTTTCCCCGAACAGCACGACCGTCTATACGCTTACCGCGGTAAACGGATCATTTACGGTGACAGCGACCTGCATGATTACCGTCGATTGGCAGAATTTCATCTGCTATAAAACCGCTACGAGAACAAAATACCATCGGGGAAATTGCCAATACTTAAGTCAGAGTAAGATCCAAACCACTCTCGGCGAGGCATGTGCTCAAGGGTTGACGCCTTGCAGTGTTTGCAACCCGCCTTCTTGTAGATAACTTGGGCATTATTTTGATGATGCGGAGGGAATCATGACGGGCAAAGAGATGAAATCGATTCTAATAATACTCGCATGCGCATTTTTATCCGCCGCTTCAATCCAAAAACAATCATCACGTTTTTGCATCAAGGTTATCGACGGCGACACGATCCTTCTCGACGGCGATGAAACCGTTCGATTAATCGGCGTCGATTGTTTGGAAACAAAGGATGCGCGTCATCGGACACAACCTGGATGAGCGCACTCGTTTCCCCGGCGCGGTGTTCATCAACCGCAAGGGGGTGACCAAGGTTTCGGTCTCCTATGCGGCGCTGATGACCGGCCGGCCCGCTTCCGGCCCGCCGCTGACTTGGACATCGAAGTACGACTCGCTCACGTTCAACGCCTTCGGCCGGGATTTCCCCGACGGCGGCCTGAACGAGGCCGGGCTCTTCGTCGGCGAGATGTCCTATCCGCCGTCCAAGTTTCCCGCCGACCCGGACAAGCCCGCGATGTTCGTCAACCTGTGGATCCAGCACCTGCTCGACACCTGCGACTCGGTCGACCAGGTGGAGGCCTCGGCCTCAGCCCTGAACCTGGATGGCTGGGGATGGCACTTCCTGGCGGCCGACCGCTCCGGGGGCGCGGCGGCCATTGAGTTTCTGGACGGCCGGGTCGTCGTCCATCGCGGCGATTCCATGCCGGTTCCGGTTTTGTGCAACGAGCCGTACGAATACGAAATGAAGAGGCGCGAAGCCTATCTCGCCGCCCGGGAATCAAGAACAGGCTCCGCCGCGGAGGAGATTCCGCGCTTCGTCCAAGCCGGAGAGATGATCGAGACTTACGGCCGGCGTTCAAGCGGAGAGAGGAAAGAGGCCGTCGATTATGCCTTCGACATTTTAGCGGCCTTGGAGCGCGGCGGAACGCAGTGGTCGTTCGTCTGCGATTTGCAGAACGGGGAAGCCTGGTTCAAGACCGCGGCGACTCCCAAGGTGAAACACGTCGCCCTGGGCGGGTTCGGCGGCGGCGACCCGGCTTC
>Ga0209200_1004640_pt1 | contig 11004 bp, 13 predicted proteins | sample AD_UKC033_MetaG_FD_184406 | JGI IMG/M metagenome (GOLD analysis project Ga0209200, IMG submission 184406) | Active sludge microbial communities of municipal wastewater-treating anaerobic digesters from USA - AD_UKC033_MetaG (SPAdes) (version 2) | ecosystem: Engineered > Bioreactor > Anaerobic >...
CGGGAGACACACCCCCGCCCCGCCCCCGCCGTCAAGAAGCCTGCGGATACATCAAAGGCGACATTCACCCCGAAACCTGACAGCGACGACATTTAAGGAGTAAGCAACATGGCGAAAAGCATTTACCTGATCGGTGGCAGCAAGGGCGGCGTTGGCAAGTCGCTTGTCACGATGGCAACGGTTGATTACCTGCAAGAGCGCGGCGAAAGCGTATTGCTGATTGAGTCTGACACCTCTAACCCGGACGTATGGAAAGCCTATAAGGAAAGCACGGAAACGGAGCTTATCAATCTGGATGAGGCGGACGGATGGATTCAGCTAGTGAACCTGTGCGATAGCAAGCCGGATAGCGTTGTGGTCATCAACACGGCAGCGCGGAATAACAAGGGCGTGAGCGCCTACGGTGAAACACTGAATAGCACGCTTGCTGAACTCAAGCGCAAGCTGGTCACGCTGTGGGTGATTAACCGTCAACGGGATAGCCTCGAACTGCTCAAGGAATACATGGATGCAATCCCGAACTCGGCCGTTCACGTGGTGCGCAATGGACACTTCGGAGAGGAAAAGAAATTCGAGCTTTACAACGGCTCCAAGCTACGCACGGCGGTAGAGGAACGCGGCGGGAAATCGGTGACATTCCCGGACTTGGCCGACCGTGTGAGCGATGACATTTACAGCAAGCGCATGAGCATTGCGGTAGCACTCAAGGAATTGCCCATTGGCAACCGTGCGGAGCTTACGCGGTGGCGCAACGAGGCCAAAAAGGTATTGGAGTCCGTAGTCCATGAGTGACCTTGACGACAGCTTTGCAAAGCTGCTCGGCAGGCAACCCAGTGACGCGGAGCGGCAAAGTCTTTACCGGGTTCGGGATGCACTCGGCCTGAAAAACAATGATGCACTGTGGCTGGTGCTCATGGCCTTGCAACACTACCAAGGCCAGTATGAGAAGTTCCCGCAAGCGATAGCACAAGCAGCCAAAGATACCTTGGTCAATTTCAAGGTAACGGCGGAAGCAACCGTGAAAGCATCAGCGGAAGCAGCCAAGGCGGATTTGGCGCAAGCGGTAGCAGCAGCAGCGCAAGAGGTCGCGCACAACACATCGGCAAAGCAGATGTGGCAGTGGGCGGCGGGCTGCATCGCCGTGGCCTTCCTGTGCGTCGGCCTGTTCGGCTGGTACATGCACAGCAGCGGCAAGGATTCGGGCTATCAGGCCGGATACGGCGCGGGATACACCGAGGCCAAGGACGAGAAAGCGGCGGCGGCATGGGCCAACACGCCAGAGGGGCGCTTGGCCTACCGCTTCGCCCAGTCTGGCGAACTGCAACGGCTTGCCCGGTGCAATGGCAAAGGCTGGAAGATCGAGAAAGGCGCTTGCTACCCCCACCCGGTTCCGAATGAAGGCACTTACGGATGGGCGCTGCCATGAACTACACCCAACAAGAAGCCATAACGCAGAACTTCAAGGTCTTGGCTGGCCTGAAAGACTTGTTCCAGTTGCTCACTGAGCACGGCGCGGTTATCGGGCGCAATAGCGCCCGTATCGTGGTCGATCTAAGCAAAGCACCAACGATCATGCAGGACGAGATAGGCGAGATTTTCCGCACCTCTCAACTTGTCGCACCCAACGGGACGATGGGCATCTTTGGGGACTTCCAGACCGACGACGAAACCGGCATCTTGTTGCTCAACATCGGCAGAGCATTCACAGACGGCGATGCCGTCTTTGCAAAGTTCCCCGCCTACAACGAGGTTAAAGCGTTGCTCGAAAGCATCCCGCCCCTCTCCCCTGAGCAAAGCGAAGCCATCGAGGCTCTGCACGAACAGTTAGAAGCCAACTTTCTAGGTCTGCTGGTGAAACACCGAGAAGCCATCTTTGAAGGCTTGTTCGGCGGCGGCGATAGCCCGAACTGGACATACCACGACCCCAAAGACAAGACGCTGAATTGAAGGGAAGCGGCGGGGGGCGGCGGGGGTGGTTACCACCCACGCCGGGTGCTCAATCCGCTTTACACACTCCAGCACGGCGAAATAGCCCCATTCTGGATGCACGAAGCGTGGTTAGAAGCCATGAGGCGGATAGTCGATCTGCTGGATACGCTCACCGCAGCCCCGGCAGAGGCCCTAGAAAGCCAGTAGAGGCGTTTTCGCCTGCAAGGAAGGTTGACATCCTCCCCCGCCTAAAGTCGGGGGATTCCTACGGCGCTCACCCCGGCATCGAGCCGGAATGAGTCGCTTCGGTGGGTTCCTGCTGCTGGCGGCATTACTGCACCGCTCACTTCACAGGCGCAACGGGCGTGTCCCGCCCTGAGTACGTTGATCGCGCCGACCAGATCGGCGTTTTCCTCGAAACCGCATTCGACGCACAGGAACCGGGCCTGCGTCTGGCGGTTGTCCGCCGACACATGGCCGCAGGCCGGGCACGTCCGCGACGTGTTCTGCGGCGGCACGACGATGAGATGCCCGCCGGCCCATGCCAGCTTGTAGTCCAGTTGTCGGCGGAACTCGAACCAGCCTTGGTCTAGGATGGCTTTGTTCAGACCGGACTTGGCCCGAACGTGCTTTCCCGGCTGCTCGGTGGTGCCTGCCGCCGACTTGGACATGTTTCGCACCTGCAAGTCCTCGATGCACACCATCGCGTGGTTTTGGCTGATCGTGGTCGTGGCCTTGTGCAGGTAGTCGCGGCGGGCGTTGCCGATCCGGAAATGGATACGCTGGACGCGGGCTTTCGCCTTCTTCCAGTTGTTGCTGAACTTCGTTTTGCGGCTCATCGCCTGCTGCGCCTTGCGCAAGCGATCTTCGTGCCGCTTGAAACTGTTGAGCGGCGCGTAGAACGTGCCGTCTGAGAGCGTGGCAAAGCGGGCGATGCCCATGTCGATGCCGACCGCGCCGCCGTTCGGAATCGGCTGTTCGACCTCGCGTTCGGTCTGGATGCTCACGAACCATTTGCCGCACGACTGGCTGACGGTAACGTTCTTTACCGTACCCAGAACCTCGCGGCTGTTGCGGTAACGCAGCCAGCCGAGCTTTGGCAGGAAGATACGGCTGTTGCCCTGATCGAGCTTGATCTGCTTCGGATCGGGGTAGCGGAAGCTGTCCGACTGACCCTTCTTCTTGAAGCGCGGGAAGTCGGCCCGCTTGGCGAAGAAGTTGGCGTAAGCGCGCTCCAGATCCTTGAGCGTTTGTTGCAGCGGATGCACAGGCGCATCGGCCAGCCACGGCGTTTCAGGCCCATTGCGCCACTCGGTGAGCATCTTGCACAGCCCGGCGTAACCGAGCTTCTTCTCGCCTTGCTCGTAGCGTTCCTTCTGCAACGCCAGCGCCCTGTTGAAGACGAAGCGGCACGACCCGGCAAAGCGGCGCATCTGGCGCTGCTGTTCGCCGGTCGGCATCAGTTCGTATTTGAAGGCTTGCAGACGTTGCATGGGCGAAATGATACGCTTGGCCTATGAGCAACGACAACGATATTCGGCGGGGTCGGCACTGCGTCTTTCTGATGCACGTGCATTTGGTCTTCGTGACCAAATACCGGCGCGAAGTGTTTACCAAGGAAATCCTCGACGACCTGCGTAACATCTTCTCCAGCGTCTGCGCCGACTTCGAGGCGGAACTGGTGGAGTTCGACGGTGAGGACGATCACGTCCACCTGCTGGTGAACTACCCGCCCAAGGTCGCCGTCTCGGCGCTGGTGAACAGCCTGAAGGGCGTGTCCAGCCGCATGATCCGCAAAAAGAACTACCCGAGCATCCGCAAGAAGCTGTGGGGCGGTGCCCTGTGGTCGCCGTCCTACTTCGCTGGCAGTTGCGGCGGTGCACCCATCGAGATCATCCGCCAGTACATCGAACAGCAGCAGACGCCACACTGACCGCCCAAAGGACGCCTACGGCGTCCGCGCTATCCTTCCCCGGCCTGAAGGCCGAGGCTTGCCGCGCACCAGGTCAAACCATAGCCGGGCCATGCCCGGCTTTTTAACGCCAAAAGGGAAGGGGGTCAGCCTTCCCCCTGGTCGGCATCTTTCTTGGCCGTGGTGCGCTTCCTGGGCGCGGCGGCCTTCTTCTCTGGCTGCGCCTTCTGAATCGCGGCCATCAGCTCCTTGTTCTGTGCGGTTATCGCTTCCAACTGACCGGCCAGCCCTGCGGCCTGTTCGCGGGCCTCTGCTGCGCTCTGGCGGGCTTTTTCCAGCTCGGCGGTCAACTGGTCGGCGGTTGCCTTGGCGGCCTTCTGCTGCTCGGCCAGCGTCTGGCGTGCCTGGTTGGCGTCCTGGTGTGCCCTGTCCAGCTCGGTGCGTAGCTCGGCGGCCCGGCGCTCGATCTCCTGGGCGCGTGCGTCGGCGGTGTGCGCCTGCTCCTGGGCGGCGGCCAGTTGGTCGCGCAGCATGTCGGCTTCGCCGCGTGCGGCCGCTTCGGCGGCCTCGATGGACGCCAGGCGGGATTGCAGCTCGTCAACCTGACCGGCCAGGCGGTCGGCCAGCTCGGTGGCCTCGGCCCGGTCGGCTTCCAGGTCGGCGCGGGCCTTGTCTAGTGCCTCGCGCTCGGCTGCCAGGCGGGCGTTTGCCAGCTCCAGGGCGATGCTCCAGACCTCGGCCCCGACTTCGGCCAGGCGGTCGGCCACGGCCTGGGGGGCAGGCTCGCGGATCGGCGCGGCGGCGGTAGCTTGGCGGGCCTTCCACTCGTTCAGGGCCGGGGAAATGGTGGTGTAGCTGCCGCCGGTGATCTGGCGGACTGCCTCCAGCGTCGGGCGCAGGCCTTCGGCGGCGATCTGGTCAGCGGCGGCAAAGATTTGTTCTTTGGTGACGGCCATCTGTAAAACCTCCGTATGTTGTAGTATGTTGTATTATACTACTACATACTACAATTTACAAGCCCTACAGGGAAATACTACGCGCCAGCCCCTGGGAACCCGCCCGAACATGCCGACCGCATAGAACGCCCACAGAGGCGTTTTCAGGGGTGGGGGTAGGCTGACCCCTTGCCTTGAGTCGTTCCGGCGCTCCTGCGGCCTCTCTGGCGCTCTCGTTGCCCGGCTCTGGCTCGATGCTTGCGGCACCTTCCTTTTGGCGTTCAAACATTCCACCAAACCAACAGGCGGCACGGTGGCCAGCCCCTGGCACTGCACTAGCGGCCACCTCCACCCTGATAAACCTGTTGTGCCGACAGGCATCCATGAAGGCGGGCGGGCGGCGGGGGTGTGTCTGGCGCGTAGCGCCTACTGCCGTTCGTTTTTGCACTGCTGCTGAACTCGCTCCGGGGGCATCCTTGCTACCCCCCAGCGCGAAGCGCTAGAGGGGGTCTAGTGTTGAGTGCCTTCGATGTTGTACGACTTATCCCCAAAAAACGGCGCTCCAACTACAGGTTTATATATACAGGAAAAGAACTACAGGAGAGGGCCGCAAACCCGCATGGATACTGGCTTTGCGGGGGTGTAGCGTCACCGTTAATGCGTAAAACAGGGGGTCAAGCGTCACCGTTAATGCGTAAAACAGGGGGGGCAAGCGTCACCGTTAATGCGTGAACAACTTGCTCCATCCACAGGGTTTGTGCACAGTCTGGGGCGACCGTTAATGCGTAAAAAAGCCCGCGCTCGGCGGGCTGGTGGTCGGTGCGGCAGTGCCTCAACGCTTGGGCAGTTTCGGGATGTGCGGGCGGCTTGGGCGCAGCTCCAGGCCGTGCTCAACCGGCTGCACATGAGCATCGGGGTACATCAGCAGCACGGCCTTCAGGTGCCGCAGAAATGCCGCCTTGAACTGTCTCGTAACCTTGTACTCCGCCCCAAACTGCATTTGCAGCGCCTCCCACGGGATAACGGTCGGCTTGCTGAGGTAGCTCATGCGGTAGGTCAGCCAGCAGTAGGTGTCCAAGGCCATCGGGGACTTTTTCAGCGCCTTGAGCGCCCGCAGATCAACGGGCACGGGGTTCTGCGTGACTTCCTCAAAGAACCGTTCGCCCAGCTTCACGAAGCTGGTGAACATGCTTGCCTGATCTGGGTTCTTGGGGTTCCACCACAATTCATAGCTGTCGGCCACAGCAAGGTTCACGCCCGCGTCACGGTCGTCGCTGGTGTAGGTGCAAGCGATGTTTGAGGCAAAAAGCCGCTTGGTCTGCTCCTTGACGCGGGTAATGCTGCCCCAGCGCCCGCCGGTGGGAACTTCGCCCAGCTCGGCCATGAACGCACTGAGCGTATCGCTCAACTCGATTTCCCGGCTCTTGGATCTCACGGCTTCTGTCGTGAGGTAGGCCACCAGCAGCCGAGGAACTGAGCCATACGGCAAACCCACCTTGGGATGCGCCATGATCGCCATCGAGAACGCGCCGTTCTCTCTGACAAAGCTCGTTTCTTTCGGCTTGCTGTGCGGCATGGTCGCCTGCACAAGCGCCCGCGCCATGTAGCCCACGGCCCCCGCTTCTTTGGCGCTTTCCGCTTCCAGCGCGAGTGAATCTTCCACCAAGCGCATGACGCGCCGGTGCTTGTTCTTGGTATCCTCAATATCAGCCATTTTGGCCTCCGTGTTAGGTCATTTTGGTTAGGTGCAGGCAGGGGCCGCCTCCCCTATCTGCACCGCCTACATGCTACTGCTTTCGGTACACCTCGCGCCGGTTTCCGATACGCACCACCAGGACACGCAAAGCGCCTTGCTCGGCCTGCGCCCTTCCAGCGTTCGCCTTGATGCGCTGGTCTATCCCGGCCATGAGGGTTTGAAGGCTTTTCATTTCGCAATCCCCAAGAACACGGCCAAGCAACGCTCAACCTCCACCAGTGCATCCGCGTCGATATGCCCGAAGGCTGGCCCTACCTTGTCGCGCTTCACCGTCATGGCCTTGTCCACCATCACCTGTGATGGCTTCTGCAAGCCGTTTTCTGCGCTCGGCTGAACCGTGACGCGCAGCAACGGCGCGGCAACAAGTGTGCTGGTGACAGGCAGCACGGTAACGCTGCCGTGCTCGCTGAACTGGTTGGCCTGAACCACAAGCGCAGGCCGTGGCTTGCCAAAGTCGCCCTGCATGGCGATGGTCACAAGGTCGCCGCGCATCATTCCGTCCAGCCGTCCACGTCTGCCAAGGCTTCATCCATGAACTGCTGCATGGCGGTGTCTGCGCTGTCGGCCTGAGCCACAAGCAGGCATTGGCGGCGGCACTCCTCCGCGAAGCCGGGGCGGCGCGTATCTGGCACCCAGATTTGAACCGGACGAAGCCCCGCCATGCGCAATGCATCGCGGTGCTTCTGAACCCGCTGATTAACGTGTGCTGTTGCCATTTCCAAGCCTCCAATTAAGTTACATGTAACATTGTACGCGCCCCGGAAGTTACATGCAACAAGTATTTAAAGACTCATGCCGGGCGAGTTGTCGCGCTCGACCTTCCGCGCCTTGGCCTGCTCCTGCTGGCGTACCGGCTCGCGCCCTTCCAGCTTCTCCCACTGCTGGCGGTACTTCCCAAGCTCGGCGGCTTGGCGGTCGCCTGCGGCGCTGTAGGCATAGCGGGCGGTGCGCTGCGCGTAGTCGTTCCAGTCGCGGCCCTCGTCCTTCTGCCGGGTGGCCGGGGCGCACTGGCGGATAGCGCCCTCGATGGCGGCTTGATCGTGGCCGGTAACGCGCATCCGCACGGCAATCATGGAATCCACGCGGGACAAATCCACCTCGCCGCCCCGCTGCCGCTTGAGCACGTCGCGGTAATGCCGCTGGTAGGCATCTACGGCGCTGCCGCTGGCCGCTGCCAGCTCCAAGGCGGGCTTGGCCTTGGATAGCGTTTGCTGCTGCGCCTTTGCTGCCGCTTGCCGCTGATATTCAGCGTCGATCTGGCTGGACAAGGCCAAAGCCTTGACGCACTCCCGGCGCTCGGCTTTGAGTAAGCGCACCTGCGGATAACTGCCGTCTTCCCTCTGGTGCTTAGGCTTGCGGTTTTCATAGCCGGGGGCGCGGTGTGGGTGGATGGCCCCCGATAGCTTCGGGTCGCCATATTCACGGTTCAGGGCATCGCTTAGGCGGTTGCCCACGTCCCTATCGTGGGGCGTTCCCAGCTTCTGCACGGTGATGATGGCCTGATAGTTGCCGGGGCTGGATTCCAGCACGACGGCGGGCTGGTAGCCATCGCGGATAAGCCGCTCCAGCTTCTCCCGGTTCATGTCGTCGATGAGGATGTGATGCTTCCTGTCCGATAGCGGCGTGTAGTAGAGGTTTTCACCCCTGCGCTGCAAGCGCAACATCTCCGGCGTGCGCTGCGCGATCTCCTGCGGTGTGAAGCCCCGCGTGATGCCGTCCTTCTTGTCGAGAATGAAGGTTTGCTTCCTGCCGTCTGCCTGCATCTTGATGGACGTTACCCGGTAACGCTCTGCGCCTACCGCTTCCGCGTACCGCTCGAACTGCTTTAGCTGCTCCGATTTCATCGCCTGCGCCCTCTCCTGCTGTATCCGCTGCCGCTCCTGCTGGATGCTCTCCTGAAGCTCTGGATTCGTGATCTTGAAGCCGTGCTCTGCTGCTAACTTTGCGCACATGGCCTTGTATTCGTCGTTCCCGGTCACGGTGAAGCTGCCCCACTTCTGCGCCGATAGCTGCAAGGCTGCAAGCGTGCTGTCCCGGTTGCGCCAGTCGTGAATGTCGATGCTCTTGCCCTTGTCCACGAAAGACACACCCCCGCCCCGCCCCGCGTCGTCCTTGCGGCTGTAATGCACCTGCTGGCCGACGATCTCCGGGACATAGGCGCGAATGTCTCGCGGCGTCGGCGGCTCGCTGCGGTCGCCCTCGATGCGCTGCGGCTCGCTGGCCCGGTGTCGCCACTGCTCGGCAAGCTCCGGGCTTTTCTGCATCCGCTGCCACTGCTCCAGGTCGGGATAGGGCCGGAACTGCTGCCGCCACTGCTCGCGCTGCTTCTGGTGCTTCTCTTTCAAAGCGGCTTTCTCTGCCGCCTGCTCGGCGGCAATCACGCTGCGCATGGCGTTGAGCACTTCGCCCTTGCCCTTCCAGTTGCCGCGCATGAGTTCATCACGGCGGGCCTTCTGCTGCTCGGCCAGTTGCTTGCGCTCCTGCTCCTGCTGCTTGTCCAGCGCCAGCTTGGCCGCGTTCTTTGCGGCGTAATGCGCCTTGCGCCCGGTGATGTAGTCCTTCCAGCCTGGCACGTCTGGCTTGATCGGCTCCGGCTCGCGCTGTGCAACCTGCTGCCGCTGCGGCGCGGGCTGATACTCGCCTAGGCGCTTCTGCATCTTGGCAAGGCTTGCGTTGCGGTCTACGTCGCTGGCCTTCACGCCAACATCCCCGACAAACACGGTTGCCCCGCTGCCGGTTTTCTCGTAGCGCATCCCCTTGGCAGCTAACTCGCGGTGCAACTGCTCCCACGTCTGCGCCTGCTTGATGATCGCCGCGCCGTCCTCGATGGCGATGCGAAGGGCTGATTTCTCCCCGGTGCGGTTCTCCATGTCCCGCTTCTTCTGGTCGGGCTGACGCGGCTTTTCCGGGTCGTATGGCGCTCGGCCAAGCTCCCCGTTCTCCAACACCTGATAGCGCCCGTTTTGCTCACGCTGCCAGCCTTGCGCGTGCTCGATTCGTGCTATCGCCCGGTGCGCCAGTTCAATATCAAAGCCCCGGTTAATCTCGACAATCTTGAGCGTTTCGGGATGCACGCGGTTGATGGCGATGTGCAAGTGGATATTGTCCGTATCTTTGTGCAGGCCGTAGATGGCCTGGTGGTCTTTCCACCCGAGTTCTTCCATGAAGATGCTTACGGCTTCTTCCACCTGCTCCGGGCTGGGTTGCTCCCCTTCGCGCCAACTCATGATGTAGTGATTGACCGGGTTCTTGCTGCGCACGGATTCAGCAGCAAGGGCAACCATTTCTTCGCGCTGCGCGGCGTGGTCGTCGCAGAGGAAGCCGCGCCCGTTGGCGTACAGCACTTTCTCATCCGGGTTCTGGTTGTGAGGCTCGCGGATGTAGTCGGCCAGGTCGCGGATGCTCGCCGTCTTGTGCTTGCTCTTTGAGTTCGGCACCTTCTTAACGATCACGGCTCAACCTCTCGATGTAGGCTTTCAGTGCCACCAGCGCCCCGGCTGTGTCCTTGCTGTACACGCCTCCGCTCTCGTTGTGGATGTGCTTGAGCAATCCACCGATGCGGCGTAGCTCTTTGAGCATCAACGCGTCCGCGTTGGCAATGATCGGCCTGCCGAAGTAACGGCGGCGGACAAGCTCCGACATGCTCAACCCGGCAAGGTCGGCGTCCTCTTTCAGACGGGCCTTCTCCGCTGCGGTCAGCCGTACATTGATAACGGCGTCCAGCGGTTCCGGCCCCTGCGTTTCAAATGGCATCGTGTCTCCTTCTCGCCGGGGCGGGGCGGGGGTGTGTCTTGGACAGTAAGAAGCGAAGCGCCGCACTGTCCGGGGTCAAGGGGCTTGCCCCTTGCAGGATGAGCCAGACCGTGAGAAGCGAAGCGCCGAATGGGCAGGCGGGGATTGGCAGGAACATGGCGAAGCCATGTGTATGACAATCCGCATCCTGTTACGCTGCTAACTGTCGTTACTGATTCAGCAGTGTAAGCACATCATAGGCACTTTGCAACAAGCACAAAAGCCGGTAAGCTGTCAATCTTTCAACCAGTGAGCAAAGGAGTTAGCACGATGAAGTACACAACAGAACAGCTAGAGGCTATCGCTGCAAAGCTGCGGGAGATGCCTCCAGTAGAGAAGAAGAAGCAGGAGCACAGCAAGCAAGAGGCCGTGCGCATCCTTTCCAAAGAGATCGCGGCTTTGCAAAAGCGTGGATACACGCTTGACCAGATTTCGGAGACGCTTCGCGGCGAAGGTCTGAGCATCGCAACCCCGACACTCAAGAGCTACTTGCAAAGAGCAAAGCCAGCGAAAAAAGCCCCGGCGCAAGCGCCGGGAGACACACCCCCGCCCCGCCCCGCCGTCAAGAAGCCTGCGGATACATCAAAGGCGACATTCACCCCGAAACCTGACAGCGACGACATTTAAGGAGTAAGCAACATGGCGAAAAGCATTTACCTGATCGGTGGCAGCAAGGGCGG
>Ga0209200_1004654_pt1 | contig 10983 bp, 16 predicted proteins | sample AD_UKC033_MetaG_FD_184406 | JGI IMG/M metagenome (GOLD analysis project Ga0209200, IMG submission 184406) | Active sludge microbial communities of municipal wastewater-treating anaerobic digesters from USA - AD_UKC033_MetaG (SPAdes) (version 2) | ecosystem: Engineered > Bioreactor > Anaerobic >...
GTATAGAAGCTGCCAAGCAGATGGAGTTCGCCTTTTAATCGGGAATATTAGCCGCTTAATGTTGCATTTTTTTTGAATGTTTGGTACATCTCTTTGAAGAGAGGTGTACAATGAAATATTTAAATTTGGCTAATGTTAAGCGCTGTTTGGCAGAAGAAATTATAAATCCACTCATAGAGGTGCGAACTTCCTCTCCTGATATTTATAGCAACACTGTCGATCCTTTTTCTGCAGTTATTGACGCGATGATCAGTGATATTTCCCTGGAAGATTGGCTAGTTCGCGAAGAACAGCGTCAGATCCAGAAGACCCTTCAAAATAAGATCGGCGAGCTTCACGAAATAATACTTGGCAATATCAAGGGCTGTAAACGTTTAAAGGTTGGAAAAATTGTCGATTTGGTGAACGATGAAAAGCGCTTAATTGCTGAAATTAAAAATAAATGGAACACAACTAAGGGAAACCATAAAGTAGATATTTACGACGATATTGAAAGCGTACTAAAGCAGCCTGCGTATAGAAAATATACTGGTTATTATGTCGAAATTTTGCCAAAAAACAGGCAAGTCTACAACAATCCCTTTACACCTTCAGACAATAGAACTAGCTCTAGAAGCCCTGCAAGAGAAGATATCCGTCAAATTGACGGCAAAAGTTTTTATACGCTTCTGACTGGTGATGCAGATGCTATTTCCAAGGTTTACCAACTGATTCCAGATTTAATAGCTGAAATAATGTCTGAAGCAGGGTTGTCGCCAAACAGAAAAATTCTGGGTGAAAAGCTTTTCCGGGAGTTGTTCGGCAAGGCTTTCGTGCAAAACGGCTATTAAAACTGATGTTCGAGTCCAAAATGACTTGCAGGGAGTATGTAACGCTTTTGGGGTCTACTAGCCCCCTGTCTATATCTGAGGCATTGGCTCTTTATGAAATTAGATTGGAATGGCATGTCCAAACTTGCATTATGACCGATTCAGATACTTTTGAACGGATCCTGATTACTGATCCAGAGCATCTCAATGTAAAATACTAGGCCTTATCACTCTTCCGCAAAGGTTGGGCAGGCTTTTATGGATAGGCTTTCTAAGCCACAACGCAGCTGGATTATGGCACAGATCAAAAGCTGCAATACAAGGCCGGAAATAATTGTGCGGTCGGCTCTTCATCGTCTGGGGTTCAGGTTCCGCCTTAATTATAAAAAACTTCCATGTAAGCCAGACATTGTTTTACCACGGCTCAAGGTAGCTATTTTTGTTCATGGTTGCTTCTGGCATCAACATTCGGGCTGTAAAATATCACATGTCCCCAAAAGCCAGACACATTTCTGGCAAAAGAAATTTCTCAGGAATATAGCTCGGGATAATAAAAATGAACAATTGCTTTTATCTCTAGGTTGGCGGGTAATTACCATCTGGGAGTGCCAAACAAGAGACCTTAACCATCTCACAGCATTATTAAGTTACGAACTTGCCGGCAAAAAAATGGCCAGTCTTCGTGAAGAAGCTACAGAATATGATTCATTTTCATAATATTTTGTGTAATGTTGACAATAAACTATATTGTATTATATTGTAATTAATATAAAATATTCCGGGGGTGGTAATTTGGGCCGGCCAAAACTTTCAGAAGAATCCGCGGTTATTTCAATCAGGCTTCCTGCAGAACTGATATGCCTTCTTGATCAATATGCCGAAACTCTTCGAACGCAAACCCCCGGCCTGAACATCACCAGAACAGACGCTGCCCGGGCTATTTTAACCAGCGGTCTGGCAGGCAAAAAATTGAAAGCTGGCAAAACCGGAGGTAAAAAATGACCGTCTCCGACAAGATTCAGACCTGTCTTGAAGATCTTTTGAACGAACCCTTTATGGCAATAACTGCCGGTGACCCGGTTTATGAAGTTGCCAGCAGACCGGGTCCTGATGGTTATGGCCAGATGATTGCCTGGTTGCAGGTTGGCAATATAAGGCCAGATGTGATTAAGGCATTCAACGAAAACTACAACAGCCTTGCTGAGCCGTTTGACAAATGGGCTCAGGCGCAAAGCTTTGTTTCCAGCCAGATATTAGGCGGCGACAATGCTACGCTGGTTTTTGAAATAACCACGATTTGCTGATTGTTCCGCAATCATAGACCAAACAGACTTTGAGAGAGGCTTTATGGCTACTGAAAAGAAATCCAAGTTCGTCCAGGCCGTCGTCGATCGCGTGGTCAATGATGTCGTTGTCGCCCTAATCCGCCACCCCGACGCCGCCGAAGACGAACCCGATACTTTCAAGGAAATCTACATCCCAGGCGAGCGCTTCAAAGATTTCCCGAACGAAGGCGACATAATCCCGATTGATCCCGACAAACCCGATGTCATTACCGTAAACGTTGGTAATACCATCTATTGCGAGGTTTTGTTCTACATGGCCTATGCCAACGACGAACAAATAGTGTTCAAATATGAAGAAAAACACACCATGTCAGGCCTGTATAACGATGAGACTGATATCAACGCCATTCTCACCGCCCGTCGCAAATTTTGGAAAGCCGCCAATGATGACAAATTCAGTCTTGAGAGGAAAAACCCCGAAAAGACTTATTTCTTCTCAAAATCAACCTACTGGACCGACAAATGCCAGGACAAAGAACTGTTCACCGCCTTCGTCCGCCAGATCGCCTTTAAAGGTTACGCCAACAACATCCAGTTCGAAGCCATAAAATTCGGCTCCGAACGCATTCCTAATAAGTTTTGATATTTATAGCTTTTATGAGGTATCATTAATCATAAACTTTTGGAGGATACTATATGGCTAGCGAAAGCATAAGCAATGTTCGGATAGCTGTTTTTGGAGAGTCTGGCTCAGGCAAAACCACTCTTTTGTCAACCTTTTTTGGTGCTCAACAAACTGAAGAATTTATCAGGGAAAAACAATATCTCTTAAGCGCGGATAAAAAAGCACAGGCGCTTACATTACTAGCAAATTATCATGAGATAAAAGACGAAGGTACTTTCCCATCGCAAACGTTTGGTTATGAAGAGTATAACTTTTCTATACACATCCCTGGCTTAGAAAAACTTTCGCCGGCTTTAAAGGTTACTTGGCTTGATTATCCTGGAAAATGGTGGACCCAAGATATAGAGGATGAGGGTGAGATTGCCGACCAAAAAAAGTGTTTTGCCGACCTCTTAACCGCACAGGTAGGCATTTTGCTTATAGATGGTGCAAAATTTAAGGCCTCAAAAGAGAAATACATTAGAACATTGCTGGATCAATTTAAGAATGAGATAAAGCGGATTCATAAATTTGCAGAATCAAAAGAAGATGGTGTTAATATATCTGGCCCAGAAACTTGGATTATAGCACTTTCTAAGGCGGACTTGTTGCCAGATATGAATGCTGAGACATTTCAAACCTTTTTAATAAAACGGGCTCTTGTTCAGTTCAACGACATATCTAAGGTTTTGAATTGTGACGATTTTGGCCAAAAATACCTTATTTTATCCTCTGTGAAAACTGATTCCACTGGGCAGATTATCGATCCAGAAAGCGTCGTTGGCATAGATTGCATTGCCCCGTGCTCTTTGGTGGCCGCATTAAGTGCAATACAAGAGATATTCAATAAACAAGCAAAAGAGCCAACAGCAAAAGAGCGGTTGATGCATTTTTTAAAGAATGTCTTTTATTATGCAGACATGTTAGATGATTTTTTGCCGGAAAAATACCAATATTTGACAAAGCTAATAAAGAAACTCAACATCCAAACGATGATTGATGACAAATTGGCACCACTTGTAGAACAGCGGAATGAGTATATTAAGCAAAAGGATATTGTTGGGGCTACTATTGCAGGTATGCTCGCAACATTTAAAATAAGCAAAGACAAGAAAGTTTATTTTGAATGTTGAAGCATATTACTGTCTCTCGTTCTTCATTGGTTTGGTGGTCAAGGGGCAAAAATTGGGATAAAGAAATTATTTTGTTACCCCAAGCCATTTCTACTAAGGATTGGAACGCAATATTCAACAACGTTTTTGGTAACCAGAAATTATCCTCGGAGGCCTTCTCAAAAAGCTTTCACTTAATTTCAAATGACAAAATTGTATATTGTATTTCAACTTGCTTTGCAAGCTCAATAGAAAACGATTGGACGGGTCGTCCAATTTCACACTATATGATTCTCTTTTTTCCCAATGTGGAAGAAGCTGAATTTAAGCAATTATTGAGGGGTTTCCCTTTGAATTGGGGTTCACAAATAGAAAGCAGATATTTATTGTCCTTTTATAAAGGGAATATTTTTAACTTATCTGACGAAGACATACAATATCGTCGTAGTGCCAAAATCCCATTGGCTCAAGAAATTCGTGAAAGTTTACAGTCCATCTTGCCAGAGAACTTTGCCTTAAATAGCATTGATGATTCAAATTATATAAATTTTGGTTATGATGAAGTCAAAGCATCCTTTGCTTGCAATAACTCAACGGTGGACTCATTACCCAATAAAGTCAGTCTGCATTATCAAACCAAACAGTTCTCTTTATATGTCATTGTAATGCGGTTTCAAGTTGTTGCTCTTTCGTTATTAGCCATTCTGGTGTTGGTAATGGTTATAATGTCGTTCTCGGATGTTTTTAAAAAAACTTATTGCCTAATTAGAAACTACTGCTTTGAGACTAATGTCGGTAATTTACTGTTGTGAGGTTAATTTATGGATCTTTTAACTAAATTTTTCCGTTCTGTAATGAGCGACAAGACAAACCTAATAGAGTTATTTCAGCACAACCGGCCATCTCTCCAGGATGTAGAATATGCACTTAGCCAAGGTGCAGATGTGAATGCTGTGAATAGCGAAGGAGCACCGGTGTTAGCAGCAGCCGCTCAAACGAAGAATCCTGTTAGGCAGTGGTTAGCTATTCAATTATTGTTTTTGAAGTAATGGAGGGTTTTGATGCTCGCACAATTGATTCGAGAGAACATAGAAATAATTCAAAAGTACATTCATCAGGGCTACATAAACATTGAGTCAGTAATTGAGAAAATTGAAAATGCAGAAGAACAAAACTTTTCAGAATTTTACGATGAACAGGGCTGGTCTTTTATTATAGCGTCATTATATGCATTAAGTGGGCAAGAAGGAGTGAATCTATTCTGCAAGAACCTGACGGACGACGATTCTTTTAAATCTGAAAAAATCTGGTTTGAGGTTCTTCCCGATTCTCCCCGGAAAAATGAAGGTAAAACTCACTTAGACTTTGCATTAGGCTCAGTTCAACTCCGACCTGGAACATTGAGCGGAATTCAACCCTCAAACATTAAGTTTTACGATGATATCAATAAATTTGCTTTCTGTGAATGTAAGTGGTATTCAGACTTATCTACTTCTGTTAGTTGTGATAAGCATCGAAACCAATTAATTAGGGTGATTGAAAATGCGTTTTGCTTTGCCGAGAATGCGGGTTCAAGAGCTCAAATCTATGTTGTATTAATTACACCTTGTGTTTTTATTAGCCGAAAGCCTTTTTCAAGGCTATTTCAATATAAATTTAATGAATATTTTTGTGATAAAAGTAGTATTCTTGACGAATTTTGCCAGCCAGATAAGATCCGTTACTCCAAATTTTTAGATTGTGTGGACCTTAAGTGGACTTCTTATGAACATTTAATTGAAACCGCCCCTCAAAATGTTCTTTTAAACCAGGTAAAGGCTTTTGCAAAAAAATTTAACAAAACGGTGTAACATAAATGATTTTTGAATTATATAGCTTGCGACTTTGATATTAAAACCTGATTTAGTAATTTAATTTGTATCTTTGTAAATATTTGGTAGTAATTGCTTCGAATAAAATGGGAGAGGAATTTGATGTTAAATACCATAATTATTGAAAAAATAGGTTCAATGGAAGATAAGGAGGTAATTGAAGCTCTAAAAGAAATAAAATCTTTGAAAAAAATATCGTTTGAAGAAGCTCAAACTCTTTACCAAATAGTTAAACCTTATCTATTATCAGAAAACTCTGAAGTTAAAAGAAACACTGTTGAAGCTATTGATTGCTTGTTAGTTCTTCAGCCAAACTTGGAGGTTGAAGTAGGAACCAAGGGAGAAAAAAAAATATCAGTTTCCGACAATAGAGAAAAAATCCTCAGTTATAACGAGAATTCAAACCATAACTCGGAACCAAATTTCAATGAAAGCTCCAAAACTAAAGCAATAAATGAAAAGATGCCAATTCAATTATTGATAGAGTTATTGCCATGGTCCGAAAAAAATGTGATTTTTTTTACAATACTAGCTCTTGTCGCGGCTGTTTATTTTTTATTTTTTTCAGGTTTCTTAGAAACAAACAACAAAAACTTATCAACTACTGGTCAAAAGCTAGATGCAATAAAAAGCACTGAAACTCAAACAAATTCGACTGTCAAACCCTATTTCCCACCATTGCCACCCCCGCCAAGTCAAGTTTCCGATGACTACGATACGTTGCTACGCAAGGCTGAATTTGAATATCAAATGGGGAACTATGACGATGCCCTAAAATATTTTCGGTCGGCTCAAAGAACCAGATTTTTAGCTTCGCATTTAGTTCGAGCTCTTGAGGTTAATATTGGTCTTTGTTTGCGAAAACTTGAAAAATGGCAAGAGGCTGAACAGAGTTTTAAAAGAATTCTTGAAGATGATCCCGGTGACATTCAGGCATTATATAACTTGGGATTAGCTAGTTTCAATTTGGGGAAATACACAACTACTGAAGAGCAAATTAAGATATTGAAAAAGCTTGAATATAAAGATTCCGAAGCTGTACTCTTTCGAATTGATCTTGAAAGACGATTGAAAAGCAGCAGATGAAAGAGTAGACGCAAAAAAAATATTGAAAAACTGCCTAACAAGTGCGTCGACGCGGAAAAACCGGCCGTTCACGGGTCTTGCTTGCGCAACACCCGCGCCCGTCTCGTTTTTCCGGTCACGACTAGCGATATAATAACTTTACTTATTGAGGCAGGTGCCGATCCCAATACGTGCTTTTTTGACGGCATGACTCCGTTCTTTTCAGCGTTAAAGCCAGATTGCGCGCCTGAAATTATAACTGCATTCATTAATGGGGGAGCTGATGTGAACTCATTGTTAGGTGATTCTGAGCGAACACCTCTCCATATTGCCGTCTGGCTATCTAATCAGAAGGTTGCATCGGTTCTGATAAAAGCTGGTGCTGATATAGATGCACGGGATTGCCAAGGAATGACACCGTTGATTTTTGCCTGCCAAGTTGGTTTTAAACCTGAGATGATAACGATACTTTTGAAGGCTGGCGCAGATCCTAGTTTGACTTGTTATGCCGGCAAAACGGCGTTCGATTACGTCCAACAGAATGAAAGCTTGGTTGACACGACGGCTTTTTGGGAATTAAAAGACACGGCTTCAGTCAAACCACCAACGAATCATGGCATCCTGAATTTATAACCTAGATCAAAAGTTTTAAAACGTCTTGTATAAGAGTGGCAATACATTAAACTATTCAGATCAAGATGATTTAGCAATCGTAAGGTAAAATAAATGTCTCCAAGACAACCGCGTTCTGAGAATGGTTCACAGCAAACTCAACAAAACCCTGTTATAGGAAATTGGAGTTTCCTCATCCTTCAGATAATATTTGCCTTGTGTAACCTTTGGATTGGCGTTGATATTGTTTCTCGAGGAGCTTGGGATAAGTGGCTTCTCCTTCTTCTTTGTACCGCGCTCGTCCCGTTCGGCTTTTATCTATCCTATATGTCAATTATGGCTATTTTGGCAAAACCCAGATTATCCGAAACGGATTACATCGAATCTGATGATGCAAAATTTTACAGGATTGCTTTTTCACCAACTCTCGGAATAACCCACATCATTCAAAATTTGTTAGTGTTGGTTATTAGTTTTTTTGTCTGGAATCTCGTTGATTCTAAACTCGGTTTGAAATCCTCTACGCTCAGCAATTCTCGGTATACGTACTGAAGCAGGTTCTCACACATAGTTTGTTTGATTTGCATCTCTCAATGCTACTTTCAGCTACTCTTGTACTTGCATTAAAATTGTGATTTACTTCAGGAATGCGAAATGGACCAGAAACACTACAGTTTAACCGTCTTGTAAAAGAATTCAGGGAAGTATTTTCCAATATTCCAGACCAGCGCAAGCAAAATAAAACAAACTATCCGCTGACGGATGTTGTCGCTGCTGGTCTGGCAATGATGTTCTGGCAAGATCCTGGTGTCCTTCCTTTTCAGCAGCGACTCCAGGATCAGGCCGGTTCAAGCAATCTAAAGAGCATGTTTGCTGTGGAAAAGGTTCCCAAAGAAAGTCAGTTCCGCGACTTGCTCGACCCCATAAACCCCTCATTTATCCTTGCAGCCCTTCGCCGGGGAATTTCTTTGTTGAGCAGCACAAGAAAATGGCTTGATTTCAAAGCATTGAACGGGCGATATCTCGTAGGACTCGACGCAACTGGCTACTTTCACTCGGAAAAGATCCATTGCGACCGCTGCCTGGAAAAACACCATGAAGATGGGCGCGTGGAATATTATCATCAGGTTCTTATTGCTTCGCTGATTCATCCCATAACAGGCCAATCATTTCCGCTTTGCGCCGAAGAAATTCGTAGGGAAGATGGCCAAACCAAGCAAGATTGCGAAATAAACGCCGCCTATCGATTATTGCCTTACCTGGCAAAGAGATATTGCCATCTCGATATGGTTTTGCTTGCTGATGGCCTTTATTCAAAAACTCCAATGATTGAACTGGCCAGATCACTCAAAATGAATTTCATCTTTGTCGCGAAACCATCAGATCACAAGCACCTCACTGAACAATTAACAGGATTGCGCCTTTCTGGGGAAGTTTCGACAATAGAAAAAACAAACGATCAAAAGAAAGTCCTACAGACTCTGGAATTTGCGAAAGAGGTTCCAGTATTTGCAAAAAATGATCTGGTCTGCAACTGGGTTTCAATCTCTGAGAGCGCAAAAGGAAAGAAGGCCGGTTACAAAAATACATGGCTGACAAGCTTAAAGCCTACAAGCAAAAATGTGGCAGATATAGCTGCGGCTGGCCGGCATAGATGGAGCATCGAAAATCAGACATTCAATGCCTTGAAAAACCAGGGATATAACTTTGAACACAACTTTGGTCACGGAAAGATAAACCTCAGATTCAACTTTCTCTTGCTCAATCTATTGGCTTTCCTTATGCATCAACTGTTAGAGATCGGCGATCCGTTATACGCTCAGTCCAAAACTTGGAAAAAGACACTGAAAGAATCTGTGGAGCATGTCAGATGGGCTGTTAGACTAGCATTATGGCCGGACTGGGCAACTCTTTTAAACAGTTATCTTGGTAGAGGCCCGAAACTCCGCTTAGATACTGGATAACACAAACGATCCCGACGAAACCCCTGCCAGAAGCCGTACCAATTCGCTTACCGAGAATTGCTGCTCTACGCTTAGCATGCTTGGCTTCTTAGCGACTTTCATGATAATATGGTGGCTAGTAAGCTTTATTTTTCAAACGGCCTACATAAGAATGCGACCCTTTAAATCTCGTTTCCAATGTCCATCGTGTAATTGGCCAGTTTTGACTGAAGATTGTTATACTTGTATCAGTTGTGGGAGTATCTCTAACCCGTTTTTATGCAACAGCACATGCCCTGTGTGCCATCATGCAGAGAAATCAATAATATGTGGTCGTTGTCGTGGTTCTTTCCCTATCGACGAATGGCATGAAAAGTCGAAATGGGGTGAAATCGGTCAAATTTATGATCAACTAACTTCTCTTTCTAGCTTGCTAAAAGAAAAGAATCTTAGAACATATGACAAAATGTTACAATCTTACTTCAAGCAAATGCCTGACTTGAAAAGAAAGATTGATAGTGCCAGACAAGCTATTGCACGATTTAATAAAGCTGAGATTGTTGAAGAGATTACACAGACTACCGCCCGGCTTGAAGACACCCATGCTAATGGAGCTACAACGGTATTACAGGAAAAGCTAAAAATTCTCAAATCAACATTTGAAAGAATTCAAAAGCTTGCAGAAACTCTAGAAATCTATCAACTTAAACAAGAAAGCTTTGTTGCAGAATTAAAAAACCTTGAGCTTAGGATTATTCAGGATGATCTTGTTACTGAAGAAGAAATTATTAGTTTGTCAAAAACAATAGAGGATATAAACAATGTTTTTGACGTAATGGACAAAACAAAGACCAGTTATGCGAAATTTTGTTCATAGAATAGCCTTGTATTAGCTGCTGGTAAGTTTTCAAAAGCTTTGATCGGGTGGGGTTTCAGGGTGCTCAGCATATAAAAGTTGTGTTGTGTCGGGGGGGGATCAGTTGTGGATATCAAAAACAATTTTATTCAGTTTATCGTTGTTGCCGTAGAAATGATTGTTTGGAACTTTATAACTAGCCTCATAGGCCCGAGAATTGTGTCGCGCAATGAAGCAAGCTTAGCCGAGTCCTCTGAAAGCACGCTCTTGCCTCCCATCTCAGAAGCATTACCCTGTCCAAATTGCGGGGCATTATATCACCCTCATTCCAATCCAGTATCTTCAGGTATATGACGTTTGCGATAAATGTGGGTTTTATTTCAAAAATCTTGATTCCAATTTGACAGATGATCCCAATGAAATTTTTGTTTTTGGGGAAGGGGAAGATACTATTACAATTTATCTTAATCCTGCAATTTCTCGCCAATTAGATGAAATTGTTTACGTAGAGCTCCCTAGTGTTGATTCTTATTTTCAACAAAATGAAGAATTCTGTTCAATTGAAAGCGTATCAAACGTCATGCCCCTAAGCACCTTTTCCATTTAGAGTTATAGCCATAAATGACAGACTTGAAAGAAACCCTGATTTAATAAATAGTGACCCAAACAATGAATGGTTGATAATCTGCGCCAAAACTACGTGGTAGATCGAACCCTGCGCTGCAATCTCATCGATATCGGCTAGGAGATTTTAGCCTCTCTCTC
>Ga0209200_1004660_pt1 | contig 10976 bp, 7 predicted proteins | sample AD_UKC033_MetaG_FD_184406 | JGI IMG/M metagenome (GOLD analysis project Ga0209200, IMG submission 184406) | Active sludge microbial communities of municipal wastewater-treating anaerobic digesters from USA - AD_UKC033_MetaG (SPAdes) (version 2) | ecosystem: Engineered > Bioreactor > Anaerobic >...
CCGGCGGACTCGATACGCTGCTCCAACGAACTTCGCAGGAGCGAAACAGGACGATGGAGTCTGGACATTTCGACAGATTGATGTCACGCTGTAAAACAGCAGACAGCCGAAGGCCGAAATGTCGCCGAGTTATAGGCGGAAATAATTTCGGCTCGGGGAGAGTATTTTTATACTTGACAGGAACCCTATATGGATGACCCTGAACAGTCTGATCCCCGAAAAGAGCCTCCTGATGACCAGGATTCACTTCGCCGGGAACGCCATCTTCATTCCCTTCTTCCTGCTGTCTGTGGGGATGCTCGTTGACATCGGCCTGCTCTACACGGGCGGCGAGGCCTGGATGCTCTCCGTGGGCATGACCGTCGTCGCCCTGGTGGGGAAGCTTGCGGCGGCCTGGACTGCCCAGAAATCGCTCGGGTACCTTCGCGACGAAGGCCTGCTGATCTTCGGCCTGACCGTGAATCAGGCGGCTGCCACCCTGGCGGCGGTTCTGGTGGGCTACGACCTCGGCTTGTTCTCCGAGTCGGTGATTACCGGCGCCGTCGCGATGATGGCCGTCACGTGTCTGGCCGGGTCGGTCGTGACCGAAAGGGCGGGCAGGAAAGTGGCCTTGCGCGAGGAACAGGGCACGTTCGACGCTTCTTCGGCCCCGCACAGGATTTTGATTCCCCTCCAGGAGCGCCAGAAAGCCAGGGAACTGTTGGATATTGCCCTGCTGCTTCGCGAGAGAGAATCCCACGAACCTCTGTATCCTCTCCAGGTAGTCCCCGAGGACCGGGACGTGGACCGGAACGTGGCGCTGGCGGAGAAGGTGCTCGCCCATACGGTGGTTCGAGCCATGTCGGCCGGCGTTCCGGTGACTCCCCTGACCGGGGTGGACGTGAACGTCGCCTCCGGCATCGTTCGGGCCGCGCGCGACAATCGGATCTCCATGATCCTGCTGGCCTGGGACGGGCAGACGAGCTGGAAGACGCGGCTCTTCGGGCGGACCATCGACGCCGTGGTCGAGCGGAGTTTCCAGCTCATCCTGGTCAATCGTCTCCGCCAGCCGGTGAGCACGGCCAAGCGGATCGTGCTGATCCTGCCTCCGTTCGCGGAACATCAGCCTGGTTTCGAGTCCATCGTCGCTTCCATCAAGGTCCTGGCCCATCAGGCAGGCACGAGCGTGATGATCCTGTGCTTCCAGGAGACGGAGGCCGCCGTGGGGAACTTCGTTCGACGGACCCCGCCGTCCGCGTCGGTCTCTTTTCAGATTCTCCACGCGTGGCAAGAAGTCCAGACGCGCATCAACGAGGTGCTTGACAGAATGACGGACTGGCTCATCCTCATGGGGTCCCGCAAGGGCGAGCGGGCCTGGCAGCCGAGCCTGGACCGCCTGCCCGGCCGGTTGGCGCAGGCGTTCCCCGAGGTCACGTTCTCCGTCTTCATACCGCCCACCGAGCGATGGGACAGCCGCCAGGCGGCCGATAAGATCGCCGATTCCGCATATATCTTCTCGACCTTCATCCGGGACCGCACGATGCTCCAGATGGACGTCCAGACGACGGAAGATGCGGTCCGCAGACTCCTGGGCCCCTACTTCGGCCATCGCACGACGGATGCCCACGAGGTGGCCGTCCTGTTGCACGGCATCAGCCAGGAGGAGCCGGTGGAGCTGACCAAAGACGTAGTCCTGCTGCACGCCCACGTCCCGTACGTGACCGAGTCCGTCATCTTCCTCGGGGTCTCCGAGAATCCGCTGGATGTGCCGCTCGCTTCAGGAGGGCCTCATATCCTGATTATCCTCCTGGACCCGGTTGGGCAGGACCCGGCCCGGCATCTCCAGGCACTGGCGGACATTGCGCGGATCATTCGGCTTCCGGACATGGTCCGCGTCCTCAGAACGATCCCCGATTTCGACGGCCTCGTGGCGGAAATTGCCCGTCGGACGATCGACAAGTAACCCCGTCCGGATGGCACATTCGCAGTTGACTTTTTGCTCGAATGCCAGTACTTTGGCGGTGTTTGGAACACAACCCTGACTATGGATGGTGGCCGGCCTTCACGTGAGCGTCACCCCTTGTGATTTTTCGGCGGTCCTGAGCGGGTCGTCGTGCTGCCTGGGATAGAGAGAAGATAGGGAACATGAAGGAAACAGAGCAACAAGCCAAAGACCATTTTGAAGAGATGCCGATTCTTGAAGAGCTCAAGAATTCGTATCTGAACTATGCGATGAGCGTCATCGTGGCGCGAGCGTTGCCCGACGTTCGGGATGGACTCAAGCCCTCGCAGCGGCGCGTCCTCGTCGCCATGAACGACCTGAATCTCGGACCTCGCAGCGCCCACCGAAAGTGCGCCAAGATCGTCGGCGACACCAGCGGCAACTACCACCCCCACGGCGACCAAGCCACCTACGGCACGCTCGTCCGCATGGGCCAGGAATGGAACATGCGGTACACCCTGGTCGATCCGCAGGGCAACTTCGGCAGCATCGACGCGGACCCGCCGGCGGCCATGCGATACACCGAGGCGCGAATGGCGGCGCCCGCCACGGAGATGATGGCGGACCTCAACTACGACACGGTCGATTTCGTGCCCAACTACGACGAGACGCGGACCGAGCCGCTCGTGCTGCCCTCCCGGTTCCCCAACCTGCTGGTCAACGGCTCGACGGGTATCGCGGTCGGCATGGCGACGAACATCCCGCCGCACAACCTCCGCGAGGTCTGCGACGCGCTGCTGCTGATCATCGACGACCCGAAGTGCGGATTCAAGGACATCATGAAGGTCCTGCCCGGCCCGGACTTCCCGACCGGCGGCATCATCTGCGGCAAGAAGGGCATCATCGACGCCTACACCACCGGCCGGGGCCACCTCACCGTCCGCGGCAAGGCGGAGGTCGAGTCCAACAAGAAGGGCAAAGACCAGATCATCATCACCGAAATCCCCTACACGGTGATCAAGACGAACATCGTCTCGAAGATCGCGGAGTGCGTCCACGAGGGCTCGCTGCCCGAAGTGGCGGATGTCCGCGACGAATCCGACCGTCATGGCCTGCGGATCGTCGTCGAGATCAAGAAGGACGCCGACGCGGAAATCGCGATGAACAAGATCTACCAGTACACGCCGTTGCAGACGACGTTCGCGATTGCCAACATCGCACTGGTGAACAGTCGGCCCGAGACGCTGAACATCCGCGAGATGCTCGACCATTTCCTCGATCATCGCAAGGAGGTCATCCGGCGTCGCAGCCGGTTCCTCATGAAGCGGGCCCGCAACCGGGCGCACATCCTCGAAGGCTTGATCCTCGCGGTCAGCGACATCGATGAGATCATCGAGATCATCAAGAAGTCGCCTGATGTCCCGACGGCCAAGCTCAACTTGATGAAGAAGCCGCTCCGCCTGGCCGAGAGCGAAACGCTGCGAAAGCTCCTGCCCAAGGACTTCGTCCGCGAGAAGACCAGGAACGACCACTTCCTCACCGGTCCGCAGGCGGACGCGATCCTGAACATGCAGTTGCACCGTCTGACGGGTCTGGAGATCGAGAAGCTGGCCAAGGACTACGCGGACCTGATCGAGGAGATCAAGGGCTACGAGGCCATCCTGGCCGACGAGAAGGTCCTGCTCGAGATCATTCGCCAGGACATCAACGAGATCAAGGACAAGCACGGGGACAAGCGCCGCACCCAGATCACCGGTAGCGTCGAGGCCATCGAGATCGAGGACCTGATCGCCCAGGAGGACGTGATTGTCACGGTCAGCCACGCCGGCTACATCAAGCGGATGCCCATCGACACGTACAGGCGCCAGGGCCGCGGCGGCCGGGGCATCATCGGCTCCGACCTCCGGGAAGACGATTTCATCAAGCACCTGTTCGTCGCCTCCACGCACGACTACCTGCTGATCTTCACCAATCGCGGCCGATGCTACTGGCTGCGGGTGTACGACGTGCCCGCGATGAGCCGCCAGAGCAAGGGGCGCAGCATCGCGAACCTTCTGAACCTGGGCACGCAGACGATCGCGTCGATCATCGCGGTCAGCAGTTTCGAGGACCCGGAAGGCACCACGCCGCGAGAGCTGGTGATGGCCACCAAGGACGGGCTCGTCAAGAAGACGCAACTGAGCCAGTACAGCAATCCCCGCTCCACCGGCGTCATCGCGATCAACCTCGATCCGACGGATGCCCTGATCGGCGTGGCCATGACTACCGGTCACGACCATATCATCCTGGGCACCCGCGACGGCATGACGATCCGATTCGACGAGAAGGAGGTTCGCTCGATGGGCCGGGCCTCCCGCGGCGTTCACGGCATCAAGCTGCGCCCGGACGACGAGGTCGTCGGCATGGTCATCCCCGACGAGAAGGCCGCTTTGTTCACCGTCTGCGAGATGGGCTATGGCAAGCGGACGGGCGTCGAGAACTATCGCTCCCAGACCCGCGGCGGCCTCGGTCTCAAGAACATCAAGACCAGCGACCGCAACGGCAAGGTGGTTTCGCTCAAGTCCGTCCAGGCGGGCGACGACCTCATGCTCATCACCGCCAACGGCATGATCATCCGCACGGGTCTCGACGAGATCCGTTCCATCGGCCGCAACACGCAAGGCGTGCGTCTGATCAAGCTCAAGGAAGGCGACAAGCTCGTTGCCGCGGAGAAGATCGCCGCGGAAGACCTCGAAGGCGAGGAGGGCGAAGCCGGACAGTGACCGGACTGAGGATGTGACCCGTGACCCGGGTCACGAGCCACGGGACACGAGGCACCTGATTCAAGATGGCTGATCGCATCTATGTCATCGCAGGCAAGGACGAATCGCTCGTCGGGGCCCGGGCCCAGGAGCTGGTCGATGAACTGCTGGACTCCCAGCAGCGAATGACCGCGCTGCTGAGCGTCGAGGGCGACGAGGCGGTTGTTTCCGAGGTCCTGGACGAATTGAAGACCGTGCCGTTCCTGGCGGACAAGCGCGTCGTGCTCGTCAGGGGCGCCGACGGCTTCGTCTCGAGGCACCGCGAGATTCTGGAACGGTACTTCGAGAAGCCCGCGAGCACCGGCGTCCTCGTCCTCGCGGTCTCAAGCTGGGACGCCCGCACGCGGCTGTCCAAGATGCTGCCCAAGGTCGGCTCGCTCATCACGATGGAGGCGCCGCCGAAATGGAAGCTGCCCGAACACATGGTCCACTACGCCGCGACGAAACACAAGATCAAGCTCAATCGCGACGCAGCGGAAATGCTCGTCGAACTGATCGGCGAGGAACTGGCCCAGCTCTACAACGAGCTGGAGAAGCTGGTCCTGTTCGCCCGTGACGAAAAGGTGATCCGCGCGGACCATGTCGAGTCGCTGATCGGCCACCAGCGGATCTTCGGCGCGTTCGAGGTGATCGACGCCATGATGGGCGGCAACACCGGCCAGGCCGTCACGCGCCTCCGCAACATGTTCGAGCAGGACAAGAGCGCCGAGTACAGCGTGGTCGGCGCGTTCGCCTTTCACCTTCGCCGCATGTTCCAGGCCAAGACCCTGCTCGAGAAGCGGACCAGTCCGGAGATCATCGCCAAGCAGCTCCGCGTCGGATTCCACAGGGACCGCTTCTTCGCCCAGCTCCAGCGGACCACGCTCTCGCAGATCGCGGCTTTCCTGGAGGAGCTGGCAGCGGTCGATCACGCCACGAAGACCGGCCAGGCCCAGGCCACCGTCGCGATCGAGCAACTGGTTCTCAGGCTCGCCGGTGCTGCACCGCCGGGCGCAAGGCCCTGACGCTCCCTGAGCATCCCGGCCGGCGCACGGTTCAGGCGCATCCGCAGGATCGCCTGATTATCAGTTCCCCGTCCAGGTAAACAGTTCGGGTCAGTATCTTGGGCTTGGAGACCCTTGCCAACATCATTTCGATGGCGACCGCCGCGATGTTCTTGAGCGGCTGGCGATACGTGGTCAGCGGCACGCGCAGAAACCTCGCGTATTTGACGTCATCAATGCTGACGACGCGAACCTGTCCGGGGATGTCGTATCCCATCTCCGAGACATGGTGCATCAATCGAGCGGCCGTGGTGTCGTTGGCGCACACGATGCCGACCGTTCCGTCGCCGTGCACGAGCTTCCGCAGGAACTCGTGATCCTCCACGTCACCGATATTCACGGCGTTCGAGCCGTCGGGTTCCGGTTTCAGCCCGGCCTTGCGCAGCGCCTCTTCGTAGCCCAGGGCACGCAATCGGACGGTCGACGCCGAGTACGGCCTCGCCACGAACTTCAGTCGGGTGCAACCGTGTTCAATGAGGTGCTGAGCCATGATGTACCCGATGCGGAGATTGTCCACGCCGACCAGATCATACTTGCTGCGCAGGGGGAAGGACACCACGTCGCGATCCATGAGCACCACGGGAATCCCCGCTTCGTCGAAGAACTGGACGATCCGCGTATTGATCGTGTCCTTCTCCGTGGTGAGTTCCAGTGGCGAGAAGAACACGCCGTCCACCTTCTCCTGCACGTAGCGCTGCGCCAGGCACTCGATGTGGCGTTGCCGCTCTTCCACACTCTCGGACATGGACCCGCTCCAGATGAGCCGGAAGCCGTTTTCGTCGGCTGCCTCCGCCATGTGTCCGCAGATGGGCTCGAAGATCTCGGTTTCGCCCAGGCCCGGTATCAAGAGGCCAAAGCTCAGAATCCTCCTGGATTTGTCGGCGTATCGGACGTAGGTCCCCGAGCCGGGACGCCTCTCGATGAGCCCTTCCTTCCGCAATCGAGCCAGGGCCCGGGCCACGGTGGGACGCGATGTGGAGAACTGCTTGGCCAGATCAGTTTCCGTGGGGATGCGTTCATCCTTCTGATAATCGCCGCGCAGAATGCTCTGGTGCAGGATCTCGTATATGTGTCTGTGTTTGACTCGTTCGCCCGTCACACGGTCCATCACGCTGTCTCATCTCTCCTGGGCCTGGGATGGCTCGCCCACGACTCGGGATTGTGCCTCGAACTCACCGGTCTTCTCCCGGTTCTGCCTGCTCCTGCGATATTCGCGCACCGGGTGACCACAAACCCCAAAACTGCCTGTGACATCCGGTGACAGTCTTGCCATGGCGCCCGCTTGCGAGCACACACACGCGGCAACGCATTCGGCCATGGTATTAACCTCGTGCAGTGGCCGCTTCTGCAGCAAGCCCATGACCATCCCGGCCGTGAACGCATCGCCTGCTCCCACGGTGTCCCGGACGAGAATCTCCTGTCCGGGGCACTCGACGGTCTCATCACTCGTAACCAGGATACTCCCGTGAGCGCCGCGTGTCAATGCAATACAGATCAGATCAAATCGCCGGACTATCTGAGCCAGGCGATGATGCGTATCGCCTGTGAGTCCGAGAGGGTTTCCGACGTACTCCAGCTCATCCGCATTGAGTTTGACCACGTTTGCCTTCTCGATGGAATCGAGCAGCACCGCGAAATCCGGATAGGGCAGCCGCAGGTTCACGTCGAAGACTCGCAGGCATTCGGGTCCGGCACAAGCCAGGAATCTGTGAAGGGTCTGCCTGGTGAGCGAGCTGCGCTGTGCCAGCGAGCCGAAACAGACAGCGTCCGCCATCCGGGACAAGTCTCCCAGGCCATCCGACCACGGGATCTCGTCCCACGCAACGTTCTCCGTGATCCGGTAGTGCGGATTCTGATCCTGGTCCAGCGACACGGAGACGGTGCTCGTCGGCAGTTCCCTGCTCGTAGTCACGAAGTCCAGCTTGAATCCCTGGTGAGCCAGCAGGTCTCGCATCTCGTTGCCCAGGTCGTCATCTCCGAGCGAACTGGCCAGGTAGGCATCCGCTCCCAACTGGGCGCAATGGAAGACAAAGTTGGCCGGGGCTCCTCCCGGCCGCTTCCCCTGCGGGAGAATATCCCAGAGCAGCTCGCCAACCCCGACCACGACGGGCATCCGGTGTCCTTGGCGGTCTCTCACGGTTGTACCTTTACAAATATGTTGCACCTTCAGGCTCTTCAGTCGTGCGTTCTGGCGTCTTCTAACGGAAGAATCAGCTTTCTCTACCAAAAAAAACCACTGTTCTATCATAGCATACCCGGGATTAAATGTAAACACTTTCTTTTGCAAATTGGTGGTTACTCTTGCTCTGATTGCGGAGTTTATCCTCTTTACTGCTTGATTCTGGCGACCAAAAAGACGATGAATGCCGTGTCGCATGGCAGGTACTTCTCGTCTAATTGTAAAAACAGTATTGACAGCTATGGTGTGATATGGTTACATTGTGTTTCCATGGCGTAAGGTGTTAATTGACATAGGATGAGCATTCATCCGAGATATGCGGAAAGGGCTGGATGATGATCCTACGCCGGAGAGCGTTCACTCTGATCGAGTTGCTGGTTGTGATCGCAGTCATCGCTATTTTGATGGCGGTGTTATTGCCGTCTCTGAACCGCGCCAGGGAGATGGGCAAGCGTGTGGCCTGCATGAACAACCTCAAGAGTCTGGTTCTCGTGTGGCAGATGTACGCGGACGACAAAGATGGAAAGGTCCCCTCCGGACATACCTCAGGCAAGACCTGTTGGGTGGATCACACCAACCTGGAGTATTACCTCAACGCCGAGGACCAGGAGTTGGCGATTGAGCGAGGGGCGCTGTTTCCGTATTGCGGGAAGAACATCGACGTGTACCGCTGCCCGACGGGCAAACGCGGCGAGATGCGCACGTACTCGATGCCGGATTCCTTCGCCTACACCAACACGGGGGTGGCTGAGTTTGCGGGGGCGAATGCGTCGATGCTCGTTCGCAAGGTCTCCGATCTGAAACGTCCGGCCGAACGCATGGTGTTCCTCGACGAGGGATTCTGTACGCCGACGACGTGGAGCATCTTCTATAACCAGGAGCGATGGTGGGACCCTGTACCCGTTCGCCATGGTGCGGGCACGACCCTTTCCTTCGGCGACGGACACAGCGAGTATTGGAAATGGCGAGATGAGCGTACGATCAACTTCGGAGTCAAGGCGAATGCCCTGGAGAACCCGGATGAGGCCAGCTACTGGCGTGAGATCCAGCTCGCCAATGAGGATATCGAGAAGATCGTCAAAGCCGTGTGGGGAAAGGTGGGCTATTAGGTGAGCAGGAGATGCAACGGAGACGCTGTGCTCGGTTCCGTCTGTTGCAGGCGCGAAGGAAGGACGAGAGCGATGCCGGCAAGAGAGCCTGTCGTGCTGTTGTGCATGACGTTGGTGGCGGCATTCTCGACCGGTCGCGGACTGGCCGACGAGGCTTCGCAACCCAACTACATGTCGCGCGTTCCGAAGTACGTGTTCGCCGACACGCTGGATGAGCAGGAGGCCCAATTGGCGGCCAATCCGCTCATGCAGCGATTCGCAGAGTCGCGGAAGAAACTGGGGCAGGACCGATACCGGCCGATCTACCATTTCGTCAGTCCGGAGAGCCGGCTCAACGATGGCAATGGTCTGTGCTTCTGGCAGGGGCGCTGGCACCTCTTCTACCAGGCCTATCCGCCCGAGGACCCGCGCCAGCACTGGGGACATGCGGTAAGCGACGATCTCGTTCACTGGCGCGACCTTCCCTACGCAATCTATCCGCACCCGGAAGAGAAGTGCTATTCCGGTGCTGCGCTGGTCGAGAAAGACCGGGTGATCGCCATGTACCACGGGACGAAGGTCGGCAATATGGTGGCTGTCTCGACCGACCCGCTCCTGTTGAATTGGGAGAAGGTGACGGGAAAGGCGGTCATCCCCATCGAGAGTCCCGATGGTTCGCCATTGCCCTACCGGGTGTTCGACCCGTGCATCTGGAAGAAGGAAGGGCTGTACTATTCGCTCTCGGGCGGCACACTCCCCGGGCCCGGCGGTAAGCCCGTGCGGGCCAACTTCCTGTTTCGCTCGAAGGACCTGGCGACGTGGGAATACCTTCATCCGTTTGCCGAGAATGATCGGTACTCGCTGGTCGGGGATGATGGTGCGTGTCCGTATTTCTGGCCCATCGGCGACCGGTACATCCTGCTGCACTTCAGCCACATGAGCGGGGGCAAGTATCTGCTGGGCAACTACGATACGCAGCGGGATAAGTTCGTGGTGACCAACGGCGGGGACTTCAATTTTGGGCCGTATGGCCCGGCCGGCGTCCACGCGCCAACTGCCGCGCCTGACGGCAAGGGCGGCGTCATCGTGATCTTCAATATGAACCCCGGCAAGCCGACGGGAAGTTGGGATCAAATCATGTCCCTGCCGCGGCGCTTGGCGCTGATCGCCAAGGACACGCTGGGGACGGAGCCGGCCGGCGACCTGGAATCGCTGCGCTGCGACCCCCGGCACGTTGGGACCAGGACACTGCCGGCCAACACGGAGGTTGTGCTCGATGGCATTGCGGGCAGCTCGATGGAGATCGTGACGGAGATCGATCCGAAGGGCGCGCCGATGGTGGAGCTGAACGTCTTTCGCTCGCCCGACAAGACGGAATTCACGCGGATCGCGTTCTTCAGGGATCGGGGATACCGACGCCGGGGAGAGAGCCTGATTACCATCGATTCCTCGTATTCATCGGTCCTTCCCGATGTGCTGTCGCGTGCGCCGGAAACCGCGCCCGTCGCCCTTGACCCGGATGAGCCGCTGCGGCTGCGCGTCTTCGTCGACCGGAGCGTCGTCGAGGTGTTCGTCAACGGCAAGCAGTGTGTTGCCATGCGTGTCTATCCCGGGCGCGAGGACAGCGTCGGCGTCTCGCTCCGCGCGCAGGGCCGGGACGCGGTGCTCCAGTCTCTGGACGCTTGGCGGATGGAGAGTATCTATGAGTGAACCCCGATTTGAGAAAGCGGCCCTTTCTCGTCGGAAGAGGTGATGATCGTCAGTGACCGAAACGTGTATGCCCGGAAAGGAGAGCGATGGTAGTACGACAGCGCGACTTATTGTCACCGCTTGGGAGGGTTAAAACCCTCGCCTTTAGGCGACAGCTTTAGCATAGTATCCGGATGGAGTCGTATCGTCATGGCAGTCATTCGGTGTTCAGCGTCCCCCTGCACTTGGTGTGGA
>Ga0209200_1004662_pt1 | contig 10974 bp, 9 predicted proteins | sample AD_UKC033_MetaG_FD_184406 | JGI IMG/M metagenome (GOLD analysis project Ga0209200, IMG submission 184406) | Active sludge microbial communities of municipal wastewater-treating anaerobic digesters from USA - AD_UKC033_MetaG (SPAdes) (version 2) | ecosystem: Engineered > Bioreactor > Anaerobic >...
CCGGCGTGATCGGCTGAAGATTCTGCACTTCGACGGCGCGGGCTATTGGCTTTACTACCGACTGCTGGAGGCCGGCACGTTCGAGGTGATCGCCACGGAAGGCGAGAAGTGCGCCCGAATCGACGCGTACCTCTGCGATCCCGACACCGGGCAGTACGTCTGCCTGCGTGCCGGGCGAGTGTTCCTGGTGGCTCAGGATTCCGCCTCGCGCGCCGGCCGCGGAGCCCTGACGCCCGAGGCCGTCGCGGCGTGTGTCGAAGGGGGCCCGGCCGGGGTCGGCTGGCTGGCGCGGCTGGCCGTGCTGGCCGGGGTGGTGGGGCTTGATCCGCCAGCGGCGCTGTCGGCCGACTGCGACGGGGACGGCGATGTCGACCTGGCGGACTTCGCCCTGTTGGCGAGCAGCTTCGACGCGAGAGGCGGGGCGACGTACACGTGGGATGCGGAGAACCGGCTGGTGGCCGTCACGCCGGCGTGTCGGGTGATCGGCGGCGACCGGAAGGTCGAGTTTGGGTATGATTACCTGGGGCGGCGGGTGGTGAAACGGGTCTACGCGTGGAACGGCTCGGCCTGGGTCCCACCCGAGAGCGAGGACGAGTGCGCCGTGCGCAAGTTCGTCTACGACGGCTGGCGGGTGATTATGGAGCTCGACGGGTCCAATGATGACGCGGTGCTCCGCAAGCACACCTGGGGCCTCGACCTCAGCGGTTCGCTGGAGGGGGCCGGCGGCATCGGCGGCCTGCTCGGCACCTTGGATACCGCCGGTACGACTGACCCCGGCGACGACCGGACGTTCATCTACTTTTGCGACGCCAACGGCAACGTCGGGCAGGTGATGGAGACGACGGCCGGCCAGAAGTTCGGGACCGTGGCGGCCCACTACGTCTACACCCCCTATGGCGCCCGCTTGAACACGCCGCCTTCCGGGCACGACGACTACGACCAGCCTTTCCGCTTCAGCACGAAGTGGTTCGACGCGGAGACGGGCTTCGGCTACTGGGGGTACCGGTACTACAGCCCGACGCTTGGCAGATGGATGAGCAAGGACCCGATCGAGGAAGAAGGTGGGTGGAACCTGTATGAGTACGTGTCGAGCGGCCCGACGCTGGCGACGGACCCAATTGGGCTATCTACCGCCGACGTGCTCGCGGACTTCTGGGCGCAGTTCCCGAACGTGACGTACCCGCGCTACCTGGGGCCGGATGCACTCAATGTTGCAGGCGTTGATCCGTTCTGGAACGCCTGGAATGAATACAAGCAGCGGATGCTGGCGTCTCACAAGTACACGGCTCAGGAGCTTGACGACGCGCAGAAGCTGTTAAAGGCGAGAATCAAGGAGAAGCTGACCCCTAGTGGAAGCAAAGGAGGGAAGCGAAAAGGGGGCGGGGGCCGCAAAGGTGGAGGTGCCCTTGGTGGTGCCGCCGGCGCGGCGGCGATCATCATCCTAACCGACCCAGACACCGCGTATGCGCCGGAGATACCGTACTGGGGACATTTCGGCCCTTGCGAGAAAGTCCACTGTTTGTGCCAACATGTGATGGCGACGAATATTGTCCCGCCGTGGTGGGACCTGTTCGGAGACAACGAATACAGGTACTCCTTTGGTCCGTGGGTCGACCATGGTGTAATAGCAGCAAAGGAGTGTCAGGCCCTGGAGTGGTTCTCCCCGGAAGATGGCGAGTCTTGGTTTTACGAGGGCTCGTCCGTGGGGTACCGGGTGTATTGGAGGGAGTGGTACGGGTGTAAGGCGCGTGGCCGTGACGGGTCGTCAGCTTCACGGTGAGCGCGACGCTGCCGTGCTGGTGGTTGGAGACAACATGTTCGGACATCGGCTCGTTCACGTGTGACTCTCAGCGATAGGAAGTGTGTCGGTCGTAGCGAAGAGTGTCGGCATCACCGCAGCAGAGAGCCGTATATGAGCCACAGAGAGCGTGTTTCATCCCGACTGAAGCAAATGGTAGTGGAACCACGTTGGAGGTTCGATCGCGAACCGCTCGTGCAGGAGGCCGTGGATTGCCTCTCCGACTGCGTTGACGACCTCGTGGAAGTGCTGCTCAAGGACACAGGGTCCCTACGTGAGGCAGCCTATGAATGTCTGGCACTGATGCCCCTGCCTGAAGCCATTGTCGCGCGACTTGAGAACATCGTAGCGTGTGGGACCGATGACGACCAAGTTGCGTGGAGCCTCTGGCTCCTTGCCCACAACGAGCATGCCGATGCGCTTCCCAGGCATTTCATCGAGCGGGCGCTTAGTGTGGGGGAGATCACCCGCGGGGTGGCCATATCGGTGATCCCTTATGTGGATGCCGACGATGATGCGCTGGAACACTGGCTGCTCGAGGTTTTTGAACAAGGTGACGAATCGGAGTGCATGCGGGTGATCAATACAGGCTTCGCTATGTCCAAGGCGTTTGGCACGACAATCCTCGAACGCGCGTGCGGGGATGCCAGGCTGAAGCTGGTCTCAGAGGGTTTGTACTTCGTGTGGTACGCGGAGTTGGACAGAAACTGGACGGCCGCGGTGATTCGCCGGGCCCTGGAACGCTGGCCAGCGGAGGAGAGTGTGCTTCGTCCAGCTCTGTACTGCATCAAGGATCGGCATCTGCAGGAGTTCGAGGATTTCGTCGTGCCTCTCATCCACCACAAGTCGGCCGGGATTGCGATGCAGGCAGCCCAGGCCCTCGCCGCATTGTCTCCGTCGCGTGCCGAGCATTGCCTCACGGAGGGCGCGGCGCGCCTGCACGAGGCGGTGCGGGAAGTGCTGCGGAGTTGCGTACGAGACTCTCCGGGCGGCGAAGAGCAGCCGCGCTATTCCGGTCAAGGCTGAGGGACCGAGCGCGAACGCGCGCGGTCATTCAGAAGGCGGCGACGACCTGCCGGCCGACTTCTACTGGGCGCAGGTGCTTTCCGACAAGGTGACCGCGGGCTATGCGGGGCCGCGGGCGCCGCTGTGCACGTTCACCACCGGGCCGGCTGGGCGGGTATACCTCGACCTGCGCATGTACCTTTGCGACCCGGAAACGGGGCGGTATGTCTGCCTGCGGGCCGGGCGGGGGTTCCTGGTGGTGGAGGAGCTTACCGAGCGCAGTGACGGCCGGTCGCTCGTGGGCAAGGAGATCGCCTCGCGCGCTGGCCGCGGAGTGCTCTCGCCCGAGGAAATCGCGGCGGGTGTCGAGGCGGCCCCGGCCGGGCTCGCCTGGCTGGCGCGGTTGGCGGTGTTGGCGGCCGCGGTCGGGCTTGATCCGCCGACCTGGCCCTCGGCCGACCTCGACGGCGACGGGGATGTCGATCTGGTGGACTACGCTCTGCTGGCCAACAGCTTCGACGCGACTGGCGGGGCGACGTATACGTGGGATGCGGAAAATCGGCTCGTCGCGGTCACGCCGCTGGCCCCCACCGCGAGCGACCGGAAGGTCGAGTTCGGGTATGATTACCTGGGGCGGCGGGTGGTGAAGCGGGTGTACGTGTGGAACGGCTCAGCCTGGGTCGCACCCCAGGGCGCGACCGAGTGTGCCGTGCGGAAGTTCATCTACGACGGCTGGCGGGTGATTATGGAGCTTGACGGGTCCAACGGGGACGCGGTGCTCCGCAAGCACACCTGGGGCCTCGACCTCAGTGGCTCGCTCGAAGGGGCCGGCGGCATCGGCGGCCTGCTGGGTACGCTGGATACCGCCGGGACGACCGACCCCGGCGATGAGCGAACGTTCATCTACTTCTACGACGCCAACGGCAACGTCGGGCAGCTTGTCGAGACAACCTTCGGCCCCACCTGCGGCACCATCGCGGCCCACTACGTCTACACCCCCTACGGCGCCCGCCTCAACGCGGCCGGGCAGAACGAGTACGGCCAGCCCTTCCGCTTCAGCACGAAGTGGTTCGACGCGGAGACCGCCTTGGGCTACTGGGGCTATCGGTACTATTCGCCGGAATCCGGCCGGTGGTTGAGCAGAGACCCCCTGAAGGAGGACATCGGTGGCTACAATCTCTACGCCTACACAGGGAACCGCCCGGTAGCCGTTACTGACCCGCTCGGCGGATGTAGCCGTCTCACGCCTGAGGACAAGGCGCACATGGCGAAAGCGTTGGCCGATGCAAAGAACGCTCTGCGATCCAAGTGCACAGCGGAAGGGTGCTGCTTGTGCAAGACGGATTCCGAGCATTGCGAGGAGGACGCGGACAAGATCGTGAAAGCCCTCACCAACGTGCTTAAGAACTGGGGCAACGGGGATAACCGGAGCAATGACAACGTCGGTGGCTATCTGTGCTGGGACTGGTGCAGAGCATTCCACGAAGCAGCGAAAAGCGTCAAGTCGGATTACTGGGAGGTGGACCGGGCTAGGCTGCGACACGTTGATGAGACAAAGAAATCACGCCCGCTTCACTATTACGTGAAGCTCTCCGCGTGCCACACGCGGCAATCGCAATGTCAGGTGATGATCGATGACGGATGGCTTAACCCCGGAGCGTGGAACTTCGTGCACAAAGATCCCTGGCCGGGCGACAATCCAAACTACGAACCGATCGAGTTCGAGGAACCCAGGGAGTGCGATCCCGATGCACCAGAGAGCGACCAGGACTTCCGCTATACTTGCCCGCCCATTGAAGCGTGCCCGTAGAAGACGAGGTTGCACCAACTGTTCTGAGGAGAGTCGCCATGTGTTCTTGGTACCGTGGTACCGCCGTCGCCTGTATCGTCATCATTGGCGCGGGCTGTTCGAGGAAAGCCCCGTGCAATAACGAGGAGATCGCGCGCTACGTCTACAAATGGCATGACAATGAGGGCAATCGGCGCGTGAAGTACAGCGACCCCTGGATCAGGTACGAGGTGACGTCACGCGAGGGACGAAGAGTTGTAACTGATTGGATTACAGCCCACAAAGAGCAACTGGAGCGTGGCGACAAGCTCGGAGACATCGAGCCGCAAGACATTCTCGCAGAGGAGTGTGCCAACAGACGCGGTCGCTGGCATCCGCTAGCCCTAGAAGTCCCTGAGGACCCCGCGCTGCCGAAAGGGCTCCGTACCTGGATACCCAACCTCAGTGAGGAGGACATCCGGGAGCTGCGTGCGATATTCATGCAATACGGTGTTGAGGTCCACGAGGAGGCGCGGCCGCTGAGCGCCACGCCTCGCGGGTACAGGTACGAATGGCGGGAGGACTCGACGAGCTTGTGGACGATGTACGAGGTTTCCTCGGCGGAGGGCACGAAGGCTGTTGCCGAGTGGGTGGCGACACACCGGACGCACGTTCTGCGGGCGAGAGACTTGCTCGGCAAGGTGACGCCTGGAGATATGCTGATAGAGCTGTATCCCGATGGGCAGTGTATGCACGCTCTACTTGTCGGAATCCCAGCCGACGCGAGCGATCTTAGGAACCCCCAGGGAGTTGTGCCCAACCTGAAGCAAGGCGACATCGTTGAGCTCCGTGGCATCTTTCGCACACAGGGAGTGGAGCATGCGTATCCGCCCGCCGGCTCCGACAGAGCGATAGCGTACTACAGGTGCCAGTGGCGTGACGCGCCGCAGGGACCCTGGGAGGTGTACGACATCTCCGCTGCGGAGGGGATAGCGCGGGTCAAGCAGTGGATGATGGCCCACCGTAGACAAGTCGAGCGTTCGGAAGAAGAGGGCCGCGGTGATAGGGAGCCGCGTTTGATGCTCCGCGAGCTGGAAGTTGGCGGTGCAGCGCACACGTACTATCCGAAAGTGGGCCTTGCCGCCGATACCCGGCTGCCAAAGGACGAGGGGCCGTACGTTCCGAACCTGAGCCTGAGCGAGATCCTGGAGCTGGAAGCCATCTTCCGCGAGTACGGAAGGACGGCGCCGACTCCGCAAGGCGGGTAGGAGCAGAGGGCCCCTCACGGCGGGGCGCTGAGCGGAGTGTTGACTTCCGCTTGGTCACGGGGACCGAGCGCGCGGGCGCGGATGCGGGGGTTGCGCGCCACACTGCTTGGCCCCGCGGCTGTGATCCGCAGTCGCCGAGAGCACGAGGCCCATGAACACTGTCGCCAAGGGACTGGCTCTACTGAGCGGCATAGGTGTGCTCGTGGCGATCGTGTCCACGGCGAAAGGCAACGTGCTGATCTTCGCCTTTCCGCTCGCCTTGTGGGTCGCCACGCTGACGTGGCCAGGAAGTCCTGTGGTTCACGCACTGACGACGGACGCGGTCGTCGCACCCTCGCACAGAGCGCGTGCCTGCAGTGGCATTGGGTGGCGCGTGGCGCTCGGGGCCGCTGTCTGGTGTGCGGCATTGGGTGTGCTCATTCCGCGGGTGGCCGGTGGTCCACGAGGCGATGCCGAGATCGAGGCAGAGATGCAGCAGGTCGAGGGGTTCGTTCGCGCCGGGCAGTGGGTAGCTGCCCTCCGCGTGCTCGACGACATGCGGATTCCGGCGGAGTACCCGCTGCGACAGGCTCAACGCCAACACAATCGGGGCGTCGTGCTCATGCGGCTCAACCGCCACGACGCGGCGGCAGTTGCTTTCCGGAGTGCCTGGGAATACGACTCGTCGGATACCGAGGCGTGTGTACTTGTGGGACGGCTCGCCTTGGAGAGAGGGGATGCCTGCGAGGCTTTGGTCTGGCTGAAGCGGGCGGAGGCGGCCGGTCCTGACCGTGACGACGTGCGTAGGATGATGCAGACTGCTGCCGCCGGCTGCGACGAAGGAAAGTGAGCCGAGACGCCGGCATCCGAGAAGGCCACGCGCGATGCTTCCGTACCTCCTTAGGATCGGGCAACTGTCGGTGCCGGCCTATCCGGTGCTCTACGGGCTTGGCATCGCCGCGGCTGGTTTCGTGGCGATCCTCATTGCTCGGCGACAGGGGCTCGCGCCGCGAAAGGTAGCCACGCTTGTGCTGATCCTCGCCGGCGCGCTGGTTATTGGGGGGCGGGGTCTCTTCGTCTTGCTGAATTGGGGTGAGTTCCGAGGCGATCTGGGCGCCGCTTTCAACATCTCCGAAGGGGGACAGGTGTCGTATGGAGGTCTGCTCCTCGCAATCCCGGTTGGCGTGTTTCTCTGTCGAGCGAAGCGATTGCCGGGCGCAGCGATGTGCGATGCGTTTGCCGTCGGTATCCCGCTCGGACATGCAATCGGGAGAATCGGCTGCTTCTGTCGCGGTTGCTGCTTTGGACGGGTTAGCGAGCTGAGCTGGGCCGTTCGGTTTCCGAAGTTCATCGACGCGAACGGCTGCACGGTTGGTAGTCCACCGTTTCTCGCGCACCTGGAGCGAGGCCTGCTGGACGAATCAGCCCGGTCGAGCCTGCCAGTTCACCCGGCGCAGCTCTACTCGTCGGGAGTGCTGCTTTTGCTGTTCCTGGGAATGCTGCTGCTCTGGCGGTCAGGACGGTTTCCCGGGCGACTCCTGCCCGTATACGTGACAGCCTACGCTGGGGCCCGGTTCCTTCTCGAGCTGACTCGGGACAACGGGGCTGTATTCTGGGGACTGACAGTCTATCAGATCCTCAGTATCTTCATCGCGGGTGGCGGAATGGCTGTGCTGGTGTGCCTGCACCGACGTGCTGGGCAGAATCAGAGGCCTGCGTGTCGCCATGCATCGAGTCGATGAAGCCGGGTGGGAGGCAAACCAGACCAGAGCTGGCGTTGCCCGACGGGCGATGCCGTGCCATACATCGTGTCGATCGTGTAGAGCACAGCGTTGGCGATTCCTCCGACTGGATCAATCCCGTAGAGGATGTCTGAGACGGGGTCAAAGTCGATATCGGAACCCCAGCCCCAGGTGGCGATGTCGCCGATGAGCGTGGTCGCCCCGGTGGCGACGTCGATTGAATACAGCGTCTTGGGGGGAGTGCCCGCTACTGTAGTTCGCCCGTACAGCGTGCCGTCCGCGCCGAAGGCGATGCCGGACAGAGCGTACAGCCCGGTCTCGCGCGGATTGCTCGCCAGCCCGGTGGTCGGGTCGATGTCGTAGATCGTCCCGTCCCAGGATGCCCCGATTAGCATGTCCGCGCGGGCGCCGGGTGCGCCCGCCACTACCAGAAGTGCTAGAAGTCCTGCCACTACCAGCCGTGTCATACGGTCTCCTCCTCGTTCGAGTTAGCGAGCCGGGCGCCGTGCCACCCACTTCGGGTCGGGTACACGGCTCCCCCATCCTCTCTGTCATACATGACGCGGAAACGTTGCGCGCGGCGTGTGAAAACGCTGAGAATCTCTTAAAAGGCCACCCTGGAGCCTGCCCGCCGCCCCAAAGCAGCGTTCAAGCCTACTGTGTTGGGCACGCATATTCAGTATGACACGAACTTGCCGCCGTCCTGCACCAGGTGCTGAGCCTACCCGGCGACGGCCGCCCGGGCCGTCCGGCAGTAAGCGCTCGATGAAGGACAGGTTGGTGGGGTTTCGGGGATGGGCTGGTTTTCTCGGGCGAGGTGGGTAGATCATCTACGCGGCGGTGGGGCCGGGGCGAGGGCAGCGGGATGGTAGCGCGTCTTCCAGACGCGGGGGATCAGCTCGCCCAGTCGATCGGCCGGGTGGGTGGCGATACGCAGGAGCACGTCGCGGAAGTAGGCGAACGGGTCGACGTCGGCCAGTTTGCAGGAGACGACCAGGCTGTACAGGAGCGCCGCGTTCTCCGCCCCGGTCTCGCTGCCCGCAAACAGCCAGTTTTTGCGGCCGATGACCAACTGTTTGATCTGCCGCTCGGAGTGATTGTTGTCGATCGCCAGGAACGACGCCTCGGTGTAACGGGTGAGGGCCTGCCAGTTGTTCAACGTGTAGCCGAGCGCCTCGCCCAGCGGACTGCGGGGCAGCACCACCAGCGCCAGGCGATCCAGCTCAACGCGCAGGCGGGCCAGACGCCGACGCGCGAACCGTTGACGCCAGGCCAGCAAGCGCTCGGGGGCAAGGCCCCGCGCCTGGGCCCGCCGCTCGACGGCGTACAACCGCCCGATCAGGGCGAGCACCCGCTTGGCTTCGGGGGCGTGTGAGCTTTGGGCGTCGAAGAACTTGCGCCGGGCGTGTGCCCAGCAGGCTACCTCGACCACCTCGCCCCCGGCGTAGATCCGGTTGTACCCCGCGAACGCATCGGCCTGCAGATACCCGCGGTACCCCTCGAGGAACGACTCCGGGCCGTCACGTTTCCGCGAGTTGGTGTAGTCAAACACCACATCGTCGTGCTCGCCGATGTACACCCACAGGTACCCCCGGCGGGAACCGATCGGCTGGACGCTCGGGTCCAGCACCGTGATCGGCGTATCATCCGTGTGCACCTTGCGCGAGCTGCGCACGCCCGACTTCATGACCTCCACGATCGGTGCCAGCGTGGTGGCCACATAGTCCACCCAGCCGCCCAGCGTCGAACGCGGCAGCTCCAGGCCGTACCGCCGGTAGATCTGCTGCTGGCGGTACAGCGGCAGCGCGTCGGCGTACTTGCTGGTGACCAGTTGCGCCAAAAAGCCCGGGCCCGGAATCCCCTTGTCCAACGGCCGCGGCGGCAAGGGCCCGACGCTGACGTGCCCCTGGCAATGCCGACAGGCGTACTTGTAGCGCACGTAACGGTTCACGAAGAATTGCGCCGGCACCACCTCCAGCTCTTCGGTCACGTCCTGCCCGAAGATCACCTTCGCCGCGCCACACTCCGGGCAGGTCCGCTCCTCCGCCGGCGGATGAATCTCATGAATCTCCCGCCGCAAATGCGCCGGCAGGGGGCGGCGACCGCGGTGACGGCGCCGCCGGCGGGTAGCGCCGTCGTCGTCTTCCCCCTCTGGGGCTTGCTCCTGCGCGGGCTCTGCCGCCGGATCGGCGCCGCCGAGGAGCCGCCCCTGGTGCGGATCGTCGGTCAGCTTCTCGCGGCGCCGGCCGAACAGCTTCCGCGTGAGATACGCGACTTGCGCGCGCAGTTGAGCCACCAGCGCTTGCAACTCCGCCACGTCGGAGGGCAGCTCGGGGGACGGGGGTGGCTTAGGCGGCTGGGGTTTCAAGGTCAGGAGACTCACGCAGTGCAGACCCCAGTCATCCCTTCCTGGGGTTAATCTTCTCTACCCCAAACAGCAGGAATTCAAGACATGGTATGAAAGAAAACCAACGAATCATGTAGTTTTCTGCGGCACAAACCGCGCCCGCCGCCGAGCGTGCGCCAGCTCAATCCTTTCCAGGATCAAAGCCAGCTCCGCCGCCTCCAACTCAGCCCGCGCACGCCCCGGCTGCTCGAACGCCGCTAGGCGGAAGACGCCCTTCTCCAACCTCTTGTAATACAGACACAGGCCGCTGCGGTCCCACAGGAGGATCTTCGTCCGATTGCGACGCCGATTGAAGAAGACGAACAGATGACCCGAGAGGGGATCCTCGTGCAGCACCGCACGCGTCAGCGCCGCCAGACCGTCCAGGCTGCAGCGCATGTCCGCCGGGGCGAGACTGACGAAGATACGCACCGTCGGCGGGAGCGTCAGCATGCGGCGACCCCGACCGCCACCACCGCCTGCACCAGCCGGGCGACCCGCTGCGGATCAAAATCGTCCGGCAGGCGCAGCCCCACGCCACCGGGCAGCACGAGCTCGTACCGGCCTGCGGGCGGAGCGACGGACAGGGCGCGCCGCGCACCGCCGGCGACTACCGCGCGCGGCAGCGCCAGCTCTACGAACCCCGCCGGCGCCGGACCCTTCGCCCGTCGCCCCGGCGGTCCGCTACCCAAGTCCCTCCCGCCCAAGCGGCGCTTCCACCAGGCCAACGTCACCGCCTTGATTCCCCGCCGCCGACAGAACTCCGCCTGGCTCAGGCCACTCCGTCGCCACTCGCCCAGCACCCTCCGCCAATACCGCGCACGCTCCGACATGCCGCACCTCCCGCGGCATCATCGCAAATCGCGGGCGCGAACTTCAAGACGTAATTCGTCGAGCGCTCACGGCCCGCCTGCACCAGAGCCGCCGGCGTGGGAAAACGCTCAACAAAGGCCCAGGAGGAGCGCATCGTCCAATCCTCGAAGGCCTGCAACGCCACGGGATAGTATTCCCGCAGGGCGGCAGGCCTT
>Ga0209200_1004670_pt1 | contig 10959 bp, 10 predicted proteins | sample AD_UKC033_MetaG_FD_184406 | JGI IMG/M metagenome (GOLD analysis project Ga0209200, IMG submission 184406) | Active sludge microbial communities of municipal wastewater-treating anaerobic digesters from USA - AD_UKC033_MetaG (SPAdes) (version 2) | ecosystem: Engineered > Bioreactor > Anaerobic >...
TCCATTGCCGTCGCATCACCCGCGCAGATGCCGGCCGACCGGGTCCAGCCGCTGGGCGTGAAACGCCTGCTCCTCGCCTGCCTCCTTTCCGTCTGCCTTTTCCTTGCCAGCCCAGTCCCGTCAAGGGCGGGCGAGCTGGCAGCAGCCTGGCCGACGCTCGCACACCCGCGAGAGTCACGCATCGACGAAGTCGGTGGGCAGATACGCATCAATGGCACGCCGATGCGTATCGTACGCGTACAGGCCACGCTCCCCGTCGACGCACTCGCCAGCCACTACCGGCAGGTGCTCGGCCAGCCGCATGCCGAATCGCAGGCTGGTAGCGCCCAGGTGCTGGCACAAGGCCGCAGCAACTTCTTCATCACCGTCACGTTGCAGCAGTTGCCCGATGGCGGCAGCGAGGCGCTGGTGGCCGTGGCGGACAGCCACGGCGCACGCGCGGCTGCGGGCAGGCCTCTCGGCCTCGACATACCGGCAGGTACGACCCTGCTCTCGGACATGGAATCAACCGACGGCGGGATCGCCTCGCGCCAGTTCGTGCTGGCCAATGCCCATAGCCTGCGGGTCAACCTCGATCGGCTGTCCGCAACACTCGCCCGCCGCGGCCTCCATCCCGAGAGCCCGCCCGTCACGGGCAAGGACGGCGCATTGCTGCAGCACTTCGGTGGCACCTCCGGCCAGGCGCAGCTCGTCCTGATGCGGCACGAGAACCAAACCCACGCCGTCCTCACCCTGCTCTCACGCCAGCCATGACTCGCCCCCCAGCTTCCTGCACACGCGGCCAGGCCCTTACCGAGTACCTCGTCGCGCTTCTCGTACTGGCGATGCTGATCGGCTTTGGCAGGGCGGGAGACAGCTCGGTGGTCGACACCCTGCTCACTGCCATCCACACCGCCTTCAACCGCCTGAGCGCCTTCATCTCACTGCCGCTATGACGCCAACCAACACGCCGCCGCGCGCCCGCAAGCACTGGGTGGTGCTCGCCTTCGCCCTCGCACTGGGCGGTATCGCCGCCTTTGCCGCAAGCAACTACCTGTCCAGCCGCATGGCCGAGATCGAAGCGCGCGATCGCGACGCTGACACTGTCCACCTGATCGTCGCCAAATCCAACCTGTCAGGCGGCGCGCTCATCACGCCCGAAACCGTTGCCGTGCGCGAGATCCCGCGCGCCTGGGCGCATTCCGGCGCGATCACGCCCGAGCAGTTCAGTCGCGCAGAGGGCTCGGCACTCGCCCACCCCGCGGCGATCGGCGAACCCATCCTGTGGGCGCAACTGGAGGGCAACCGTGCCCCCAGCTTCTCGGCCCGTCTGCAAACCGGGCAACGCGCGGTCACCGTGCCGGTCGACGAGATCAGCTCACTGTCGGGCATGGTCGAACCGGGGGACCGTATCGACATCGTGGTCTCGATACGCGACGCCCATCGCAACTACACCTTCACTCTGCTGCAGAGCGTAGCGGTGCTCGCCACCGGCAGCCAGGCCGACGCCGAGAGCGCCAGGGCCGACGGACGCCACGGCGGCTATACCACCATCACCCTCGACACCTCCCCCGAAGACGCCAAACGCGTCATCGCCGCGCGCGAGATCGGCCGTGTCACGGCGCTGCTGCGAGCGCCCGGCGACCTCTCGCCGGTGTCCTCGCTCATCACCGACACCCATGCCCTGCTTGGCCTCCCCAAGGGCGACAGCCGGAGCGTGAGCAGCGTCCCCGTCATCTATGGCGGCGGCCCGATCACCAACGGCCTGCAACTCACACCACACCGGGAAGCCCCCCTCGACTGACGCCTCCCCGCGATCCGTCCGCTACCGATCCCCCTCCACCTTCGCCACGCGCCGAGCGACCCGATGCACCTCCTCACCCACACCCTGCTTCGCCTGTTCGCGCTCTGCTGCCTGACCACCGCGGCGGCTACCGCATCGGCCAGCCGCAGCACCGAAATGCCCGAGCTCACCCTCTTCCAGGGCGAGACGCGGGTCATCACCGAACCCAACGTCGGTCGCCTGGCCGTAGGCAACGGCAAGGCCTTGTCGGCGGCGGTGCTCGACGAGCGCGAGATCGACGAGCGCGAGATCCTGCTCATCGCCAACGAGATCGGCACCTCATCCCTGCACATCTGGACAGCCAACGGGCGCAACCGCCGGCTCAAGGTCACGGTCGTCGCCGCCGAGACACCACGCGTGAATCGCGAGATCGCGGCGTTCCTCGCCGACATTCCAAACGCACGCAGCACCGTCATCGGCGACCGGATCGTCATCGAGGGCGACAACCTGAGCAACCGCGACCAGGCCCGCATCGAAGCGCTCGCCAAGCACTACCCGCAGATCCTCAACTTCGCCAACCCGGTCGGCTGGGAAAAGATGATCGTCATGGAAGTGCAGATCGCCGAGTTCCCGGTCAACATGCTGCGCGAGGTCGGGCTGGCCTGGACCGCCACCGGCGGCGCAGCCATCGGCGGCATCTGGATGCCCGGCCGGCGCGGCAACACCCCCTTGCAGATCGACCTTCGCACCGGCGCCGAGAACGCCCCGCCCATCGTCAGTCCCGACGGCAGCGGCAACCCGGTGCCACTGGGCTCGAGCCTCAACGTGCTGTCCGCGCTCAATGCCGGGCTCAACGCCCAGTTGCGCCTCATGGAGCAGAACGGTTCGGCCAGCATCCTCGCCCAGCCCATCCTGTCCACCCGCAGCGGCGCCGAGGCGAGCTTCCTCGCTGGCGGCGAGTTCCCCTACAGCGTCAGCAACATCAACGGCACCACCATCCAGTTCAAGCCTTATGGCATCCGCCTCGATATCTCGCCCACCGTCGATCACAACGGCGTGATCCGCGCCCGCATCATGAGCGAGGTCAGCGACCTCGACCCCTCCGTCATGAGCGCTGCCGGCCCCGCGCTGCGCACGCGCAAGACCGAAACCGAGTTCAACGTCATGGACGGCGGCACCATCGTGCTCAGCGGGCTGCTCAGCCGCGACGTCAATGCCTCCATCGACAAGGTGCCCCTGCTCGGCGACATCCCGGTGCTTGGCGCCCTGTTCCGTTCGCGCCGCTTCCAGAACAACGAGACCGAGCTCGTCGTCTTCGTCACGCCCTACGCCGTGGATAGGCACACCCTGCAGCAGGCCGAGAGCATGCTGCGCGCGCGCCAGCGCCTGGAAGACGCTCCGCGCGCACCCGAACCCGACCTGTCGGCCATCCCGTGGCCCGCCGCCCCGGTCGAGGACCGACCGATTCCGGGCGCGCACGACCCGCTCCACAACTGAGCGGGGCCGACGCCATGTTCCAGGTCACCATTCTCCAGCCCGAAGGCGCCCCTCGCGTCGAGTCGATCAGCGAGACCTCCGCGGTCATCGGCAAGGGGCGCGAATGCCGGCTGCAGCTTCCCGGCTGGAAGGTCGGGCGCGAGCATGCACGCATCTACCGCACCAAGTCCGGGCTGTTCATCCAGGATCTCGGCCAGTTCTTCGGCACCAGCGTGAATGGCGTGCGCGTACATCAGCACGGCCCGCTCGCCGCCGACGACCGCATCGTGGTCGGCCCCTTCACCCTCATCGTCGCCGACCAGCTACAGCCCACACCCGCCGGCGCCCCCGCAGCGCATGCGGCGGACACAACGCAAGTAAACGCGCCCCAGCCGATGGCCGCAGCCGCGGGCCCCGGTACACGTACCGCCGCCACGCCCGAACAGTACTGGCGCCGTCGTATCCACGAAGCCCTGCTCGACGCCATCGACCTGCGCCGCCGCGACCTCGTACGCATGAGCGACGACGAACTGCGCGCCGAAGCCGAGTCCCTGCTCGTCGAGCTGATCGACAAGGAAACCGCCCTGCCCGACGGCATCGACCGCGACAGCCTGCGCCGCGACGTGCTCAACGAGGCCGTCGGCCTCGGACCACTGGATGAGCTGCTCGCCGACGAAACCATCAGCGAGATCATGGTCAACCGCCACGACGAGATCTTTCTCGAGCGCCACGGCCGGCTCGAACGCCACCCCGGCAGCTTCACCAGCGAGCGCGCGGTAATGGGCATCATCGAGCGCATCGTCACCCCCATCGGCCGGCGCATCGACGAGGCGTCACCGATGGTCGACGCCCGCCTCAAGGACGGCTCGCGCGTCAACGCCATCATCCCGCCGCTTGCCATCAAGGGACCGGCGCTCACCATCCGCAAGTTCGGCCGCAAGCTCTTCTCGCACGCCGACCTCGTCGCGATCGGTGCGATGAGCGCGCAGATGGCCGAGTTCCTGCGCGTCTGCGTGCAACAACGCAGGAACGTGCTGATCTCGGGCGGCACCGGCTCGGGCAAGACCACGCTGCTCAACGTGCTATCGAACTTCATCCCCGACGGCGAACGCATCATCACCATCGAGGACGCCGCCGAGCTGCGCCTCGCCCACGCCAACCTGATCAGCCTGGAGGCCCGCCCACCCAACGCCGAAGGCCGCGGCCAGGTGGCCATCCGCGACCTCGTCAAGAACGCGCTGCGCATGCGTCCCGACCGCATCGTGGTCGGCGAGTGCCGTGGTGGCGAGGCGCTGGACATGCTGCAAGCCATGAACACCGGGCACGACGGCTCGCTCACCACCCTGCACGCCAACAGCCCGCGCGACGCCCTCGCCCGCCTCGAAACCCTGGTGCTGATGGCCGGCATGGATCTGCCGCTGTCAGCCATCCGCGAACAGATCGCCTCGGCGATCGACATCGTCGTGCAGCAGGCGCGCCTGCCCGACGGCCGGCGCGTGGTCACCGGCATCGTCGAAGTCGCCGGCACCGAATCGGGGCGCATCCAGATCCAGGAGCTCTTCCGCTACGACCAGCTTGGACGCGACGGCGACGGGCGCGTACAGGGCCGCTTCTGCGCCTGCAATGCAGTGCCGGCCTTCTACGAGACGCTGGCCGGCGCCGGGGCTGCACTCGACCTGTCGCTCTTCGACGGACCGCGCGACGCATGAAGCTCGACCTCGTCCTGCTCATCGTCGCCCTTACCGTGGCCTTGCTCGTGTGGGCACTGGCCGATCTGGTCCCACGCTTGCTGCATGCCTGGCGCAACCGCTTCACCCGCGAGACCGGCTTTCACCTGCGCGAGCTATTCCTGTTCATCGATCCGGCCCGGCTCTATGCGCTCAACCTGGCCCTCACCGTACTCGCCGCAGGCGCGGCCTGGCTGGCCAGCGGCAGCCTCGCGCTGGCCTTCATCGTCGCCCTGCTGCTCGCGATCTCGCCCGGCGCGATCTTTCGCTGGCTGCGCGCGCGCCGGCTCGAACGCATCGAGCAACAACTGCCCGATGCCCTGCAGATGCTGGCCGGCACCGCACGCGCGGGCCTGTCGCTGCCGGCAGCGATCCGCCAGGTCGGCAGCGAGCTGGCGCCACCGCTGCAGCAGGAACTGCTGTTGCTGCAGCACGAACAACGCTTGGGCGTCAGCCTGGACGACGCACTCGAGAACCTCGCCCTGCGGGTGCCTGCACAGCCGGTAAAGCTCATGGTGTCGGCCATGCGCATCGCCTCGGAGACCGGCGGAGGCCTGGCCGAGACACTCGAACGTACCGCCACCACGCTGCGCAGCCAGCATGCCATGGAGCTCAAGATCCGCGCCCTCACGGCCCAGGGCAAGCTGCAGGCCTGGGTCGTGGGGCTGCTGCCGGTGTTCCTGCTCTGGGTGCTCACCCACATGGAGCCGGAGGCCATGGCCTTGCTGTGGACAACGCGCATGGGCTGGGCCGTGCTGGCCGTGGTGCTGGTCATGGAGCTCACCGGCGTGCTCCTCATCCGTCGCATCGTGAGCATCGACATATGAGTCCGTCTGCAACGCCCCTGTTGTCCGCGCTCGAGCCGCGCTGGGTCGTGGGTGGCCTGGCATTCGCCATGGGCCTGTCAGTGGCGCTCGTCGCCTGGCTGCTGTCGCGCGCCGCCGCGGCCGTGCCGCGCCAGGACAGGCTGTGGCTCGATGCGCCTCCGCCGGCCTACCGCATCGTCTGGTGGCCGATCCAGTGGGTAGCGCACTATCTGCGCGCGCTACTGCCCGAGCGCCAGCAGCAGGCCTGCCTGGGCCAGCTGCGCCTGGCCGGCCTGGACTACGCGCTCGACCCCGCGCAGTTCATGGCCGGACGCGTCATCTGGGGGCTGCTGTGCGCAGGGTTCGGCGGCTGGCTCGCCGGCGGCTTTGCACTCGCACCGCAGTGGCCGGCACTGGCCGGGCTCGCGCTCGGCGCCTTCCTCCCACTCGCCTGGCTGCGCGACCGCATCCAGCGCCGCCGCCGGCAGACCTTCAAGGGTCTGCCCTTCATGCTCGATCTCATCACGCTGTGCGTCGAGTCCGGGCTCAACCTCAATAGTGCCATCGCTCAGGCCGTCGCCAAGGGGCCCGCCGGGCCGCTGCGCGATGAGTTTGCCCGCCTGCTGCGCGACGTGCGCGCCGGCAAGGCGCGCAGCGAAGCCTTGCGCGAGCTCGCCAGCCGCCTCGACCTGCCCGCGGTGTCCAACTTCGTCACCACCTTGATCCAGGCCGAGGCCACCGGCATGAGCCTGGGCCCCATCCTGCGCGCCCAGGCCGAACAACGCCGCACCGAACGCTTCGCGCAAGCCGAAAAATTGGCCATGCAGGCCCCCGTGAAGCTGCTCTTCCCGCTGCTGTTCTTCATCTTCCCCTGCGTGTTCGCGATCCTGATGTTTCCGATCGTGATGAAGTTCATCGGGGCCGGGCTTTGAGCGTCGAGCCGCTGAACATCCGCCGCGCCGGGCACTTCCTTTCGCGCCTGCGCGGCCTCCTCGGCACCGCCGCCCTGGCGCCTGGCCATGCCTTGCTCATCACCCCCTGCGCTGCGGTCCACACCGCATTCATGCGCTACCCGATCGACGTGGTCTTCATCGACGCCGACGAGCGCATCGCCAAAGTGGTCGAGGCGCTCCCCCCTTGGCGTGCCACCGCCTGCGCCAGCGCCCGCCACGCGCTCGAACTGGGCGCGGGCGAGGCGCGCCGGCTGGGGCTCGTCGCGGGCATGCGCCTCGACCTCGCCGCTGGCGCACGGCCTGGACACGCCGCGCCCCACGGCAGGCGCGAGCGCGGCGCCACCCTGGTGGAGTTCGTCGTCGTCGGCCCGCTGCTGCTCTTCATCCTGCTCGTGCTCATGCAATACGCGCTGCTCTTTCATGCCAAGAGCCAGCTCAACTACGCCACCTTCGAGGCCGCACGCGCCGGCACCGTCGACAGCGCCCGCCCCGCGGCCATACGGACCGCCTTCGATCGTGCCATGACGGGCTACCACGGCGGCGGCACCACTACTGACGAGCTCGCTGCGTCGCGCGCCCGCGCGCTGGCCGAATCGCCCTTCGCCCGCATCGAGATCCTCTCGCCGACCAAGGAGAGCTTCGACGACTACCACAGCCCCGCCCTGGCCACGCGCCTGGGCCTGTCCGCGCGCGTCATCCCCAACACCCACATCGCCCACCTCGAGTGTCCGGCCGACCGCCCCAGCTGCAGCCGCAACCCTGCCACCAACGCCAGCGGCCAGAGCCTGCACGACGCCAACCTGCTCAAGCTGCGCATCACCTACGGCATCCCGGTCCGCAAGCAGATCCCGCTCGCGGGCCCCTTCATGGCCCGCGCTCTGGCGGTTCTGAATCCGACTAATGACGATCCCTTTCGCGCCGCGCTCGTCGCCAGCGGACGCATCCCCGTCGTCACCCACACCGTCATGCGCATGCACTCGCCCGCCATCGAGGCCGGCAACCCCTCGATCCCCGGCCCCGGCAACGCCGGAACACCAACAGACCCCGGCCCGCCGCCCGCCGGCCCGGGCCTGCCCGAATGCCCGCTCACCGACCCGGCATGCACGGCAACGCCGGATGAGCCGGACGGACAGCCTGACGACTCTGGCGACGGTGAGACCGGGCCACAGCCGCCTCCTTGCGTAAACCTGCCATAAGCTAATTGACTACCTGATACCGCTGATGCGACTAAAACGCCTGACCCTAGTCATCTTGCTGACTCCGCTTTCGCTCCCGCTTTTTGCTGACGATTTCCTCGGCGGTTCGCGCCCGACCTGCGACCCCACAATTCAAACCTGCCTGCCCGAGCCCGAAGAATCCCAATGCGATGTGACTGTTTGCTTCATGACCGTCGAGGCGCAGAGGCAGTACGAAATCAAGCACGATTGCGTCTTCCCATCGTCGTCGCCATGTGGCGAGTTCGACACGAACACACAATGCTGCGGGCGAAACCCCCGTACCGGTAAGGCTGCGATCATCGACAAGGTCTTCTCGACACCGGGCGTGCTCATGCCCGACTTCGACAGCTTTACATGGGCCAATCTGAAGATGGCTTGCCCAAATCTACGCCAGAACAATGCGCCACCGGATGATGCGTGGATAATGTGTAGGTTAAACAGTCGTCACAATCCAAATGACCCTGACGATCATTACAATGTTATCGAAATTCTGAACAACGGAACCAGCAGACCCTTCTGCATCGACGGCTGCAGCACGCCTCCACTTACTATTACTCTACTTTACACACTCGGCTATTTTCTTGAGCCCGATCGAAACAACCCAAGCGGGTACTCTGAGGAGTCATCCTTTCTTACCGCTTGCACCGGCCACGACGTGTGCTACCAGACTTGCCAAAAGGAACAGAATGAGTGCGACAGAGAGTTTTTAGAGAAAGCTTTGAATGCTTGCAGAACGATACCGCGCCACAGACTATCAACGCGGTGGATGCCCACACCAATGATTGTGAATACACGGAATCAATGTATCCGCGCAGCCAACGTTATGCATAGAGGCCTACAAATCGGCGGACACTCTGCATTCAACAAACGCCGGCAACAATATTGCCAATGCTGCTGATATTTTTTAGAAAAATGCTCAACATGAAATACACTAAAACCTTTCTCGCAACGACCATTTTCCTTTTAAAAATTAATCTCGCCTTTGGCACGAACGACGGAATTTCCCTTCACCAGCAAGATGCAACAGAAATCGTAAGCATCTCGCAGTTCTTCTCGAGACAGGACCAAGCGTATCTCGTGACAGCAACACTCAATGCCAGCAATAACTCAAGCCTACCCAAATCCTCACTGCGTCTGATCGACTTCAAATCCGGAAAAGTCGTAACCGAGTTACCCGTTGAACAAGCCCCCCTCGTCTCCCCACCAGGGCCACAGACAAGCGTGCTTGCTCTGCCGCGACTGGGTCCTGACATCCAGTGGAAAATCCACCAACCCGATCCGAAGATGACTACGCTTGGGCGCGAAAAAAATCTCCCTACCTACGCCGTAGTCACGCAAACGCTTCAAGACGGTCGTAACTACTACGTCTTCGGTATGAGCCAACAAAACGAGCCTATCGTTTCAGTGTTCGGGCCCGAGCTCACACTGGTCGCCGAACATGCCTACAGCGATTTTTCCCCCAGCATGATCACGAGTGCTCTCGTACTCGATCATGAAATCCTAGCGCTGATATCCTCCGAAAATGGCTCGATGCTGCTTAAGGTGTCCAAGGATCTACAAACGATCTCGGAAACCCGAATCGACGGGTTCGGTGCTAGCGGTGTCATTCTGCCCGGTGGCGGGTTTGCCTTGACCTATGTCACCTCCCCGGACATGGTCGTGACGCTGGAACGGTTCGATGTAAATCACAAGTCACGCTGGAAAGCCCCCCTGTATGAAATGTCGAAAAACGGGGTCAGTTCAGGCGTGAAACTGGCCGCCGTACCCAGTGGCATCGCTTTTTCCGGCTTCAACAACGATCAATTACTGATCGGCAGTATTTCGATTGATGGCGAGAACAAGACCATCAAACTCGCCTCAAAAAAAGGACTTGAGTTCGACCCCAGCCCATCGAGTCATTTTATTTTCACACACCACAATTCGATTCACGTCTGGGGTCTCGCGATGGATGCGCAAACTCTTAAGAACATCATCTATCGCGCCGACTACGAATAGGAAAAACACGATGCAAAAGCCACTCAGGCCACTCAACCTAATCCTTGCCATCTTGGCCTACATCTGCTTCTCTTCCCCCGCACTATCGGACTCATACGAGGAAATGCTAGATGAAAATCACCACACCCTGAGTCAGTGGAGCATTCCGATCGTATCGTTATCGATTGAAAGTGCCTCCCCAGACCCTAACGACGAGAATTTACTATCTCTAAAAATAAGAGTCCTGGATGTCTATAGAAAAGGGCCTATCAATATAAAAAAAGGTATTTACAACGCACAATGGAGGACATACAAGGAAATAGCTGAGGCGTACACCGCATTCTCATCGAAAGCAAAAGCCGAGCCAACAGGAAAAGAATTACTAAATTCACTCACGAAGGAAAAATTAATTTGCTTCACAGGCCAAAGCATCCCAGAGATAACTCTTTATGCATATGATTGTTTTCCTTACAATAACCATAACGACACCACCGCTAGAGAAAAATCAATAAACAAGGCCTTCTCTATTTATCTTTATGAGTATTCACAGATCGCAACCCTGACACTCCCTCTTATTGCTCTAATTGTCGTATTTTTCTTACCAAAAACTGGAATTGCAACCGCATTCCTTGCATTTCCATCATTCATCTATTACAACTCTCTAATCTCAGATACAACAATACGTTACGACTATCTTTTTGCATATCCAGCAATGGCACTTTCATCTTTTGTAATTATATTTGGCATCATTCGTTTGCTTCATCAGATGGTCAAAAAAGAGCAGGAAGAGAAGGAAGAGAAGGCCAGAACCAGAGAACATGCAAAACCGAAATCAAACTGTCCTCCCTTTACTCCATAAGGGCGTTGGTTCACCATTAACGGACTCTTATATAACAAATGATTAGCTTCTGGGATTTCGGCATGATTTGCCCCTTTCCCCCGCCCGCTTCATGCAGCAGGCGCAATTTGCCCAGCCCGGACCGATTGCGGCATGCCCAGGTAGGTGAAGCGGTTAATGATGGCGGCCCGGACATGGGCTTCGGC
>Ga0209200_1004672_pt1 | contig 10954 bp, 6 predicted proteins | sample AD_UKC033_MetaG_FD_184406 | JGI IMG/M metagenome (GOLD analysis project Ga0209200, IMG submission 184406) | Active sludge microbial communities of municipal wastewater-treating anaerobic digesters from USA - AD_UKC033_MetaG (SPAdes) (version 2) | ecosystem: Engineered > Bioreactor > Anaerobic >...
TGTGCGGCAGCAGGGTCATGCCTTTGGTGGGGACATCGAGCAGGGTGGCCGCCAGCCAGTGACTGCATTCGTGGAGCACGACCCCTGGCAGGAGCAGGATGCAGAAGAGGACCACGGCACCCTCGTCTCCGCCAAAGAACAAAAAGCCCACCCGATGGAGCACTTCGGTGAGCCAGCGATTGACGAGCACCAGGGCCGCGAACAGGCCAACAAGCCACAAAACGGTGGAGATGCTCATCGTCAGATCAGCCCGCAGGTCGCGAAGGCCCTCAGTGCGACAGCCTGGCGCCTGGTGAAGGTGAGTGGCATCGAGATCAGGCTAGCGTCTCTTGCTGGCCGCCGCCTGCCGGATGATCGGCACGAACTTGGCGGCGACGAGACTGGCGCCGCCCACGAGAGCGCCGTCGATCTCGGGTTGGCTCATGAATTCAGAGATGTTGTCGGGGCTCACGCTTCCGCCGTACTGAATGCGCACTGACTGTGCTGCGTGGGCACCATAGAGCTGGTTAATGGTACCGCGCACGGCGGTGCCAATGGTGCGGTTGGCGAGGTTGCCAGTGGCAGCCTTGCCTGTGCCGATTGCCCAGATGGGCTCGTAGGCGATGACCAGACCACTGACCTGAGCCGCCGCCAGGTCCGCCAGGGCGGCGCGAACCTGGCCGCTGACCACTGAATCAGTCAGACCAGCCTCGTTCTGGGTCAGGTTCTCACCCACGCAGACGATGGGGATAAGGCCATGCTTGAGCGCGGCCTTGACCTTGCGGTTCACGGACTCGTCGGTCTCACCGAAATACTGGCGACGCTCGGAATGGCCGATGATCACATACTGGCACAGTTCCTTGACCATCAGGGGCGAGACCTCGCCAGTGAACGCTCCCTGGTCCTCCCAGTGCATATTCTGGGCTCCCACTCTGAGGCCTGTGCCCTTCACCAGCTCGGCGACGACGCTCAGGCTGGTGAACGGCGGGCAGAGCACGCACTCGACCTCGCCCACCGCATCCAGGTCAGAGCGCACTTCGCGCACCAGAGTTGCGGCTTCGGTGACGGTCTTGAACATCTTCCAGTTGCCAGCGATGATCGGCTTGCGCATAGTTCCTCCTGCGACGGCCAGGGTGGTGATCTGGGGCTTGCCTTGAGACGGAACAAAGCGCCACAACGTGGCGCTCCGTCACTATACCACAATCTAGAGTTGCTGCCAATGCCACGATGACGAGAGTGTGGAAAAAGCGGGCGAGAGATGGGAGCACCCTGGTGCCTGTGCCTGGTAGTGCCAGGACTCCGGGCAACTACAGGCCTCGATAGGTTCGTAGTACAGGCTTTAGCCTGTCCCCACCCACTGACGCGATGAGACCGTCCGGAAGGGGAGCGCTAAAGCGCAACTACGAACCTGTCGTTCACGCTCCCTGGGCAGTTATTCCACACTCTCATATGTGACGCGGGAGGTCTTTCCGTTGACAAGACCCCCTTGGTGAGCCATAATGGCTACCGATAACTGGTTTAGAGGATCGGATTGAAGGTCATCCTGACGCACGAGAATGCAGATTTCGATGCGCTGGCAGCACAACTGGCGGCAAGTATGCTGTACAGCGGGGCCATTCCTCTGCTTTCGCGGCGCCTCAACAGCGACGTGATGGCTTTCCTGCAACTCTACCGCGAGCAGCTTCCTTTTCGCTCCGTGGAACAGCTGGCGCGCCGGCACGTGACCGATGCAATCATCGTCGATGCCCAGTCCGTTCCCTCGGTGCGGGGGATGGATGCGACGACAAGCTACACCATCGTGGATCACCACCCTCTGCGTGGAGAACGACGAAACGGAGTTGGCTACCTGGTGGAGGAGGTCGGTGCGACGACGACGCTGCTGGTGGAGCAGCTCAGGGAGCGGCGCATGGCGCTCACTCCGGTCGAGGCTACGTTGATGCTCATGGGCATCTACGAGGACACCGGATCACTGATGTACACATCGACTACGTCACGCGATCTGCGCAGTGCGGCCTGGCTGCTGGAGAGTGGAGCCAGTCTTTCCGTAGCCAACGACTTTTTGCGGCGCCCTCTGGACGAGCGCTACCAGGAGGTCTATGGACAACTGGTGGACAACGTCGAGTGGCACAATCGACACGGACAGGCGGTACTGGTGGCTGTGGCTCATCTGGATGAGTATCTGGAGGAGCTGTCAACGCTGGCTCACAAGGTAGACGACGTTTTCGACCCTGATGCTTCCTTCCTACTCTTTGTGTTCAAGGATCAGATGCAGCTCATCGCCAGGAGCTCGAGCAAGGCCGTGGACGTAGGTGAGATTGCGCGCGTGTTTGGCGGGGGCGGGCACGAGGCGGCTGCTGCGGCGATGATCATGGGCAGCGACTGGGAGGGGGTGAAAAAGCGCCTGGTCGATGAGCTCAAACACCGCATCAAGCCGCCGGTCACCGTGCGGCAGATCATGTCCTACGGCGTGCACAGCCTGAGTCCGGAAATGACGGTGGCCGAGGCGGATGGCTACGTGCGCCGCTACGGCCACGAGGGATTCCCGGTGGTTGAGAACGGCCAGCTAGTGGGTGTGCTAACCAGGCGCGAGATTGACCGGGCGATGCAGCATGGATTGGGCAGTTCCAGCGTGCGGAACTATATGCACAAAGGCAATGTCGCTGTTTCGCCCTCGGATGGTGTGAACCGCGTGCAGCAGATCATGACCGATCATGGCGTGGGGCAGGTCCCTGTGGTTGAGGATGGCAAGGTCCTGGGCATTGTCACGCGCACGGATCTGATCAAGCTGTGGACCAGCCATGCCCAGCCGGACCGCCGGGGTGAGATTCAGGAGAAGCTGCGCAAGGCGCTGCCTGTTCCGCTGCTGAACCTCCTCTGGCAGGCGCGTGACGTGGCCAACAAGATGGGCCACTCCCTGTACGTGGTCGGCGGCTTTGTGCGCGACCTGATGCTAGGCGTGCCCAATCTCGATCTGGACCTGGTGGTGGAGGGAGATGCGGTCTCGGTCGCAAGAGAGCTGGCGAAGCAGTTGAAGGGCCGCGTGCGCAGTCACTCTCGCTTTGGCACAGCCAAGATACTACTCGAAGGAACCAAGGGGACGAGCCTGCCGGCTTCATTGGACTTTGTCACGGCGCGAACCGAGTTCTATCAACACCCGACTGCCCTGCCGGAGGTGGAGCGCAGCTCCATCAAACAGGATCTCTACCGGCGCGACTTTACGATTAACACCATGGCCATCTGCCTCGATGGTGACCGCTACGGTGACCTCCTGGATTTCTATGGCGGGGAACGAGACCTGCGAGATGGCCTGGTGAGGGTGCTGCACATCTTTAGCTTTGTCGAAGATCCGACGCGCATCATGAGGGCCGTTCGGCTGGAGCAGCGGCTGGGATTTCGACTAGAGACCCGTACGGCCGAACTCGTAGCAGATGCGTTGGAGCTGCTGAATCGAGTGAGCGGCGAGCGCCTCAGACACGAGCTGGAACTGATACTGGACGAGCGCGCCCCGGCCGTTGCCGTGCGGCGGCTCGGCGAGCTGGGGGTGCTGCGCGGCCTCGAGCCGGGTCTGGAGTACGACAATTGGCTGGCCGGCAAGCTCGAGTCGTCGGTAGCGTGGCATCAGAATCAGGTCACGGCTGTTCGCCCCGGGTCCGAGGCCTCTGCAGTCCACCTTGAACAGAACAAGCTGCTGTTGGCCCTGTTGACCTACCGCCTCGACAAGATGCAGCTTACGCGATTCCTTGACCGGCTGCGTTTTGGCCTGGAGGTACGCAAGTTCCTGAGAGAGGTACATGAGCTGAGGTCGCTGGCCAACCGGCTGGAGAAACCGGAGCTCAAGCCAAGCCGTGTCTACCGGCTGCTGGACGGATACTCAGCCGACGCGGCCACCGCCTTCTGGCTGGCCCTGGACTCGGAAGTGGCACGGCAGCATGTGCGCCTCTACCTGGATCGCCTGCGCTGGGTGCGCACGCTGGTAGGCGGGGAGTACCTGAAGGGTCTTGGCCTGCGGCCGGGGCCTCTGTACGGGCGGGTGCTGGACAGACTGTTGTTCGCCCGGCTGGATGGCCGGATTCACACGCTGCACGATGAGCAATCGCTGGCGCGGCGCCTGGTGGCGAGGCTGGCCGAGGCAGACGCTGCTGAAGAGGGCCAGGACTGAGGGCCAACCTGCCGAGTGCTAAGCTCCGAACTTGGTCAGCCGCAAGGCGTTGGCCATGGCCAGGGGCATCAGATCTACCGCCGGGAATGTTCCCAGAGCACCTCTGGCACAGGTACGCTCGCCGAACTTGGCTGTGCCGTCGCACCGGCAGTAGGGCGAGTAGACCAGTGAAGGAACCGGGTGCCAACTGTGACCCTTGAGCAGTGACGGCGTAGAGTGGTCGCCGGTCACGACCACGACATCCGGTTTCAGGTTCATCACCCGCGGCACGAACTGATCGAACTCCTCTACCATGGCTACCTTGGCGTCAAAGTCGCCGTCCTCACCTCGGCTGTCGGTGTACTTGAAGTGCAGATAGAAAAAGTCATAGTCCTTCCAGTACTTCTCCAGCGCATCGAACTCGTCAGCCAGTTTGGTCCCGCTGGGAAGAGCGGTCATGCCCACCAGCTTGGCCAGACCGCGATACATCGGGTAGACGGCGATGGCGGCAGAGCGCAGTCCGTACACCTCGGCCATGGTTGGGATGGACGGCCGTCTATCAAGGCCTCGCAGCAGCACCGCATTCGCGGCTGGCTCGCCTGAGAGTATTCGACGCGCCTGAGCCGAGAACTCGTTGACCAGATCAGCGGTCCGCTGTGACGCGGCGCGGTCCGGCGCAGACGACAGGGGATGAATGTCCAGCGGCGCAACGCCAAGCTGCTGTGGGTCTGATTCGCTGAGTTCACCGCCGAGGCCCTTTCCCCGCAGAACGAGGACAAAGCGATGCTCCTTGACTGGCTCTACCAAGAACTCGACTCCAGGGAGACGTACCCTGTCGCGCAGCAGGCCGGTCAGGCGGACGCAGGTCTCGGTGGAGATGCGCCCGGCGCGCCGGTCGGTCACCCTGCCCTGGTTGTCGATGGTGCAAAAGTTGCCGCGGCCGGCCACGTCGTCTGGGCCGAGGTCCAGGTCGATACCCACTGCCTCCAGCACCCCGCGACCGATGACAAAGTGCAGCGGGTCATAGCCAAAGAGCGCCAGATGGCCGGGGCCACTGCCGGGCGTAATGCCAGGTCCGACCGGCACGGTGCAGCCGCACACGGAGCGCGAGGCGAGCGCATCGAGGTTGGGGGTTCTGGCTGTCTCCAGCTCGGTGAGTCCGCCTGGCTCGCGCGGTAGACCCCCCAGTCCGTCCATGACCAGGAAGACGATCTTGCTTTCCGAGGGCACCGTGAGCTTGCGGATGAGATCCAGGTCCATGGATGCTCCTTGTATGCGGGAGTGAGCGCCGAGTGGCGGCACAGACCGCCACTCGACACTGAGGAAGGTTATTTGTCGAGCAGGGCCGCAACGCCGGGCAGGACCTTGCCTTCGAGGAACTCGAGGGAGGCGCCGCCGCCGGTCGAGATATGCGTGATCTTGTCGGCCACGCCTGCCTGCTCTACGGCTGCTGCCGAGTCGCCGCCGCCGATGACGCTGGTCGCCTTGCTTGCCGCGAGGGCCCTGGCCACAGCCACAGTACCGGCAGCAAAGGCGGGAAACTCGAACACGCCCATCGGGCCATTCCACACTACAGTCTTGGCCTTCTTGAGCACCTCGGCGATCCTGGCCACGCTCTTGGGACCAATGTCGAGGATGCGCCAGCCAACGGGGACCTTGTCCACAGGCACGGTCTTGTGATTCGCGTCGGCAGCGAAGGCATCGGCCACCACGACGTCGACCGGCAGCAGGAGCTTCTTGCCGCCTCGCTTCAGGAGGTCCTTGGCCAGCTCGACCTTGTCGTCCTCCACCAGCGAAGCGCCGACCTCCAGCCCCTGCGCCTTGAAGAAGGTATTGGCCATGCCGCCGCCGACGATCAACTGGTCAACCTTGGGCAGCAGGTTCTCGATCACTGCGATCTTGTCCGATACCTTGGCGCCGCCGAGGATGGCGACATAAGGCCTGCCAGGGTTGGCGGTGGCCTGACCGAGGAAGTTGAGCTCGCGCTCCATCAGGAAGCCAGCAACAGATGGCAGGTAGTGAGTGACGCCCTCGGTGGAAGCGTGAGCACGGTGAGCCGTGCCAAAGGCATCGTTGACATAAACCTCGGCCAGCGACGCGAGTTGCCTGGCAAACTCTGGATCGTTGGCCTCTTCCTGGGGATAGAAACGCAGGTTCTCCAGCAGGAGAACGTCGCCCGGCTTGAGGGCCTTGACGGCCTCCTGGACCTCCGGGCCGATGCAGTCCTTGACCGTCGCCACAGGCGCGCCGAGCAGCTCAGAGAGGCGCTTGGCCACGGGCGCCAGGCGGAATTCTTCTGCCACCTTGCCTTTGGGTCGGCCCAGGTGCGAGCAAAGAATGACTTTGGCTCCCTGTTCGCGCAGGTACTGGATGGTGGGCAGAGCGGCTCGGATGCGAGTGTCGTCCGTGATCTGGCCGGTCTTGTCCTGGGGCACATTAAAGTCTACGCGTACCAGAACGCGCTTCTTGGCTACATCGATATCGCGCACTGTCTTCTTGAGCATGCTAATCCTCCTGTCGGCACATCAGAATATGGAATGAACGGTCCGCAACTCGCTATTCTACAAACGGAACGAGCGTACGACAAAACGCCAGGAGTGAGGCGTCGCTGGTGTCCGTTTTCGACCGGCGTTCGGCCTCCTACGTTCGGATGGAGCCTTCATAGACCAGGCCGCGTTGCGGGTCGAGGGTCAGGGTCTGGTTGTCTTTGATCGCCGACACAGCATCGCCTACGCCGATGATCGCAGGAAGGCCAAGCTCAGCGCACAGTTGCGTTGCATGCGACCCTGTTCCGCCTGCTCCTACTACCAGACCGGCTGCTCTCTCGGCCAGAGGTATCATCTCAGGGGTAGTCTGGCGCACGACCAGAATGTCCGAGGAATGGATGTCAGCGGCGTCGGGCAGGAGGTCCCCCAAGACTCTGGCCCGGCCTTGAATCGGGTGAGTGCCGAATCCCGTGCCCTCGGCGAGAATGCGCTCCATCACGTGGACTCGAATGAGGTTGGTTGACATAGGAGCGCTGCCGGCGGCCCCGGCGGTCAGAACAACGAGCTCGCCGGGATGGACGATGCCGCTGGCTCTGGCTGCGGAGACAGCATCGGTCATCATCTCATCGGTATTGTCAGTGCGCTTGGCCAGAAGAGGAGACACTCCCCACATCAGGCAGAGCTGCCTTCTCACAGCCGGGCTCGGGGTAACGGCGATGATCGGCATCGGCGGCCGGTACTTGGAGACCATCCTGGCCGTCTGGCCAGAAGCTGTTGGCGTGATGATTGCGGCTGCGCCGAGATGCATCGCCGTCTCGCACGCGGCGTGACTGACTGCCTCGGCGATATCGCGCGTGACCGGAGGGCGAGCGACCGGTGCGCTGATGGAGCTCAGGCCTTCCGCCTCAGTCCGCTGTGCGATCCTGACCATCGTCTGCAGGGACAGAAGCGGGTAGGCCCCGGCTGCGGTCTCGCCCGAGAGCATCAGGGCATCGGTGCCGTCCAGGATCGCGTTGGCCACGTCGCTCGCTTCGGCGCGTGTGGGGCGTGGATTCCTGATCATCGAGTCCAGCATCTGCGTTGCCGTGATGACCGGGACTCCGGCGCGGTTGCACTTGCTGATGATCATCTTTTGAACGAGGGGCACGTCTTCAGGAGACGTCTCAATGCCCAGGTCCCCGCGAGCGACCATGATGCCGTCTGCCGCGGCGATGATGGCTTCGATGTTCTCGACGGCCTCTGGCTTTTCGATTTTGGCGACGACGCGCGGCAGCCGACTCGCGGTGCAGCGATGGCGAATGAGTTCCTTGAGTTCCAGGACCTCCCCGCCGCTGCGAACGAAGGACAGCGCGATCCAGTCCGCCTGGTGTGCCAGGGCAAAGTCGACGTCCGCCCGGTCTTTGTTAGTGATAGCGGGGATGCTGCTGTGTGCTCGAGGCAGATTCAGGCCCTTATTGCTGGTGAGCCTGCCGCCCGTTACTACCCTGGTTCGAATGTCCCCGCCCTCGACGCTCAGCACGACCACTTCCAGGAGCCCGTCATCCATCAGGATGCGGTCGCCTGGCTCGACGAGCTGCGGCAGGCTGGGGTACTGGACGGGCACTTCTCCCTGGTGTCCGCGGATCTGGCGTGTGGTGAGCACTACTTCCTGACCCTGCGTCAGCGCCACGCCGTCACCCTCGATTTCGCCCACCCGGAGCTTGGGCCCCTGGAGGTCCATCAGGATGGCCACTGGCCGGCCGACGGCCGCACTGGCCGCGCTGATGCGCTCCACGTTCTCAGCGTGGACATCCAGCGTACCGTGCGAAAAGTTGAGGCGGGCAACGTTCATGCCGTTGGCGATCAGCTCCCGCAGCAGCTCTGGCGAACGGCTGGCGGGACCGATGGTGCAGACGATCTTGGTGCGCAGCATGCTCTTCTCCTGTGGTGCCTGCTTTTGCGCTACGTGACTACCAGGCAAAGAGCAGCACCAAGTCATTCACGTTGGTGTTGGTAGGGCCGGTCTTGATGAGATCACCGAGGGGCTGGAAGAAGTGATAGGCGTCGTTGTTGGCCAGGAACGCCCGGGGTTCCAGCTCTCTGGCTGCGGCTCGAGAAGCTGTGAGGCCGGTGGTCATTGCCCCGGCAGCATCGGTAGGGCCGTCGGAGCCGTCTGTCCCCAGCGACAGCAGGGCGACGTTGCTCAGGCCAGCCAGGGGCACCACGGCAGCCAGGGCTAACTCCTGATTCCGCCCGCCCAGCCCGGATCCACGGACGGTCACCGTGGTTTCGCCGCCTGCGACCAGGCAGGCCGGGCGCGCCAGGGGCCGCCCCGAGTGGTCGATCTCGCGCAGAATGCCGGCCAAGACGCGAGCCACTTCTCTGGCCTCCCCCTCGACAAAGGTGGACAGGAGCAGAGCGTGCAAGCCCAGCTCCCGGGCCTTGGCGACGGCAGCTTCCGCGGCCTGCTCATTGCTGGCGATGATGCAGTTCTGGACTCGCTCAAAGGCGCGGTCACCGCGTTTGGGAGTCTCGGCGACCTTCCCCGCCGCACCGCGCTCGAGGTGCCTGACGATGGAGGGCGGCGCAGTGGCTATCAGGTCGTACTTGCGTAGAACAGAGAGGGCGTCGACATAGGTGGACTCGTCGGGACTGGTTGGCCCGGAGGCAATCACATCGAGCGGGCTGCCGATGACATCGGACAGGATCAGGGCGATGACCGTGGCCGGGCTGGCCAGGCGAGCGAGTTGCCCCCCCTTGAGCTGCTCGAGGTGTTTGCGCACGGCGTTCATCTCGTTGATCGTTGCCCCCGAGCGCAATAGCGAGCCAGTGAGGGCAGACATGTCGGCAAGCGTGATGCCTTCGACGGGCAGCGTCATCAGAGCCGAGCCGCCACCGGAGATCAGGCACAGGATGAGATCGCGCTCCGTGGCTTGGTCGACCAGTCCGACGATTTGCCTGCTGCCCACCACACTGCGCTCGTCGGGAAGGGGATGGCCCGCTTCGTGGATGGCCACGGCGCTGGTGGAGGCCACGTAGCCGTCTTTGACGTTGACCCATCCGCCAGCGATGCGATTGCCCAGCACCTGCTCCACGGCCACAGCCATGGCTGCGCTCGCCTTACCGGCGCCTACCACGTACACCCGCTGGTATTCGCTCAAGGAGTAGGCGCGGCCGCAGACCCACAGGACGTCACCTTCCAGTCGCAGTGATCGCTGGACTGCAGCACGAGGGTCGGCGGCGGCAAGAGCCGCACGCGCGATCTCCTCGACCTGGCCGCGCGAGCCTGGTGGAAGGCCGTCGAAAGCCCTCAGGTCAAAGGCGTCACTGCGTTCCATGATCACCCCCGGTGGTCTTGCGTTGCAGCAGCCGGTCTGTCTGCTGACGGCGCCTGGCTGCGATCTCCAGGGTGTGTATGGCCTTGAGTTGTTCCATGGTGACGGTTCCCAGGAACTGGCTATCCTTCAGCACCGCCAGGCAGTGTGAGCCCGACAGGAGCATGCGCTGATGGACCGTGGCCAGGTCATCCTCCGGCGCGAGCACGGGCAGGTCGGTCCGGGCGATCTCTCGCACTGGAATCGTGGCGTCGTAAGTCTCAAACGCGGAGGTGATGTCGTTCAAGCGCAGCAGCCCCACATAGGCGCCTTCGGCAACGACCGCATAGGGTGGCACCTGGCCACGTCTGAGTCGCTCCAGCGCCACCGAAAGAGGATCGTCGGCCTGGAGCGTTGGCGCGTCGGTCGTGAGCACTTCTCGTACTCGCCGGGGGCCCAATGTACCGGACAGCTCAATGAGCTGGCGCTCCTGACGCGAGGACAGGAACACCAGTGCGGCCATCAGCGCAGCAGCCAGGTTGGAGTAGAACAGAGCCACGCCGGCCATTGCCGTAGCGACGAGCTGGCCGGTGTAGGCTGTCCAGAGGGTGGCGTCGGCTCGCCCCAGGCGCGGCGAGAGGAGGCCCCGGAGGATCCGTCCGCCATCCAGGGGAAACGCGGGAAGGAGGTTGAACAGAGCCAGCAGTACACTGCCCGCCAGCAGATTCAGCAAGAGCCCGACCCACGAGGGCGTGCCCAGGAGGTAGAGAGCCTGACTCAGGGTCTGCAGCTTGCCCCGCGCAACCAGCAGCGAGACCAGAGCAGCAAAGGGTACTGCTGACACGAGGCTGGCGACAGGACCCGCAAGCGCCACGAGGAACTCTTGCCTCGGCTGAGACGAGGTCAGGTCCATCTTGGCTATTCCACCCAGAGGCGAGAGCTCGATTTCGGCTACGCTGATGCCAAGCCGTCGGGCAGCCCAACTATGGGCCAGCTCGTGGATAACGACCAGGGCAAACACGGCCACGGTAACCGCAATGCCAAACAGAGATCGGAAG
>Ga0209200_1004684_pt1 | contig 10940 bp, 14 predicted proteins | sample AD_UKC033_MetaG_FD_184406 | JGI IMG/M metagenome (GOLD analysis project Ga0209200, IMG submission 184406) | Active sludge microbial communities of municipal wastewater-treating anaerobic digesters from USA - AD_UKC033_MetaG (SPAdes) (version 2) | ecosystem: Engineered > Bioreactor > Anaerobic >...
CTGTCAGCCTCGACCGCGACGCGGCGCTGGCGCGCATCAGGGCGGAGCTGGGGCTGTGAGCATGCACGGCGGTGAGCGGTTCTTCGCCTACGCCCGCGAGCGGTACCGTGTGATGCTGCGCCGGGAGACCGGGCAGCCGGCTCCCTGGACCGACGACCCCATCCTGCGGCAGTACCGCTTCTGCAACGTCTTCCGCGAGGACGACCGCGTCACGCGGTGGATCGCCGAGAACGTCCGCCGGCCGCTGCGCCGCGACCCTCGGGTGCTGCTGGCGATGTACATCGCGCGGTGGTTCAACCGCATCCCCACGCTGGAGCGGCTGGAGGGGCGGGCGGTCAGCAACACCAACCTGCTGCTGACCTGGAACCGCGACTACGCTGAGCGGAGACTGCGCGATGTCAAGCCGCTGGTGACCGGTGCCTACATGGTCAAGACCCCGGCGGGGAAGAACAAGCTGGAGGGCGTGCTGGAGTGCATCGAGGCATTCGTGCCACACGCCGAGCGAGTGGGGCATGAGATGCTGGCGGCCCGCTCTCTCCAGCACGCAACCGAGCTGCTCCAGCAGTTCCCCTACATGGGTCCGTTCATGGCGTACGAGGTCGTGACCGACCTGCGCCACACCTACCTCCTCGACCAGGCCACAGACATCCTCTCCTGGGCCAACCCCGGCCCAGGAGCGGCGCGGGGCCTCGGGCGGGTGCTCTACGGCGAGCCGGAGCGGTTCGACCGCCACGTCAAGTGCCAGGTCGACGAGATGCAGGAGGCCATGCAGATGCTGCTGGCCCGTTCTCGCAATCCGCTCATCTGGCCGTCTGGCTGGCCCAAATGGGAGATGCGCGAGGTCGAGCACACGCTATGTGAGTTCGACAAGTACGAGCGTGCCCGTCTCGGCGAGGGCACCCCGAAGCAGCGATACAATGGAGGTTGAGATGGCGAGCGTCAAGCTGACCACTGCACTGCGCGAGATCATTCGGAAGCGCATGCTGCGGCATCGCTTCAAGGAGACCTACGACCAGCTGATCCAAGATCGCGCGGCTCTCGCCAAGGAGGTCTACACGGACTGCTTCAAGGACATCATGAAGCAGATGGCGGCGGTGCCCGCCGGCTGGCTTCCGAAGGACGATGTCATCAAGGTGCAGCTCGCTGGCAAGGTGCACGAGCTGCCCTTCCACGGCCAGCTCTACTCCAACGTGACCGCCTTCCTGCGGGACAGCATCCCTCAGACGGAGCTCACCTTACCGTACGACAAGTACAAGAGGGTGGTGAAGGTGTACGACGCTCGCCACCCCATCGCCGAGCGGCACGACGAGCTGGAGAACCGGCTCACGGACCTGAAGCGCGGCATCAACGAGGCCACGGCCGGCATCGACGCCGCTCTCAATGCCGTGACCACCGTCGGCAAGCTGCTGGAGGTCTGGCCGGAGGCAGCCCCGTTCTGCGGCGATCTGACACAGCCCGCCGTGCAGCTTCCCGCCATCCAGACCACCGTGCTCAACCGCATGCTCGGTCTGCCGGTGCAGGAGGCCGCCTGAGCCATGCAGGTCATAACGGTCCGCAACGTCCACGAGGCTCTCCCCACTGCCCTGGACCTGCTGTCTCGCCTGGGCGAGGGGCGCAACTCCCGCAACGGCCCAGTGAGGGTCTTCCCCTTCCCGGTCACGACTGAGTACCACGAGCCCAGGGAGCGGGTGATCTTCTGGCGGGACCGGGACGCAAACCCGTTCTTCCACCTCATGGAGAGCCTGTGGATGCTGGCGGGCCGCAACGACGTGGCCTTCGTGGCGCAGTACGTCAAGCGCATGCGGTCCTTCAGCGACAACGGGAAGACGTTCCACGCTGCCTACGGCCACCGCTGGCGGCAGCACTTCGGCCAGGACCAGCTGGCCGAGATCGTCGCCCGCCTGCAGGACAACCCGGACGACCGCCGCTGCGTGCTGCAGATGTGGGATTGCGAGGTCGACCTCGGCAAGGAGGGGCGGGACTTCCCCTGCAACACCCAGGTCTACTTCAGTCGCAACTCCTCCAGCGCGCTGGACATGACGGTCTGCTGCCGCTCCAACGACCTCATCTGGGGCGCCTACGGCGCGAACGCAGTGCACTTCTCCGTGCTGCAGGAGTTCATGGCCGCTGCCATCGGCTGCCCAGTGGGAACCTACTGGCAGATGTCCAACAACCTGCACGCCTATGAGGATCAGCTCAAGAGGGTGGCCCACCTGGCGGACGAGGCGGCTGACCCGTTCCGCCTTAGCGGCCGCAACCCCTACGCCTCTGGGCAGGTCTCCTGGTTCCCGCTGGTCCAGACGCCGATCCTGGAGTGGCAGCAGGACCTGCTGATGTTCATGGACCACGGTCCGATCGTCGGCCTGCGAGACCCATTCTTCCGCCGCGTGGTCACGCCGATGTACTGCGCGCACAAGGCCCTGCAGGACAAGGCAGACCCTGATCGGTTCGACAAGGCCCTCGAGATACTTCAGCAGTGCAGGGCGACAGACTGGCAGGCGGCCTCCATCGGCTGGGTCATCCGGCGCCGAGACGAGGCCATCGCCAAGGAGTACCACGATGCAGCCGAGTAAGATGCACGGGATCGTCAACAACCTCGTCCAGAGCCGCTGCGGCGGCCGGGTGGAGCGGTGCCACGCCATCCCGCACGCCACCAGCTACAGCAACGCGGCGCACAGCTGGGGCGTGGCCATGCTGATGTACTACCTGTGGCCAGCCGACTTCCCGCGCCTAGCCGCCGTGTGCCTGTCGCACGACCTGCCCGAGGCCTGGGTCGGAGACGTGCCAGCCCCGACGATGAACTTCGTCCCTGGGCTTCGCCAGCAGCTCGGGCGGATCGAGGACAACCTGAGCGAGCGCATGGGTCTGCCTCGGCTCGACGCTCTGCCCAAGGACGACCTCGAGAAGCTCAAGACCTGCGACCGGCTGGAGCTGTACCTCTGGTGCCGCGAGCAGATGCTCATGGGCAACCGCTTCGCCGAGGAGACGCTCAAGGAGCTGGAGTACTACTTCACCAACCTCATCCAGCTGCCCGCGCCGGCCGACGAGTTCCTGGCCTACATCCAGGGCTCGGAGCTGCTGCCGGTGCAGGCTGGCGTGATGCGGGAGGCCTGCAAGTGAGCCACGATCGTGGCTGCGGCTGCGGCCTGGAGCGGTGGGAGTACCCTGAGTGCCCACGCGGCCGGGACTGCATCAAGTGGGTTGACGAGCCCGAGGACAGGGTGAGGCCCAGCGACAGAACAGCACTGGAGAAGCTAGTGAGCATGGCAGAGAAGGACCGCTACGGCCACGAGGACCCGAACAAGCGCCAGGTCGGCGGCGGGCACTACAAGACGGACATGGAGCACTGGGACCTCATCGAGAACGCGGGCCTGGGCTACCTGGAGGGCTGCGCCACCAAGTACGTCACCAGGTGGCGGAAGAAGGCTGGCCTGCAGGATCTCGAGAAGGCCATGCACTACGTGGACAAGCTGCTGGCGCTGTCCAGCCGGCCGGTGGCGCCGCGCAAGAACCGTGGCCAGGCGGCGGTCGAGGACCTGCTGCGCTACGCCGTGGCCAACGAGCTGACGGCCCGCGAGACGCTCATCATGTGCCTGCTCTGCCAGTGGGTCTCCCCATCCGACCTGGAGCGGGCGCGCGACGAGATCGCCGAGATGATCCGATTGGAGCGAGAGAAGGGCGAGACAAAGACCAGCGGGCAGGATCACCCGTTCGGCTACTTCGCCGACGAGGAGATCCGCTAGTGCGAGGCCCGGAGCAGCCAGAGCCGCTCGATCCGGTGCACGAGGCGGCCGGCAAGGTAGTCGAGGCCCTCAGCGAGTACGACCTGCAGGTCGCGCTGACTGTCCTCACAAACGTCTGCGGCCAGGTCGTGGCGGCCCTGGCCGAGGGACGGCCGAGCGAGGTCCAGCGCCAGGGCACCAGCCTCGCGGAGAACATCAAGCGAGCAGCGATCGCCAAGCTGCTGCACGACGATGAGCAGCGCAGGAGTGGGACATGATTGGCAATCGCAAGGGACCGTCGCCCGTCAAGGTAGTTCGCCGGAGGAGTGGGCAATCTCGCAAGTCGCCCAAGAGCGTGGCGAGCCGCCGCCAGTGGGCGTCTCACTACGAGACGCACTTCCTCCTCTGCCTCGGAGTTGTGGTGGTGGAGATGGAGGTACACTATCTCGATCTCGTGGCCTGCAGAAACGACTGGTCCGTCATCGGGTGGGACTTCCCTCGCTTCCTGCGAGAGTTGGAGTTTCGCTTCCCACTGGCCGGCCACGTGGCACGCCGCAATGGCAAGACCCTCGGGAGAGATGGTCTCTACAACCGTGTGCAGTGCTCCTATTACGGCGAGGGCGACGGCAGGCACCACCTCAGTAACCGCCACCCTGCTGCAGGAGAGGGTGGTGCCGCGCTTATGCGCCTGATCCGAGACGAGCTGGCGACGGTCGGCTACATCAGCGAGGCCGCCTTCCTCCGGCTCATGAACTCCATCGACTGATGGCAAAGCGCAACAGCAACCGGCCGGGGCTGCTCCAGCTGCCCCTGTTCACGCCTGAGAGCAACTGGTCCCCTCCCGATCTCTCGTCGCTGCCCTCCTGGGCCGAGGCCAAGAGGGTCTGCGTCGACGTCGAGACCTACGACCCGCACCTGCGCCAGCTGGGCATCGGTGTGCGGCGCGGTGGGTACGTCGTCGGCGTGTCCTTCAAGATCGAGGACGGCCCAGGGGCGTACCTGCCAATGCGGCACCAGGGCGGTGACAACCTCCCGGTCGAGCAGGTCTTGGGGTATCTGCGCGAGAACGCTGCCAGGTTCTCAGGACAGCTGGTCGGGGCGAACCTGCCGTACGACCTGGACTACCTCTGGGAGGAGGGTGTCTACTTCCCGCAGGTTGAGCTGTACCGCGACGTGCAGATCGCGGAGCCGCTCATCGACGAGCTGCAGATGAGCTACAGTCTGGACGCGATCGCCAAGCGCCACGGCCTCCCGGGCAAGAGCGAGGAGCTGCTGGAGCAGGCGGCTCGGGCATACGGTGTCGCCACCAAGCACGGCATGTGGCAGCTGCCGGCCCGCTATGTCGGCCCCTATGCAGAGGTCGACACGGAGCAGCCGCTGCTAACTCTCCGCCGCCAGGAGCGCATCATCGACGAGCGCGACCTGTGGCGCATATACGACCTGGAGAGCCGAGTGCTGCCCGTGCTGGTGCGCATGCGGCGCCGGGGTGTGCGGGTCAACATGGAGCGGCTGCGCGGCATCGAGACGTGGAGCCTCGACAAGGAGACTGAGGCGCTGCAGCTGGTGCGAGACCAGACCGGTGTGCAGATCGCGGTCGGCGACGTGTGGAAGGCCGATGCGCTGGCCCCGGCGCTGCACTACATCGGCGTCAAGCTGCACCAGACCAGCACCGGCAAGCCGAGCATAGACAAGGACCTGCTGTCCTCTATCGACCACCCGGTGGCCAAGGCCCTCGCGTGGGCACGCAAGGTCAACAAGCTGCGCACGACGTTCGCCGCCTCGGTGCGAACGTACATGGTCAACGGCCGCATCCACTGCACCTACAACCAGATGGCACGCGAGGACGACAAGGGCGATCAGAAGGGTGCCCGCTACGGTCGCGTGAGCTGCGTCGATCCCAACCTCCAGCAGCAGCCGAGCCGAGATGAGTTCGCCAAGATGTGGCGCAGCATCTACGAGCCGGAGGAGGGTGCTCTCTGGGCAGCCTGCGACTACAGTCAGCAGGAGCCTCGCTGGACGACGCACTTCGCGGCAATGATGGATCTGCCGGGCGCCCGCGAGGCGGCTCAGGCGTACCACGACAACCCCAAGCTGGACAACCACCAGTTCATGGCGGACCTAACCGGTCTCGACCGGAAGTACGCCAAGAACATCTACCTCGGCCTGTGCTATGGCGAGGGTGGTGCGAAGCTGTGCGACGACCTGGGGCTGCCCACCCGCTGGGCTCTCGCCATGGGGCGCGGCAGAGAGCGGCGCGTTGCCTACTTCAGCACGCAGGCCGAGGCGCTGGAGGCCCGTGCCCAGGAGGGAGGGGAGGGCTTCGTGTGGCGCGCGGCGGGCGAGGAGGGCCAGCGCATCCTCGATGTCTTCGACGCGCGGGCGCCGTTCATCCGCAAGCTGGCACGCAAGGCCGAGGACGTTGCCAAGGCGCGCGGGTATGTTGTCACCATCGGTGGCCGACACCTGCACTTCCCTGCCCGTGGTGACGGCAGCTATGAGTGGACGCACAAGGCACTGAACCGTGTCATCCAGGGGTCCAGCGCCGACCAGACAAAGACCGCCATGGTCGAGCTGGACCGGATGGGGCACTTCCTGCAGCTGCAGGTCCACGACGAGCTAGACAGCTCCGTCCGGGACAGGGAAGAGGCGATGCGGATGGCAGAGGTAATGAGCAATTGCATACCGGCCGAGGTCCCGTTCAGAGTGGACGTGGAGATAGGCCCGAGCTGGGGAGAGGCAGAGTGAGCAGTCAGGACAAGTGGGACATTCGGTTTCTGCAGCTGGCCGAGATCGTGGCACAGTGGAGCAGGGACCCGTCGACCAAGTGTGGCGCGGTGATTGTCCGGCCCGACCGGACCGTCGCCTCCCTGGGCTTCAACGGCTTCCCCAGGGGGATGTACGACGCCGAGGCGCTGTACCACGATCGAGATGAGAAGTACAGCCGGGTCGTGCACGCGGAGATCAACGCTGTGCTGCACGCGCACGGACCAGTGGCCGGCTGCACACTCTACACCTGGCCATTCTGCTGCTGCGATCGCTGCGCAGTGCAGATGATACAGGCCGGGATCACCAGAGTGGTGTCGCCCTCGCTGCCGGCGGACAAGGCGGAGCGATGGGAGAGGGTGCTGATCCGCAGTCTCCGCTACTTCCAGGAGTGCGGCGTCGAGGTCACACTTGTCTGAGAAGACGATGCGCGGTAGGGTGGTCCGCGCGCTGAGGTCACTCGACGCGGTAGCGGTTGAGAACCCAGCATACCCTGGCACCCCTGATGTCAACTACGTAGGTGGTTGGTTGGAGCTGAAGTGGCTGCGACGGTGGCCGGAGAACGCGGACACAGATCCGGTTCTCATCAGGCACTTCACCCAGCAGCAGCGAGTGTGGCTGTCTCGTCGCTGTCGTCGGGGTGGTCTGGCCTGGCTCCTGCTGCAGGTCGGGCAGGAGTACCTGCTCTTCGACGGTGAGACCGCCGCCATCATCGTGGGCCGGGCGCCCAGGGGTGCGCTGCTGCGGGGTGCCAGCCGCTACTGGCCAAGAGGACTGCGACACTCGGAGTTGGTGGAATGTCTGGCAGGAAGACAGAGCTCGGCGAGCTGACAAGAGGCGAGCGCCTGCTCATAGATCGCCGCAGACGCGGCGAGGGGCAGATCGCGGCGGCGCGTCGGCTCGGCCTCACGCACAGCATGTACGGGAAGATGGAGCGCGACGCTGTCGACTGGGGCATGCCTGTCGAGATCGGCGAGCTGGCCGCACATGAGCGTTGCCTTCTTTACCGGCGGCGGGCAGGCTTCACCCAGGCCCGCGTGGCCGAGGAGCTTGAGGTCTGCCGGTTCTGGGTGAACCAGATGGAGCAGGGTCTCGTCGGCTGCGACACCCTTCTGTGGTACTGGGAGCAGTAGCATGCCCTGTGTCGAGGTCTTCGACCGCCTCACGTCGGTGGCGATCTACTCAGCTGCGGTCGGCTCCTTCCTCTTCCTCCTCTGGATCATCGTCACCCCATGGCTCCAGTGAAGCCTGACAACAAGGCGGCCCTCGCATTCCTCCAGCGGTGGGCGCCCGAGGGACCGTGGGTCCTCACAGCGATCCAGGCGGACCGCAAGGCGATTGCAACGGCCACCTTCCGGCCGGCGAGCCTCCACCAGCTGGAGCAGTGGCTGGAGCAGTACAACGGCCACCGCAACATCTACTTCCACGTCAACCCGGTCCTGCGCGACGTCACCAAGAAGGCCGAGCGCGAGGACATCAGGGCGGTCGCGTGGCTCCATGTCGACATCGACCCGAGGGCGGGCGAGGACCTGCAGGCGGAGCGCGAGCGGGCGCTGGCGCTGCTCACGACCAGGCTGCCCCAGGGCGTGCCGGAGCCGACCTGCGTCGTGTTCTCCGGCGGCGGCTACCAGGGCTTCTGGCGCCTGGAGCAGCCCATCCAGGTCGACGGCGACCTGGCCAAGGCCGAGGACGCCAAGCGGTACAACCAGCAGCTCGAGATCCTGTTCGCGGCCGACAACTGCCACAACATCGACCGCATCATGCGACTGCCTGGGACGGTCAACATCCCGGACGCGCGCAAGCTCAAGAAGGGACGGCAGCCGGCCCTGGCCGAGCTGGTGAGCTTCAACGACCACGTCTATCCGCTCAGCCGGTTCACCCCGGCGCCGGTCGTGCAGATGCCCGAGGAGCGTGGCTTCGGAGGCGGGGCCACCGTCAAGGTGAGCGGCAACGTCGAGCGGCTCGCTGGCATCGAGGAGCTGGACCAGTGGGGCGTGCCGGACCGGGTCAAGGTCATCATCGTCCAGGGCAAGCACCCGGACGAGGTCAAGGAGGGCGACAACTCCCGCTCCGCGTGGCTGTTCGACGCCATCTGCCAGCTGGTCCGCGCTGGCGTGCCGGACGACATCATCTTCTCAGTGGTCACGGACCCAGAGTTCTCCATCAGCGAGAGCGTCCTGGACAAGGGAGCCAACGCCGAGAAGTATGCCATCCGTCAGATCGAGCGGGCCAAGGAGGAGGTCGAGGATCCCTGGCTGCGCAAGCTCAACGAGCAGTTCGCGGTCATCGGCAACATCGGCGGCAAGTGCCGCGTGATCGAGGAGGTCCTCGACCCGGCGCTGAGGCGCACCCGCCTGACGCGGCAGTCCTTCGACGACTTCCGAAACCGCTTCATGCACCAGCGCACACAGGTCGGCGACGACCCCAAGACCGGCCTGCCCATCATGATGCAGGTCGGCAAGTGGTGGCTGCAGCACCAGCATCGTCGCCAGTACGAGACGATCGTGTTCGCCCCTGGGCACGAGGTCAAGGGAGCCTACAACATGTGGAAGGGCTTCGCGTGCCAGAGCCGGCCCGGCGACTGCTCACTGTTCATCACGCACATCCGAGAGAACATCTGCCAGGGCGACGAGACCCTGTTCATCTACGTGATGGGCTGGCTGGCGCGACTGGTGCAGCACCCTGATACACCCGGCGAGGTCGCCATCGTGCTGCGTGGCGGGCGGGGCGTGGGCAAGTCGTTCTTCGCCAAGATCGTCGGACACCTGCTGGGCCGACACTTCCTGCAGGTATCCAACCCGTCGCACCTCATCGGCAACTTCAACGCGCACCTGCGCGACGTGGTGCTGCTGTTCGCCGACGAGGCGTTCTACGCGGGCGACAAGCGGCACTCGTCCATCCTCAAGACCCTCATCACCGAGGAGACGATCACCATCGAGGCCAAGGGCGTGGACGCCGAGGCCTCGCCCAACTACGTCCACCTCATCATGGCGTCCAACGACATGCACGTGGTGCCGGCCGGCGGCGACGAGCGGCGGTTCCTGGTGCTGGACGTTGGCAAGGGGCATCAGCAGGACGCGGGCTACTTCGGCGAGATCATCAGGCAGATGGAGAGCGGCGGGTACGAGGCGCTGCTTCACATGCTGCTGACCTACGACCTGAGCGGGTACGAGGTCCGCGACGTGCCACGCACCGAGGCCCTGCTGGAGCAGAAGCTGCTGTCTCTCAGCCTCGAGGAGGAGTGGTGGTACAACAAGCTGCTGGAGGGGCGCCTGCTGCTGGAGGACCGCTGGCAGCGCGAGGTCGTCATCAAGGACCTGTTCGACGACTACATCGCCTACACCCGCAAGCTCAACACCAACCGCCGCTCTGGGCAGACCGCCCTCGGCCGCTTCCTTCACCGCGTGGTCCCTGGGCTCGGGCACACCCAGCGGATCGCCGACCGGGACATCCAGACCGGGGAGGGCTGGACCCGGACAGTCCGGGAGCGGACCCGGTTCTACACCATCGACAGTCTCGAGGGCTGCAGGCGCCGCTGGGAGGAGCTGTACGGGCGCCAGGAGTGGCCCGAGGCGCCTGGTGCCCAGGGGGAGCTGCCCCAGCCCAGAGGAGGCGGGACGCCCTTCTAGGGGCCGCGCGCCGGCGCCGGCCGGGGTGCTCGAGGGATGTCTAAAATGCCGCGCGATCGTCGCAGAAAGGTGTTGTCTTCCTCGCTGGCCTGGGGCAGAATTGGATCATGAAACGGGGCGCTGCCCCAAGAAAAGGAGCACCACCATGAGCACCAGCAAGACCAATCTCGGGCGGCTCTCTCTACTCCGCCGCCACCTTGAGGACCAGGCTGAGACTGCCTGGGAGCAGCTCGCCGAGTTCCAGGAGAAGCTGAGCCAGAACCCGTTCTTCGCCCTGGAGTGGGCCGGCTCGGCCTACCAGGCTGCAGCTGAGCTGCAGCTGGCTCAGGAGATCCTGCACGCGATGGGGCCGGACAACAAGCTGAACGTCGCCCGGACCGAGGAGGGCGTCGGCAAGTTCCTGGACCACGTCGTCAAGCATCTGACCGAGGACTGCCTGCGCGCGGCTCGCCACCCGGAGCGGTCCACCAGCCCCTGGTCCAACGAGATGGCCCGTGAGCTGGCGTCGGCCAAGGCTCGCCTTCTCGAGCGGCTCACCGGGGCCTGGTAAGGGGAGGCGGGTATGATCAACAAGTCAGCCAGCCGGGTCGGCACCCTGGTGTTCAAGAGCGGCATCCGCAACACGCTCTACGTCGGCACCAACAGCAACACCGGCGAGACGATCCTCTGGCAGCAGTGCGGCGACCGCCGTGCCAAGAGGTCGACCGGGCGGAACCTCCGTCGCGTGGTCAAGGAGCTGTCCTACGTGCTCGCCTCTGGCGAGGCCCGGTGGGACGGCGAGGTCAACGGAGCGAGCCTGGCTGCGCTGCAGCAGGCCTGAGAAAAG
>Ga0209200_1004687_pt1 | contig 10936 bp, 10 predicted proteins | sample AD_UKC033_MetaG_FD_184406 | JGI IMG/M metagenome (GOLD analysis project Ga0209200, IMG submission 184406) | Active sludge microbial communities of municipal wastewater-treating anaerobic digesters from USA - AD_UKC033_MetaG (SPAdes) (version 2) | ecosystem: Engineered > Bioreactor > Anaerobic >...
GATCGATCTGGAGGGGCTTTCGAGGGCGACCTGCCAGGTGATCGAAGAGCAGGGGAGGCTGCCCTTCCAGTACAGCACGACCGATGGCTACCTGCCGCTCCGGGAGTACATTGCCGACCGGTACCGGCGCCGCCTCGGGATTCCGGCAGAGGCGGACGAGATCCAGATCGTGAACGGGTCCCAGCAGTGCCTCGACCTGGTCGCGAAGATTTTCCTGGATGCGGGCGATCATGTCGGGATGGAACGGCCCGGGTACCTCGGGGCGATCGAGGCATTCTCCCTGTACGAGCCGGTCATCCACGCGGTGCCGCTGAATGAGGAAGGCCCGGACCTCCCGCAGTTTGCAGAGCTCGTACGGCAGCATCCCCTCCGGTTCTTCTACGGGATCCCCAACTCCCAGAACCCGTCGGGCAGGACCTACTCCGAATCCTCCCGGAAGGCGATCGCTGAGATACTCAACGGGACAGGGACCCTCTTTTACGAGGACGATGCGTTCGGGGAGCTCTTCTTTGACGGGAAGCCCCGCCTCCCGGTAAAGCGGTTCCTCCCGGAGCAGGGGATCATGTCGGGCTCGTTCTCAAAGATCGTGGCCCCGGGGATGCGTACCGGCTGGATCTTTGCCCCGCGACCCGTGCTCAGGCAGTTCAACACCGCAAAGCAGGCCGCCGACCTCCACTCCAACTTCTTCTGCCAGGTGGTCCTCCACCGGTACCTGACCACCACCGACCTCGATGCCCATACCCGGGCCGTCTCCCGGGTCTACGGGGAACGGTGCCGGCTGATGTGCGAGCTCCTCGATGACCTGATGCCCCGGGGGATGACCCACACCACCCCCGAGGGCGGGATGTTCCTGCTCTGCACCCTTCCGCCTGGAGTCTCCTCCATGGAGGTCTTTTCCGAAGGGGTCAGGGAAGGGGTGGCGGTGCTTCCCGGGGTGCCGTTCTACGTGGATGGAGGAGGGGAGGACACGATCCGGCTGAACTTCTCCAACGCTGGTGAGGATGCCATCCACGAGGGAATCGCAAGGCTTGCCCGGGTCATGAAGCGGCTGGCGTGAGGCCAGGCACTCACCAGTGCATGGTGATCCTCCCTGTTTTATGCACGAACTCATCATCGGAGTGGTAGCTGCCTACCAATTCGTCGATGATCCGCCCGGGGGCGCCCTTCGGGGGCGGCGGGGTGCATCCCATTGTGATATTCACCATGCATCAATGGAGCCACCATCGAAGCGAAGCGGTTGCTATCCGCGTACTGATACTACCGACCCGCGTTCCATCCTGGAGTGGCATTCCCGGTCGCTCAGGACCGTTTCCCCGGTTCAATCCGGATGATTATTTATACGAGTAAGACACCCATTCCCATTATTACAGTGATGATATGACGATTCGTTCTCAACTCAGCGCAGGCAGCCTGGTACTCCTCATCCTTGGCTGCAGCATCCTCTGCATCGCGGCAATCGCCGACGAGCCAGCAATAGGCGGTGACACCGGGTACTTCGAGATCACCTCCGAGCCTAGCGGAGGGGCAGTGACCTTTGACGGCTCCTACAAGGGAACGACCCCGGTCACGTTCCCGGTGTATGTGACCGGGAGCCCTTCGCACACGATCAAGGTGACGAAGTCCGGGTACAATGACTGGGAGCAGTCCTACCAGGGGAACCCTGCCTCGGGGCAGACGATCACGGTGAATGCCCAGCTCGTCTACATCCCGGTGACCCAGAGTCCCACCCCGATAGGCGGAGGGAAGGGCTACTACTCCATCAACTCGGTCCCCTCGGGGGGGAATGTGTACTTCGACAACCAGTACAAAGGGAACTCCCCGGTGACGGTCGAGGTCTCCAGCACGGGGACCCCCGGGCACAAGGTCAGCATCTCCCTCTCGGGCTACGACACCTGGACGACCAGCCTTGCCGGCAATCCCGCCGAGGGGCAGACCATCCCCGTGACCGCCTACCTGACCCCGGTCCAGAACTACGGGAGCATCGTGGTGTACTCGAACCCGAGCGGAGCGACCGCGGTCGTTGACGGAGGGGCTTCCCAGATGACCCCCGCCACCTTCAGCAACCTGTACTCGGGATCCCACACGGTCTACGTCAGCAAATCGGGATATTCCAGTGTGTCGCGGACGGTAACAGTATCTGCGGGGAGCACCACCCAGGTCTCCGTCACCCTGAGCCAGATCGCCCAGGATACCGGGAGCATCTACATGGTCACCACCCCGCAGGGGGCCAACGCCTACGTTGACGGGACCTATTACGGGATCACTCCGGCCCTCGCGACCGGCCTTACGGCAGGAAACCACGAGGTGAAGCTCGACCTTGCCGGCTTCAAGGAGTGGATCGGAACGGTGAACGTCGTCAGCGGATCGACCACGACCGTGACCCAGACCCTCCATACCGGCACCGCGACCCCGACCCCCACCCAGACCACCGGGACCGGTAGTGTTGCCGTCTCCTCCACCCCGCCCGGTGCCCAGGTCTACATCGACAACGCCTACGAGGGGATCACCCCCGTCACCATCCCCGCGGTCCCGGCCGGCAGCCACACCATCCTGATCCGGGAGGCAGGCTACGCCGACTGGCAGATCTCCGAAGAGGTGAAGAGCGGGCAGACCACCCAGGTCTCTGCCACCCTCTCCCCCCTCTCCACCCCGACCGAGGGAGGAATCCCTGCCGTCCTGGTCGTGGTCGGGATCCTGGCCCTGGCGTTCGTGGCAAGGAGAAAGTAACTTTTTTTTTATCGGGCCTTGGTTCTGAAGGCCTGGTTTTCAAAAAAATTACATGATTCCTTCGAGGGACACATCCATACGAGATGAAAATGCCGGAGGCATTTTCATATAAATAAGGGATTAAGAAGCCGTCTTTGTCACGTTCCCGGTCGCATTCGCCATCCCATTCACCTTGGCAGGTACAATCGTCACCGTCTTCGTCACGTTCCCGGTCGCATTCGCCGTCCCATTCACCTTGGCAGGTACGGTCGTCACCGTCTTCGTCACGTTCCCGGTCGTATTCGCCGTCCCATTCACCTTGGCAGGTACAATCGTCACCGTCTTTGTTACATTCCCGGTTGCATTCGCCGTCCCGTTCACCTTGGCAGGTACAATCGTCACCGTCTTTGTTACATTCCCGGTTGCATTCGCCGTCCCGTTCACCTTGGCAGGTACAATCGTCACCGTCTTTGTTACATTCCCGGTTGCATTCGCCGTCCCGTTCACCTTGGCAGGTGCAGTCGTCACCGTCTTTGTCACGTTCCCGGTTGAGTTGACAACACCCTCTTCCGGATGGAAGAGTGCCAGCAGGGGTTGTGCAAGCTGCATGAACGAGCCGCCAAAGAGGACTGCCCGTGGTGGGACAGGGGTGCACGAGATGGTCTCAGTTTCCGTCGTATTTACTGGACACGTTTCATTTATTGTCCCTGATTCATCCGGTTTCTTCTCCGAGGGAGGAGGATTGACCAATTCCGGGGCAATCGGGTAGAAATAGAGGTCACGGTTGTTTGCCAGGACAGCGATGGCAGTCCCGTCCCGCGACAGCTCGACCCTGGTGATGTCGCCGGAGGGAAATCCGTCAGCATGTCCTGTCGCAATGAGGGTGTTATTCTTGTCGAAGAGGAAGAGATCGCCCTGGGTATTGCCGGCAGCACACAGGCCGTTCCCTGGCGCGAGCGAGAGGCTGCTGATCGCAGCACAGGATGAGAAATCAGAGGTGATATTCCCTGATCGCGAGTACGTCAGGAGTTTTCCCGTTCCGGTAGCGGCGTAGATGACCGAACCGTTCGGTTCGATCGCGATGTCCCTGATATCATCGAGATCCTTCTTCCAGAGGACCGTTCCATTGCTTGCCTGCAGGAAGAGGGTGGTCCGGACCCCCTCACCCCATACTGACGCCAGATATTTTCCATCAGCAGAGAGTGCCATCTGCAGGACGGGGTATTCGCCGCCATACCCGGTCTTCTCCCCAACCGCGATCCGCTTGAAGCTGGTCTTCTTCCTGGCATCCACCGTCACGTAGCGGATCTGGGGATATCGCTCATGAACGGCATAGGTGAATATTTTGCCATCTTCAGAGAGGGAGAGGTCGGAGACCACGTACGTCCTTGGCAGTTCATTAAAGGTGGCGACTTCCCCTCCGGTCTCGTTAAAGACGATGAGATCAGAGACCCGGTTACCAACGACGATCCGGTGGTTTTTACTGGAGAGGGCGAGATCCTGGACATGCCCTGTGTTCTTGAACCATCGCTCGGTCCCGTCCCCCATGTAATACCGGACCGCCCCCTTGTTTGAATACAAGTCCTCTCCGGATGCCAGGACATAGCCTGTCCCGTTCCCCTGGCACCCTACCAGCAGACTGCCCGGCACTTCGGTCCCCCAGAGCATACTGCCGTTCCGATCATATACCTGGGCTTTGCCGGTGGCGGTCCCGATGATCACCGAAGAACCGTTCTCAGCGATAGCAACGTCCGAGATATATTCCTTCCCGATTCCGGCACTCCACGAAGGAGTGAGTGCCCCTGCCGGAAGGCAGCAGAGCAGAACGATCAGGATCACTCCGTATCCAAGAGCCTTTTCCCCCAAGACCATGCCTGAACTATCTCCTGAAAGGGCATAATAAATATTTTTAAATTTCTTCCGTCGTGATAGAGAGAAATTCTCCCGCTCTTCTTTTCGATATCCCCTTCACTTGCATCAAAGGAACCACCGGTATCAGGAGTGCCCCCGGTCTGCAGTCTCAGCTGCGCTCTGGGGTAATCCCTCATGTACCCCTCCCGGGGAAACATCCTGGTCACCCGTGCAGGGGATGACCATCAGGAACCGATCCAGGGAGCATCGTTGACGATCGGTCCCGAGGTTTCAGGGGGACCCTCGCTTCACCTCATGACAGGGGCACCTGAAGAACAATCCGCATCCCATGAACCGGTCGACACTGATTTTTCTGAATGGGAGTGTGTTCCCATTCATCGGGGGGGGGGTGAATATTCAGTGAACATAATACGAACCAAAGCAGACAGAACAGAGAACGAAAGGCATGCCAGGCAGATGGATACCGAAACATTTATGCATAATTCACCAGACTCACAATAAGGTACCTATGAAAGATTTCTCTTTGTGTATTGCAATAGTTATGGCCTTAGTGCTCACCATCGTGGGGACGGTGGGCGCGATCAGCGTCAGTGTATCCCCGTTGTACGTCGAACCCGATGGAACAATTACGGTCGCTGTCCAGGACATGCCCGATGGGACCGAATGTACCATGTCCTGGGAGGTCTATATCGACGAGACCGGTCCTGATTTCCAGTGGAATATCGTCGGACTCACCTTCCCGGTCAACCTGGACAAGGCAGATTTCCGGGTCACCAACCAGAACACGGTGACGAACAAGTTCACCCTGGCAAATGACGTCCCTGACTGGGGGGACCGGGAGCTCATCCTCGAGGGGAACTCGGTGAATGGGATCTGGACCGGATCGTTTGGGATCCCGAAAGGTGACTTCATCAACGGGTCCTGGCCGACCATCCAGAACGAAGGGACGATGGTCGCCGGCAAGTCCTCCGTGCTGACGCTCCTGCAGTGGCACGGCACCAAGATGGCAAACCCCCGGATCGCCTCCCAGACCAGCGGCGGGCCGGATGACTTCTCCCTGTCCTTCTCCTTCTCCGGGATCGAGAGCGGGGAGGTCAAGTTCACCATCCTCGCCAACGGGGTGAACGCGGAGACCGATACGGTGGTCATCGGGAGCCCGGAGTCCCCGACCGGCAGCATCCTGGTACGGTCCAATACCATGGGAGCCCAGATCTACCTTGACGGGGTCTCCTACGGGACCACCCCCGCGATGTTTGTCATCGGGAATGTCCCCCCGGGTCTCCGGACGGTGACGCTTGTAAAGAACGGGGAGGTCATCTTCTCAAAGCAGGTCATGGTGTATGCGAACCGTATCACGACCGTCGTCGCCAACTCCGGGATAGGGCCGCAACCCACCACAATTCCGAGGCCGGGGCAGAGCGGTGCCCTGAACATCCGGTCCGATCCCTGGGGGGCTACCATCAGGATCGATGGCGTGTACTATGGCGTCACGCCGAAGATGATCTCCGGTGTCTCTGCAGGCGACCACACGCTGACCCTGTCAAAGAGCGGCTACAATGACTACACCGCCACCATCACCGTCAAGGCACGGGGAGTCACTCCTGTCTTTGCCCGGCTGACAAAAGGGACCGCGACCGTCTCTACTCTCGGTGGGATCGAGGTATACAGCTACGGTTCATCGAACCCTGTCGGCACGATCGACCCGTCAGACCTTGCAGGCATGAACCGGCCGGTCATCAGCAACCGCCTGAACGGGATCCTGTACCGACCCGCATTATAAAGGGAGAGATCCTTTTTTTTCCCAATGAAACGCCCATGATACCGATGGGTTCCCTGCCTCCCTCATGAACATCGCGGATTGCGATTTTCCTGCCAGACTACTCCCGCATTTTCATCATGCATGGTCCCGCTGCCTGGAGAGGGCTCCACTCCCCAAAAAACGATCCGGTCAGGTTTATGACCGATGATCGGGAAACCCTGTTACCAGTTATGTCACCGCACCTCTCCCTCCTGCTCTGCCTTGCCCTGCTGGTCCTCCCGGCAGGTGCTGTCAGCCTGATCAGCTCCCCCGACGGCCTTGTCACCCTGGAGAGTACCGCCCCTCTCGATGCCGAGCTCGCCTTCGCCTTCCCGGTCACCCCGCCGGAAGGCTGGATGCCCATCGATGAGGCCTACCTCCTTGACCCGCCCGACCTGGTCCTGGCAGCTCCGGCCACCCTGACGTTCACGGTTCCTGCCGAGCTTGCCGGGGATCCGGGGATCGTGATGGTCCTCGGCCACCTGGGCGATGACGGATGGGAGATCCTCCCCAGCAGGGTGCAGGAGAAGGCGTACGGGCAGGTCATCACCGCTCCGGTCAGCAGGCCAGGGGTCTACAGCCTGCTGACCCAGGTCTCGTCCATGCCGGACGAGGAGGAGGCCGCCATCCCGACTACCGAGGCCCCCCTCCCGGTGATCCTTCCTTTCGCCGCGGCACTCTTCGCATCCCTTATGGTGATCGGGCGCAAACGGTAGGAGCAGACACCCCGTGCCGGAACAACCCCTCTCCTACCGGATCCTTGATGCCTTTGACCCGGCAAACCTGGCAAAGGACCTGGTCATCATCGCGCTCTGGGTAGTCGCCGCGCTCCTCTGCATCTACGTCCCGGTCCTGAACCAGTCCTTCCTCCGGATCCTCTTCGCCCTCCCGATGATCCTCTTTGTCCCCGGGTACACCCTGATCGCCGCCCTCTTCCCGGGAAAGGAGGACCTCGATGGGATCGAGCGGCTGGCCCTCTCCTTCGGCCTCTCCATCGCCGTCGTCCCCTTAATCGGCCTCGTCCTGAACTACACCCCCTGGGGGATCCGGCTCGACCCGATCGTCATCTCGCTCGTCATTTTTACCGCAGCCATGATCCTGGTCGCCCAGTACCGCCGCTCCCTCCTTCCCCCGGAACAGCGGTTCTTCGTCCCCTTCCGGGAGATGGTGGCCGGGGTAAGGACCGAGCTCTTCGAGCCCGGGCAGTCCCGGCTGGACCGGGCACTCTCCATCATCCTCGTGGTCGCCATCGTCGCTGCGGTCGCGACCACCATCTACGTCATCGTCGTCCCGAAGGAAGGCGAGAAGTTCACCGAGTTCTATATCCTCGGACCCGGCGGAAAGGCTGCCGACTACCCGACCCGGTTCCCTGCCGGCTCGGAACAGTCGGTGATCATCGGCATCGGGAACCACGAGTACCGGAACGTCACCTACACGGTCGAGACGATCCTCCTGAACCAGAGTTACGACAATGTCACGAACACCTCGATCATCTCCGCGTACCAGCCGCTCGATTCTTTCACCGCGACCCTCTCTCACAACGAGACCCAGGAATTTCCCTACAACTTCACCGTCACCGATCCGAAGTACAACCGGCTCCAGTTCCTCCTCTTCAACGAGACGGTCCCGGCATCGAACGTGACCGGCTCCGACCGGGTGAACGCGAGCTACCGGGACCTGCACCTCTGGATCACGGTCAGGCCGGCGATCCGGGCGTGAAGGTCAGGATTGTCAAATGATATGTGCAGGATTACGAAAATAATGATAACAGCAGAAGAACGTACAGTTATGGTTCCTGTTGCTGTTCCACGATATCTCTCAATTGCGATGCGAGGAGAGGCAAATCAGCCCCGATAGCTGTCCAGATCAGGCTCCAGTCTACTCTGAAATACTGATGCGTGATGATGTCTCGGAGTCCTGAAACGCCTTTCCAATCTAATTCCTGATGAAGCGACTTAAATTCCTGCGGGATGCTTTTTGCTGCATCACCAAGTACCTGGATATTTCGGAGAATAGCATCTTTTCTCAATTCATCAGATGATAACTCGTCAAAAGATATCCCAGAAGAATAATCGAGTATCTTTTCAGCAGCAACAGCCATGTCCAGGAGGAAGAGATCAGGAGACCTCCTCTTAGACATACACCACATCCTGCATTATCCGGTCCCGGATGAGCGGATGCAACGCCGGTGGGGTGACCAGGTCCACCTTCACTCCGAGACACTCACTCAGGTAGTCCCGGAGATGGACGAATAAGAATCCGCTGATCGGGGTCTCGAACTCGACAAGGATATCGACATCCGAATCTGGCCTCCGTTGATCCTTTACCGTTGAGCCAAAAACACCGATTCTTCTCACCTTGAAGCGGTCCCGTAACTCACTTGAGAGAGCCCTGAGGACGCCCATTATCTCCTGTTTTGATCGTGAAGATTCTGCCATTCCCCTTTCCTTGAGACGGTCAATCCCTCATCTTTAGGAATAGTATACGACAGGGATGTATTATAGTCATTGTCTGCTGCCACCGGGTGAATGCGAGTTACCGGGACCTGCACCTCTGGATCACGGTCAGGCCGGCAATCCGGGCGTGAAGGTCAGGACCTAAGACCGGAACGGGAACACAGAATAGCCGGGAGGATATTCTGATCAGCTCCGTATAGAATGCACCTGGTAATGAAGAGCTGACTCCTCACCCATCCTACAGATTACGGGGGTGGGAGGTGGGGGGATGGATGGCGGGACGGATAACAAGCTGGATTGGGGATGGTTCTCGTTCTCTTCACTATTCCTAGAGTGTAGGACCAAAGAAGATCCTACATCTTCACCTCAAAGGAAGTGATGATTGACCTCCGATCTTTTTCGAGCGGGTACTCCTCCAGATACAGTTCTGTGGCTTCTTTCAGGTTATCCACCGCTTCCTGAAGGGTATCTCCCTGACTCACCGTACCTGCTTCGGGACACTCCGCGACATATATTTCATCCTCTTTGTGAAGTACAGCAGTGAGCATAGACTTGGGCATTATCATACCCCTCTCTCTTTTCACCCTTCAATAGTTTTTTGTTGAATAACGAATTCGCCGGAGCGGGAACATCTCCTTCGCTCCTCATATCCCAGGATTCGAAGATCCATGGTTGAACTGAAACGAGTGCCATCGTATCAGCAGGGAGAGCTTCCTCTCACGCCTTCATACTAGTGCTCATCCACGATACCTTGATACCCTGAAACGACCCTGATTCCTTTGTACATGGCCCGTGGAAACAGGGAAGAGGCCACCCGGTGGCTTCGCCAGGCTGAATGTGACCTGGCTGCAGCACACGTCTCGATGCAGGGTGCAAGCTATGAATGGGCATGCTTCCAGGCACAGCAGGCAGCTGAAAAAGCCGTTAAATCTCTCCTTTATGCAGCAGGGTACCGGAAGATTCTTACTCATTCTGTGTACGAGCTGCTCCTGGAATCCCAGAAGAGAGGTGATTGCATGCCATCCCTTGAACAGGAAGCAAAACTCCTCGACAACGTCTACATTACCTCCCGATATCCCAACGGGCTTGCCGGTTCGATGATTCCCTCTGAATACTACACGAAGGAGGATGCCGATCGATGCCTTCACTCTGCAGGTTTGATCCTGGACGCGGTGCGGCGCTGTATGCCGAAATAGACCGGAAACTTGAGCTGCTTGCCCGCTCGCTCCGTCAGCGATACCGGATCGACCGGATCATTCTCCACGGTTCCTATGCAAGAAGAGAGGTGCATGAAGGGAGCGATATCGATCTGATCGTGGTCGGCGATTTCCCGCTCCGTTTCCACGAGAGGCCGTCGCTTGTCAGGGACTTAACCGATCTCCCGCTTGAACCGCTCTGCTACACCCCTGCCGAGTTTTCTGCATTAATAGAAGCAGAGAATCCCTTCATCACCGAAGCTATTCAGGAAGGACGGGAACTCTGACGTTCTCCCCAGGTCCCAGATCTGCAATCCCTGATACACATAGTGTTGCAGATCCCCGATTGAAAAAGAAGTGAACATGTCCTCTTTTTGTCTGCTATTCGGGAACAGGCCGGGATGCTCACCACTCCCACTCACAGGGGAGGGTGGCGGGGAGACGGATGGGGGGAAGGAGGGGATTGATGAGGAACAGCGGCACGGTAGAGAAGAACACTTTCCACCGTAAAAACCGGGATTCTGGCGTTATTCGCGGGAAGCGAGCACAATACCCTGGGATAAGGCCTGTCGTGCAAGTGGATTTTCAAGTTCTTTCAAGCTGTAAGGGAAGATATCGATGCCAATGCCAATGCCAGAGAAGAATTCCAGATATTCATCGATACGCTCGTTCATCGGACGGTTGTCATCCTCCACAACGATGAGGAGATCGGCATCACTTCCCGGCACTGCACGTCCTTGTGCAAGTGACCCGAAAAGCACCACCTTCCGCACCTGCCTGTCCCTGATGAGCGCTCTGGCTTTCTCTCGCAACCTCGCAAGAACAAGGTCAGTGTCCAGCCAGAAGACCTTTACAGAATTGTAGGATTCTTCCCGCACCGCTGATCGCATCTTCTGCATCCTCCCGAT
>Ga0209200_1004688_pt1 | contig 10936 bp, 9 predicted proteins | sample AD_UKC033_MetaG_FD_184406 | JGI IMG/M metagenome (GOLD analysis project Ga0209200, IMG submission 184406) | Active sludge microbial communities of municipal wastewater-treating anaerobic digesters from USA - AD_UKC033_MetaG (SPAdes) (version 2) | ecosystem: Engineered > Bioreactor > Anaerobic >...
GATAATGGTAGTTTTAAATCTCATAGGGATCTCCTTCTAAGCCAGACGCCTAACCCGATAAACAGGACCAGGGCTGGCAGCAGGATGATCGAGACAAACATCAGCAACCGCCCCTGACCGGGGGTTAACTGGATTGTCCGTGGAACTTGAGTCCTCGGTTGAATCGAAATGAGGTCTTCCTCTTCAGTCAGCCAGTTGACCGTATTTAGAAAGAAATTGCCATTGCCCGAGAGGTTGTAGTATTTGTTGGTAATAAAATCCGAGTCGCCAAAAACAGCCAGTCTTAATTCTCGATCGGAAGGGCTGTCGGTTCCCTGATTTTCAGCTGTCTCCTCCGTTTTATTTGGATTATTAATTATAACTTTTTTACTACCGACTACGGCCAGGGAAACCGGTCCTGCCTTATCTTTTTCAGGGTCAAAAGAAACTTCTGGCTGGTCCAGTTGCCTTTCTGACCAGGAATTGCTGCTGGTTTTAGCTATGGAGGTCAGAATTATACCTTCAGGCCTGGAGTCGGCAATATCCACCGACCGGGCCAGGGGGTAAAAAGTGGCATAACGGAAATTTTTGGTGATCTCGTGACTTTCGTATTCGGTCACTGCCGGCATAAAATAATCACCGCCCAGCAGGCGCGAAACGCGATCGACGACGATATCGTTTTCAATCCTGATACCATAATCAGCCAACCAGGTTTCTAACCCGGTATTGGTTTCCGGATCAATCATAAAGAGAATCCGACCACCCTGGTCAAGATATTGCTTCAGAGTATCGAGCTCATTGGGAAGAAGTGTTGCCTTTGGCCCCGGAGCAACCAGCAGACTGCAATCCGCGGGGAAGTTGGCAGACAGGGCAAGCGGTAGTTTTTTTACTTCATAACCAATCTTTTCCAGTTCACTCCTGGCTGTACTGAAGCCACCATCACCACTATCTTCAATCGAATTTTCTCCATGTCCTTCCAGAAAATAAATAACCTTCTTCTTTTCCCTGGTAAGCTTGATGATGGCATTGGTAATATCTTCCTCGGAAGTGGTGGTGATTCGATTTTCTTTGTCTCCGAGTTCAAAGACAGTGGTGCCGTCCTCGGTGATGCCATATTTTTTCACCAGTCCTGGATTTTTGTCAGGATCAATAAATTCGTACTTAATTTTTGGCGAATGATAGGCATAGATTTTAAGCAGGTTTTCCATGGTTGCCCGGCCTGGATTACCTTCGCGGAAAAAGGCTTTAATGGTAATCTCCTGTTTCAGGTTTTTGACCACTTTAATCGACTGCTCAGACAGGCTGTGAATTTTTGCCGCAGTAAAATCAAGGCGGTAGTGATGCCTGGCCAGGAAAAAATTAACAATGATCAGTAATCCCAGTACCAGGATGATAATGAGCAGCAAGTTCCCTGAATAGATAAACGAACGCCGCTGGAGGCTTTCTTTGAGACTGGAGAGATTAAGAAGAAGATAAACAATGAGCAGAACCAGGCCGGAAATAGCCAGAATCAGCGCAACCTTTCCATATTGGGGCCAGATAAGTAAAACAAGTGAAGCAACCAGGAGTGCCAGTCCAACATAGTTTAGATATTTTTTTAGCCAGCTCATGAGCTTACCTCCACCTTCTGGATTGAATAACTGAATGGGTCAGAAAAAGGCCAAAAAAAGCAAAGCTCAGGTAATAGACGAGATCAGTCGTATCAAAGATTCCTCTGGTCAGGCTGTCGAAATGCTCAAAAAAGGACAGATAATTGATGACATCCTGCCATATTCCACGAGCTGAATAACTAACCCAGCTCAGAACCCAGAAAAGAAGAAGAGTGCCGAAAGTCAGGACGGCGGACACAATCTGGTTTTCAGTAATTGACGACCAGAAAATTCCCAATCCTAAGAAAGCCGCTCCCATCAGAAACAGGCCGAGGTAGCCAAGGAGAAATGGAACTGTCTCCGGGTTGCCGTAGATAAAGGTAAACAGTGTCGGAATCGCACTCAAAAAGAGCATGATAAAAAGAACTATCAGGGAAGCCAGATATTTGCCGACGATTATCTGGGTGATTGACAGAGGTGAGGTAAATAGCAATTCCTCGGTGCCCATTTTTTTCTCTTCAGAAAAAAGTCGCATGGAAAGAAGGGGCAGCATCAACATTAGAACTATGCTTAGATTATTGAAAAGAGGAGAAAAAACCATCTGGTTAATATTTATCTGCTGGTAATAATATGGGTTTTGGGCCAATTGAGGAGCGATAGAATTAAACCAGGAGACCAAACTGTAGAAGAAAAAACCAGAAAGCAGAAGAAAGGTGAAAATTATGATATAGGCAATTGGCGAAGTGAAATAACTAAGTAATTCTTTTTTTATGATTGACCAGACAGCTTTCATTGTTCTATTCCTCCTGAGACAATTCTTAGATAAAGTTCTTCAATGGTTAAGGCCAGAGAGCGCATTTCGATTAAACCAAGCTGATGTTCCAGGCAGCATTTGATAACCTCATCACGCCGGTCCAGATTCCTATCCCATTCAAGTCTGATTTCTTCCCCTTCTCGGACAGCATTTTCCACCCCAGGTAGTTGTCGAAAAAGATTTAAGGCTTCGTCATCGGCTTTTTTAAGCCTTAGGTATACTCCATCTTTTTCACGGTAAGCACTGGTCAGCTCTGCCAGTCGGCCGGCAGCCATCAGCTTACCTTCATTGATGATGACCACACCATCACAAACCTGGGTAACTTCTGCCAGAATGTGAGTTGATAGCAGGACGGTATGTTCACCTCGCAGAGATTTGATAAGCTCTCTTATTTCAACAATCTGAGCCGGGTCAAGACCGATGGTCGGCTCATCCAGAATGATCACTTTTGGATTGTGAATTAAAGCCTGGGCAATGCCCAGCCTCTGTCGGTAGCCGCGGGAAATATTTTTGACGAGCCTTTTTCTGACTGTTGATAGTCCAGTAGTTTCAACAACCCGATCAATGGCAGCTTTTTTCCGGTTTTTCGGCACTTTTTTAATTTCAGCTACAAAGCCCAGATAGGCTTCGACAGTCATTTCAGGATAAAGTGGAACATTTTCTGGCAGATAGCCAATTTCTTTTTTTACCTCTTCTGCTTGCTCAAAAACATCATAGCCAGCCACTGAGGCTTTCCCGCTCGTAGCTGGTAGATAGCCGGTCAGAATCCTCATGGTAGTGGTCTTACCGGCCGCATTTGGCCCGAGCAAGCCCCAGATCTCGCCGGTCTCAACCTTAAAGCTGAGATCTTCGACAGCTACCAGGTCGCCATATTTCTTTTGCAGGTGTTGAGTTTCTATCATTGGCACCTCCTCAGGATCTTAATAATTTTATATTGGCTTGAGGTAAAAAACTACATCCTTTCTGGAACCTGGATTCCTAATAGGCCCAGAGCCTGGTTGAGAATTTCGTGAGCAAAATAGACCGTTTTCAATCTTAAAGTCCTGAGCTCACTGTTCTTTTCAGCCAGGACCGGATATCGGTGATAGTAGCCATTTATTTTCTGGCAGAGATTAAAGGTAAATTTGGCCAGTCCCGAAAACTCCAGGGTGGCGATGGCTCTTAGGACTTCTTCATCGAGAGCTGATCCATAAACAACTAATTGCCAGAAGTCACGGGCTTCTTCCGGACCTAACTCAGTAAGATTGAATTTACTATCAGCTATAGTCTTGAGCAGTTCCTGCCCGGTCAGGCCCGTCCTTTCCTCGAATTTGTGAAAAATGCTTCTCAATCTAACGGCGGTGTATTGAAGGTAAGGACCGGTTTCACCTTCAAAATTTAGAGCTTCATCGAAATCAAAGACAATCAGTGAATTTCTGGCATATTTGAGCATAAAATACCTGACCGCGGCGGCGGCAATCTGAGCAGCTATTAGCTTTTTAGCAGCTGGTTGGAGGTCAGGATTCCTTTTATCAACCTCAGCCCGGGCTTTTTCTTCCAGTCTGTCTATTAAATCATCAGCCTTAACACCCAGGCCCTTTCTTCCTGAGACCTCAAGAAAAGAGCGTTCTTTATCTTCTTCAGAAAGATCTACTTTTATCTCTGACAGGCTGCGTGGAGAAAGAGCTACCATTTCATAAGAAAAATGGATGCTCCTGGAAGCTTCTTGCTCATAGCCGAGAGCTTTCAGTCCCTGAACTACGACTTTCTGAAGGTATGACTGGCGAACATCGATAACATTGTAAACCTTACTGCCTCCGCCAAAATGGACATCATAACCGGTTGGCTGACCGGAAGAAATCCAGATGGTACGGTCGGAAGTGGTGGCAAAAGGCTCATAATAGAAATCCTGCCCCAGCAAACCAAATTTCCAGAGCTGATAGGCAATATCTTTGCCGACATAGGTCACTGTGCCATCTGACCGCACAATAATTTTTTCTCGTTCTTCTTCTCCCTCCAGTCTCATCACCCAGCAGCCAGAGGTTTCGCCTTCGGTCGAATAATAAATTGCCTCAGCTTCCTTTAATCTGGTAAAAGCCTTTTCCCAGAATTTAAGCTGCAGAATGCTACTTTCACAAGGCAAGACATCATAGCCGATGTCCAGCCGGCCCATAGTGGCCAGGTGAGCCCGCAAAATCCGTCTGGAGACAAGATAAGCATAGTCCGCTTCAGGCGACTGACCCTGCTCGATTTTTTTAAGAATTTCTGCTCTCCGGTTTTGGGCCTGCTCATTTTCACTCAGATATTTGGAAACACGGGCATAGAGATCCCAGCAATAATAATCAAATTTATCAACCATCTTTTCAATTTCGGCTAAGGACTTTTTCTCCAGTTCAATCAGGCCAAAGACCACATCAACGACCTGAACGCCGGTATCATCAATGTAGTTCTGGACCTCAACCTGTTCACCTTTATAACGAAGACATCTGGCCAGCGTATCGCCCAGACAAGCATTACGCAAATGGCCAACATGGGCTGCTTTGTTAGGATTAATATTGGTATGCTCGACAATGATTTTTTTCTCCTCTGGCTCCAGCCCACTTTTATTTAAATTTTTAAATCTTTGTTCAAAAAAAGACTGACGGTCGAGGTAAAGATTAATATAGCCGGCCCCGGCTATCTCGATTCGCTCAACCCCTTCCAGACCGGTTAACAGCTCAACTGCCCTGGAGGCTATGGTTCTCGGATTGGTTTTCAACTTTTTGGCCAGAGGAAAAGCCAGAGATAAAGCCAGATCTCCTAATTTTTCATCAGGAGTCGGAGCCAGCTCAATATCGTTAGGGTTGATAGGCCATTCGCTCTTCAGCCGGTCGGCAATTTTTTCCCGCAATTTCTTTTTCGTCTGATACATAGTGATTTTAATTATAACAAAAATCATCCAGCTAACAAGTTGCGTTTGCTTGAAAAAGAGTATTGGTTTATGATACTAAATAAGCTCAGAAAAGCATAAAATTTAGAAAGGAATCAGCATGAAAAAAACCAGGTTAAATCAGGTTCATCGAGAGGCCGGCGCCCGGCTGATTGAGTTTGCCGGTTGGGAAATGCCGGTCGAATACCGCGGACTGATTGAGGAGCATCTGGCAGTCAGAACAAAGGCCGGCTTATTTGATGTCAGCCATATGGGTGAAATAATCGTCGAAGGACCGGAGGCTCTGGTTCTGGTTCAATATCTCACTCCAAATGATGCTGGCAAGCTTCTGCCCGGGCAGATTCAGTATTCTGCCCTGACCACACCGCAAGGAACCTTTGTCGATGATTTGCTGGTCTATTGCTTATCAGTGCCGGACAAATACCTGCTGGTAGTTAATGCGGCTAATACCGATAAAGATTTTGCCTGGATAAAGGAAAAAGGGGCTGGCTTTAAGGCCCGGGTAACCAATGAAAGTGATCGCTATTCTCAACTGGCTTTGCAGGGACCACTGGCTCAGGAAATTTTGCAGCCACTAACCGAAATTGACCTCAGCCAGATGAAAGCTTTTAATTATGCCTATGGGCAGGTGGCAGGAATTGGTGTCCAGGACCGGTTATACCGGTGAAGACGGCTTTGAAATTTATACCGTCTCAGAAACTCCAGAAGTGATCTGGAAAGCTATTGTAGGCCGAGGCGAGCCTTCAGGACTCCAGCCAGTTGGACTGGGAGCCAGAGACACCCTGAGGCTGGAGGCCAAGCTAATGCTCTACGGCAATGATATCAGTGATAAAACGACTGTTCTCGAAGCGGATCTCAAATGGATTGTTAAATTTCAAAAAGGAGATTTTCTGGGCAAGGCGGCCTTAGAACAACAACTGGCTGAAGGCTTGAAAAGAAAGCTGGTTGGCTTTGAAGTCGTTGATAAAGGTATTGCTCGTCCGCATTATCCAGTATATATTAGCGGACAAAAGGTAACCGAAGTCTGTTCGGGTAGCTATGGGCCTTATGTGAAGAAAGCTATCGGGCTGGTTTACCTGCCTATCGAGGCTACAGCCATCGGGACAGAATTTGAGATCGGCATTCGTGACAGGATGGCTAAAGCTAGAGTTGTTCCCACACCCTTTTACAAAAGGGAAAAGAAATAGATTCGATAGAATCAGGAAAACAAAAAAGGAGGAAAGGATGTATCCTGAAAATTTTTATTACAGTCAAGACCATGAATGGTTAAAAGTCGAAGGCGAGGAAGCAGTTCTCGGTATCACTGATTTTGCTCAGAAACAACTGGGTGACATAATTTATGTTGATCTGCCGGCGGTTGGTAAAGCCGTTGAGGCTCATCAGACGCTGGCTACGGTTGAGTCAGTCAAATCCGTCTCTGATGTCTATTCACCTGTAGCTGGAGAGGTTATTGAAGTCAATCAGCAACTGATTCAAACGCCGGAACTCATCAATCGTGATCCGCATGGCCAGGGCTGGATTTTAAAATTGAGATTAAAGGATAAATCTGAACTTAACAGCCTGATGAAAGCCGGCGATTATGAAAAGTTCCTGGAAGGCCTGGAGCATTAAAATTATCAGCCTGCGGGCTGGAGACTGAATTTATTATATACGGGGGCAAAAATGAGTTATATTCCTATTAGCCAGAAAGACCGGCAGGAAATGCTGGCCCTCCTTGGTTTGGACTCGACCGAAAAGCTCTTTAGCTCAATACCGGAGGAAAACCGGCTTAAAAATCTCCTGAATCTGCCAGCTGCCAAATCAGAGCCTGAACTTCTTAACTATTTCGAAGAAAGAAGTCAAAAAAACACTTATGACCAATATGTCTCTTTCCTGGGGGGAGGAGCTTATGATCATTTTATACCCGCAGTTGTAGATTATTTAAGTTCGAGAGGTGAATTTGTCACCCCTTATACGCCTTATCAGCCAGAAGTTAGTCAGGGAACTCTGCAGGTTATATTTGAATATCAGACGCTCATTTGCCAGTTGACCGGACTGGAAATCGCCAATGCTTCTCTTTATGATGGAGCAACCGGGGCAGCCGAGGCAGTTTTAATGGCCAACCGGGTTAAAGATAAAAAAAGAATACTGGTGGCCTCAACAGTTAATCCCCAGTACCGGCAGGTAATTTATACTTATGGTAAGAATCTTGGCCTGGAAATCGTCGAACTGCCTTATAACCAGTCGGGCCAGGTCGAGATAAGAGGACTGCAGGCTGCTCTAAATGAGGAAACAGCAGTCTTGCTCTGTCAGTCACCTAATTATTTCGGGGTGATAGAGGATATTAAAGCGCTGGCTGATGCTGTTCATGAGCGGGGAGCCATGTTGACTGTGGTCATTTCAGAGCCTCTATCTCTTGGCTGGCTGGAAGCACCAGGGAAACTGGGAGCAGATATAGTTACTGGCGAAGGGCAATCTTTTGGTCTTCCTTTAAGTTATGGGGGCCCTTATTTAGGTTTTATGGCCTGTAAAAAAGAATTTGTCCGCCAGCTGCCGGGAAGAATTGTTGGTCAGACGGTTGATGCCGATGGCCGCCGCGGCTTTGTCCTGACTCTTTCAACTCGAGAACAGCATATCAGAAGGGAGAAGGCAACTTCTAATATATGCACCAACGAAGGACATTGTGCTCTTCGGGCTACCATCTATCTTGAGACCCTTGGCCGGAAGGGTCTGAGGGAGATGGCCTACCTTAATGCCCAAAAAGCAGCCTATGCCCGCGAGCAGCTGACTTCTATTCCCGGGGTCAAAGCCAGATTCAACGGACCGGTTTTTAACGAATTTGTACTGGAGTTTCCCCAAAACTGGGAGGAAATAAACCAGAAGCTTAAAGATCGAGGGATTCTGGGTGGACTGGGCCTCAGAGAATTTTCCGGACTCGACTGCTGTGCCCTGATCACTGTTACTGAAAAACACAGCCGGGAAAAGATTGATCTTTATGCCCGGGTCTTGCAGGAGGTCTTAAGATGATCAATGTCATTCGTGAACCGCTCATTTTTGAAATTAGCTCGCCAGGTAAGACAGCCTTTAAGGTGCCTGAACTGGATGTGCCTGAGAAAAAAGAGCTTCTGGCCGACCTGCCGCTGCGGGCGGACATTGAAGGCTTTCCTGAAGTATCAGAAACTGAAATTACCCGCCATTTCACCCGTTTGTCTCAGACCAATTACTGTGTTGACCTGGGAATTTATCCTCTTGGCTCCTGCACTATGAAATACAATCCGAAGATCAACGAGAAAGTAGCCTCTCTTCCCGGCTTTATTCAGACTCATCCCCTGGCTCCAGAAGAACTGGTCCAGGGAAATCTCGAACTGATGAAAACTCTGGAAAAGCTATTGCTGGAAATTACCGGGATGGACGCCATTACCCTTCAGCCAGCAGCCGGAGCTCACGGTGAGCTGACCGGCATGATGTTGATCAGGGCCTATCATCAAGCTCAGGGCAACCCGAGAAAATATGTTCTCATTCCGGACTCGGCTCATGGCACCAATCCCTCTTCTGCCCACCTCTGCGGTTATACTGTCAAAGAGATTAAATCCAATGAGTGTGGTACGGTTTCGGTTGACGATCTGTCCAGGTTAATGGATGAAGAAGTGGCGGCCTTGATGCTGACCAATCCCAATACTCTGGGAGTCTTTGAATCGGATATCTGTCAGATTGCCGATATTGTTCATTCTAAAGGCGGATTTCTCTACATGGATGGTGCCAACTTAAATGCTTTAGCCGGCATCACCAGGCCCGGTGACTTAAAAGCTGACGTCATGCATCTAAATCTTCACAAAACTTTTTCCACTCCCCATGGTGGGGGAGGACCTGGCTCTGGGCCGGTGGCTGTTAAAAAGATTCTCGAGCCATTTTTGCCCGTGCCGGTAATCGAAGAGAAAGGCGGCGTTTATCATTTAAATTACGACCGGCCGCTGACTATCGGCCGGGTTAGAAGTTTCTACGGCCAATTTCTGGTTGCTTTAAAAGCGCTGGCTTACATCCTGAGTCTGGGCCCGGAAGGCATAAAAGAAATGGCAGAGACGGCCGTCCTCAACTCCAATTACATCAGAAAAAATCTCGAAGGCCTGTATGAACTGAAATATGATACGCCTACCCTTCATGAGTGTGTTTTTTCAGATAAATATCAAAGAGAATATGGGGTTACCAATCTTGATATTTCCAAGCGATTGCTCGATTATGGCCTTCATCCGCCGACCATGTCTTTCCCACTGATTGTTCACGGTGCTTTGATGATTGAACCAACCGAAACAGAAAGCCGTCGTGACCTTGACCTTTTTATTGAGGCCATGAAAGCTATAGCCAGGGAGGCTAAAGAAAACCCAGAATTGCTGAAGACAGCCCCTCATATCACCTATGTCCGCCGCCTGGATGAAGTTCAGGCAGCCCGTAATCCGATATTAAGATGGGAGAAATAAGCACAAAGAGAGTAAAATGCCCTTTTTAGTTGCTGATTAAAGAAAATGAAGTAGATCCATTATTGATAGTCGAAGGAAGTAAAATGATGAACATGCAGAATTTAATCCTGGCTTTGTCTGACTACTGGGCGGGGCAAGGCTGTTATTTAGCCCCTACTTATGATCTGGAAGTAGGAGCAGGGACGATGACTCCCGATACTTTTTTCCGGGTGGTGGGTCGGAAACCATGGCGAGTAGCTTATGTTCAGCCTTCGCGACGCCCGACTGACGGTCGTTATGGTGAAAATCCTCACCGGGTTCAGAAACATTTTCAGTTTCAGGTGATTATGAAGCCCTCACCGCTTAATATCCAGAGAATTTATCTGGACAGTCTGGTCTCTCTGGGCATTAATTTATCTGAACATGACCTGAGATTTGATGAGGATGACTGGGAGTCACCGACCATTGGTGCCTGGGGAGTTGGCTGGCAAGTCATGCTAGACGGTTTGGAAATTACCCAGTTTACCTATTTCCAGCAAGCAGGTGGGCTGGAGCTTTTTCCGGTTTCAGTTGAAATTACCTATGGACTGGAAAGGCTGGAAATGTTTCTGGAGCAAAAAGATAACATTTATGATCTAAAGTGGTCTAATGATGTCAGTTATCGTGACCTCCGCTTCAGGGAAGAAAAAGAATTTTCTATCTATAATTTTGAGCAGGCTGATATAGCCATGCTTCAATCTGCATTTAATGCTAACGAGAAAGAAGCCCAGCGGCTGATCGGCCAGAAGCTTCTGCTACCAGCTTATGATTATTGCCTGAAATGCTCACATCTGTTCAATTTGCTCGATGCCAGAAAAGCTATCAGTGTGACTGAAAGAGTCAAGATGATTGGCCAGATCAGAACTCTGGTCAACCAGATAGCCCGCCTCTATGCTGATGAGGAAGGAGAAAGTTGATGGAGTTCCTGCTGGAGATTATGACCGAAGAATTACCTTCGTCCCACGCCAAAAGTGCCCTGGCCCAGCTAGAGGAAAAATTTCCTCAAGAGATGAAGACTTCCGGGCTGGAGATTTTCGAACTGAGGGCGATTGGCACCTGTCGGCGTCTCGTACTGATAGCCGATCTAGGGGAAAGACAGCCTGACCAGGAGGAAATAGTGACCGGTCCTCCCCGGACAGCTGGTCTGGCTCCTGACGGAAGCTTTACCCAGGCT
>Ga0209200_1004690_pt1 | contig 10933 bp, 12 predicted proteins | sample AD_UKC033_MetaG_FD_184406 | JGI IMG/M metagenome (GOLD analysis project Ga0209200, IMG submission 184406) | Active sludge microbial communities of municipal wastewater-treating anaerobic digesters from USA - AD_UKC033_MetaG (SPAdes) (version 2) | ecosystem: Engineered > Bioreactor > Anaerobic >...
CTGTTGTCGGAATTTGTATACTGCATTATCGCATAACCAAGTCCGACAACAGCGGATAATACAAGCCCTATGGGAGACAGCAGGAACCCAAGTACGCTCGCCATTGCGCCGATTAGGGTTGCAACGCTGCCGACTATAATCCCAAGACCAACCAGTGCAATGCCCAGCGCAGTAACGCCTACAGCAATCGCTGCGTAGGTCTGCACCAGTTCCTTGTTCTCGGATATCCACTTTGATGTTGCGTCTCCGGCAATCCGCATCCAGTCCGCGACTCTTTTGATTGCAGGGGCAAGTGCTTCTCCGGTAGAGATAGCAATATCCTTAACAACAGCCCAAAGCCTGCCAAGTTCGTATAGCGTGCCGCCCGTCATTTTTTGGAACGCTATTTCAGCCTTGCCTGTAGCATTATTCATCAAATCAATGTCTGTTACAAGTCCCTTGAAATCGCCAGCCAGTGCAGAGATACCTGTTGCAGCGCGTATCTCCGGGAACTCGATTAGGATTTCAGCAAGGCCTTTGCCGACATAATTTGAAATCAGCCCTATAAAGTCTTTCGATGCTTTAGGGGCTTGCTTCAGGATGTTTGCCAGTCGTGTTACCGCTTCATCCATGCCAAGTTTTTGGCGGGTCATTGTGGATATGGCAGCAAGCATCGTTTGAAAAGAAATGCCAGCAGCCCGTGCCATCGGCGCAACACGACCTATCTGGTCTGCAAGTTCAGTGAACGTAAAGATGCCTCGCTTCACCGCCATGAACATTGCGTCTGAAACATTAGTAACCTGGTCTGCCGACATGCCATAGGCGTTCAGGATACCAACAAGCCCATTGATTGCCGTGGCTGTGTCAGATATACCGCCTATTGCAGACTTTACGCCAGTCCGAAGAACCTTGAGTGCGCCAGCAGGATCAACGGATGCGGACAAGATGTCATACATACCTTTCGCCAGAACGCTTGTGCTTTCGCCAAAGTCCTTGGCAAGGCTACGAATGCCTTCACTAAACTGACCCATGAACTGCCCAGGCTTGTCCAGCATGGTGGACACCATATTCATGTTCTTTTCAAAGTCGCCAAACACTTTCATGGATGCGACAAGCGGAGAAAGCATGGCTGTACCTGACGCAACCATGCTCATGCCGATGCTTTTCACTTTAGTGCCAAATGCCTGAACATGATATTCCGCAGCACGCAGACCCGTGATCAGTTTGCGGTTGTCTGCAAACAGTTCCACAAAAGCGCGTCCTGCGCGTATAGCACCTGTATTAGCCATTTTTCTTTCGTCCTTGCATCGCCAATAGCGTGTCCCTTAACAGTTCCAAAGATTGCGGGTCGGCGGTGTTTCGCTCTTTCTTCGCAGCGATAGCATACGGGTCAAACTGTTCCGGCTTGTACGCCTTGGTCTTCTTCGGGTCGCGTGCGTTGTTTGCCATCATGCACAAAATAGCCGATGTATGCTGCCAGCGTTCACGCCCTGCGCCTTCTGACATCCACAGCAAGTGCCTTAATGTCAGACTGTCTGGGATAACTCCGATTGCACCGGCAATTCGCCAGACATCTCGCCAGACATCACTTTTTCTATATCCAGCGCGTCTATCTTCGCTTCCGCAGCCGTTATCGCAAGGCTTATCAGATTCGTATGTTTCGAGACCGCTTTCGCCCTGTCTGCGCGGCCTCGCTTCTGGAAAAAATCCACCATCTCCTCATAGAAAGCCTTTTGAGAAGCAAGCAGTGTTGCGCCGTCGAAACATTCGAAAATGTCCTCTTCGGTAACGCCGTGCTTCTCAAATTGGCCTTCAAGCAAACAGCAGATAATTTCCGCAAGCAACAGTTCATCCGTGCAAAGTCTTGACAGTAGCGGTGGCTCGCCCGCTTCCGGTTGAAGCAGGTCAATGCCGAGTTTTGATTTAACTTTTAGGGCTGTGCCGAGAGTGAGCGTTATAGCCCACTCCCGGCCCGTAGAATCCTTGAACGACTTCATGAGTTCGTTTTCCTTATGCGATTACCGCGCCGCATGAATTGATAACAACCTCAATTCTCGACGTTGTCGTTGCAAAACCCAACCCTGTGGGGTAGGCCGCCGGGCTAATATCAGCGATAGGCGCAATTTTTCCAGCGGCGTTGTCGCTGACGCAGTAATATGTGCCGACAACAAGAGTTGCGCCTACACCGGGATTGATGCCGCCTGCGGCAAGGTAAGTTACCGGCTGTCCTGCTGCGCCGCCGTTAAGAGCAATGCCAACTGCGGCGGATTTCGCTGCCGTGTCTGCGAGAGCAAGTTTCAGCGTGCTTGTCGCGCTGTCGAGATACAGCACGTCACCGGCTACGATGGTTTCGCCTGCCGTTCCTGTGCGAGTCGTTGAGCCCGCATATTTAACAACGTTTGCGGGTGTTGGGGCTAAATCTGCCATTGTTCAAATCCTTTCGTGGTTAAGTTTTTTTGTGTAGATTTTATGAACCAGTCGTCCATTCGCGGAACGTTGCAAGTTTGGCGGTCACGCTTACCGTAATCGCTTCTTCCAGTGCCTCATTCCGCGAGAAATTCGTAATGCTGAAATCGCCGTCCATGCCTTCGCCGCCAGATTCAGACAGAACCAAAAGCGCAATCGTGGTGTTATTCAGAAAAGCGCTTTTGATCGCCGTGAATCCAGCGTCGGTTGTTTTCCACACCATCTCGAATTCGACGGTGCATTCCTTCAGTGTCGGGGCGGTTGCACGCCATCCATCGTTCGCACGGGTAGTAACGTCCGCTTCACCCGCTTCAAGCGTTACGGTCACGTCACGCACGTTTGACAATTCTGTGTTTGCCGTGCTGCCTGCCGTCCCGTAGTAGATTTTGGCATTCATGCCTAAAATGAAATCAGCCATGTCTTTTTTCCTTTCTTGGTTACTTTATGCTGTCCCGCCATATTTCGGGCAGCTTCCGTTGCTCTTTATTAAATGCAGGGGTCATATAAGGCCGTGAACTATATCTTGCGGTTCTTGTTTTTTTACCAAACTTAACGGTAGTGACACCGCCGTATTCCAATATCGGAGGGGCTATCGCCTTGCGCTTGCCAGGTAAAATCTCTGGCCCTATAACCACAGAACGCTTCGCGGGGTCATAGGCGAAGGAGATAAACTTCTTCAACTTGCCGGTGCGAGAGTACGGAGGATTGCCTGGCTTTGAATACCGCTTGCGAAAATCGGTCCTCTCAACGCCCTTCTCCTTGGGTTTTATAAACGGCGCGTTCTTGATTGACCGTCTTGCCGTGGTTCTGACAAATGCGCCAAACTTGGACAATGCTTTCCGAGTAGCGGGGTCTACCTTTGCGATGACCGCAGCCCGGTCGAAAAACATCTTTTTCATGTCCATCTTGATAAAACCGCTGTCCTTGGAGAACAGGTTATTTGAGAACAGGTTCTTCATGTCATCATCCGATACAAAAGGGTCAGCACACTGGTAAACACATGCTGTTCCGTAAGATGCTCCGGTGCATACACGGGGTCATTGCTTATCGAAACCCAGACGGCGTAAGTTGCAGATGTCAGGGTTCGCTGTCTCATGTAGTCCGCTATCTCATCCACCACGGTTCCGAGAGCATTTACGCGCTCATCAAAAGCATTGGGGTTCTCAAGTTTCTGCTGGATGCCGATGTCAATTGCGATGTCGCGGTAGCACATGCTACGCCCTGCCGTGGTAATCAGGACAGACTTGGGTACAACAGTCACGGTCAGGTTCTTGAGTGCTGTCAGTTCGTACTCAGGATGCACTTTGCGGACAGCAATAAACGGAACACTGAATGTGCCTGCTGGGGCTGCGTTGATTTCTGTCTTCACCGCGTCTGCTATGTCGGTTGCGTAACTCATGCGTCACCTATCTGCTTTGTGTGGACTCTATATGCCGTCTTGTACGGGTCACTCCACCGCCATGCTTCGCCACTAAGATTCATGACTTCGTACTGCGAGCCGTCGGCTACGATGATGTCGCCTGGTTCTGGGTCTGCTTCCAGTTCAGATGCTTTGATGATAAAGTCCCATACCTTTGCCACAATGGTCATGCCGCTGTCGTCTGTGATTTCTACACGGGTATCACCATAGGTCGCGTTGACCGTACATGTTCCTGTCAGGGTTCTATACGTCACCTCGCTGGAAGCGTGCGCCACGCGCTGATTGCCAAGCCAACTCGTGCCGGTTCGCAGCATGTTCGCCATAATTTGCACTCCACTTTCTGTGCTTTCGCCTGTATCGTCTGCAATTGCGACTGTAAGAGTTACATCCGCTCCGTATGAGACCTGTTCACCTGCGGCTTTGGATTGTGAACACACAAGCCCTGCATCACAATCAGAATCGCTTCCGATCACAACAGTAACGGTAAGGCCGAGAGCCTCTAACGCTGAATAGGCATCTGCCAGTTCGTAGCCAACAACATTAGGTACTGTTACCTTTTCAAGCCGAAGCAAATAAGGGTATGATGTTCCCTCATCTATTCCCCAAACCGTGTTGAAATTCCAATGCACATAGGTCGCCTGCTGGTACAGTTCCGCTGTAGTCTTTGCCTCGCCGACGTATGAATTTGTAAATGGCGATAATTCGTAGTCCCAGTAGCAGCGATCTGACGCGAAGTATATCTGTGGATCGGCAAGAACAGGCTGGAAACATATCATGCCTACACCATACTTTGCGGGGTTGTTTCCGGTGAAATTCATCGTTCCGACAAACACATTCTTTGCAATGTATGCCACATCCTTTGTGGCCTCGAAGTCGGCCACACCGCAACAGATGCCGGCTACAAATACAGTTCCCGTTATGGTTCCTGCAGCCTTGCAGTTAATAATAGAGCCGCCCGAATATATAAAACTGGCGATTCCCGCAATGTACGAATAGCCCGTACAGTCAACAGCAGATTCGCATTCTTCGACTATCCCGCCATTTAAGATTACAACGCATAAACCGGCTGAAATTGTGCCGCCGTTCTCGCCATTCTTTAGCGTGATAGAGCCTTCTGTTTTCAAGTGCCTTACGGTTCCGCTGACAACGCCGAATAACGATTTACCAACAACACCGTCCGATAAATCATTTACGTAAATGCCTGAAATGGTTTTGCCGTTGCCATCAAAATCACCCGAAAACCTATTCTCTAATGTAGGGTTTCCCTCGCCATCAAATGTTACAGGCGCAATGGGTGTCCATTGGTTGTCATCATCACCAGCAAGGTCAATGTCGTTCATAAGCAGGTATTGCCCGCTTAACGGGTAAGCAGGATCGTTGCCTATTAAGGCCATTTGTTCTTTTGTGGTGATTTCGATAGTCATTTTGTTTCTTTAAGTGCGCGGGATACCCCATGACAGGATACCCCGCGCCGCGTTTCAGTTCAGTTCAGGTTTAGGACGTTACCCAGATTCCGCGCTTCGCAACGCAACGCCATGCAGTAGCAGCAACGGTGCAGACGAGGTGCAGGTAGTCGCCCTGTACCGCAGTCGCCTTCGTGTTGTTCGCCGTCTTGGTTGCTGCGATGGTCAGGTTCGCGCCACGGATGATTTCGTTGCCGTCGAGGTCAACGGTCAGCAGTGCGCCACCGTCGATCACGCGATTGACAATGATGTATTCCATACCGACCACGCCGGTGGGAAGCGTTACCGTCTTGGCATCTGCCGTGATTTCGATCACGCCGCCGGAATGAGTCGCTTCTACCATCGTAATGTCAACAGCAGATTTGAAGAACTTGCGGCCAATCCATGCGGGCTGTTCAGGATTCACTTTGTTCAAGGCAAACAGTACGGTTGCATCATTGGCAGAAGGCCTTTCGACTACAGTGCCAATCCAAAAATCGCCATCAGCGCCAAGATTGGTAGCCGCGCCGTCTGCCGCACCGCCGTATGGCTTGCCGTTTGCATCCCACCACAGATTGTCGCCAGCGTTACAGGCATTGCCAACATAGGGCGCGCTGAATACGCCCTCAACAGCAAAACTGCCAACAGCATCGGCTGCAATAGGCACGCTTGTGACTGTTGCGATTCCGTTTATATTTAGCAGATACCCGCCCGTAAGGGCAGTCGGAGCGGGTCCAGAAATGCGCTTTCCAGCGCTAACATAGTTCAGTAAATTTGACATTTTCAAAATTTCCTTTCAAGAGAGGTTGTTGTTATGATTACGCACCTGCGCTCTTTACGCCTGCACGCCATTCAGCAGCCGCAACGCCAAAGTCCCAATAGATGCGCCATGCCACGCCGAGGGAGTCAACATCCTGATCGAGACCGAAGTATTCGACCGTGGGAGTTTCCACGCCGTTCAGGTAGGCAATTTCGTAGCAGGGGAGCACGTTCGGGTCTGCCAGTAAATACCAGCATGTACCGGTTGCAGAGCCGCCTGCCGTTATGTTTTCCAGCCACGGGGAAACGACGGGCGCACCGCCGAATTTGCCAGCGTAAATGTTTGTTGCCGCCGCAAGTTTTGCAGAATTACCTACGCCAGTTGCGACAAGCGCGGGATACTGGCCAAGCAGGATGCCGAAAGCGGATTCATACAGAGGGCCGCAAAGCACGATGGACGGGTCAACATTGACCGGCTCACCATCTGGGCCAGTCAGTGAACGGAACGCCTTGATTGCCGCCGCCATGTCTTCTTTCGTTCCAACCGTCTGTCCGGTCACGTAGTTACCGCGCGCCGCCGTGAAATGAGACGCACCAGCACCGGAAGCGTTAATCAAGGTGAACAGCGCCTTTTCGCGTGCATTGTAGCCTTTGCGCGCCATTCCGTTTGCCATTGTCGTGAAAGCACCAAGATCGTCATTAATGATGTCTTGACGGGACAGACGAAGCACCGCGCCACGAGTTCCGACCTGCCGTGTGTAGGTCTCTTCTGCAAGTGCCAGGCTCTTAAGTTCGCCGCCAGCACCAACAGTTTCAAGCGTGCCATTAGCTGCCAGAGAACATACCGTGTGCGCGTGGAAGTTGGAGTGATTGGCCTTGCCGGTAATAAGCGGGGCAACCCAACGAGGTTCAGCAGCGACCTTTGCCATTGCCTTGTTGGCGACGTTGCCGAGGATGTTCGGAAGATTCACGGTGGAATAGCCAGAAGCATTAACCATGCCAGATGCATAAGCCCATGTTTCGCGCCAGTTGCCAACGGTGACGCGACCACGACCGCGGTATCCGTTCAGTTCGGCGGCGGCAAGAATGATTTCCTGCAAGCCCATGTCGCGTCCAAAACGACGTTGTGCCGCTTCGACGTTGCGTTCACCAACTTCGTGAACAGCGTCTTCCGCATCAAGTCCGCCGGAGATCATGGCAGCCGCCGTCAGGATGGCGGGACTTGCTTCGGCATCACCACGAACATGCACGTTGACGCGGTCGGGGATGCTCGCCTTCAACAACTTGATTTCAAAGTCACGGGCGCTTGTGCCGTCGTTCTGTGCTTCGACCATGATGTCACGAATACGCTCCACGACCTTCACATTTTGCTTGTTTTCGTGAATGGCTGCATAAGCCATGTCTTCGATGGCGCTACAACGCCGCGCATCAGCCAGCGCTTCGTCAATCTTGCCGCTTTTGCTTTCGGCCTTCACGCTTTCACCGCCGCCAACCGCCTTCAGTTCGGCCATGAGTTCGGCTTTGTACTGCGCCTTGAGCGTAGCCAGTTCGCCGTCATCAAGGTCTTCAACATCGAGGCCCTTTGCCTCAATCCACGCCTTCAGTTTTTCGTTCATTAGTCTTTGTCCTTTCGTTGCGTCGCTATTATCGGAAGCGACAAGTGTACTTGCATTTTGATCAGCACCAATGCTGACAACTGAGATTTCCCGAAGACTGCCACGCCTCACAATGAGCGCATCGCCCTTTACGGATTTGCCGTTTACCTTCGCTACTTCGCCGCGCCGGATATACTGGCGCGATTGTATTTCAACGCCTATGGAGGCCTGCCATGCAAAGCCTGCATCTGCGAGTGCAACTACACGGGCGGTTTCATCGCTCACACCCAACACTGGGCCGGATGCGATAACTTGCCCGTTCTCAATCTTTACGCTGTCTGTTTGTCCGAAAATTGCATCAATGCCGCGTCCGTGTTCCAGCATCAGCGGAGTTGGTTTGTCGGAAATGTATAGCCCTTGCAAATCAATGTAGACAGGTACACCAAAACCGACGTTAAGCGGCCCGCCTGTATAGGCCACCATGTTTACACGCCGTTGCCTTGGCTCACCATCATTGCCCTCAGCAGCAATAAGGAAGTCCACCTTGCCGTCATCGGCAACAGCATGTATTGATTTCGGGATGTCTGGAAAACCGGCAGGCTTTTTAGTTCTGGGTTTCATCGTTATCGGTATCCTCCGTATTATTTTGTGTTTGCGCAACGGCTCCAAGAAGTTTATCGGCAAGGCGCTTGCGGTATTCTTCTACCGTTAATCCAAGACATGCCGCCTGTTGTATTTGTTGTTCCTCCCAGTCGTAGCCGGAACGCGCCTGTTCTGTTGCGATACTGGATTGCCCTGATTCGATGCGTACACGGGCGGCGTTTGCTGCTTTCAATTCGTCTACATGCTCAATACCAGGCCAATACCATTGACGTTGTACGCGCTCCGATAGATTACTAAGAGGTTCAATTCCGGCAATGCGTCCGTACTCAACCCACATGTCAAAAATGCGGTCGAGGTGGATTGCATAATCTGTCCGCTCAACGTCTATCATTTTTAGGAATGCCTGATAGTCAAGGCGGCCTGATGCAAAATTGTGATTGCTCGCGTCGCCCGTAACGATCATGGCGGGGATTTGCATCACGCGGCCAATTTCAGATAGGTATTGGTGTACTGTTGCAGAAAATTCAGCCGTCGGCTGTTCCGCCTTCAGCTGGAATGGCTCCCAGCCTTCGGGAAGAAAGACAGCCTCGTTACGGCGCGGTTCAATCGCCGGAAGGCTGCCAAGTTCCGTGCCATCATCTGCTATTTGTGCGCCTTCGCCTGGCGGACAATCTGTTTTGAAGTACATTGAGACTTCCGCTGCACGTTCAGCAGCACTCAGGACGGCCTGCATGTAACGCCGAAGTTGCGCAAAGGTCTCAAGTGCGGCAGCAAGTTCAGGTATGCCCCTGTGCTGTCCTGGGCGGTCTGGCGTGAACAGGTGGATAACGCTGTCAGCCGGAAGCGCGGTCACATCCTGATTCTGTATATACTTGCTATCGCCCGGATGTGCAACAATGAGGTACTCAACAGGATTGCCGTATTTGTCCAGCCGGATGCCGTCTACGACGCTGGTATCATTCATCAAGTCCCACGGTGTTTCAAGGCAATCCGCTTCAATCAGGTTGATGTCAAGTCCTGGGAGTCCCTGCGCTTCAATAGCGGGATTAGAAATTATCTGTAGCAGCACGTCACCGCTTATCGCTTTGCTGATTCTGGAAGTCCGCAACTTTTGCGCAAAGCGGACGGCCTGCGCCCATCGGTAAAACAGTTCTTCTATCTCGCGGTTAGCGTCTACGTTTTCAGTCAACACCTGCAACCGTGGCCCCTGTCCGATGACGTAGTTCGCCATTGTGTGAGCAATGCCGCGGGCATAAGGGTTATTGTCAAATTCGTAACGGCTGCGGGAACGTAGAATTTTACGAATGTCAGCACGGCCTGCGGAGTCAGCGGACAGGTAGTCTGCGTTCGCCCAATGCCTGCGGTTCTGGTCATGGGTCTTGGCTGCATCATAGGATGCGCGCATCATTACCCGTTGTACGGTTGGTTTCTTTGCGCCGAATATATTGGAGAACAGCCCCATTAGTCCGTTGCTCCCCGCGCAATCGTGCGGACTCGCGCCATTTTGTTGAAGGGATTTCCGCTTGTAAGAGCGGCTGCCTTGCGCCTGTACTTGTCCGCCTCAATCTGCTGCGTGAGGTCGTGTTGCTCAACGGTAGTGCCGTCGGAGGTTACCGATTTTGGGCTGGTTGCGTTTTCCGCAATCTGGTCTGCTGAAATAGTCATGCCCGCTTTTTAACATAGCGGATGCGGAAAATCAAGGGGTTTTAGGTATGTTGCAGACCTTTTTTCAGGGGGTGTAAAAAAAACAGAAAGATGCGCATGTCGCGTCAGCCATGTGTTGTAACTCTTCGCATATAGCGAAGGTCATTTCTCAGTGCTTTTCTGCCGATCAGAGTGGTGTAATCCTCATTTTTTAGTAGAGGCCATTTCACGAATCGGGAGACGCAAGATGCACATCTTTCAAAAACTATTATAAGCGAGATTATTCCATAATATCAATTTCTATATCTCGCCGCTTGTTTTGCTATATTTTCTGATTTTACGATTGCCTTATATATTGCGTTTTTTCTCACTTCTTTTGGAACACGCATAACGCTTCGGTTTATATAGCAAAACGCACAAACTATCATCTCTGCAAAAACGTTTGGCAATATATTTTCTGGCAATCCTATACGGGCAATCTCAACAGAATTGTTTATGTCTTCAAAAAATCTTGTCACATACATTCCATCGTGAAATATCACCATAAAGCAATATTTTGGCTCTTTCCAATCTTTACAATCAGAAAATGCAAGAAGTTGCTTGCATTCATCATCGAATGATTGCACGATGCCCCTGTTTACAAATTCATTGTAACATCCTATATAATTCATGCTTTATCCTTTTTTCAGTCATTTACAAGATAACGTCATCCGCATACAAACGGTTGACAACCATCTTACATATACTCTAAATTAACAATGCTATACTGACTGCCATCAAAATTTAACCAGCCCATTGCAACCATATCGCTTAGTCTTTGCTGATTGATAACTTCTCTCTCTGATATGTTGCGCCAATAGACCCTCCCATCGCAATACCCAAGCTTATTATCATAATACTTGTATCCACCCAACACGGTTATTTTATGCTTAACAGAGCAATTAAGAGAATCTTCTGCATCTTCTAAAGTAAATGTATCGGCAAAAAATGCGTCTATCAATAAATTAAATCTTTGTTTTTGTTTT
>Ga0209200_1004691_pt1 | contig 10931 bp, 11 predicted proteins | sample AD_UKC033_MetaG_FD_184406 | JGI IMG/M metagenome (GOLD analysis project Ga0209200, IMG submission 184406) | Active sludge microbial communities of municipal wastewater-treating anaerobic digesters from USA - AD_UKC033_MetaG (SPAdes) (version 2) | ecosystem: Engineered > Bioreactor > Anaerobic >...
GCCATGCCGAACCTCCCGAAACCGTAACATCATCGACTTCGAGAGATTCTTATGACAAACCGTTAGCTCCTCAAAGTGGCTGGTTTTGAACCCGATCCGACTGGCTGGTTTTACCCGATCCTTGACACCAACCCCATCATTCCTGCACTGCAAAGGCGCAACATCTTGTTTTTTTAGCAAGCATTTTTGGTTGTAACACGTGTCGCATTGGAGTTTAATCGTGCGTATCGATGCCGCGTTAAATGACCGACTTTAGCGGTCGGAAAATACGAAGATGCTCTTTGCAAGCATCCTGATTGCGGCCTTTTTGTTATCTGACTGCTCTTGAGCAGTAATGCCCAGGTGGTAAGCTCCGCGGCCATGACGTCCGTGGTAAGACCACGAAAGTGGGTACGTGACGCGATTCCGCGTAGGCGTAGACCTTGAGAGGTATGCGCGCACGTCGCCGGGTTCCCACTTTTGGTTGCGGCCGAAGGCCGCTCCAAGTCAAACAGGAATCCAGGAATCATGGGATTTCGACCATCCTTGGTGGAATGGATTCCCGCTTCCAGGGGAATGGCAATTGCGTTAGGCCGCACATCTCCGTTGCACCGGGCTTCACATGGACTCTGTCGGCTTGTTGCCCAACAACATCCCCAGGAACGCCGGCAAGCCGTGGAAATGGTCGATGTGGTCCGGCGCGGTGTTGCCTGCGAAGCCAAGGATGGTCAGGCCGTTCCGGCGCGTCTCGCTCACCATCTGCATGCCCCCAGGACCCCACTGGAGCACGGGCTGCCTTTGCAGATGCAACGAGTCAATCAGGTAGTCGGCGGTCTCCGTCGTGCTCGCGTATGTGCCGGGGAAGATCTCCGAGTGTGTAATCACGAGATGTCTCTCGCCGGCCGCCGCGAGCTTCGCGTACTCCAGGAACCCTTGCAGCTTCTCCGTATTGATCACGCCGCCTTGAGCCAACACACGGCCCGATGGCACATAGTCCGTGTGCAGGCCGTCCAACAGCACGATTCCGTCCAACATCGACGAATGACTCCTGAGGATTGCCCGAACCGCGCCATACCCTGCGCTGAACGAACTCAGGTAGACCCCGGAAATCTCAATTTCGCCAGATGCCCTCTCGGAAACCGATTTGCGGATCATCTCGATCAGCCCGGGGAAAGTGGATTCGGCGGAGAACTCATTCTCATAGACCGCCGAGCCCGACCCGAGATTCACCACGGCAACGATGAGAGGCCGCCCGCACTCATGTCCGGCGTGCTTCGGAACGTGGCTCGCCCCGTGAAAATGGATGAGCAGATCCGCTCGACGCACTTCGCGTCTCGGATCGGCGAAGTGGACCTCGACCGGTTTGGACAACGCACGGTCGAGAACAATCGACACGCCGGGAACTGCCTTATCTTCAATCCGCTCGTGGGCGCGGATCGCGTCGGTCATCGGAGAAGGGACCTGACTTGCGCTATCTCGATCTTGTTGGGGACCCAGACCAAACGCACTGACCAGGCCATCGTACTGGGAACGCGTGATGGCCAGCATACAGCCGTGACGCACCTTGGGCGGAAGGCTGTACTTGTCCCAATCGTCGTGGAAGGTGTAGCCGGAGATTTGGTACCAAGGCCCGCGCAGATCTCTCGACACGGAGAGGCCGTAGGAAACGCCCGGATATTGCTCGTAGTAGAGATACCACGCCTTGCCGTCCGGCGAGGGAATGAGCGTCGGCGCCTCGCGGAAGTTCGGACTGATCGGCGACGATGGCTCCGTCCACGGCCCGAACGGACCGGGCGCCTCGCTGATGCGAATCGTCTTGCCGGTCACCCAATCGAGGGTTGGATACCGCTCGTCCTTGAGCAACGCGAAGTACCGGTCCCCCTGCTTGCGAATGACAGCATCGATCGTGCCCATATCCCAGGAGAACAACCGTCGCGGCGGATCAGAGAACACCTTCAGATCCTTCGATGTCAGGTACAAAGTCCGCTGGCTGGCCCAGTACCGCTCGGGATCCTCCCGCGTCCCCTCCAGGTGTGGCGTGTGCCAGGTCACGATATACTGCGACCCGGCCCGGTCGTAGAACAGCTTGGGCGCCCCGATCCGCTGCAAGGCTCGCTCGTAGCCGGGCGTCGCCTTGAGGTTCGGCGTTACGTCGCTGTACCGGACCCAGGTCACGAGGTCGTCCGACACCCAGAAATTGATGTCCGGCGCGGAGTCATTGCGATTGCCCGCGAGATAGTATCGCCCATCGTGCCCCTGGCAGATGTCCGGGTGCCCGCGGTAGTCCTCGAACACGCGCCGGCCCTGATTGAGGGATCGCCAGTGTAGACCGTCCAGGCTCACGGAATAGTACAACCGGCCGTAGTCGCCGTGCATGATGTGGGCGAAGAGATACGCTTCATGGACCGCCCTGCCGTCTTTCACCTGTCCCGCCGGATTAGGTTGCCCGCCGCGGGCGATGAATGGCAGCAAGAGAAGTAGTCCAATTCGTGTTGCTTGCACCATCATGATCACAGTCCTTCATGTCGCGTTCACAGCTTGATGGTAGAACCCTCGCCAAGAAAAGGCAATAGCCACGATCTTGCGCTTGCAGAATATACAAGTAGTTATATACTAAGAACATAATGGTGAAGCCGTTGAGATTCGTAGGTTCCAGTCTGGATGACCTCCGGGATTTCCCTGACGAGGCTCGTCGGAGCGCTGGTTTCGAGCTCCGCGCCGTCCAGAATGGGCTGGAGCCGAGCGATTGGAAGCCGATGCGGGCAATTGGTCCGGGCGTCAGAGAGATCCGCATTCATGTCCTGGGCGAGTGACGCGTCATCTACGTCGCTCAGTGGCGGAATGCCGTCTATGTGCTTCACGCATTTCGCAAGAAGAGCCGAAAGACGAGCCCACAGGATATCGAATTGGCTCGTCACAGATATGGGCAGATTGGGGGCACTTCATGAGCAAAGACATGGTCAGTTCTTCCGGCAACGTATTCGTCGACCTGGGCTTCTCCCCGGAGGAAGCCGCAGTCCTTCAGATGCGAGCTGATCTGATGGCGGAATTACGGAAGGTCATCAAGGCCAAGAGGCTGACGCAGGCGAAGGCAGCCAAGCTCCTGGGGGTCAGCCAATCCCGCGTGTCCGATCTGGTCAGGGGCAAATGGGAAAAGTTCAGCCTCGAAATGCTCATCACCCTGGCCACCCGAGCCGGAATCCGAGTCCGCATCAAGACCGCCGTGTGGGATTCCCATCCCAGGCAACATCTCTGAAGTATTGCCAAGTCTTCACAGATTCAGAGTGGTTGAATCCGGCGAGTCGGCGTAATCTGTGGATGATCCCCCCGTTCACGATTCGGCGGACTTGAGCCATTCCCTGATGAACAGGATGACGGCGACGAGGAAAACAAGACCCCCGATGAACAACGCGAACTCCTCACGGGCCAAGGAGAACAGCCCGCCGGCAATCATGACCAGAGGCAACGCCAACAGAAAGTCGCGCGGGTCGAGAACCCACCCTACGAAAATCCACGGGCTGAGGGACAAGGTGGCGATTACCCCTTCGGCGGGCCGGAACTCGCGGCGACAGCGATTTCGCCTTCGGGGGTGATGTGCACCTGCCCTTGCAGCGTCTTGGCCGACGAGAACTCGTAGTCGCGATCCCCGCGGACCACGACACGGCTGTTGTCCACTTCCACCCGCAGCTCTTGCTCGGGAGACCTGTGACGCAGGACGTTGGCCAGGAGGATCGCCTTTTCGAGGCCGTCGCCCGTCAGGTAATTGGCGACCTCATCAGGCTGGGCCAGACGATTGGCGTCATATATGGAATCGCTGCGCATTGCCTGGAGCCAATCGCAGACCGCCTCCACCGACATCGCCTGGGTTCTCTCCAGCGAGACGGGGCTTCGCTCGACCGCCGCCTTCAGGAACGGTCGCCAATCGCTGGTCTCCATGTCGCGGAACGCGTAGAAAGCCAGGTCCGCGGTGCTGTTGCGGGATCGAATTCCTCGCAGGTAGTCGATGATCTGCTCGCGGCTCCAATCAGGTGAGATCCGGATCGTATGGTCGTTGGAGAAGGTCTTGTCGCTGGAGGGCAGGTTTGCCTCCATGTGTACGAACTTCCGCAGTTCCTCGACGAACTCTTGGGCGTCGGGAATCATCGGCTCGATGAACTTCCGCATGGCGTCGCGGCCGTCCGCCCGCCGGACGTCGATCCCCTGCTTGAGGAATTCGCAGAGACGGTCGCATCGTATCCGCCCGGGCAGCTCGAATCGCACGAAATCCTCGTCGGCGACCTCCGCGAGGAGCTTGTCATGCGTGTCGTCGCCGATCTTGAACGGACTGCCGTGCTCGTAGTGGTACAGCACCTCGGCGCGGATGAACTGCGCCTGGCCGTGACAATCGCGACAGATCTGGAAGTACCTCTGATAGTCGCGGAAACACCGCAGGAAGCTGGCGAAGACGGTCAGATTCAAATCGGTCGAGAGGTAACCGGCCAGGCGGCTCTTGAATCGCTCATAGGCCGCCCGATCGATCGTGGCATCGCTGTAGAGACAGTGGATGCAGCCTGTGTTGTGGGCGACGACGGTCACCTGTTCGTTGCGGAGGGCCCGCTGGGCCTTGTTGGAGATCTCGGTGCCGTTGAACCACATGGTCTTGGTCACGAGCCGGCGGTTGTTGGTCAGGATGCCGTCCTGGAGGTCGATGAAGTTCTGCGAGTGCAGGGGCGTGAGGACCAGGAAGATGTCCTCGAGGGGCACGCCGCAAACGATGAACACCGCCGCGGCATAGAGGGTCGCCAGAGAGACGCACTCCCCCGCCGCCTTGCCATAGCCCGGCTTGAACCGGAACGCATCCATCGCCTCCGCGGTCTCGGTTTTCCAGTACGGAATGATCTCCGTCGTGTACTTGTCGAGCCCGAAGTGCTTGCGAATGTCCACGTCGTAGTAGTATTTGTCGCCTTCGTAGCCGAACAGGGCGTTGCTCGCGGCGATCTGCTGCGGGGACATGTACCGCTCGAACCGCTTGATCTCCGTGTCCTTGTTCGTCAGGCCCCAGGTCTCCAGATCAAGATTGAAATCGAACTCGTCCATGATGAACTGGCGGAGGCGCATGAGTCTGCGGTAGCTGCCCTTGCCCGCCAGCTTGTTGAACGACTCCAGGTCCCGCCACTTCCAGATGACCGGGCTCATGAGGTTCGCGAGCACCAGACTGTAGATCAGTTCGGGGAAGACGAACAGCTCCATGTCCGAGAGCGTGACAGCCGACGAGTACTTCTCGATATCTTTGACGTCCATCATTTCGGTGTCTTCCCCTTGGGATGAAGACGCTGGCGAATCGCCTTCAACTGGACAACAGTCTCCCTGTCACGGGGGCGATTCATAGCCTCCTTTGAGCGGATCAGAGCGTCCAAGTCCAGGATGCGACAGATTCCGGCCGGCAGGGGAACCGCGACGCTATGCTTCTTCACGTGTTCAAAGTCGCCGATCGCTTGAATCATCCCGAGACAACCCAACTGGCCCAGGTCGGTGGTAAGATAGAGGTTCTTGAGATCCTTGCAGACCTCAACGGTAAGCTGCCATGGAAGTCGCTTCGGCGTCATTCGGTGGGTGGGGTGCAGGTCCGCCAGCGATTCCTGGAGACGCGTCAGATTGTCCGTCTCGAATCGCAGGCATACGTCAAGATCCTGAGTCATTAGCGTGCTGCCGTAAGCTACGGCGGCGAAACCGCCCACGAGCACGAAGTCCACCTGATGCTCAAGGAGACGGGTCAGAAGTGTCTCAATGCTGTTCATGGTGTCGTGCCATCGCGCGTCGAAGCATATCGGCTGTCGCCCAGGCGCGGTCGTGGTTACGGATGCGTTGCAGAACGCTCAGGCCGAGATTGACCTCCAGTGCGGACATGTCGATGCCGTATTGGCGGGCTTCCTCCCATGAGTCCGGCGGCGCCGAGCCTTCAGAATGTTCCTGTGACTGCTTCATACCTTCGTCAGTCTATCATCACCGGATGTCGATTCAAGGGCAAATGACCGGGCACGACGGCAGATGGCGTACAGTTCGCAGACAGGACAGCCGGGGCGGCAGCAGCCGGTGCAATCCTCGACAATGCCGATGCGGGAGAGTGCGAAATCGTATTTCACCGGGTCGCCCGGCTCGATCCGAGCGAATCCCGCCGTGATCTCCACCGCGGCGCGGAGGGAGGCGGACTTGCCAGCGTACAGACCCAGGATGCGGCACAGCCTGCCCATGTGGACATCCACCGGGACGATCAGCTTGGCCTTGTCGACGGTGGTCCACAACCCGAGGTCCACGTCGTCCTTGCGGACCATCCACCGCAGGAACAGATTCAGTCGCTTGCTGGCGCTGCCTCGGCTCGGACTGGCCAGCAGGTAGTTCAGCCCCGCGGGAGGCTGGCCGCCTCCGTGCGAGTCCATGTAGATCCGGCCTAGAGACTCGCAGAACGTACTCAGCGCCGGCAGCACGCTTTCGTGCTCCTCGCGGTAGCCCAGTAAGAAGAACGCCTCCAGGCCGCCGTGCCGGTCCAGGACCCGGCGGAACACGTCGAGCAGATCGGCCAGATCGTCACCCGTCGTGAACCGGTGCTTGAAGCTCCGCAGTTTGGCGCGCCTGCGATTGTCGAATCGCGAGGTGAATTCGTACGGCTTGTTGTCCATCCGGTCGAAGAGCTGCGTCAGACTCCGCCTGATCTGCTCCACGCGGCCGTAGGCGAGAGCCGACGCGAGGAATGCGGCGATCTCGACATCCTGCCGATTCGAGTACCGATGCGCAAACTGCAGGGGATCGGAGCCGAGGAATTGCCTGCGGTTGTACCGCTTGTACACTCGGTCGAGCACGTCTCGCAATGCCTGCGCCGAAGCGGCGCGCGTCCTCGCGGGCGAGGCAATCACGGGACGGCCTTCCTGCCGGGGATGTCGCCGGCAAAGCGGCACTGGATCTCGCCCGTCTGCGTGTTGAATCGAATGCGTCGGCCTCGCGTTCCCCCGACTTCCCTGCCCGCGACACGGATGTGTGCGGCGTGCAGGACCTCCAGCGCCGCCGCGACGTTTCCCTGCCCGATCCGCCCGTCCTCGTGTGCCGTCTTGAGAACCGCGGCGCCGCCCAGGATAGTCGCGCGGTAGTGCGTCGGCTCCGGGTCGATCTGCATCATGGCATCGACGATATGGCGGGTGGAGGTGACGCCGTACCGGCCGATATCGGTCTCCGCGGGGTTCTTCGGGCGGTCCATCAGGAAATGATTCATGGCCCCGAAACCCTGCTTGTAGTTGTACAGGCAAACCGCGACGCAGGACCCCACCAGCGTCTCCGCCACCACCGGTTCGCGCCCTGTGTAGAACTCGCCCGGCCTGAGGAACTTTCGCAGCATCGTCGTCATGATCTGGTTCGCCCTCGAAACACTCGTCAACCGTTCTCCACACGGACGCTCGCGACGTATCGCCCATCGCTGCGGAGCACTTCGACCCGGCAACCGAACAGTCTGCTGAGCCGATCGGACGACAAGACCTGCTCGGCCCGACCCGACGCGAACACCGTCCCCTGCTTGAGCAGGACCACCTGGTCCACCGCGCAGGGAAGCTCATCCAGATGATGAGAGACAATGACTACGGTCGGGTGACGCCGTCGGTTCAGGAGCCGCTCGAGCGCCGCGACGCAGGCCGCTCGGGCGCCCAGGTCCAGGCCGGCGGTGGGCTCGTCGAGCAACAACAGGCCCGTCTGGGCCACCATCGCGCGGGCCAGGAGCGCCTTCATCTGCTCGCCGGTGGACAACTGCGAGAAGACGCTATCCGCCATCTTGCCAAGCCCAAGCCCGTCGATCTCGGCATCGACCCGGCGCCACTGCGCGGGCCGGACCGAACCGCGGAGTGGCAATCGGATCGTACCGAACAGACCGGTGGCGACGACCTCGCGGACGGGCATCTGGGCGTCAAACGCAGGACTGCGGGAGGGCTCAATTACTCCGATCCCCTGTCGAACGCGGGCCAGGTCCACCTTGCCGAAGATGTGCCCACCGATATCGACGAGCCCCCTGCTGGGCCAGGTATAGCCGCTCAGGACGGAGACGAGTGTGGATTTGCCGGAACCGTTCGGTCCCAGAATAGCACAGCAAGTCCCCGCCGGCACGTGCAACGAGACCCCGGCGAGCAGAGACCGCCCCCCGCGAACGACACTGACGTCTTGAAGGTCAACAGCATAGGCATCCATACGGCCGGACATGATAACCGGGCCGCAAGCCGAAAGCACGCCCCGATTCGAATCGTCGTCCGTTCCGCTGCACGCAGGTAGACGCCTGTGCGGAGGCTGTGCGGCATCCCAACCGGTCCTTATTGGGCCTTGGTCGCGAGAGGGACCGAAAGCGAGTTCGAAAAGGCCCGTCTGCATTTTTTCGACGAAAGTCACCCGGTCATTCGGCCGATAGGGAGGAGGGTGATGGTTCGTAAACCCTTGTGGGAAACACAGTAACAGACCTATGTTCAGTAGACTGAAAAAAGACGGGCTTCTTCTGAAGACCAAGCTCTTCCTCATCCGATGGTATCCGAGCAATCGCTCGTGCCTGCCCAGCGGCAACCACCGACGCCCGCCCCACTTGATGCCCCCGCTGATGGTCCGCAAACCCGAGTGGCGCAGATAGCCGACGGTCCCGCATCATCCCCAAACGAAAAAAGGGCCCGGCTTGCGGTCCATTCACCGCCGCCGGACCCTCTGTCAGCCTTCAACTACCCGAGAGAGTGGAGCTATGGAACAGGCACGATGTACACCTTGACCTCGGCCACCTGCACGCTCGATCCCGCAGGCAGCGCCGAGAGGTCCAGGTTCGCACCCTGGACCCAGATCTGGACCACCGTCGTACCCATCGGAACGATGTTCGGAACGACCCATCCGGTCCACGTCCCGCCGGCGGCCGATGTGGGCGTGACAGTGACGCTCAGTTGGCCCTTGAAGTTCGCCGTGACCGACACGGTCGTGTAGCCGATGTACGTATACGAGGAGGGAGGCGCGTTCGGGTCGGGCAACAGCGTCATGCACGCGGAACCGACACAGACGGTCAGGCTTCCGGTGAAGCCGCCGCTCGATCCACTGGATCCTTCGTAGGCGCCCATATCGACGCGGGTGCCCTGAATCCGAGCCTCATTGTCCAGGTCCAGCGGGAGATTCTCCAGGATGTTGCCGTCCGCGTCCAGATCGAGGATGTCGGCGGGGAGCAAGGCGTTGCTGCCCGCGTTGAGGGCCGGCGACGTGGACATCAGGCGGTAGTCGCCGTCGATCCACTCGCCTTCGATACTGCGGGCGCCGGGCGAGACGAACTTGGGATTGCCGCTGATATTGCCCGTGCCGGTCCAGCCGCCCTGGACGTCGCTGTAGGTGACTTGGACAGCCGAGAGATCGTTGGTGCCGATCTCGTTGCCCCCGTTGTAGAGAATGCTGTTTGCGACGCGGACCGCGGTGCCCGCGGAGGGATCCCAACTGAAGTCCGCGATCGCCTGACCAATGGGCGCGTAGTTGTCAGCAACGGTGGAGTTCAGGATCGTCAGGGTCCCGCCGAGATTGTACATGGCGGCCCCACCCACGGTGCCGGCGTAGTCGGCGCTGTTCCCTACGACGCGGCAGTTGTGCATCGTCACATCGCCCGCGTAGTTCTGGAGGCCGCCGCCGAGCATCAAGGCGCGGTTGCCGATCAGTTGCGTGTTGACCATCCGAAGCGGGGCCGCGAGGTTCATGATGCCGCCGCCCCAGGCGCCGGTGTTGCCCTGGAAGAGACAGTTCACGATGTCCAGGGCGCCGCCCGGATTGTAGAGGCCGCCGCCGCAGTGATCGGGGTAGCCGCCGTCGGCCCGGCCCGCCGTCACGGTGAAGCCGTCCAGCAGGGCCGTCGGCTCGCCCGCCGGGCCCGTGACGACATGGTAGCTGTTGTCGTCAACGTTCAGGATGCCCCACAGATCGTCGTCGTTCAGGTCGCCGTCCAGGACAGTCTCGTAGAGCGAGAAGTCCCGTTTGTCCGGACTGGCGTGTCCATATCCGGCGTACCCGCCGCGGACCGTAATGCCTTCCGCAAGCAGGAACGTGGCGGCGCGGTCGCCCGAGGTGACGCCGGCCCCCTCGTCGGGCTTGTAGACCCCCTCGGCCACCAGGACCTCATCACCGTTGCCTGCGACGGCCAGCGCGTCCTGGAGGGTCAGGAACGCCTTGGTCCACGTCGTGCCGTTGTGCACCGGGCCCGGGGCGTCCTTGTCCACATAGTAGACCTTCGAGGAGTCCTGCACTGTGAAGGTGATGTCCAGGCCGAGATCCTCGTATGCACAGATAAGATGCCATTCGCCTGGGTCCAGCGGCCCGAATTCGCCTTGCACGCCGCAGACCGGCATGTAGATCATCGGGCATATGCCTGTCGTCGTGCCCTGGAACCACAAGAGAATCGTCTTGGTGGCCGGGTCAATCGAGAGTCCCGGCGGCCCGCCCATGGCGTTCTCCGCAATACAGGAATTGGAGTAGACCTTGGTCGGCCCGGCAAAAGTGATGATATCTGAAGAGCCGGGGTCTGTCGGGCTGACGGTCCACCCTGCGGCCGGTGTCGTGCCGAGTGTCCAATCCACGCTCGCGGCCTGTGCCGCCTGCCAAGACAGCAGCAGCAGAGCACTGAGTATTGCCTTGCTCGCGTTCATCTTCCGTTCCTTTCCAAAAGCCCTCGTTGTCCTGGCGGGCGTCCGTCGTGGAGAAGCTGACCCGCCGGAATGGGGCAACCCGACCCGTATCCCATCAAGTTGCCATCCTTAAGGATACCCGCCGGAGCCCGACAGGTCAACCTAATTCCAGCCAGGGGCGAGACATGGGTGCGATTCGTGTTTGCAGGCAGATTAACCCAACCCTTGGGAATCGACCCTGTCATTCCTGCACTGCAAAGGCGCAACATCTTGTTTTTTTAGCAAGCATTTTTGGTTGTAACACGTGTCGCATTG
>Ga0209200_1004692_pt1 | contig 10931 bp, 9 predicted proteins | sample AD_UKC033_MetaG_FD_184406 | JGI IMG/M metagenome (GOLD analysis project Ga0209200, IMG submission 184406) | Active sludge microbial communities of municipal wastewater-treating anaerobic digesters from USA - AD_UKC033_MetaG (SPAdes) (version 2) | ecosystem: Engineered > Bioreactor > Anaerobic >...
CAGGCCGGCCTCGTCCCGCCAGGCGAAGGTCTCCGGCGCGCTGTCGGTCACCGGGCTGCCGGCCCGCACTGGGGCGGGCAGCGGCAGGCGGGTATTGAGCAGGGCGAGCACGTCGGCCGGGGTGCGGTAGTTGGTGTCGGCGGTCAGCCCCACCCAGCCCGGCAGCGCCACCGGCGGGCGGTCGTAGAGGTTCTGCAGCGGGTCCTCCAGCCACCACGCCCGCCCGCCCGGCTTGAGCAGCGCGAGCAGGGCGTCGCGCCAGGCCTCGGTGAAGTCCTGGCCCTCGTCGATGATGATCTCGTCGAACTGCCAGGCGGCGGTGAACTGGCTTGCGACCAGCGCGGCGAAGTCGGCCTCCATGCGGCGGAAGGCGCCCGGCGCTCCGAAGGCGGGCTTGCGCCCGGCATCGCGCAGGCGGCGGTCGCAGAGCTGGTGGAAGGTGGCGATCTCGCCACCGCCTGGCGCGATGCGCGCGAAGTGGTCGGCGAGCGGGCGGTTGTAGCACACATACAGCGGCCGCCGGCCGGCAGCGAGCGCGTCGGTGTAGGCGGCGAGCGCGAGCTGGGTCTTGCCGCTGCCCGCGGTGGCGGTCACGCGCAGGCGGTGCGGCTCGACCGTGATGCGGCGCGCCCACTCGGTGAGCCCGCCGGCGAGCCGGGTGGTGAGCTCGTCCACCTGGCCGATGTGCGACTGTACGTCCGGCACCAGCTCGAGCAGGTCGGCGAAGAAGCGGTGCAGGGCCTGGCGGCGGCCGCCGTCGAGCGCCGGGTCGCCCTCCTGCGGTCGTGTCAGCGCGGCGACGATGGCGGGCAGCTCGTCGCGCCGGCCGGCGTCGACGATGCGGTCGGGGTCGAGGCCGGCGGTGCCGGGCTGGCGCACCACGTGGTCAGGGCAGTGCAGCAGCACGTCGAGCAGGGGCTCGGCGCCCTCGAGCAGCGGGCGCAGGCGCGCGCGCAGCGCGTCGGCGTTGCGCGCGAGTTCGACGCTGAGCTGGGTGGCGCGGCGCTTGCCCGGGCGCATCAGCCCGGCGGGGGTCTCGTCGAGGAAGCCGGCCTGCTGCTCGACCAGCAGCACCCGCCCGCCCGGGCCGACCACGGCGAAGTCGACCGCGCCGAATACCGCCGTACTGCCCTCGGCGCGCGTCCAGTGCAGGCCGTGGTAGATCGTGGTGTCCTCGGGTAGCGCGGCGGCGAGGCGGGCGAGGGTGGCGAGCTCGCGCCCGCGCGCGCCTCCCGCCGGGAGCAGGCGCCAGCCTTCGGGGTGGGTGCGGGCCACGGCGGGGCTCAGCCGATGGGCTCGAACAGGCTTGCGACGATGCGCTGGTAAGGCGCGAGCGCGAAGTCTTCTGGGCCCAGATCCGCGTACGCCTCGAGGGTTTCGTCGCCCTCGGCCGCGATCTCGCCACGCCGGGCCGCGAGGCTACGCTGGTAGCCCGGGATGCCGCCGCAATCCTCCGGCGGGCAGGCGCGCGCACCGTCTATAAGGACGGCCGGCACACGCTGTGGGGCGCTCGGCAGCCGCTTCTCGATCGTGATGCGATGCAGCCAGCCGTCGCCGAAGTCGTACAGATACCTGAAGCCCTTGTGGCGCCCGATCACCTGGCCGAGCTCGACCTCCTCGCCGGGCAGGACGAGCTCGTCGAAGGGGGTGTCGAAATCGGGTGCATTGCCGATGCGGTAGTCGCCGACCGAGAACTCGTGCAGGTGCGCGTCCTCCCAGCCCATCGCCGCCTGGATCATCGTGTGGAGGTCGTTGAAAGTCAGCCAGTTTTCGACCTCGAGGCGGCGCCAGATCAGCGGCTCGATGCCCTCCAGGGCAACATGCAGGACCAGACGGCGGGCAGGGTAGTCGCTCGGCAACGCGGCGAGTGCGGCGTTCACCTCCGCGCTGTGCTCGCTGTCCCAGTCGATGCCGTCGTCGTCCTCGTCCTCGTCCTCGTCCTCGACGATCGCGTGCAGGGCCTCGATCAGGGGAAGGTATTCCTCGCCCGGGGAGCGGGCGAGGAGATCGGCCGCCCAGATGTTCGCGCGGCTGCGCGCCTCCTCCTTGCGCCCCTCGGCCATCGGCAGGAGCACCTCGAGGTGGGCGAAGGTCGGATCCTGCGGGTCGAGGCGCTGCGCCTCCCGGAATGCCCGCCAGGCTGCGGGGAACTCGTCGCGGTCGGCGAGGACGGACGCCTCGCGCTGCAGGGCGAGGCTGCGCAGCTCGCGACCGGGTGTGGTCTTCAGGCGTTCGATCAGCGCGTCGCGGTCGCCCGCGCGCTCCAGGTGGGCGTAGGTGTTCATCAGCAGGCTCGCCGCCTGCGCGACACGTCCGTCGAGCCTGGCCGGATCGGCGAAAAGCGGCTCGAGCAGGCGGACGAGCTCGTCGTGGCGACCCTCGCCGAACCAGCGCTCGGCGATCTTGCACAGGACCGGCGGCGGGGCACCGCGTACGACCAGTTCCTCGAGGCGATCGGATGGCAGTTGCTCGATCACGCGCATCAGCATGTCGTCGGGCGCCAGGTCCAGCGGCGGCGTGTCGACCGCGCCGCAGCACTGCTTGTACTTGCGTCCCGAGCCGCAGGGGCAGGGGGCGTTGCGCTCGGGGCGCGGCATCTTGCGCGGGTCACCCGCTCGAGCGGGTCGGAGTCCTGCGAGGGGGTGTGCCGGGTAGGGTTCATGTCACGGAGGCGCCTGCATTCATCGGCGGTCAGGGTTGCGGGGCGAAGCGGCCGGATTTCTTCACGCGCTGGAGAGCAGTGGCGTTGCGCCGGGCGTCGGACATTTGTCGTCCCCGCCCAGTCTGCGCCAGCGCTTCAGTTCTCCGCGAACACTTCGTCGATCGCTCGTGCGTCTAGCACGCGCTCGGCCCAGATCTCGAGTTGCTCGGGCGTGGACTGGGAGAGGCGTCGGGTGATGTCGGGGGAGAGCGGGCCGAAGCGGCGGTTGAGCAGGCGCAGAAGTACGCTTGCCGTGCCTTGGACACGACCTTGCTCGATCCCTTGCTCGATCCCTTTTTCGATCCCTTTCTCGATCCCCTTCTCAATGCCGATTTCGAGCCCTTGCTCCATGCCTTTCTGCAGTCCGCGCTCGATCGCGAGCCTTTCCACGCTGGTGACGTACTTCACTTTGCGTTCTCCTTCAATCTTTTCAATATCTTGCCACAGTCTCTGCTCGAGCTCCTGCGGTAGCCGCATCATCCAGTCGAGCACGGAGAAGAAATCCAGGATGCGCTGGCGCGTCCAGTCGCGCTCATAGAGCAGGCGCACCAGGCGGCGCTTGGCGTCGAAGCGGGCGGCCGGGCTCCGGCGGGTGCGGCGGGTGAAAAGGTGCGCGGCGGTGATGAGTGCGAAGGGGTTCGGGTTGCCCAGCAGGGCGGTTTCGTCCGCTGCGTGGTCGACCAGTTTGGCGACCGGAAATTGCAGGCTGTGCCGGCAGCCGAGGCGCTCGTAGCCGAATCGGTCGGGGCGCCACTCGGGGTCGGGGTCGGCGAGCACCGCCAGGCTGGCGACCGGGCGGTCGTAGGTGTCGAAGATACGGTAGTTATAGACGAACATGCGGCGCGCGAAGCCGGGGTCCATGCTGCCCTGGACCTCGATGTGCACGCACAGCCAGTCTTCCTCGCCGGTGTGGGTGGTGACGCTGGCGAGCTTGTCCACGTGGCGTCGGCCGAGCGCGGCATCGCGGACGATCTGCTGCAACTCCTTGTCGAGGAAACGGTGGCCGCGCGCCCAGTCGATCTGGCGGCTGGCGTCGGGGAAGTAGAACTCCATGAACTCCGGGAAGGCGTGCTCGACGGCCTCCTTCCATGGACTGTCGTAATCGTCTTGCGCTGCGCGGGCGGGCATTCCGGACTCCTGGGCGAGGGATCCGGAATGCTATTTGGAAATATGACGAAAGGGAAATTGGATGATCGTCCTGGTGGTGCCGAATCGATTCGAAAGCGGATGCCGTGGGCGATCGGAGCCGTCGTCAATGCGCAGGAACCAGGCAGCGGGGTTCATCCCCGATCTTCCCGACAGGCCGCCGCCGTGCCGCCGCGCGAATCGGACTAGAATCCCGCCCCATGCCGCTGACCCTCGCCGCTCCCGTTCATAGTGAACTGATCATCAAGAAGAGCCGCTTCATCGGCTGCGTGCAGCCGATGAGCGACCGCGCCGGCGCGCAGAAGGTCGTGGCCGCGCTGTGGGCGCAGCATCCGGGCGCGCGCCACGTGTGCTGGGCGCTGCTCGCGGGCGGACAGTCGGCGGCGGTGGACGACGGCGAGCCGAGCGGCACCGCCGGGCGGCCGATGCTGGACGTACTGCGCCATCAGGACCTGGAGGGCGTGCTGGCGACCGTGGTGCGCTACTTCGGCGGCGTGAAGCTGGGGGCCGGCGGCTTGGTGCGCGCCTACACGGACGCCGTGGCACAGGCCTTGCTGCAGGCGGAGAAGGTGCCGATCGTGCGTCTGGCGACGCTGCGCTGCGTTGTGCCCTATGCGATGGAGGGACTGCTGCGGCGCGAGCTCGACGCCGCGGGGGCGAGCCTGCTGGCGGTGGTGCACGGGCAGGCGGTGGAGCTGTGCTTCAGCCTGCCCGAGGAGGCCGCCGTCGCCTTGCGCGCGCGCCTCGGCGAGGCGGGGCAGGGGCGGATCGAGTGGCTGCCCGTGCCGGACGAGGTGGCCTGAAAGGGCTTCAGGCCGGTGATCGCCTGTCTCGGTGGTGAGAGCGGGCTTGCTCGCGAACGGGTGCGGGAAGCTTCGCGGGAAGGCCTTTCGCCAAGGGCTCCCAGTCGAGACCCGCTCAACGCCCCGCGACCACCTCCGGCAGTGCCACGACCGTCCACCCGCGCGCTTCGAGCTCGCTGCGCAGGTGGCGGGCGCTTTCCACCGCGCCCAGGGTGTCGCCGTGCACGCAGATGCTGTCCATTGCCGCGGGCAGGTGCTTGCCGCTCTGGCTGACCACGCCGCCGGCGTCGAGCATGCGCAGCACGTGGGTGACGAGTTCGTCGTGGTCGTGGATGACCGCGCCGGGCTGGCCGCGCGCCACCAGCGTGCCTTTGTCGGTGTAGGCGCGGTCGGCGAAGATCTCGCCCGCCACCTTCAGCCCGGCGCGCTCGCCGGCCGCATGGAGTTCCGAGAGGACCGGCGCGAGCAGGATCAGGTCCGGGTCGATGGCCCTGACCGCACGCGCGACCGCGTCGGCGAGCGCGGCGTCCTCGCAGGCCTGGTTGTTGAGCGCGCCGTGTGGCTTGACGTGGGTCACACGGCCGCCTTCGGCCGCGGCCATGCCGGCGAGCGCGCCGACCTGGTAGATGATCATCGCCTCGAGCTCGGCCGGCGCCATCTTCATCGGTCGGCGGCCGAAGCCCTGCAGGTCCGGGTAGGCGGGGTGGGCGCCGAGGCTGACCCCGGCGGCGAGCGCCGTGCGCACGGTGTGGCGCATCACCACCGGGTCGCCGGCGTGGAAGCCGCAGGCGATGTTGGCCGAGCGCACCACCTGCAGCAGGGCCTCGTCCTCGCCCATCGTCCAGGCGCCGAAGGATTCGCCGAGGTCGGCGTTGAGGTTGATGGTCTTGTTCATGGGGAGGTTCTCGGGTCGGGAGCGTTCTTCAATATAGCGGGCGAAATTCGGTGTCGAGCGCGTGCACGACGCCGTCGACCAGGTTGCCGGTGTACAGCGCCAACAGGTCGATGCCGTCGGCCGGCAGCGGGCGGATGGCGGTGATCAGCGCGCGCGTCTCGGCTTCCTCGGCGCGTGCGAGCTGCGCGCCTTCGGCGGCGGTGACGGTGGCGAAGCGCAGCGTCTGGCCCGGGCGCAGCGCGGCAAGCCGCCCGAGGTCGGCGCCGATCACGGTGGCGATCTTGGGATAGCCGCCGGCGGTCTGGGCGTCGGCGAGCAGCACGATCGGCTGGCCGGCGCCGGGTACCTGGATCGAGCCGGGCACGGTGGCGTCCGACACGATGTCGGCGGCGCCGCTGTGTTCCAGCTTCGCGCCTTCGAGGCGCACGCCCATGCGGTCGGCCTCGGCGGTGACGCGATAGTCGCCGCCGACCAGCGCTTCGAGCGCCGCGGCGCTGAAATGGTCGGCCTGCGGACCGGGGACAAGGCGGATCGGGCGCGGGTCGGGCTCGGGTGGCTGCGTCAGCACGCGGTCGCTGCCCCAGGCGTCGGCCTCGGCCAGCGCCAGACGCATGCCTGCGGCCAGCGCGCGACCGCTGCCGTCGGCGCCGCCGAGGCCGGCACGCACGTAGGTTGACGCGCTGCCCATCACCGGCGCCACCTCCAGCCCGGCGACCGCGACCATGGCGATGCGGCCGCTGCCCATCTTGCGGATGCGCAGCGCCTCGCCCGCGGCGATCGTGACCGAACGCCAGGGTGCGAGCTGGCGGCGGCCCTCGGGCCCGTCCACCTCCACCACTGCGTCGCCGGCGACGGCGAGCTTCACCGCGCCGCCGTGCGCCACCACGTGCAGGCCACCGTCGAAGCATTCGATCACCGGCGCGTCCTCGGGCCGGCCGGCGAGCGCGTTGGCGATGCGCATCAGGCGGCGGTCGAGCGCGCCCGCCCACGGCACGCCGATGCGGCGGAAGCCGCGGCGGCCCTCGTCCTGGATCGAGGCGAAGGCGCCGGGGGTGACGATCTCGAGTTCGGTCTGCGTGCTCATGCTGCGTTCTCCGCGGGGGTCGGGGCGCTGTCCAGCCACTGCATGGGGTCGAAGTCGGCGGTGCACGCGGCGGCCTCGATGGCGCGGCATTCCGCGGTGCTTACCGGGACGAAGCGCACGCGGTCGCCGGCGGCGAGCAGCGACGGCGACGCTCGGCGCGCGTCGAACAGCGGCACCGGGCAGCGCCCGAGCAGGTGCCAGCCGCCGGGGCTTTCCCACGGGTAGATCGCGGTCAGCCCGGTGGCGATCGCCACGCTGCCTGCGGGCACTCGCACGCGCGGCTGGGCGCGGCGCGGCAGGCGCAGGCGCTCGGGCAGGTCGCCCATGAAGGGGAAGCCGGGCAGGAAGCCGAGCATGTAGACGAGGTACTCGGTGCCGCTGTGCAGGGCCACCACCTCGTCCTCGCCAATGCCGATCGTGCCCGCCACCTCGGCGAGGTCGGGTGCGGCCTCGCCCTCGTAGCACACCGGCAGGCGCCAGTGGCGGCCGTCGGCGGGACTGCCGTGCTCGGCCGCGGCGATCAGCGGCTGCAGCACGCCCAGCACGGTGTCGCGGTCGGTGGCGAGCGGATCGAAGAACACCGTCAGCGAGCGGAAGGTGGGCATGGTCTCGATCACGCCCGGAAGGTCGCCCGCCGACTGCAGGCGCAGGATGGCAGCGTCGAGCGCGTTGACCGCGGCGAGCAGGGCGGGGTCGATGACGCTGCCGAACTCGATGGTGAGCGCGGCGTCGCCGGCGTCGAGGATGCGGACACTCATGGCGGGCTTCCTGTAGTCAGAGCGGGGAGGTGGAGGCAGCGCGCGCCGCCTGGTCGTAACGCCCCGAGACCGTACGCAGCAACTGGGCGAGCTCGGCGATGCGACGGTTCTCCTCGGCGCTGCCGCTGAACCCGGGCATCAGGCAGGCCTCGCGCACGTCGCGGTAGACCAGGCAGATCTCGCGCCCCTTGTCGGTGACCGACCAGAAGGCTTCCTTGCCACGCTTTGCGCTTTGCACCAGGCCGAGGCCGGCGAGCTTGCGCAGCGAGTAGGAGACCACGTGAGTGTCTTCCACGTTGAGCACGAAGCCGATGTCGGCCAGGCGCTTTTCGGTGTCGCGGTGGGCGACGTGGTGCAGCACCAGCACGTCGATCGGCGTCATGTCCTTGACGCCGGCGGCGGTCATGCAACGCATCATCCAGCGCGCGAAGGCGTGCCACGCGATGATCAGGCCGAACTCGAACTCGGACACCTGGGGCGACTTCGCCGAGACGAGGTGCTGTGAAGAAACGATGGGACCGCTGTCGCCCATGTGAGCCTCCGTCAGTGTTATGAAGACGTTTTGCGTAAAAAACCTCTACGTTTTGTTGACAAGATACCCACAAAATCTCTATTGTGCAATAACGGTGACTTATGGATAGCTGGTCGCCGCCTCCGACAAGGTGTTCCGGGCGCTGCCCCACTTCATTCAATCAGGAGTTACATCCATGACCTTCTCGCATCCTCTGCTCAAGGCGATCACCGGTTCCCTGCTCGGCCTGGGCTTCGTCGCCGCCGCCCACGCCCAGACCGCCTGGGACATGCCCACGCCCTACCCGGCCAGCAACTTCCACACCGAGAACATCCAGCAGTTCGCCAAGGAGGTCGACGCGGCCACCGGCGGCAAGCTCAAGATCACCGTCCATGCCAACGGCTCGCTGTTCAAGGCCAACGAGATCAAGCGCGCGGTGCAGGCCGGCCAGGCGCAGATCGGCGAGCTGATCATCTCGGGCCTCGCCAACGAAGACGCGCTCTACGCGCTCGACACCGTGCCCTTCCTCGCCACCAGCTACGCCGACTCCAAGAAGCTGTGGGAGGCCTCGAAGCAGGCGGTCGAGGCGCGCCTGGCGAAGAACGGCCTCAAGGTGCTGTACTCGGTGGCGTGGCCGCCGCAGGGGCTGTACTCGAAGACCGAGCTCAAGACCATCGGCGACCTCAAGGGCATGAAGATCCGCTCCTACAGCCCGACCGTGGCGCGCATGATCGAGCTGATGGGTGGCCAGCCGGTGACCGTGCAGGCCGCCGACCTCACCCAGGCGCTGTCGACCGGCGTGGTGTCGGCCAACCTGACCTCCTCGGCCACCGGCTACGACACCAAGAGCTGGGAGCAGCTCAGCCACTACTACGACATCCAGGCCTGGCTGCCGAAGAACATCGTGTTCGTGTCGAAGAAGGCCTTCGACGCCCTCGACCAGCCGGCGCGCGACGCCCTGCTCAAGGCCGCCGCCGCTGCCGAGGAGCGTGGCTGGAAGGTCTCGGAAGAGAAGACCGCCTGGTACGTCGAGCAGCTCAAGGCCAACAAGATGCAGGTGCAGCCGGCGCCCGAGGCGCTGCAGGCCGAACTTCTCAAGGTCGGCGAGAAGATGACCGCCGAGTGGGTCGAGAAGGCGGGCCCGGACGGCCAGGCCATCCTCGACGCTTACCGCAAGCTGAAGTAAGCGGCTGATGCATCGGCCCCGCAGCAGCGGGGCCTTCACCTTTCAGGAGATCGCCCATGAGAGCGTTCCTCGATTCGCTGTACCGCCTGTCCGGCGCGCTCGCCGCGATCGGCATGGTGGCGACGCTGGTGCTCGTCACCTCCGGTGTCGTGACCCGGCCGCTCGGCATCTACCTGCCCGGCACCGACGACTACGCCGGCTACGCGATGGCGGCCTGCGGCTTCTTCGCGCTCGCCTACACCTTCAAGCACGGCGAGCACATCCGCGTGAGCCTGTTGCTCGAGCGCGTCGGCCCGCGCATGCGCGCGGCGCTGGAGTGGTTCTCGCTCGCGGCGGGCACCGCGGTGGCGGCGACGCTGGCGTTCTACGCCGTGCGCATGGTGCTGCAGTCGCACGAGTTCGAGGAGATCTCGCAGGGCGTGGATGCCACCCCGCTGTGGATCCCGCAGCTGTCGATGGCGATCGGCTCGGTCGTGCTGCTGATCGCCCTGCTCGACGACCTGGTGATGACCATGCTGGGTCGTGCACCGGCTCGACTCGCCACCCACAGCGGCGAAGCCGCGCGCATGGAATAAGAGGAGCGCGCCATGGAAGTCATGATTGCGGCCGTGATGATCGGCCTGATGCTGGCGCTGCTCGCCGGCGGCGTATGGATCGGCCTCGCCCTGATGGCGATCGGCATCCTCGGCATGCTCGGCTTCACGCCGCGCGCGCCCGGCGATGGCATGGCGGTGGCGATCTGGAGCCACGGCTCGAGCTGGACGCTGACCGCGCTGCCGTTGTTCCTGTGGATGGGCGAGATCCTGTTCCGCACCAAGCTGTCGGAGGACATGTTCAAGGGCCTGTCGCCCTGGCTCGAGCGCCTGCCTGGCCGCCTGCTGCACACCAACATCATCGGCTGCACGCTGTTTGCGGCGGTGTCGGGCTCGTCGGCGGCCACCTGCGCCACCATCGGCAAGATCGCCCTGCCCGAGCTCGAGCGCCGCGGCTATCCCGAGTCGATGGCGCTCGGCACCCTGGCTGGCGCCGGCACCCTCGGCCTGCTGATCCCGCCCTCGATCATCATGATCGTGTACGGCGTCGCGGCCGACGTGTCGATCTCCAAGCTCTTCATCGGCGGCGTGCTGCCCGGCATCCTGCTGGCGACGCTGTTCATGGGCTGGGTGGTGGTGTGGTCGCTGATGAACCCGGGCAAGATCCCGGCGGCCGACCTCAAGACCACCTTCGTCGAAAAGCTCGCCGCCTCGAAGAACCTGATCCCGGTGATCCTGCTCATCGGCGGCGTGCTCGGCTCGATCTACAGCGGCATCGCCACCGCCACCGAGGCGGCGGCGATCGGCGTGATCGGCAGCCTCATCATCGCCGCCAGCCAGCGCACGCTCAACCGCAAGAGCTTCTTCGGCGCGCTGATGGGCGCGACCCGGCTGTACTGCATGATCGCGCTGATCCTCGCCGGCTCGGCCTTCCTGACCCTGGCGATGGGCTACATCGGCCTGCCGCGCCACCTCGCCGAATGGATCGGCGCGCTCGGCCTCAGTCCGGCGATGCTGCTGGTGGCGCTGGCGATCTTCTACATCCTGCTCGGCTGCTTCCTCGACGGCATCTCGATCGTGGTGCTGACCATGGCAGTGCTGATGCCGACCATCCAGAGCGCGGGCATCGATCCGCTGTGGTTCGGCATCTTCGTGGTGGTGGTGGTGGAGATGGCGCAGGTCACGCCGCCGGTGGGCTTCAACCTCTTCGTGCTGCAGGGCCTCACCGGGCGCGACATGACGGTGATCGCGCGCTACGCGCTGCCCTACTTCCTGCTCATGGTGGTCGCGGTGGTGCTGCTGTACACATTCCCC
>Ga0209200_1004702_pt1 | contig 10917 bp, 9 predicted proteins | sample AD_UKC033_MetaG_FD_184406 | JGI IMG/M metagenome (GOLD analysis project Ga0209200, IMG submission 184406) | Active sludge microbial communities of municipal wastewater-treating anaerobic digesters from USA - AD_UKC033_MetaG (SPAdes) (version 2) | ecosystem: Engineered > Bioreactor > Anaerobic >...
GCGATGGTGGTTATAGCAGCAAGGATACACCTGTTCCCATTCCGAACACAGCAGTTAAGCTTGTCTGCGCCGATGGTACTGCACGGGCAACTGTGTGGAAGAGTAGGTCGCCGCCATCGCTAACGGCTGTTTTTTAGTTGAGAGTTTTAGAGGATTGAAGAGAAAGAGGTTATAATAGAAAAAAGGAAGGGAATATTTAGAGGTTGCCTATATAGGGTTATTGCATTATTATATATAAGAAACAAATTATATGTAACCAGAGAGAGGATAGTAGTATAAAAAGGATTGGATAGAAAAAAAGAATTAAAGAGAGTGAAGATATAAGCTAAAGTAGCGGAATAATGAGATGGATGGAATAATTTGTGCATAAAATACTAATGCAGAATATAAATATCCTGGAGGATAAATGAAATTAACTCGTAATCAATTAGCGAGGATAATAATACTCATTGCAGGTTTATACCTAATCAGTATTATTATGTGGGCTAAAGTAGTGGAGCCGGAGAACGCTTTATTGGCAGCAAGGAATTATCTTAAAGAAGCGGAACTGAAAAATCCGGTTTATACGAATAATGTTGAACTATTTATTTACAATGCAGGAAGGTTTTTACCTTTAGAGTCCAATAAAGCAGTTGAATTTGAGCCAACTCTCTATTATATTAATTATGCAAATGGTAATTATGCCATTGTGTCAGCAGAAGATAATTTTTATCCTGTTTTGGCATATTCAGATGAAGGGTTAACTAATATCAACAATCTGCCACCTGCTTTCTATTATTGGCTGGATAATTATTCCACTCAAATCAAGCAAATTAGAGAAGCAAAACTTAAATATCCGGAAAATGTTCAATTATGGCAGAGTTTAATTGAAGGTTCTTATCAGAATACTTTCAGAACTGAACGTTCAGTAGGACCCTTAGTAACAACGATGTGGGACCAGGGTTGGCCCTATAATGCTCTTTGTCCCGTAGATTCACAAGGTTCTGGTGGTCATGTATATGCAGGTTGTGTAGCTACGGCAATGGGTATGGTGATGAAATATTGGAATCATCCCCAAACAGGAGTAGGTAATGAAAGTTACTATTGTCCCGGTTATGGTTATCAAAGTGCTAATTTTGGGAACACTACTTATCTTTGGGATCAAATGAATGATACAGCAGGAACGACAGAAGCTGAATATTTGCCTATTGCTACTTTATTATATCATTGTGGCGTTGCTGTTCATATGGATTATTCTATTGATGGTTCAGGAGCTCAAAGCACTGATGCAGCTGTTGCATTTGTAGATCATTTCCGTTATCCTAATGCGCAATATGTAATGAAAAACAGTTACACAGATACCAATTGGAATAATTTATTGACTGCTCAAGTTGATAATGGCTGTCCCGTTTATTATAGTGGTTATGATCCTGTTGAAGGGGGTCACGCATTTGTTATGGATGGTTACGATACAACTAATCATTTTCACTTCAATTTTGGTTGGAGTGGTTCAGGTAATGGTTATTTTTATACAAGCAATCCTGCTGGTTTTACTGAGAATCAGAGTGCTATTATTAATACAATTCCCCAAAACTACAGCATTTCCACTATTCCGGTAAAACTTATAGCCAATGATACATCTGCAGGTGATAATTTTGCTGTTTCAATTAAGACAAATCCTATTTTAGGCAGTTGGAATGTAAATCATTACGATATAGTATTATATTATGATAGTGAATTTGTTGATTATATAAGTTATTCCACTACGGGAACTATATCTGCAAATGGAAATATCACAGTAGTAGAAAATACACCCGGAATGTTAAGTATAGATTGGAATAACACAACCAATATAAGTGGTGGTGGAGTATTGATTAACTTAACTTTTAGAGCCAGGGATATGGGAGATTTTCTGTTTGATATTATGAGTATGCACTATAATACTACGCAGGTCACTAATGTAAGTTATATTATTATTCATTCTTCACCTCCTGTTGCCTCTTTAGCTGAGAGTAGGATTTTCCTTACCAATATTATGAATCTAAATTATAATACAATTGGTACTACCAATATGAATACTACCTATATACTTCCTTCCTGGAATGTTACTCAATACGAAAATCAAATCAACTATAATCCTGTTAAACTTGAATATACCGGTATTATAACTGAGGGGACGCTAAGTGCAAATTGTGAAGTTAATGTAGATACTTCCACTTCTGGTGTTTTGAATATTACAGGGAATTCAGCTCTTCCGCTTTTTGGAGCAGGAGCTTTATTGAAAATTCAATTCAGAGCTATAGGTAATACAAGTTCTATATCTGTTACCCAGATTACTATTAGTGATTTCTTTTACAATGATACGGCGATTTCAGATCTTGGAAATGCTAATGTGATGCTTTCTGCTTATACAGCTAACGAAGATGAAATTGTTTCTGTTCCCGAACCAAAACTGGAAATCTATCCTAATCCTTTTCAGGATAATGCAACACTAAAATTTACCGGCACCAACAAAGAGCCCGTGAGAATTAAGATTTACAATATTAAAGGTCAGTTGATAAATAAATTGCTAATCAGCGATCCTTTGAATTCTCAAAGCAATTGGAATGGCAGTGATGGAAAGGGAAAAACTGTTGCGGATGGAATTTATTTTCTGCATTGGCAGCAGGGAGAACACAGCGGTATAAATAAAATATTGGTAATCAAGTAAGATTAAAGTGTAATTCAAAAAATACGCTTTGATGACTCCTGATTTATAAAAAAATCAGGAGTCATTTTTTAGGAAAGTTTCAATCCTGTGTGAATGCATAAATATTGCAAGCTTCGTTTAAAAACAATAGAAAGCTAATGACTGCTTACTATCATTTTTTCTTTGTAACTTATTCTTTTCTATCTCTTTTTCTCTTTGTGAATAAAAGTATCTTTTTCATATTTCGCCAAAAAATCACGGATTTCCTTTTCTACAGTTACAAAATTCTCTTTACTGTTCACCTGGATAGGATCGGAATAGATGATAGTTAACTTGGCAAAAGGTTTGGGAAAGCGAAATTTGTCCCAGGAATTGAATAGCCATTCTTTATCGGCATTCACCGCTACAGCAACAATAGGAATCTTTGCTAGGTACGCAATTTGAAAAAGTCCAGGATGAAAGGTGTAGCAAGGTCCTTTAGGTCCATCGGGAGTAATAGCAAGGGAGATTTTTTGGGATATTTTTATCATTTCTCGCATTGCAGAAGAACCCATAAAAGAACTTGAACCCCGAACAGGCACATAGCCAAGTTCTGATAAGGGTCCAGCAATTAATTCTCCATCTTTGGAAGATGAAACCATAACAGCTGCTCCGTGATAAATTCTTTGGAGAGTCATCAGCAAAAGATTTCTATGCCAGAACATATAGATACAGCGTATGTTATCAGATGGCTCTTGATTTATTACTTTGAATTTCAATGTTTTGCGCAAAAGTAACAGAAACCAGGCACCAAGTTTTCGTTCCAGATAAAACAGGACTTTAGCCATAGGTCTCAAACATGTGACGAACTATTTTTGGCATTTCTATTGATGGATGTTTATCGCTCAACATTGCTCTCAGTTTAAATAGTTCTTTCCGAATTTTGGTATTCATTTCAGGATCGGTCAAGATTTGCATTCCGGTTTTATAAATATTGGCTGGATTCATTTCTCCCTGAATAAGCTCCGGTAGGAGGTCTGAATCCAAAACGATATTAGGCAAACCGATCCTTTTAATTCTAACGAATTTACGACCTATCAAATAGGATAAATAAGATGCTTTATAACATATTACCAAAGGAGTTCCAATATAGGCAGCTTCCAGAGTTACGGTGCCTGAAGTACAGACAAGCAATTCACAATACTTCATCATTTCGTAGTTATAACCATCAATAATAATGATATCCTTTTGTCCTTCTATTAGATGCATATAAAGTTGATGATTAACATTATGGGATTTGGAAAACAGGATTTGATATTCATTTTGATTCCACTTTTTTGCTGCTTGCAAAAAGACAGGCAGCATTTTAGTTATTTCATTATTTCTACTCCCAGGGAAAAACCCAATCCATTTTTTACTGGAATCAAGGCCAAAAAAACGAGCAAAGGAATCACGGTATAGTTCAAAGGTAATTTCTTCTGCTATAGGGTGACCTATATAACTGCAATTGATATTGTGAATTTTCAGCAATTCCTCCTCAAAGGGAAGAATACAAGCTACATAACGCACAGAGTCCCTCAATTGATACACTCTGTTATGTTTCCAAGCCCAAAATTGAGGACAGATAAAATATAACACAGGAATGCGCATTTCATCAGCCATTTTAGCAATTCTTAAATTCAAACCTGGATAGTCAACTAGGATAGCAAGGTCAAATTTCTCCGTAGAGAACAGTTTACTTAATCTAATCTGGACTTTGAAAAAAAAGAACAAATGTTTGACTACTTCTACAAAACCCATTACAGAAAATTTTTCAAAAGGAAAGATTGGTTTTAAACCCTGCCTTTGCATCCGCGGTCCGCCAATTCCTATATGAGTTAAATTGCCAAATTTATCGTTTAATGCTTTCATCACCAGTTCGGAATGCAAATCAGCAGAACTTTCACCTGCAAGCCAAAATATTTTGTAACTTTCTTTTTTAGTCATAAAGCCAAAGTTCCCATCAAAGATAAGACAGTTACAATAATTGCTGCCATAATTACGCCTAAAAGAATACAAAGCATTGAACGCCAAAATCTTAACCCAAATATATTCGCAGCTAAGGCACCTGTCCAACCACCAGTTCCAGGTAGAGGAATGCCTACAAATATAGTTAAACCAATTTCTTCATATTTTTCTATGGATTTACCTTTCTTTCGGGTTCGCGTAAACAACCATTCAGTAAATTTACGACCAGGCTTCACTTTACTAATAAGATTAAAAAACCAATCAACCAATAACAATATGAAAGGAATTGGAAGCATATTACCAATAATAGATAGAATTGCAGCTTTCAACCAAGGAATATTAAATAAAAAAATTGCCACCGGAATACTTCCCCGCAGCTCTATAACTGGAATCATTGAAATTATCATCACTATTAATTCAGGTGCAACACCTTTTTCTTTCAACCAGGCAACGGTTTTATCTGTTGTAGTATTACAAAAAAGCGGCTGTAACAAAATTACTGTCAATAGAATTAGCAGGATCTTTTTTAATGAATTATCCAACTTTATTTCCTTTATTACTTTTTTTCCCTGATTCCATTTATCAGAAACCGTTATTTTGTCAATAATTTGTGTATCCGGATGGTTGACATCCCTGTCAACCTCAAATTCCGGATAGTTGACATCCCTGTCAACCTCAAATCTCGGATTGTTGACATCCCTGTCAACCCATTCAGAAACCAATTATCCCTAAACCTTAATATTATTAATTTTCTCCTTGACAAACTCTAAATATTGTTTATATTATCTTTAAGAATATTGAAGGAGAGGGAAATGAATTTAATAAACTGTCCAATCTGCAAAGGGGAGTTGAAAATAAGGGAATTGCATTGCCCGCGTTGTGAGATTAGTTTTCAAGGTAATTTTGAAAATAACTGGTTAGCAGAATTAAATGCCAGCCAATTGGAGTTTGTCCGTTTGTTTTTAATAGTTCAGGGAAACCTGAAGGAGCTGCAAAGTCAAATGGGAATATCTTATCCTACTGTAAAAAACCGCTTAGGGGAAATTATCGGAATAATCACCAAAAAAGAACCTGTAACCGATACAGTGATTGATATTCTTTCCGATTTAAATGAGGGCTTTATAAATGTAAATGAGGCAATTTCTATGATTGAACAAAGGAGGAAAAAATGAACAAATTCAATCTGGAGAAAAAATGGGTTTTTGAACCCTTGAACAAAGTAGTGATTGAGAATCACTTAGCTAAATTATTCTTACAGGCAGGTGCAGAACAAGAAGTTTGTCTGAAAGGAACTATCAAATTTAACCGTTCTCAGGATGATTTCCAGGCAGATGATTATATTCAATCTGATTATCAGGAAGGGGTTTTAAAGATTATTCTGCCGGAATTTGAATCTGATGAATTTAGAGATGCTGTTTTTAATGTAACCATTCCTGAAGATGTTTATCTGCATATTATAACAGATAACTATCCTGTAAACTTTGATAACCTGAAAAACAAACTTAAAGTTCTCAATGAAAATGGACCAATTTATCTGCAAAACTGTAAAGGCGATATGCACCTGGAAAGCGAAAACGGCTTAATTCGCCTGTCTAATTGTGAAGGGGACATTTTTGCCAAGTTAGAAAACGGTCCCTTTTCCGCTTCAAAAATCAGTGGCAAGTCCTTGCATCTGGAAAATGAAAACGGTCCCTTAAAGTTACACTTGGCTTCGTTCCCGGAAGTGAATTTATATTCCGAAAACGGTCCTCTTTATTTTGAAACAGTCCCTCTGGAAAATGGCAATTTTCAGTTAAAATCTGAAAACGGTTCTATTAACCTGATTCTTCCTAATAATTTTGATTTCACTTTGGAAGCAACTACTCAATGGGGTAGGATAAAAACCAACTTTGATTTGCCGATTCAGGTTAGAGATAATACTTATACGATGATTAACGGGAATGGAACCGTTATTATTAAAGCAATTACCGATAACGGAACGATTAAAATAAATGCAGAAAATCGCCCGAATTTGGACTTTGTGAAAAATAAATTTGAACAGATTAGAATTGCCTTGTTTAAGGTGAACTCCGAAGAAGAAAAGCAAAAAGTGGTGGAAATGGTTAATAAAGTAGTTGCTTATATAAATAACATTGCCGGTTCTATTAAAGAGGAAAATATAAAGGAAAAACTTACAACCTCTACCGCTAAACTAAAGGAATTAGTGGAGAACTTTGATTTCCGCGCTACTAATGACAAAGTGTTAAATAATTTAGAAGATATCGGTTCTCAAATTCAGGATGCCCTTAAAGAAGGAATTAAAAATCTGAAAGAAAATATGTATGACTTCAAAAAACATCATTTTCATACTGAATCGCTAACTGATTACATAAAGAAGATTATAGATTCACATCAAATTAAATCTTACCTGGGCGGAGAACACAAGAAAAAAGAAAGTTCTACAGATCTTAGCCGAATGAAAATTTTGGAAATGCTAGAAGCGGGAAAAATTACTGCCGAAGAAGCAGAACGGCTATTAAAAGCTATTGGGAAAGAGTAAAAAAAAGGTCGAGAGGTCGAGGGGGTCGAGGGGTCGAGAGGTTAAGGGGTCAAGAGGAATGTCAGCTGTGACTTAAAACCGGTTTTCTATGGCTGATCTGACCTTTTATAGAAAGCAGTATATTTTTTACTTGCCTTCACCTTACATTATCAGCCCAAAGACCGGTTTTGAGTTACAGCAGAAAACGCCCAGTGACTAAAACCGTTTTTCTATGGCTGATCTGACCTTTTTTAGAAAGCAGTATATTTTTTACCTGCCTTCCCTTAACATTGTCAGCCCCAATACCGGTTTTGAGTTACAGCAGAATAACAGGGTCGTCCAGGCAAAAAGGCAAAGACAAACTTTTGGCTTGGCTGGATGCCACTTACAATGAGATATCTGTTTATCTTGATTTTCCAACAGCACACTGGAGCAGGATAAAATGTACCAACTCACTAGAACGCTTAAATGAAGAGCTCAGGGGGAGAGAGAAATGTATCTGGATATTCCCGAATGAAATGAGTTGCCTGAGGTTGTTTGGTGCGATACTACAAGGTTATTCAGAGGACTGGATAAGCGGGAGATTGTATCTTTCAAAGCCATTGGAAAGGATCAGAGAAAACCTGATAAGGCCTATCCAGTTTGATTCGGCAGGCGACGGGTTGGAGCCCTGCTCCGTCGGCTACGCCTCCTCCGCAGGGCTCCAACCCGTCGTAGGAAGGTAGCTTTTTATGAAAAAGAACTTGACTGGGATTGATAAGATGAAGATAATGCATTTGTTAGTATATACTAACATAGATTGTGAGAAACGAGGATGATAAAATGTTCTCAAACAACCTTAATAACAACGAGTTGGAATTTACACCAACATTTGGGACTCAACTTCCTGATGGGGCTTCTTTTGTGGGTACAATAAAGAGCTTTATAACGTCTCTACCTTATATTAATTACACGAGAGATTATCGTAACACAATAATACATGCAGGATTTATCAGTATAAAAGAAGATATCATAAACAGAAAAATTTACATTCAAGACGATCCAAAGACAGCTCCAACATTTACCAATCATGTTGACATGCAAGACTATATGGTTGTTACCTTTAGCGAGTTAGTATGTCTTGTGGAGTATGTCTATTCTATCTTCTTGAAAGATGCTTCTATGGGAGTTATCTAACATAATTAAGCAATTACTACTACATATCTTCGAAACTCTTATAGGGATTCCTTACTAGTTGTATGTGATATACTCTATAGGCATTTCTGGTACTGCAATAAAATGACTTAAGAGATGATTTTTTGACAGATTAACTACTCTAATCCGCTTCAAAACATCGTGATGTGTTGCACTTAGAAATTTATATGCTATAGACTCCTGCTCAAATCTGTTAATCCTATCTGATACCTTGATTTGTTCTGGTCTATTAATTGAGTAATCAATTGAATATAAGCGATCCTTATACGTACCTAGATCAAAACCGATCATATAGATATGTTGATATCCTAGCGAAAAAGCGAATTGCATTGCAGCATAACTCGAACTTCCACATAGATAGACACCATCACTATGGTCAGCAGAGAATCCGATCCCTTTTTTTGTTTTAATAGGGTACATATTCGGTAATGAAAAATCGATGTTCTTGAAACATGTTATAAATATAGTTTCATTTATTGATGATATCTCATTAGTAAGTGTCTTGATTACTCGCTGATCTATTGTAAAGCAAAAATCCACTTTAAGTCTTTTTGTAGTGAACATACTGTTGATTGTGATAATATCAATATCATGCAATACTGCATTATTACAGAGCACTTCGTCTGCTGATGCTCCTGGAGCAATAATAACTACATCTTGATGCTTTCTCGATATCTTAGGAAATGATGTTAACGGCTTAGGATGTGAAGGTAACTCCAATTTAACAGACTGCTTCTCAATAAAGCTGTATATCTCTTTGTATGCTTGGCAATGAGTATCCACTCCATTGCTTAGTTCTCTCATGAAAGGGCATCCACCGTTACAGATTTCATAGAACTCACATTCTTTGCACACAACCGGTGTAGGAGTTTGCTCACATTGTGACAACTTGTCTACTAAGTTTATGTCGCAATCAAATAGTATATTACATAAGCGATATCTTTCATTCCCAATGTACCGAGCACACTGATAAAGATTCCCTTTGGCATCTAGACCCAAGAAATTCTTGTTACATTCCCTTTGGAAAACACATAGTCTAGGTCTTCTTACAATGATGTTGGAAACCATCTCAACAATTGTTTGTGCTAATACTGGATTAGTATCGTTCGTAAAAACATCGTACAAGTCCTTAAATGCAGTGACATAATGTTCATTACTTAAATACTGGGTTTGAATCTCATTCTCAGTATTGGGAATTAAAGGAGCTATTGTGAAACTGGTTTTTAACTTTTTACAAAAAGTATAAAACTCCCTCATGTGAGTGTAATTCTGATCTGTGATTACGCAGTTGATGCTTCTTCCCACATGATATTTCTCTAGATTGAGCATATTAGTCATCCATGTGGATTTCCCTAACGGATTGTCGCCAAACCTATAATCGTTTTGATACTCAGTTGGGAGATCAATCGAAGTACCTATTGGTACATTGTAATGCTGCAATATTCGAATGAACTTCTCACTTAATGGTATTGTCAGGTTTGTTTGAATGGAGTGTCTTACTTCAATGTTGAATTTATGACCAAAAATCAATGACTGAAAAAAAACCTGATTGAAGAAATCTTCGCCTAATAGTAATGGTTCTCCTCCATGCCAAACGAGGGTTGTTTTTTGTACCCCTGATTGACTCAATACTGATAAAAGGGACTCGACTAGATTTAACGCATTCTTAACATTGAGCTTATAGGTGTTTTTCTCTTTAAGATAGCAATAATCACACTTTAAATTGCATTGATCAAGCGCTCTTATGATGATCTTGATTTCTTTTATTACCATTCGTCAGTGTTTGGGGCATCATCATCATACCCGTCATCTCTCCACCAATCTCCGTAATTATCATTCCAATTCCCATCTCCATCTGTAGGATCACCATCAGAATAATAGCTTGAGTCATCCGTTTCATCGCTTGCAACACTAGTCAATTGGATATGTAACTTATTTGTTTTCAACAAACACTCGTCACGAATCAGATCTAATCCGGTTTTACCTAATCTTATCATATAAACCTCGATGTAATCGATATTAAAATTCTAATACACATTTTATATATGCAACTGAACATGTCAAGCAAAAAATTCAGTTGGCATTCCCATATTTTTTTACACGAGCCTTATTTTCATTTGATGCGGGTTAATAAGTTCTGCTAAGCTTAGTTTCCGTTTATACTGGACAATAAATTTAATGCACTCTGAAATAACTTCAGCTATTCTGTAGGATATGAATTCTTTAGGTATAGGTAAATCTTCTTTTTTGTAGTTTATCATTTTAGGGAATTTAGCGGTGAATTTTGCAATATACTTTTTAGACCTATAGATGAAGAACAATGCTAAAGCCATTAAAGCATTAAGATTTTTCGGACCTTGATAGCTACCCAATCTCATATTTTCCCATCTCATACTTTGCTGCATTTGGCGATGAACTTCTTCAATTGCCCAACGCTTTTTATAAACAGCTATTGCTTTCGCAACCAGCTCCAAATCAGGCATATCCTGGCTGGCAAAATCACATAGTAGATAAAAGTCGTTTCTCTTTTGAAAACCTTTTCTAAAGATAT
>Ga0209200_1004706_pt1 | contig 10911 bp, 13 predicted proteins | sample AD_UKC033_MetaG_FD_184406 | JGI IMG/M metagenome (GOLD analysis project Ga0209200, IMG submission 184406) | Active sludge microbial communities of municipal wastewater-treating anaerobic digesters from USA - AD_UKC033_MetaG (SPAdes) (version 2) | ecosystem: Engineered > Bioreactor > Anaerobic >...
ATGTTATAAACAATCTGGTTATATCCGTCTGATTCAATAAAGGTGCCATCTTGCCGATCACCAGGAAATTCAGTCCACGTTGTCATCAGTCCTCAACTCCTAATACAGTCGTTTCACCAAGTTCGCTTGCGCCTGTGACGCCTAATTCCCAAAAACTATAACTATCATAAGATGCGGATTTGACTATAAATCTGCAGTAGGTCGCCGTGCCCTCTTGCCATACCTCTATGCCCTGAATGAAGTAATCATCCTCAATGCCAGCCCCTTGATAATTCAATGGAATTTTACTGCCCACATCGTTCAGAATATAAAGACCGGCAAGCACAGAACTTGTATTTGCACAGAACACAATGTCTTGAATTGTATTGATGCGCTCAGAATAGCGCGATGCCAGCACCGCGATTTGGTCGTAGTTCCGCTCAGGATCACTTTGATACTTTTGATCCAATACCATCTCTAACTTACCGTAATACTCAGCGCCGGCAGTCGGTATGTTAATAACCTGCGTGATGGTGTCACCGATATAAATGGGATCACCTTCAAGATAAAGACCAGGATCCCCACTTGCACCTATCACATACCCGTCAACCGTTCCAGAATTCTCAAGCGTCAGGTAAGCATCCGCAGCTCCATAAGTGCCGCTCACAGTTAAGTCAGCAGTCAAATCCGTTGCAGTTCCGCCCCTATCGCTGAACATGGTCGGCGTACCCTTCACTCCGACATTGGTCGCTGCAACCGCCACATAACCATCCTCAACCAAATAGCGGATGCGCAAGTTTTCTCTTGTTTCACCCGCCTTTAGGCTGAGAGGATTTACCATCCGATAAACTTCTGTAGTAGTGCCGACCTTTTTAGGATAGCACTTTCCAAGCACCCTGTTCGTGAAGTGCGCGCCATTCACCACCCCATAACGCATAACATCTTCAACTTTGTCAAAAGAGATCATGTATTCAGCTACAAGATCGCCCTGATAGATTACAGGATCATCGGCGATTTCCCAGTTAAGTCTTTCGCCTGCCTCTGTGTTTAAATACCAGGTGCCTTCCCCGTCACCAGGCGCAACGATGCTGTATTTTGTAACCGCGTTTCTATCATTCCGCCCCTCAATAACCAGAATGTCATCCGCTCCAGAATCATGCTCATATTTCAAATAGGCATAGCCCATTTCGCTCAATACAGCCTTATTCAGTTCTGCATAAACGCTGGTATTTTCCCTCACTGTTTCATTGGTGGATTCAAACTCTTCACTGAAATTGCCATAATCAACACGGGATGGACCCACCTCTAATAAATCAAGCAGTTCTTCTGCAACCTGTCCCAAAGTCTTATCTGTGCTTATCTCTGCCAGCGTCACGGTATGATTCAGAATCATGTACATAAAATCATAGGCAACCACGCTGACAATGTTCGCTTGATTAGCCGCGTAAGGTTGCACAATACCATCAGGCGGAATCCAGCCCAGAAAAACAGTCTTAGTGTGACCGCTCCAGGTTGCCGTGATCTTCACTTTTGTTTTAGTAGAAAATCCACTGATACAGTTGGCGTGTCCTGGCGTGTAGCGATACTCAGTACCAGACAGACTGTCATTTCTAAGCATGAATTGAGCCGTGCCAACGCTCGCTATTTTCTCAAGTGGATGCGTGCTCATAATGCCATGCGTCCACCTGCGCCCTCGATAAAGTACATCATCTGTCACATCAAGCCAAGTGCCATTCTCAGGCTCGGTCAAAATGTAAAAAGCGTGAACTATGCCTTCACTCATTATGCACCCACCGCTGCCATAGCTTCTTTAAGCGCAACTCTCATAGCAGAAGGTTGAGAGCGCAACGCCTGAAGTATTTCTGTAAGCAATTCTGAATTATCCACCTGCGTCAGTCTGTTTGAATTTTGCGCCACTATGTCTTCAAAGTTCAGTTTGTTGTTAGGCACGATCACCCCAGCGGTATCAGGTACAAAAAGTTCCGGTCCCTTTTCACCAACCATATAGAGTTTGGTCGGGTCAACTGGACCACCTGAAGCGCGTCCTTCTTCTGTATCACCGCCTTCACCAAGATAAGCACTGCCAAGTGTTACAAGTTTTATTTTTGCCACATATTCACGTTCAATGGCATTCAGGTCAGCCTGTAATTTTTCAACTTCGCTTTTGGCGTCCTGTACACTTTTTGACAAGGGCATGAAGTAATCTTCAAAAGCCTTTGCATCTTCAACAAACTTACCAGGATCCTCAAGCAGTGCCTTGACAAGGTCGGGGATTTGTTCCTTCATCTCAAAGTCAATCGCAAAGCCCGTGCCAAACGTAGAGTCCAAAGTTTCAAGCGCTACTCTGTATTCGTCAACGCTTATGGTCTTCTCTTGTAATTCCTTATCAAGTCCTGCTTTGATCTGTCCAGCTGCGCCTGATCGCCAGTTCTGTTCAGCCGTTGCAACTGCGTCATAAGCAAGCGCGAGTTTATCGTTTAGTGTGGCTGCGGTGTCTTCATACTCTTTTCTAACGTCATCCAACTTTGCCATATTGAGCGTGTCAGCCGCTAACTTTGCATTGATGGAATCTTGAATCATGTCTTCGGAAGTTGTGCTGACTACCGCGCCGGTGTCTGCATACTTGCCTTTCAGCATCTCTAAAGTGCCTGACAGATATTCGATGGATTCAGCGGTGCTTTTATTACGGTTGTAGGATTCCATCATGATTGCGTTGTATTGTGTGTCAGTGATAACACCAGCCGCCAACAACGCATCTGCCATATTCATCACTTCTTCGCGCATTCCAGAAATAGCAGCAGAATCAGCCACCTGGTTGAGCAAATCATTTATAGTTGGAATGACTTTCAACCCCACTACAGTTACAAATCCATTCAAACTGTCTGTCAAGCCGTCAACAGCTATTTCATATTCACGCGTTGCATCAATGGCTTTCTGATCCAGCACCAGCCCTGTTTCTTCAGCTGCGTCACCAAGTTCTTTTATGCCATCCGCCCCAAGTTCCATGAGAGGCGCAAGGTTAGCACCTGACCGCCCGAAGTTATCAAGCAGGAACTTTGTGCGCGCTATCGGATCTTCAATCGCCATGTATTCATCCGCAAGCCTGCCCATTCCTTCTACAGTTGGCTCAAGCCCGTTTCTGATGGCAATATTCATGCCGGTATTCAGATCCTCAAAACTGACCTTGACATCATCCGCCGCCTGAATCAGTTTGCTTGCCTCTGTGGGTGTTGCACCAATGGCGCGTGAAAGTTCCCTTACCTGTTCGGCATAATCAACCGTTTGGGTAATGACCTTATCATATACACCTTCCAACACTGCATACGCTTCTTGTGCTAATTGAACAGCTTGATTAATTCCAGTAAAAGCATTCATCAAACTATCAAATTTATCACCGGAAGATCTTGCTGTATTTCCCGCGTCATCAAGATTACTTTCCATCTTATCCAACGCAGTAGCAGCATCTTTTGCTTCACTTTCCATCTTATCTAATGCAGTGTTGAACGGTTTTATATCATCTTCTAATCCAGTTACTTGTTTTTTACTGTCTTTCAATCCCTTTACGAGATCGCCAAGATCAGCCCCAATTTTCCAGAATATCGAGCCTATTTCGGTTGCCATATCACCTCAGTATTGAGTTTTGAGCGTTGGTCTTTCCATCGCGCACTTGCAACCATTCGTGAAAGTCCGCCATAGACAGCGCGTCTACATATTCAAGCGACCACCCAGTTTCCTGCACAAGTTGCCAGCGCCAGTATTCCCAAGGCAGTCCGCCCTTTCTTACTATTCCGAGATAGACGCGCTTACTAAGTTTTTTGAAACCTGATCCGCCATCTTTTCGTAAGATTTCCACATAGCAATCGCAACCGAGCGGTGGTCTATAACATTCAGATCACCCAGTTCTTCAGCACTCATACCGATTAATTTGCCGATTATCTCGTCTGCATGATCGTTATTAGTGCCTTGCGATGCTAATAAGCGAAAATCCCTTTGGCTGACTTTGGTCCAATCAAACTCAATCTCTTTCCCGTTAGATAACTTCATTAGCTCCATGCTCCATTCGCCTGGAACGTGCAAGAAATCTCAACCACATCGTTATATGGAATGTTTGTTCTCGCTCCCATGCAAATAGCGGGATAGGTTTTGCTCGGCTTGCCGGCTGCTGTTCCCTCAGGATAGACAATTAGCGTGCCGCTTGTTCCAGGCGCTAAAGCCGTCAGCATCGCTGTTCCTGATGCCTGCAATAACCCGCTCCAGTCAATCGTTGCATCCTTCAGTGTCGCGATGTAGCTTTTATAGGTGTCAGCACCCGCACTGCATTCAGCTAAATCCACGCTCGGATTCTCTGAAATTGACCGGAAGTCGGTGTTTAGTGGCACCGTTCCGCCTGAATAAATCCAGGATATTACTGCATTCTGTCCAGTTATATCTGCCATAGTTGTTTAGCCTCCAATGTGCTATTGATCTAATCGGATGCGATAATAAGCACCCGCCGTCCATGTTGTAACGCCGGCTTCGTCTGTTTCTGGATAAGCGAACTCGGTTTCCCTCGCACTCCAAAAGTTAGTCCATCCGGTCACGCTCAAAGTCTGCTTATGAAGCAGATCGCAAATTCGCGCGTCAATCGTGCCAGCCTGCGCCGCTGTTTCTGCATAAGCCCTCACATAAACCAGTTGAGTCGTTGACTCGCTCGGTGTCATGTTGTCAGGCGCTGAGTATTGATAGCTCCATACCACATAAGGCAAATCAGTTCCTTTTGGAGCCATGCCGTAATAAATAGCAGTGCCACCCAGCGAACTGATTAACGCTGTGCCAGCAGATAACGTGCTGGAAATACTTGAGTTCAGAGGTAAGTAAGCACTAACACTTGTCATTTTATAAGTTCCTTTAGCGCCTTCTCAAATTTGGGACGCTGTGTCTCACCTGCTATTCCAAGAAAAGGACGTGATGGCATTTTAGAAGTGCCAAGCTCAACATGAATCGCATATTCCATAGGATAAATAACCAGCGCACTGCCTTTTTCTACCTCTTCTGCAATATCTTCATCTATGACGGCATCTGGATTCTTTTGCTTTGCAAGGTTTGCAGCCGCTTGATAATTACTGCCAATACTCGTTTTGGTGTAAGCGCTGTTTCTCAATGCGCCCGTATCAACCGGAGCCACGCGCTGACTCATATCCTGTATTCTGAACGCATGTTCTCTGACAAGTTTGTCAGCGCTATCTTCAAGCGTAGCAAGCAGCTTATCACAAAGTGCGGTGTCAATCTTTAGGCTTGCGCTCATTATCTTATCTGCTCCAGCACAGCGCGCCTTACCACGTTCCAGGATTGTCCCAAGTTCACACTCACTACATTGAAAGTAAGATCACCCCATTCAACCCTGTTTGCCTGCGTGATGGTCGTATCATAAGGCACGCTCAACATAGCGCGTGTGTAGATCTGTTCAGAGTCCGAAGCCAATGCCTCTTTTCCAGACGTGAAGTCAATTCTGCAGGCCACACTTGCGCTTGCCGTGCCCCATGTTTCAGTCCAGGACCCCATGCCATCACTGGTACGGGTTAGGCTCAGTATATTGCAGGTGTCCGGCATCAAATATTCAATATCATCTTGCATTTGACGCAGTTCTTCAGCTGTTAATCCGCTCATACATCACTCCTGATAATTTTTACAGACTGAACTGCCCCGCCTGGTGACATGTTTTTATAATAAGTTGCCATGTCAAGATAAGACCGCCTCAAGTCACTGCGCTTGATGGAATGACCGTCAGTTGAAAAGTCAAACATCTTTGCCACGTTAGCGGCTTTTATCATCCATATATCAGCAGCCGCACCATAAAGATCATAGGTGCTGCCAGTCCAGTAATAGGTTGACCCTTTTGTGTCTGTGGTGAATGTAGCCAAGCCCCTGGTGTAATCCATCGTCCAGCCGCTAATTGTGCCGTCCACATCTTCAATCTTGAATACAGCCGTACCGCTTTCAATACTTCCATAACCCAAGTCATAGGATAGATAAACAACTGACCCAGCTGAATATGATTGAATAGGATCCATTTCATAATGCACGATGTCGGCGCGGTGGCGGTCTAACACGCGTTGAATCTCTTCATCATCCCAATAGGATTTATAACTGGAGTCTGTTTCTATCGTCCATTCAGCCGTGCCTGCGTTGGCATAAGCCCGCACTGTATCAATTAGCGTTTGCATCCCATCTCTAACTGTCATTTATATACCTCTCTAATTCTGCTTGGATACCAGGCTGTTTTTGACATATTGTCTGACTTTAGCCAATAGTGCCTCTGCATCGCCATACGTGTTATGAAACTCACCGCGAAGATTCATCACGTTACTGAGTAACTTAGGATCTAATTCATACTCAGCACCTTCACAATCAATCTTCAACAAAGCGATTTTCTCAAATCTTCCCAGCACATCCTCAAACTTAGCAGACTTTACGTGCTTCACTGGTTTATCCCCACCAGAAAAGATATTCGCGCCGCCGGTATTATCGTTTGAATAGTGAATCATCACATCCCGTCCATCGCCTGTTACAGCCAAATTATTCACTTCAATATTCACGCCGTTCCGCCGTGCATTTTCTTTTAGCGCTTCAACATTATCTATCAACGGCTCGTAAGCATAAACATTAATGTCTGGATAGCGTTTGGCCAAATAGCACGAAACTATTCCTTTATGCGCACCGATGTCAATAACCACATCGCCGGCAACCAGCCCTAAATCATCCAGGTAATAATCTCGCTTTATTTCCATGCAAACTATCTTGCTTATTCCGTCAACGTCATTCACCAAGTCAAGCTCTACGCCGCTATCAAATTTAGGCGCAAATCCATTTTGAATAATGTGGGTAACACCCATTCGCTCACCATCTTTTATACATCTGGCAGCATCATAACAGTCCAGACAAGGGCACCATAAAGAGCCGTCTGACATGGTTAGCCCGGTCCCTGCCCAGCGATGGCTCGCTAATTGTTCATAAGTTACTGTCATTAGTGTTTCCTAAATTGCACCCTTCGCCCATTCTCGCATGATACCGAGCCTGTCAGGGTACATGGTTGCATGTTGAATACGCGGGTGTTCTGGTTGCGGTCTATCCCAAACGTGAACGTTCCAACTGTTATCAAGTTGGTGGGTGTGTTTATAGACTTCGGTCGGTATGCCAAGATAAACAGGTCGTCTTATATCTACATAACCCATCAGTTCCATCGAGGCGGATTGTTCCCACCAGGGCGCATTAGACCAACCGCTATGCGCCATGCGCCACATCTGCTCAAGAACAGGAATCATGGCACGCCTGTTATACCAGACCTCAGTGTTAGGCACTTCGCCATCGCCCGTGTGATGATAGACCATAGCCTGCCATGCGTCTGCTCCAACCGTCATATCCTCGCGACCATCTACTATCACCAAATCGGCGCCCAACCATAAAACCTCTTCATAAGTTTTTAGCGCTTCTAACAGCACCGGAACTTTGTACCACGCTGGCGGCATCTTTGGCTCCAACCCTTCTACAACCAGAAGTTCGTAACCGTGCCGATCTGCGAAGTTCTTAAAGCTCGGTAATGCTATACTCAGCATCTCTGCGCATGGACCTGTTCCAAAAGTAACTATCGCTCGTTTTATCATACTGGTATCCCTACAGGGCAAGCCAATCTAAACTCATTCATCCAATACTCAAAGCGATCTGCTGGCAGTGTCGGTGTGCCGTGAAAGTTGTTCATTTGCTGTTTATCATCTTCAGTCCACTTGTGATACCAGCCCTCGCGCCGTTGAATCTCGGCGTACTCCGTGCCTTCCATTGCGTCACAGTAGGTCGTCTGCCGGTATTGGATGATGCCTTCCTTGTAACCTTTGGCAAGCGCGTCGCGCGTGATTGCTAAGTCCTCTTCGGTTTCCTGATAGTTACCAATCATCGTAAAGACGCCATTCTCAATCCCAGCCGCGCGTGATACTCGTAGCGTGTGCCAGAAGTCCTCAGTGGTCGCGCGTTTCTTAACCGACTTCAATACCTTTTCGCTAAAGCTCTCGATGCCCCAGAAGATCGTGCGGCAACCGGCGCGTTTTACGTCCGCCATCAATTCAGGTGTGACGAAGCGTTTGGAACAGCGTCCTTGCGTGACCCACTCAAAACCAAGTGGCTCGATCCTGTCCGCAACCTCTTTCATCCAACCTTCTGGCATACGTGAACCGACCAACTCGTCATCGTACACGTAGAGTTTCTTGCAGCCATGACGTTTCAAGTCTTTCAGTTCCGCTTCAATATTGACAGGAGGACGATAGCGTGTTGCCTGTCCTTTGAATATCAGGTTGGCACAAAAGATACAACTGAACGGACAGCCGCGCGTCCACATCGTAATGCCTGGATTCGGTCGCACAAGCGCGGTGTTGCCCCAGTAAGAATTGACCTTCGGACTGTGATTGTTCCAACTCGGTATTGGAACATCCTCAATCGGTACTTGCTTGCCAGCCACAATGCCGCATTGTTGACCTTCAAACAATTCGACGACGTTGCCCTCACACTCGCCAGTTACAACGAGGTCAGCACCCCAAGTCGCAGCCTCTTCCGGCGCGAGTGACGGATGTGATCCGCCGACTATAATGCGGTTATTGAAGCCAGCCGCCCTAAGCGCCTTGATACATTCTTTTGTGCCACGCGCTGAAACAGTCAGCGATGTAAAGCCAATCACATCAGGCCATGAGCCGGCTTGTTTCGTAAACGCCTCTTTTAGCATGTCCGGCGTCACCTGGAGCGCTTCAAGATCGGCAATCTCTACGTGGTGACCAGCCTTTTCCAACATCGTCGAGATGATTGGCAATCCCAATGGCGGCATCATTCGATAATACAAGCCGCTGTAATAAAAGTTAGGCGGATTGAATAGCTGAACGTTCATTAGAACTTGACCAGCCGCATGTTCGCTTCGCCCTTTGGAAGTGTCGCCTCAATATCTTCCAATACCGGCTTCCAATATTTCTCGGTAACCAGATCCGCATCGTAATCAAGCGCGCCTTCACGTGCCTTTTCTCTGCTCGATGGCGTGCGATATTCTTCGATCAATGCCAGCCCAATATCCTCAAAGCGCGGTGTGAACTGGTAAGTACCAAGCGGATTATAGAATGGCGCAGCCTTCGCCCTGTCTATCTTCTGTCCAGAAAAACAGAGTTCACCCATAGAGGTCCAGTCGCCAACAATGACGGGCGTTCCGCAGGACTGTGCCTCAATAATCGGAATACCAAATCCTTCACCAAGTGATACATTCATCAGCACGTCCATAGCAGAGAAAGCGTGTGACATGTATTCTTCACTGTAACTCAGGTGGTATTGATGCTGGTTGCAGATATAGACATCCTTACCGATCTCAAGCTCCAATCCATTGATATATTGACGCAGATTCACAGCATCTCTTTGATTGCCAGCGCCATCGTAGGTGTGAAGATACAGCACCGCGTCCTTGTGAACACTTTTTAACATTCTAAACCCTGCTATTTGCTCACAAAAAGCCTTGCGCGATGGATTGCCCTTATTGGCAGCCACCATGCCAACCAAATAGGCATCTTCAGGAACACCAAGCCACTTTCTACTTTCCGCCTTATCCTTCGGCTTCATGATATCTGTTTCAATCCCGTGCGGAATGTAGTAATAATCAAGCCCCGCTTGATCCATCATTTTTTCGGCATGATGGCTGAATACCATCCGCTTATAAGCCAATTTGACAGAATCAGCGATTTGAGCAGCAATAGGCTCGGTATCGATCGGAAACCAGGGCACCCATAACATGCTGTTCAACTGCATTTGACCGGCGTTCAAAACCCAAGCGTCAATCAGGCTGATAATAATGTCAGCATTTTCCGAGCTTGCATTAGCCGCCACAATATCCACTCCGTAAGGATGAAACCCTTTCGGGTAAATCTTCATGCCCTCATACCCAAGCACCGCGCCTTCTAACCCATAGAAGGCAGTCGCGCTCATTTCGTGACCGAGCGCTTTTAGACGCGGTAGAAACACCCTTGTCTGCACCCCATAGCCCGTTGCAGCCCATGGCGCGTTACTCATCCAATGAATCTTAAGTGTCATTTAGTGACCTCCCGTCACAGACTCCCAATGCAGCCAGGAAACGGTGGGAGTATCCGCTTTCGGTGAATTCTACCTATCCTGGCTGTTCTCATAAACGCTATGCAGCCTTACCGGTTACGTATGCGATATTGATAAACGCGCCTGCAGCAACGGTGCCACTGGTTTGGTCGAAGCCAATCCACTGACCGTCATCAACAAAAGCGTTTGCGATTGTCAATTCAGCAGGAACGCCTGCAGCAGCCACCACAGTACCGGCAAACGCGCCGATAGTGCCTGCGATCGCTGGAGTGCCAGCATCGGTCATGGTGACAAGTTGCCCACCAATCACAGTGCCGTCAGCAGTGCCAACAAGTTGAGCGTCAAGAATGGTGATGCCGCCGCCCTTCGCTGGAACATAAACCAGCGGTAACTCGGTTGCACCTTTGAACGCACCTAAAGGTGCTGATACGATATGAACATCCATTTGATTAGCCATAAGATTTCACCTCCTTATGAAGTAGGTGTTGCAGCGTCAAAGTACATCAGCACGCCCAACTCGGGACGCCAAACGCCGTGCCCATAGACTGCGCTCATGTTCAATTCAATACCGCGCCGTGAAGCATCACGTTCAGCTTCAATGCGGATCGGTCTGCGCCAGTCCAGTGCGATTGCGTCACGCGGGAACACGCCTCCCTTGAAGTCAGTACCAGAATCCACATCATTGAAGACCTGGTAAATAGGCACGCCCAAGAAACTGAATGCCTGAGCCATACCCTTTTGAGTGATCAGATCATTTGTTGCAGGTGTGGTGATAACGGTAGCGCCGGCAACGGATGCAGCATCAGCCAACACAGCCGCCTGGTAGCC